>Ga0123353_10009536_pt1 | contig 13416 bp, 3 predicted proteins | sample TergutLab28metaG_3_FD_92763 | JGI IMG/M metagenome (GOLD analysis project Ga0123353, IMG submission 92763) | Labiotermes labralis P3 segment gut microbial communities from Petit-Saut dam, French Guiana - Lab288 P3 | ecosystem: Host-associated > Arthropoda: Insects > Digestive system > Gut ... | reverse complement strand
GAGTATCAAAATAATATGTTTTCATTACATCCCACTCAACCTGTATTTTCTGCTCTGCAATAAAGTTCAAACTATTTTCCTGAACAACATAAATTGTAACAGAATCACACTGAGTTACCTGATTTGCAGTAAGAATCGTTGTTACTCCGTTAACTCTGTTATATTGAGCTCCACTAAGTATTGTATTATCAAATTGTTGTGCAATAGACCAATCTACGGCGCTCTGACCTTGTCCCATTCCTCTGTTATAGTCGCCGTCTGTCCAGGTAATAACCTTTTCTAAATACGAGCCGTCAGGTTCATCCCAAGACAATTTAACATCCATTGTTCCAAGCATTTGAGCCGCCAAATAATTTGCGACAGGGTATAATCCCGAATCCATTACTTCAAAAGTAATAGATGCCTTTGTTGCTTCATTATTATTGTAAACAGCGCAAACTTTGAACTCGTGTATTCCGGGATTAATGGGAATCAACGCAGTTTCAGCTGTAACCGTTGCTAACGGTTCGTCATCTGCAAAAATTCTGTATCCTTCAAACTCACCATCAGGCTTGTCAACGCTGTTCCATTGAAGCCTGACGCCGTTATCCTCAGCAACTGCCGTTAAATTGGTAACAATTGTGTTTCCATACTCAATTATAACAGGAAGTGAAAATACTTCGTCGCAGGCATCCGAGTAATTTGCTGAAATTTTATATGAATATGCACCCGGAGAAGTGATTATGTCATTGAATGTTAAATCTGTTAATAATCCTGTTGTATTCAGTTTATTTTCATTACGATAGACGTTGTAACCATCGTTTCTATAGTCATTCCCGATTCTTAACGGTTCATCAATTAAAATCGGAACATCTAATGTAACTGCATCAATTTTTTGAATTGGAATCTGAACCGAATTAAAATCGCTATTTATTCTTTTCTGAGCATAACTAACTGATTTAGAGGGTGGATTCGGCATTGGATTGTATCCCACAGTTACCTCTATAAAATTATTTGCTTTGGGACTTGAAGTAAACCAGTCTTCCAAAGTAGCAAAAGAATGAATATCATTGGTTGATGTTGCAGAAATACCAATCAGGTTGGAAAACCCATTTTTCACACAAGGACCTGAATCCCACGAACATATCGGATTTGTTGTGCTTGTGCCTGTAACATACTGATATCCTATATATAACGGTTTGGAAATATCAACTATATAAGGTGTTGTGAGCGTATAAGTTTGCCAACCGGCTGCTACAGCGCCTGAGATTGGTTGTTGATATACCAGCAAATGTTCGTTAGATATACTAAGATCAATGGGTATCAGACCTTGATAGATTTTTATTTTGTTATTTGCGTTGCTTGCAACATTACCATTAAAATATACCCTAACTTGCTTAATAATAGCGCCTTCGCCCCATTTAGCCAATTGTCCTTCATCCCATCCGATAAGATGACAGGCTGAATAATTCGCGCTTAAACTTGAAATTCCTGCAACCCTACCGGTATGATATTTATCAATGAAAACTTTCCCTCTCGGGTCTTCCCACGACAAATCTACATTTTGTCCTTCAATGGTTACATTTACCTCTTGCGGTTGATTACACGGACCGTCCGGAACTGTAAATATTTCTACTTCAACAGAATTTGAATTTCCCGATTCTATTTTCCCATCAAAACTAACAGAATTTACAGTGAAATTTGCTGTTTTATTTTCATAAGGATAGTAGTCGTAATATTTTTCTGTAGTAGTTGCTATTTTAACACCGTTTTCATAAATGTTAAAAGCGGCTATATCCCATTGAGGGTCATAATTATCAACAATTCTAAAATCATCAATTAACAATGCAAATCTATCGGTTGAATTTGTGATAGAAAAGTGACGAATCGCAATGTAGCAGTCAATTCCGGCATATTGCGACAAATCTATTGAAATAATTTCCCAAATATTGTTTATAACAGTCTCTTCGTAAAGAATTACGGAAAAATCGTTATAGTTTGTTCCGGTTGTTGATAATAAAATTTGGTAACGCTCTGACGGATAGCTCCTATCTAAAGCGCGAACTGCATAAGTCAACCTTGAGGCGCCGGTTATCCCTGAAATTAAAGGAGAAACTAACCAGTTATCTGTTTGAATATGAATCATAAAATCAGTGTCATAAGATCTTGAAATCATACTTGCCGGACGCGAATAGTAGTTGTTATAATATACTTCCCACTTTTTACCGTTTCCGTTTTTGTCCAAATTTAACCAACCGTATTGAACGGGGTCGCTATAGAATTTTTCTTCGAAAAATATCGTGTTTACTCCGCTTGGGATTTCTGATTCCCAACTTAAATTAATGGTTCCAAATGCTCCCGGAGTAACTTCGGCTTCCAAATTTTTCGGGATATCCACAACAGACGGTCCCATTTTAACACCTGTTGATGGAGCGGATTCTGTATAGTTTTCCGGTTCAATGCCGGTAACAGTGTAAATTTTTTCTTCTGTCAGATTATTGATTACAAAAGTTTCGCCTGTAATGCCGGATTCAACTAAGGTACCATCCCCGTAAAGGCGGTAAGTAGAGCCGTCTTTTGGGGAAGTCAGTTCGATAAACATACAGAAAGTTCTGTTTGCAGCAGCATTTGTCCACCCTGAAACACCATCAGTTGAAACTACCGCCGTTTGCAGGTTTACGCCTGAATTTTGAGTATCATACATCAAAGGTTGTATGTTTTGGTTCAAAGACTTAGCGCAAACGTAAAAATAAAAGTCAGAACTAACATTATTAATTGGTTCAGAAGGATTTACGCTATAGTAAGGGAATGCGTTATTCGGCACGCCTACCAGAGCGAAGCGTGTTGAAAGCGCTCCGCCGTAATAAAAATAAAAACCTGAAATAGCGCTTCCGTTATTGCCTGTGGCAAAAGAAACTGCTGTAATTCTTGATCCTTCATACTTTTCAATAATGTTTTGAAGGATTTTAAACCCCATATACCTGTCTTGATTGACAGCCGTAAATGAAAAACCTTCCGTACCCGGAATTTCATTTGTATATGAAAATTTTGAGTTTTCATACATAGGTTTTTGCCACGATAAAGTACCTTCATCGCCTTTCACGTGCGCTCTAACATTTCTTGGGGGATTGGAAACTGCTTTGGATTTGGTTATTGTGCGATAATCTTCTGTTATCAGTATCGCAGCGCTTTCCTGACCCTTCATCACAACGCTAATCATCAGTGTTAGCGCTAAAAAAATCATTTTTTTCATTTTAAATATTATTAAATTAAAAATAAATCCCATTTTTTATTCTGTAATAACCAATTTTTTAGTTATTCGTTGTTGATTTATCTCAATTACAACCACATATATACCGGCAGGTAATTTTGAAACATCAATTATCATTTCATTTTGGCGTTCTGTTAATGGACTTATGTTATACACCCCAATAACGCTACGACCAAAAACATCTAATACTTCCACTTCGACTTCGCTCAGTGTCCTGTCATTAAACTTTAAACCCGAAACTTTAAACTCTCCTTTTGTTGGATTCGGATAAATCTTAATCTCAGATAAATTTATCTCATTTATGCTTGAATTTCCGAGTTGTTTTACGGTTAAAACTATTGATTGAGAAAGGGTGTTTGTAAAAGTAACTGTTCCTGTTCGCGTGTCGGCGGTTAAATTTTCGCTAAGTGCAGTGATATTAACCGTTGCATTTCCTGTTCCGCTTGTAGGACTGAAATTGAACCAGTTACCGCTTTTCTGCCCCATCCAAATATGTGATGAAACAAGTTCAATTGATTGACTGCTACCGTTTTCCGAGAACAATACTGCTGTTTCGGAAGATAATGTAAAATTCACTGTCATTCCGGATTGTACTACGTTAACTGTTATCGTTTTATCTATGGAAGAGATAGTTAAAGTTGTTTCTCTATCATCGTTTGAAGTGTTTTCATACGCTTTAATAACTATCGTTTCGTTTCCTGAGCCAAAGTTTGGAGTAACGATAAGCCACGTATCGTTAGTTGTGATATTCCAGTTATGGCTTGCTGTCAGTTCAATTGTTTCGCTGGTGTCAGCGGAAGGTTCTAATATAATTTCATTAGTTGAAACTTGCAAAACAACGTTTTTCCCAAGTTGAGTAATTTCAAGCGTTGCCGTTTTTTCCCATTCGCTGTTAAAAATGGTTATATTTCCGGTTCTTGGACTTGATGAGTTGTGGTTTCCGGCTGAAACGGTAAGTTCTCCTCCGGTTGTGCCTTGAAGCGCGGACAAAGATATCCAGGACGGATAATTTTCGACTGTCCATGGTATATTTGCCGAAATTGTTACGGTTGCATTAGCATCCTGATAATCACCTAATTCAATTTCGATTGGATTAATTGCAAATAGGATAGGAGTAGCCACCTGATAAACTGTAACTACCTGAGAATAAAGATATGCTTCAACTTTAAACGAGCCTGTTCGCGGGAAAAAACTATTGTTATCTTCAGCAGTAATTATCAATGTTTCATTTCCTGAACCGGTTAGTTTTGAGATAGTAAACCAATCTCCATCCACATCAGTAATATCCCATAAAAGGTTTGTTTCTAAAATTATTTCTTCCTGAGTGTTATAATATTCAAAATTAACTTCCGAACCGCAACTAAATGAAGGTATTACAGCAATTTGCGAAACCGAGACAGGAATTGACGTTCCGTTTCCTGAAAAAGTTAAAGTTGCTGTTCGTGTTTCGGTTCCAATATTATTTGAAAATGTACTTATTTGATAATCAAACTCATTTAACCCCGATAATTTTGGAAGTTTGAGCCATTCTGTAGCCTCTTGAGGTTCAACTGTTACTTTCCATTTAACATTTGAATTGATTTCAACTATACCCGTACTGTTTTCCAAATAACTCAAAACAACAGGCTCTTGCTGTTCTATATTAAAGAACAGATTTCCGGATCCATAGAAAAACGTATAAGAATCTGTAGAAGCATCGTAATCTACGTTTTTGAAATAACTTTGCGAGTCATCTGAATGGTCTGAAAGCCAGGTTCTTGGGTTTGTGGTAGAGTTAAAAGTCGCTCCAACCGGAAAGGGAGCCTGTGTAAAATTCCCGTTAGTGTAATACTGAGCTATCCAAATATTCATTGGAGCGCTTCCGGCTCGGTACAGATATATCTCATCATAATTTTGATTAGCAAAATCATAAGCATTATTTCCGTTAAATCGGGTGTCTATTCTGTAAATTAACAATCCTTCGGCAGGAACAACAGATTGATTGTCATACTTATTCCCTGTTTTTTTTCTGTATTGAATTACATAATACTGGTTGCTTTCAGAGGATTGCGCTTTGACAAGAACCTGTTTTTCAGGGTCTGAGCCGTCAAAATTATAAAAAGGATAAACTTCATAAGTTTTATTCCACTCGGCAGTCTCCATATTTTTAATCCATCTTCCATTTTTCCATTTCGAGTATGCACACATTGATTGCGGTTTTTCATTGCTTGTATCTGCCATCACATCAAATGGTCCTACAGGTTTATTTCCAAAAAGAGTAAAAAGATCATTACCGTGGTATAAATCGGACGCTCCCATAACGTGATATCCCTCGTGTGCAAATACTCCTACATCAAAATAATAAGGGTCTCCATCTAACTGAAAATTGTAGTTCCACACTTTTTTCCCGTTTATTTCAACGTTTTCATAAGCCATCCAGGTTTTGTGAGGCCACATCATAGTATTAGATGTTGGACTTCCATTAACAATAAATGTAACAAAATCTACCCTGCCATCTTCATCTACATCTAAATCATAATCATCGGGAATAGGGCAATTTTCATTTACCCATTCTATTGCTCTTTTCAGCAAAGGTTGATATATGTCTCGCAGACAAGTAATATAGTCATTCTGCAAACATCCTTCAAAATATGATCTTGGCAGCGGGTCTTTGTAAAACCTTAATACATTTGGAGTTTCAGACAGAGGAGGCAACAGATGAGAAATAACATCTACCTCGTTGTAGGACATCTCTAAAAAATAATCTCTCATATTATAGTTAGAGTTGTGATTGAACATAGCATCAACCTGAGGATGAGTGTAATTCATCTCGTATGTTTCTGAAAATCCAATACATATAACAATATTACGAACTATGTTAGGTTCACCATTCCGTTTATTGCTAATTCTATCTAAAAAAGTGGGTTCCGCATTTTTCTCATCAAATCCAAATGCCCGGCGTCTTTCCTGATATTTTTCATACGAAATTGCCAATCCTTTTTCCATCGGTAATTGTAGAGTTGCATTACGCGTTTTTTCTACAATATATTCGGAAGGCGTCAGTATATCGTTCACAGCATCATAAGTTGCATAACTATACCAGCCATCATCTCCTTTGATTATTGTATAACCGTCGCAGTCGTGAATTCTATTGAAAAATTCATCGCCCGAAACAAATACTTCAATTATATCTCCATTAGGTTGAACCAACCTGTATGGCACATTTTCAACTCTTACTCCATAACTTAAAGTCAGGAATATGTTGATTAATCCAAATATTAATAATATACGTTTCATTTTTAAAATTTTAAATGTTAATTGTTATTACTGTGTTTGATTGTTTATTGATTAATCCTAAATAATAAATAAGATTCTGCAAACATTATATGACTCTTATCCGCAACAACCCTCAAAACTCCATTTCTAATACTTTCAAAATACCATCCTTCAATTTCCTGTTCATTTCTCTGCATAACAAAGGTATTAAACTTTTTACCTGACATGTTATTAATCCAATCATCAACATCAAACGAAAACACTTCTTTATATTCCCAATTGTATGAAAAAGAAGTATTTTGAATATGATTTGGTATTGGATTAAATTCAAAATCGCTACCTCCGGTTATAACAACATTATCAGAATCAATTTCCATGGAAACACTGTAGTATGGAAGATTTATACCGGGAAATTTTCCGGGTAAACTTAAAGATGTACATTCTAAAGTAATTACCTTCCATTTCCCTTGAATACATTGTTGTATTATGTCTAAAGATTCCTGATGCAATATTTCAATATTATTATTGTCATCATTCCAAGCATTAAAATCCTGATAATTAACATTTAATTCTACATTAATATCTTCGCTAAATTTTTCCACAAGCATTCCAAAAATCATCCCTTTTCCGATTCCGGAAGTTTGATCTTCTTCATTAATATAGAAATTAAGTTTTTGAACATCAACATTCAACTCATATTTGTTTAACTTTGTCTTGTACAGCAAGTCAATATCAACATTAATAATTCTATGACCTGCGTAAAAGCCCACCAACAATAATGTATAATTAGAAAAGTCAAATTCAGGTTTATCACATTCAGGCAAGCAATAAGTGTAAATACTTAATTCCTGATTGCTGTTAATAATTAGCAATTCCCCTTCGTTCGTAGAAGAAGAATCCCAATACCAAGAGCAAGGACATCCATGCTGACTCTCTAAAATATAATTTGAAAATGGAATTTTTTTTGTAAAAATATTAGATTGCAATTCTTCCACTTTATCTTCAATTCTTGATATTCTTTCCTTTAACAAATCCAATTCCGGCATGTTAATCGCTTTTTGAGCAGCCATTGCATAAGGCACACTCATCAATTGCGTAGTGGTTTCAATATTAAAATCACTTCCTCCTTTCGGGTCTATTCGAGTTTGGATAAACAATGGACCATTAGTCCAGTCAATTTCTACAAACTCAGGAATACCACCAATCTTTAACGATAACAGCCCGTTGTCATTTGTTGTTCCTTCTATTATTTGAGTGAATATAACCACTTCATTTCGTAAAATAGAAGCCTCAACAGTAACAGACTTGTTTCTGAGAAGCGAATTGTCGTTGTCTCTTATTACTGCCTGATAGCTAAAACCGTCAGGAATTTGGGACAACAAAATGTTTGTTGCAAGCCCCAAAATTAAGCAAATGATTTTAACTTTCTTCATTTTATTTTGTTTGATATTTTGAAAAATCTATTATATGTTGCATATTTTGCATATTTTGCAGTATTGCTCAACGCTATTTATTTACCCGTTTTCACAATTTTATAAACGCCTTTTTCTCCCGAAAAACTCTCTATTACAACAAAATAAACACCATTGGGTAAATGTGAAATATCCACCTCCCCCCGACCTCCTCCGAAAGAGGGGGAGATGAGAACAGAGCGTCCATAAACATCAAATACTTCGACTTCGCTCAGTGTCCGGTTCAGTGTCCTGTCATTAAACTTTAAACCCGAAACTTTAAACTCTCCTGTCGTTGGGTTTGGATAAATCTTAATACCTCCCACCTCCGAAATATTGATACTTGAATCGTCAAAAACAAGAGGAACACTTATAAATTCATCCTTATTTGTAACAGTAATTTCATCGCTAAATGTAAAATAACTTTCTTTTTCAACTGTAAAACCGTAAGTCCCTGCTGCTACGTTTAAAATAATATAAGTTGATACTTCACCTTCAAAAGTTATAACTGCATCTTCAATTGAATTAAAAGTTTCCGAATCAAATACAGTGAAAAATATTGTGTATGTTTTGATTAAGATTACTTCTTCGGTTTTGTCCTGATCAATTATTTCAACTTCGCCGAATGTTTGCAGATAACCGTCTTTTGTTATAGTGTAGGTGTGGATACCGGGTGCAACATCTTCGATTTCATAGCCGGGTAGCGTTGTGCCGTCAAAAGTTACAATTGCGCCTGTAACAGGGATATTATTTTCATCTTTAATATTAAATGTAACTTTGTAAGTTCCAATGCAATACATACTAAAATCTATTGTAACAATTTCTGATTCATCTGATGTGTAAATTGCCTTAACACTGGCTGTATAATTTCCTGTTTCCAGATAATCAAATAAATAGTGAGTGGTAGTTACAAATTCCACTTCTTCGCCGTTTAAGTAAACCATATATCCTGTAAATGACTTGGTTGGCGTGTTATTCCAACTGAATATCGCTTCACAATTATCTTTTTCAACTTTTAAACCGAAAGGAGTATCAATTATTTCAATCAAGTTTGCAGTAGTTGAACTTGTTGTTAAAACATTAATATCTTCCTGAGTATAAGTCTCATATCCGTTTAACGAAACAGTCAGGTCATAAATTCCTTTCCATATTTCGGTAAAGAGAACTTCTGCTCCGGTTGCTGTTTTGGTATAGATTTTATTTTCGTCTCCGTCCTGATTTGTCAGAATTACTGTTGCTCCAACAGGGTTGTCGTTTCCGTTTGTTGTAATATTCACTGTAAAAGGCACATACTTGTTGTTTAACACGTTTGTTATTCTTGCTTCTGAAAAATATTCACCGGAATATTCAACTTTAACAGCCCATTGATATTCGCTGAGAATTTCAAGATTGTTCCAACCGGTATCTGTAAAAGAAGAACCTTGTGCTGAATTTGACAGTAATAACCAACCATCGCCTTCGGGAGTTCCTTCTTCAAATCTGAAAATCTGATAATTTTCAAAACCTTTTGAAATTCCGGCGGGCGGCGTCCACGTAATTACAACATTATTGCCTGTTTTTGCTGCAACAGGATTAGTTACAGGATTTAAAATTTCTACCATCCCAATATTGTGAATTACGTCAGTATTAATAACATCAACAGTTGAATTATGGGTTGTATATCCTGATTTTATTGCTTGTACGTTATAAGTCAAAGGACTTGTCAAACCTCCATAAACCTGAATTGAGTAATTTCCTGACTCATCTGTAGTTGCATTATAATTTACAATTCCTGTAAATGTCAGTTCAACATTAATTAACCCTCCGGGAAAATCATTTGAAGTAACTTTTCCGCTTAAAGTATATGTCGGAATTTGTATTAACTCAATGTTTTTTGTAGTATTTTCACCTTGTTCAATAATAATTCCCGATTCGATAACATCAAAATATCCATATTTACTGACTTCAACTTGGTATGTACCTTCAGTCAAATATGGGAATGAATAAAATCCTTCGGAATCTGTAATTGCAAATAATTGTGAACCAACAAACTGAACTTTTGCGCCTTCAAGTCCGATTTCATCTTCATCAAAAACAAATCCTGATAAAGAGCCTGTTTCTGACATATCAAAAATCAGTTTTGTTTTCGGCACTGTATGTAAAAGGCTAACTCCTGAGCCGGTAATAGGTGGCGTTTCAAAATTTATTTCATTATCTTCATTTAAAAAATATACTCTTGAACGAGCCGAATTAGGGTCAGTAACGCCGTAAAACAGATTATACATACTTCCCATAGCAACATAATGGGTATAGGAATAAATTACTAAAGTTCCGCCATTATATTGATAAGGAACATCAAGAGTAACAACAACTTCGCGTTCCCCATTCTGTATATCTAATACTCCGTTAAACACTTGGTTTAATCCTGTAAGAGGTATCCAACCATCTCTCAAATTAATTTCCTGTGTTTCGCCAATCCAAATTGTAATTGGTTGATTTGGTTTTGCTGTTGATATAGTTGAATTATAAATAATTTGACTAATCTCTCCTCCATTTGTTTTGAGTTCATTTGGAAAATAAAGTGTTTGCGTGATCCCTTTTCTGTTCGACAAAATGTAGGGTAAATTTTGGAAAGTTTCTGTTCCTTCTCCGACAACAACTGCAATTATACTACCGGTTAAAACCTCTACTATTTCAAAGTTTTCCGTTATGTTATTATATAAAAACTGGTCTTCTTCAAAATCCACTTCTCCCCATAAATATGTCGTTTCATTTGAAGTTGGCGTCCACGAAAAGACAAATTCTTTTTCTTCTTTATAAGCAATATCAACTCCGGGAAGTTCGCCAAGTAAAATATCTCCTTCCTTCATAAATTTCACGGTATAATCTGATTGAGTTACTGTACCGTTGTTTTTTACTGTTATAGTATATTGAGATTCAACAAATTGTGTAGGTCTGTTGTTTCCTGTAATAGAAAGCGCTTCAAGTTCGTGTGCAGGAAGCGATCCGGCAGTAATATCGTCAATAAACAAAAACATTGCTGAACTTGTGTTTTGCCTGAGAAAAATGAATCTGACCAAACAGAGTTCGTTTGCAAAACCTTCAAGAAAATCAGTTTCTGCATATACATAACTTGATGTGATGGGATTGCTTGTATTAGTGGTATTAAAGACTTCCGTCCAATTTTCTCCGTTGTCTTTTGATATTCTTATCCGATATGAATAGTAATAAGGATCTATAGCGCTTCCAATACCTGAAATATTATCATTTGCTCTATACCAAAAAGAGATTCTTGGGTTTTCTCCCATAAATAAATAAGGAGTTTCCAAATATCCCTCATTACCTGAAGTTCCCATTCTATAATATAAACAGGGAGGGGATATACGACAGGCGCCAGTATTGTTCGACTTTTGAACATTAGGACCAGTCCAGCCTGTTGGAGGTCCCGAAATTGTCTCAACCCAAGTTTGGTCTTTTTCCAAGTAATTAACTATAAGCGCTTTGGCTACAGTAACTGAATAATTGACTGAAAAAACCGGATTTACCGGATCATTTGATTCAAGTATAATATTTCCGTTAATTGGACCAACCGGAGCCTCAGAATTTTCATATTTAAACTGTAAATTAGCAGATTGCAGTGAACCAATCGTTAACGGTAACTGTGTCTGTAATGTAATTCCCGACTCTAAAGGGTCATAGTTGTTGATAATTAAGTCTTCTCCGCCAACGTTTTTGACAGTCAATTGAGCAAGATTTACTCCCGGAAACGGAAGATTATTATACACTGTTCCAAATGCTAATGACGAAGATATACTTATTTCGGGTTCATTCAAATTTTTGATTTTAATATCATCCAAATGAACTCCATTTCCTGCTCCGCCAATTTCACATTCAAATGCAAGGTAATAATCATCTGATGGGTTAGGTAGAATAACCATCCATTCTGTCCATACAGATACATTTTCAGTATATTCAACAATCTGTATCCACTCTCCGCTTGATGAGTTTTTGTAAAAAATCCTCAAAATATCCTGAACATTCGATCCCATAAAAACAAAAGCTCGCTGTGCGTGCCAAAAATGCAAAATAGGGTTTGATACTTCTGATAAATCTAATGATTGGGTAATCAATTTAGTTTTATTCCCGAGTTCGCCGCCTGTTCCCTGCATACGGGCTTTATAAAACCCCTCCTGCGCTGTACTCGGCTGTCCGACTGAACCGGCTACAACCGACCAAACGCTGTTCCCAACTACCTGTTCCTGACTCCATCCGATTGGAATATTTGAGCCATTGTTTTCAAAACCCTCCTCGTAGATGACTTCTGAACGGGTATTTTCTTTTGATTCAATAGTTTGAATCTCTTTTTTCTGAGCAAATCCCATTGATAATGTCAGGGAAATTGCTACTAAGAATGTGTTAATTTTCTTTAACATAACAAATGAATTTAATTAATGTAAAAAATTTAAGAAAGTGCAAAAATAGATAAAAAAAAAGTATTGAGCAAAAAAAGCAAACAAAATATCATATATATTAACATAAAATAACGTTTTGTTTCTGTAAAAAATTTCAGTATAAACAGATAATAAGATATAAAATATAACGTTTTTAAAACATTTGAAAAAATAATAACCAATAAAACGAGATCTAAATGAAAATTATATTTTTAACATTCACTACATTATTTATTTTCTATTTTTCGGGAGAAGCCTCATCAGGTTATGAAATAAAAGTAAAAGTTAAAGGCTTTGAAAATCAGGACGTAATATTGGGCTATCATTCCCGTAAATCTTTATTTGTAAAAGATACAGTCCGGTTTGACAAGACAGGAACAGCCATTTTTAAAGGAAATGAGCCATTACCAGGCGGCATTTATCTTTTATATTTTCCAAATGGAAAGTATTACGATGTTTTAATCAGTGAAGAACAGTATTTTACGCTTGAGAGCGATACTGTTGAATTTCTTAAAAATGCAAAAATAAAAGGGGCTAAAGAACCGGCATTGTTTTTTGAATTACAAAATTTTATGGAAAACCAAAGGAAAAAAGGGGAACAATTAAGAGAGGATTTCAAAGATGCAGGTGATAATCAGCAATTGAAGGATAATATTTCTGCCCAATTTTCAGCATTAGACGAATCTGTAAAAGAATTTATGAATAAAATAGTTAAAGAAAATCAAAGTTTATTTATATCTTCATTCGTAAAAGCGCTTCAAGAGCCTGTTATTCCTGATTTTGATATTCCGGAAGATACTCATAACCCGGATTCTGTATTGTATTTCAGACAGATGAGTTATATGAAAGCGCATTATTTCGACAATATTGACCTCACTGATGCACGACTAATCAGAACTCCGATTTTCCATCAAAAAATAGAGAATTATTTTAGCCGCGTTTTGCTTCAAAATCCTGATACAGTTGCAGATGCAGCAATAATGGTTATTGAAAAATGTAGTCCCTCAAATGAAATGTTCAGATATCTTTT
>Ga0123353_10009534_pt1 | contig 13417 bp, 6 predicted proteins | sample TergutLab28metaG_3_FD_92763 | JGI IMG/M metagenome (GOLD analysis project Ga0123353, IMG submission 92763) | Labiotermes labralis P3 segment gut microbial communities from Petit-Saut dam, French Guiana - Lab288 P3 | ecosystem: Host-associated > Arthropoda: Insects > Digestive system > Gut ... | reverse complement strand
TGTGTGTGTGTGGTGTGTGTGTGTGTGTGTGTCAGAAACTCTGAGAGAGTTAAACCTACCCACTCTAGTGCCCAAAACGAAATGTGCCAACCATGACTGCTCTGAATACCCATTGACAGTGCACACAGCCATCATGTTATCAAAGGACTGCAGGTATTTGAAATGAGTAACTACCAGTAACTGGAACACATACCTCCTATTGCTGCAGGATACTGTCCTGGTACCAGAGCTGACTCTAAACTTGACAATATTATTTTACAGATTACACGGAGGAGACAATGTACAAGTCAAGCGATATTTTGTCTCCTTTTGGAACGGAGTTGACCTGAGGTACAAACTATTAAAAGGCCCTAAAATCCGCATCAGTATAGCAGGGATAATTATTTCGCGGGTACGTATGACTTCCACTAAAATGACTGCACAAAGGTGCTAACAACTACCTATCAACCAACTCTACAGAGCATAGTTCTTCTTCAGCTGGTAAAGAAGTTGCTGAATTTTATGGAACCTGAAGTTTCATTACTGTCTTCACAAAAGCCCACACTGAGATGAATCCAGTCCGTGCCAGCCCATTGTACTTCTTTCAGATATGCTCGAATATTACACTCACATGTATGTGCAGTTCTTCCAAGAGATTTCATTCTTTTAGATTTCCTTACCAAAACCTTGTGTGTATTTGTCCCTGTCCCCCATATGTGCCATATGTACCGCCGTTCTCATCTTCCTTGACTTTTTTGAGTACCTTAATAATATTTTGTTCGGAGTTCAGATCATGAAGCTGCCTGTTATGCAATTTTCTCCAACCTCCTGTTATTTCCTCCCATTTAGGCCCTAATATCTTTGTTAGCGTCCTATTCTGGGACACATTTAACCTGTTCTTTTCTTAAGGTGAGGGACCAAGTTCCACACCTATATAGAAGAAGGCACAATTATAATTCCGTATATTGTAATCTTCATTTCTTGATATGAAATGGGAAGACATAACATTCTGAACTAAATGGTAGCAAGCAATAACTGAAATTACCTGCTCTTAATATCTTCATGCATTCAATATTAATTGTTAGTGCTGTTGCTATCAACAACTGCCCTTACTAACAAATTCATCAAAGTTTTATTTATTCACCAACAGATGCACTCGTGAGTTGTCTTTAAAAACAAAATTAAAATTTACATTAGAATTTACGTTAAAACAGCTCTGACTTGTTTCGGTGTTACAGTTACACCACCATCAGGGAGCGCATTAATTTGTACTTACTAAAGTTACAGTTGTTAAAATAAAAAAAGGTAAATACAGGCCCGGTGTGGCCCAGAGGGTGGGTAGAGGTATAGCTCTACTCTTCCATGACCACAGCACTAGAAGGGTGTGAGTGGTCAGCAGCACGCCCCGGCCGCACTTTAGCCCCGGGAAAAACCCGGTACCCATTTTATAGGAGGCTGGGTGGTCCCCAGGGCTGGTCTGAAAGGGCGGAAAATCTTGTACCCGCTGGGATTGGATCCCGAACCGTCCAGCCCCTAGTCAGTCGCTATACCGGCTGAGGTACCCAGCCCACACAGTTGTTAAAATATTCCATTAAAATACATCAGTGTGTGGTTAATATGGTGGTGGTGTGGCTGCATATATGAGCTCCTTATTGGTGTATGTATGTTGCACTGCTTGGCAGTATCAAGATGTGTGATACGAATGTGAAAATTAACAAATTTATATTTAGGGCCGTGATGCGACACCGTACCTGGAGCGGAACAGAGTGGGGCGTGATGCCATTGATTCGGCTGCAGCTTTGACTGACATGGGAAAGTATCTGTTCCGAGAGAGGAGGCTCCCTGTGTATGACATAGCGGTGGCTGTCACCAAGTAAGATCTGTTGTTCGATCATCATGATAATGATCTCTTCACAGGTATATCTCCAGGAGATCAGAAGATATTACTAAATCAATATGTGAGGGTCTGTCAGAATATAAGTGGACAATTCATATACTTTGGTTTTTGTCTAATAATACCAGTTCAGATATAACTGTACCAAAATCCTACTACATTTACACATTTTTTGTGCCAAAACTGAGGCTTTTGTTTCACAGCAGGAAAAGCTTTTTTGTTCCCTTTGGATAGCAGTTCATGCCTCTTGCAACCATTCACTGCAGCTTAAGTTTCGTTCCACTCGGAAACAACAACCAAGATTACTGTTCTCTGTGTTTTACTTTTAGACAGCAGATTGGAAAGCAGGTATGGACCAAAGGGTAGCAAACATTCCCTGAATTTAATCTGTCCTGAACTTCTCAATGCATGCAATTCTGATTTGTTATTGGCATTCCCAAATATTTGAACTTTTCTTCACTTTCAAAGAATTTTTTTTTTTTTTTTTTTTTACATGGTGATTTTGCTCTACATTCTTTTCATGAGACGTGAAACATATTCTTAGTTCTCTCAGCATTTAATTGTAGATAAACCTTCATAGTAATTTTCACATTTTCCTGTACAGTATGTGTGTCACTTTCATGTTGTTCATTCCATGCATTGTAAATGATTGGTAAAGTATTTATGTTCATTTGATCTCCTATAAATGTATGTAACTGACATAAAGATAATTTAGTATTGCAAAACATCAATTAATAGTGTCTGTAAGACATGAGTGTTGGTAACACAAGGACTTAACCCACATTGTAACCACAATTTAACACACACTTCTGAATTCTGTTCACTTTTCTTTTATCTGAATTACAATAACATTTGCTTGCTCTTTAGGTATGACATGTGTCGACGTAGAAAAGGCGGCCGTTGTACCAAGGGAACGGCCGGTACGTGTAATCGTCATCAGTGAGGCTTATGTACATAGTTGCCCAATGTATAAAATCCTTCACTCATTACTTACAGGAGAACTGAAGGTGGTGATGGGAAATTAATATGGCACATTTACATACATGGTTGTGGCTAGTAATATTGTGTATTATGTTCATCATCATTATCTCATTAGCTGCAGTCCACCATGCAACATCAGAAGACACGGATGTTGCAAACCATGACTGTAAAATGTACCCAGCAGGAAGGTAAACTGCTTGCAATTGGTGCGTGCAATTTATTTTTTTCTTTACCTGAAATAACTGCATTTGATGATTATCACTTGCAGTGAAGTTCATTCATCAGTACTGTGCAGATATGAGAAGTTTCACGCAACAAATGGTATAATATCTGTTTTCCTCTTCACATGATCTCAAGGAATGCAACTCCATAATTAAAGAAAACAAGAAATTGATTTAATCAGTATCAGTTCTTATAATAAAACCAACTAGATGCACCAATTTCTCAAATTTATTTTTGGAATAAAACTTTACATGTTTCGGACAGTTTCTCTGTCCATCATCAGGAGTCTAGCACTGTACACACAGCAATGGTGTATGTCAAACAGGTTTGCTGACAGTTTGCAAGAAGGATCAGAACGGAACTGGTTCCGTCCTAATCCTGCTTGCAAGCTGTCAACAAACCTGTGTGACATATACCATTGCTGTGCATATAGTGAAAAACTCCTGATGATGGACAGAGGAATTGTCCAAAACATTTAGAGTTTTATTCCAAAAATTAATTTGAGAAATTAGGGCATCTAGTTGGTTTTATTATAAGAATTTATCATGATGCACGGTCACCTGAACATCAAATTCAACAGTATCAATCTAGTATACATGAGTATCAGTGGAAAACTGTCATGTAACAGTCCAGTCTTATGTTTACAGCAATAAAACATGAACAACGGTTGGAAATACTTGTGTTAAATGACACTGTTAATCCTTATCTTTCATACCACATTATACATTAAAATTTCTTTTTGTTTATATTTCAACATGATAAGAACATCTACAGCCAGTCAAGATACTTCTATGTCAAGAAATATCCTACCTTAACTTGCCAAATACCTTGTTGTATGGCATTTTATTTTTACAAGTACTGTGAGTAATATTAATTCATATTTATGCATGTATATTTACAATTTTTACAATTAATAGGTATTATTATGAGAAATATTTTTAAGAAAGTGAGAATGGAAACTATTTTGAAAATACACAAAACACTAGTTTTACCTACATTTTTATATGGGTCAGAAAATTGGACTGTAACATCTTGAACAGAATTGAAGTGGCAGAAATGAAGTTACTGAGACCTCTGGCAGGCTAAACCCTTTATGACCACAAATCAAATGACTACATACGCTGTGAACTATGGATTACAGGCATACTAGACAAGATAGATGAATACAGATGGAACTGGCTTTTACACTTACAAAGAATTCCACAAAACCGAATCCATTTGAAATCAAACCACTATAGACCACAAGGAAGGAGAACAATTGGAAGATCGAAGAAGTGTTGGCGCGAGCAGCTGTAACTCTGGAGATGGAACGGATCAAAGGGTCCAATCCTTGATGTTTATGATGATGATGATGATGATATTTACTTTACTTACATGTTGTAAAGTCATGTTTCTCCAGTCTGCACAATATTAATGAATTTACTTCCATACGTTGCTGTACTACATTTGGTTAGTTTCAATGTCCATCCTTACAAACTGTTCTGTTTCATACAGGGAAAATATGTGGCAATCCACAGAGTGAAAATAAAATTACATTATACTGACTTTTATTATTATTGCAGATTAGACATGTGCAGGAGACAGTACGCAAATGACGTGTGCAACAGGGGCACTGCAGGTAGGCTTCTTTACATGAGCTTCAGAAACTTGACTGAGAAACTAGTCAGCTAGTCAACACAAAGCTAGTGATGCATTTGTCAGTTCTGCTTGGCCATTTTACATTTAATACTTCCCTTCCTTCTCAAAAAACCAGTTCAGTAGATTTCTGCTATGCTTCCCTTGTGCATTTGTATTCATGCTGGGTTAGCCACCTAGTAATTTTCAAAGGTTTGTAGCAATCTTTGGGAGAAATCTGCTGTCTTAACATTCAGGCTTCAAGACTGAGACAGCATATTCCTATGAAAAGTTGATAAGACAAAGAAAAAGTTCTCCATATGCATGCCATTAAGGCATAAGAGGAATTAGAAGTATAAATTGACTCATTCTTAACTTTCATACCAGAAGAAGATGGGTAGTTAACTGCACACACACCAACCAATTGATCCCTATAGAAAAAGCCCAGTAACCATTGAATAGGAGATTGGGTGAGCCGGTCTAGATTCTCTTTCCCTCTCCTGTAAATGAACTACAATTCCTCATTTTTCCAACCTCCAGCTTAGGCAGAATACAGATCATGCTATTGTAACTCTAAAACATTGGTAAGCCAGCATAAAACTGCTTGGTTTCATAGCTCAGAATACCACAAACTGAAGATAGAATACTGAACTTTCAAGATTTTACAATTTGTAGTGTGAGAACAAAAGTCGCTGACTTCGTGATGGGCAGTTTGATGCAAAGGAGGAAATATGTTCAGTTTTCCACCAATGTTTAACCTTCATATATAAAAATTTTGAATGTAAATTAAATGCTGACTGCAAGCAAAATCTGGTGCCTACAGCATTAGTTCTTGCAGTTCATAACAACCTTATGTCACAGATTGTCATTAACTCAATACCAGCTGGTAAATATTTCCACTGAATAATCAGTAAATCTTCTAAGTCTTCCCTGTTGCTAAAATTTTGGTGTAACATGGGTAAAATGATGAATTCACAGTTCAGTCAAATGTTTTAGGCCTTAATGTTTTGGTGTTTAATGGGTGAAGTAATTAATTTCTAATCAAGTCAAATGTGTTAGGGCCTAATATCTACCAAAAGACATTCCAACAAAGAACTGTATATTACAAACAGCGACTCTTAATCTTATAATGTGGTTGGTTATAAATCTCACCGCCATCTTGTTGTGAGAACTGAGAAGCGCTGCACCTCTTCCTTTACACTCCCTTCATCCTTCAACGTGTATAAATTTAACAAATATGAGCAATGGCCACATTATGTTGAAATTTTCAGCACCCAACACACCATTTGTTCTACAGACATGTGAAAATTCTGAATCCTGCTGTACCATGCTGAAGGTTTAGCACAGCTGAACAAATTCTACATGCAGTGGTAATGAATTTTACCATTGTAAAATTGTACCATAAACTTCTGATTGAGTTAAATATTTTATATGAAGTATGCAGTTCTTCTGTATATGAATCTTACAAGTCTTCAGAACTTGTTTGTCTTTCACAATGAGCCCAGTACCACCCCATAAAATGACCTCTGGAGAAGTGGCTTATCTAATGCATCACAACAAATAATTTGAAGGTTTGTTACAGAAAATGTATATCATGGGTATTTATTGACAAAGGCTCGTGTTTCAAATGTTTCATCTCTTAACCTCACAATGTGATAAGTTAAACTGATATTGAGATAAACTGTAAAAAGGTGATGAAATTTTGGAAATTTGTATTGGTCGCACACTTTATGATATGTTAGAGGAGGGTTATGGAAGCAGTTTTCAGTGGTTTGAAGCATTTGAGAAAGTTTGCTGCACCTGAAAGTAATCTTTTTCAGAAAGAACCTGTGTCAAAATGTACCACTATAAAGCTAAGACATTTCTTTACAAACCCTCTAATTATTTATGCATGTGTTGATCAGATAAATGAACAAATAAATAAAATTTTAAAATGTCTGTACTAATAAAACATTTTAAAAAACTTTGTCTAAAATAAATACTCCTAAAGCTTCCAGTAACTAAAAAGTCTTTTATCTGCGTTTATAAAACAAACGATCTGTGTTTTCAAAAACTTGTCTTATGTGTTGCTCTGCTTTGACTTCAAATATACATTAAAGCCTGACATTGCTTCAACTCTAAATAACTTTAACTTTTTTGAGACAATTATAACTTAATGACGTTGCTGCCTCTAAGATCATAAGACAAAAATTAGCATTAAAATGGCATATCTGTAGCAAAGTTACCTAGTTTTCCATGTGAAAAGGTATAGGAGAGTTAGCATATATGTAGCGTCAAGCATTGGGCGAATATGTCTAAATAAGAATGGAGTGACATTATATGAATAAAGCAGGTTGATTTCAGCTTTACCTCTCACAAGACCAAAATCAATGATAACATAACACATACTATTTCTTTTTCACCACTGGAAAGATATTTCAACCCATTCTGCAACCAATATACAAGCAGACTGTCTTAAAGCTAATAGAATATTACAAAATACAAATGACCCATTAAAGAGATGCAGTTTTCACCAGAAAATAAGGACAAGGTGTGACAATTTCACAGTAAATGTAAGAGTATATATATGAAGCTATATTTTGGTGGTGAGTTAATTTACAGATATAAGTACCCTGGAAATGACTGCAGTAAACAAAAATTAAAGTGTTTATTTTGCAAAATTCAATTACAAAAGAAGTAATTTTTAATTGAAAGGTTAATATCAATGCAAATAACATGGGAGTTAGTGAATCAAATAAACTGTAATTCTGTGCATTAATAAGTTGCATCGTTTGCTTGTCATTAGTGGGCCACAGGATCAGGAAAACCAAATGTGTGCAGGATGGATTTTTTGTTGATGCGTATGGTTCATTCAGGTTTGCTGGTTAATAAAATGTGTGTGGATCTTTTCAGTAGTAACATAAATTTTAATTCAGGGATACCTTGCGACATTCCATTACAAACAGTAGTGGCAGGCTGGTGGTTGGAACCTACTCTCCTACTGGATATTGTATGTTACATAATTAGGTAAAACATTTCTTGCTAAAAATCTGAGGGAAGCAGCACTCCAATTTGAGGTAGACCATATTTTGCCTGTGGGACGCATGTTTGACCAACCAGGTATAAATCATTTCTCAGCACATCTCCCTCAAAAAGTAATCCTAGACATGGTGCTGTCTATGTACAGTTAAACAAAACTGAAGTGATGATAATGGTGTTTGATGCAGATGGCTTGTTTCATTCAACTGCTGTCTTTTTTGCTACAAGCAGGAAGTTTGCTTTTGGAATGGGCCCTATGATGTGTAAAGCACTGAAAGTTAAAAATGTGCAATTTTCAGGCTCCTTGCTTGAAGTAGTTAAAAATTCAATCATTTTTATAGCTGTTTGAAATGGGAGGATTAGCAACAGTTGTCACCCGAGCTTGTTAAGCCCAAGGATAGACATGAAGGATAAAGTAACCCTTTCAAAATAGGGCAATTAAAAAAAAAATAGATGATTTTTCTAGATTTATCGATGTTTAAAGTGTCAGTATATATATATATATAAATCCCAAGAGTCCACATTTAAAATTTGAACTTAACTGTATGAAATTACTTAGCCTCCAGTCTGCCTGTTATAAAAACTGAAACTGAAATGATTTAAAAATGAGTTTGAGTAAGTGCCTGTATATTATAAATGAAAAATTATTTCTTTGATTTTCTAGTCTACTGCTACTGCACCTTCATTCCTTACTTTGGGGCCAATCCTTTGATAGGACAATATTTTAGAACTGATAGAGAATTGCAGGCATTAGAAAGAAGAAAGTAAATGAACAATTTTGGTACTAACGACTCTCATCTCTCAGTGTACTAAGATATTGTTGGTCATAATTTTTGCACACTACAAATCACCTGCCTTTCCATTACATAATGTGTAGTAAAATCTGTTCAATTTAAGCTTTCAGCAAATAATCTACTTTATGACATACACAATTATAATGACTGTACCAGAATCATATAGGCTGTGACAGTGACAGAAACTGACATCAGTACAACATTCACTAATCTGTCTCTTCATATTTGTCTGCCATTTTATTATTCTCATTCTCTTGTTATCTCTGTCCCAAATGCTGAAACAGGAATGGAATTGGAATCCCAGGTAAGGGTAAATGTGCTTCCTTCATTGTGCTAAATGTGCTAAATACACACATCTGTGCTTGCTGAATCATATCAGTGGTTCCACTTTGGTCACATTCAGCTTAGAAATTAGTGAAAGGAGTGAAGGATGAAGTGCCGAATTCCAGTGCAGTCCAAATATACAGGCAATGAAAATGGAATATGGCCACTGTAGTAAACCACTGAATATGCTTCTATGTGGTGATTCCACAAGCTTGTATGTGATAAAACACTGCTGTTGTTGTCATTTGCATCAATTAAACACTTACATTTTGAGTCCAGTAGCATCTGGACAGGAAGGAATTGAAAGGCCCAAACCAATGTTTGTTTATGCAAAATGAGTGTAAAATCATGCGAGTGTCAGTAGCCCCCCATGAATGTTAGTAAACCTCATGAGGGTCAGTAAGACCACATCAGCATCAGGAACAGCACATTACTGTCAGTAGCACCATGTGAATGGTCCTGAACATAGAGGGTCATTGGACTGTCATTTATATACCCTTGCTACAATCATCATTGAAATTAGAGGAGGTCTTTTTATTGGTTCATGTCCCTGCCAAAACTAGTGGGATGATAGTAAAAGGTACTGAATGCTTTGTCGCAGTACTAACACTTCTACATTGCGTGAAAAGGCACACTGCCATGATGTGAAATCTGCTTGCTTTATCACAATCGCAACTGCAGTTCAAGACTTCTCCTACACTCTGTAAACAATAAGCTTTTATAATATGTATTAACCTTCACTCTACATATATATCCCAACACATTACATCCTGTTTTCTCTAGTTTTTCAAACTCAGAAGTTCCACAAATCATCCCACCTCTCCTCCATTCTCACTAGGCAGTTGAGTACATTGTGTATGGTACATTCAGGATGATCATTCGGCATTCCTGGATTCTTTGTACCTGGTAAGTGTGAAGGAAGGAAACGAGATTTTACAATGAAGTCACACTGGGTGGGATTTATGTTTTGTTCTGAACTGACTGATACTGCACATAATGATAGTGGCTCATGAACCACAGTCAAGTGCTGGCAACACTCACATTAATGTAGTTTTGAGATTTTGTCACTAATGAAGGAAGACAGAAGCATAAGACTTTTAACATTACAGGCAGGCAATGTATGAACAATGTAATATTGAGGTGCGTTCATGTAACCATTGTTGTAGTGGAAAAGCAATAAATATTACATATTCTGAGTGTGTGTCTGTAGCCTTAGTTATCCAGCACGCAAAGTGCATCTGCCATATTGTCATCAGTGGCCTGTCTTACTTACTTACTTACACCATGGTGCAGAGTTCTTCTTGAGCAGCTAACCGGTTTGCAGCTAGTCAAGAAATTCCCCGCATTTCACGGAACCCAAAGGTTCATTACCGCACTCACACGCCTCCGCCACTTGTCTCTATCCTGGGCCAGTCCAATCCAGTCCATATACCCAGATCCCACCTCCTGGAGATTCATCCTAATATTGTCCACCCATCTACGCCTAGGTCTCCCCAGTGGTCTCTTTCCCTCCAGTTTCCCCACCAAGACGCTATACGCCCCCTCTCCTCACCCATACGCGCCACATGCCCAGCCCATCGCATTCTTCTCGATTTTATCACCCTAGCTCTACTATATTTTTCCACATTATCTCTCTCATGAATGGCATGATTATTTTTTTTTGGGGGGGGGGGGAGGAATATTAGCCATAAAATTTGTGTTTGATTTTCTCTGCCATTTATCTAAGACCTTTCTCATTCTACGAGGCGTACAGTCTAGATATCATAAATGTACATAGTCTTCTTGTGAAGTGCCTGTTTTTCTTTTTAGATTTTTATGAAACTTAAATTTTCTTGACTGATTTCCGAAAAATCTTCAGATAACAAATTTAATAAAAATCTGTCCAGTGGGAGCTGATTTGTTTCATGTGAACAGAAGGCTGGATGGGCAAACAGACATGACAAAGTTCATACTCACTTTTCACAGTTCTGTGAAAGCACCTAACTAATATGGCTGATAAAACTGAGATCACTATAGAAGGCTAGACAGTGCCCCACTTCTAGACTGTGAAGCCTTTTCTTAATCTATTACACCCTCACTTCAGTTTTAATACACCAATGCATTGTAATAACTATACTAACCTATTCATTTTGTGTTATGTTTTACTACCAAAACTGGTGCCAAAACCCATAGCTAGTTACACCAATTACTGGCACACTGGATATCAAAGGAGCCCTATTTAAAGGGCTAGAAGGGGGGAGGGCAGGGGAATAACTAGATTCAAATTCACAAGGTAGATCTTGGTCATTGCTCTGTGTTTATAAGTTGGTGTGTTAAACAGCACATAAAGGGTTATTGAATGTTAATGATTAGTATGGTGCAGCTCTGAACAAGCTGCAATGGATTTAATATGGCTGAAAATGTTGTACTACTCTCCTGTTAATACAGTAAATATTTAAACTATTACAGATTTCTGAATATGAAGATATTGATGCAAATGGCTAAATATGTTTAAGTGTTACTAATAAATGCATCTTAACTAACATGCTCATTATAATCAGACTCAATGGACGCACTAAACAGAACTCCTAACATGCTAAGTGTTAATTCCTGAATGACTGTGAAGCTTCATGCATAATTGAAGGGCAAATGTCTAACTGCATAACCCAAGTTTAACCCCATAAACACAGATGTTCTGTGTTGAAATAATAACCAGCATTAATGATTGTAATAACATGCATAAAATGTGGTGGAACTAATGATTAACCCACTAATGAAACATATTTTTAAATCTAAAACTTGCAATCTACATATTCCTCACTCAAACTAAAAATTACAATATAAGGATTTGATACATAAAGTACGGAAATTAATGTAAGTGTAAAAAAATGAAATTTAAGTGTTACATACTACTGACTCATGTGCATGGATTGGTAGGACAACTCAATATGGAAACAGCATTATTAATTATGCAGTTTCACAAAAATTATTGTTTACCATTATATTATGTAAGAAGCAGGGCTACATTCTTAATAGTTATGGAATTAATTTAGTCATTTTCTTAATAAAGTGTTTTCCATTACTCACATAAATTAAAAAATTCATGTAGTCATGCAGCACTTCATTTTTCAGCTACTGAAATGCAGCAAGCTATATTATTGTAACTGTAAAACTGAAATATGGTCATAAATTTTCAATTACTGAATTGGTTTATTTTTAAATAACAATATATTGAAAACACATGAGAAATTTTCACCTTGAAATAGTAATCTGTTTTGTTTGATGTCTGGGAGGGGGTTTGGAAAGGAGAAATATCTCTGATGAACTCAAACATCATGTTGTCATGTTACGGAAATCTGTATGAAATTATAGCTAGGAGTTTTTGTGGAGTTTAGTAACTTGATATAACTTTTAATTATTCTCCTCAGTTTGTTCACTTCCGAGTAATATTTTGGGAATGATTTGTACCGCTTATTCTTGTGAGACTTGCTAGTAGTTAGAATTTCCTCTGAATAGGTTACGAGCCCAGTGGTAGAATTGCTACCTTTATCCTCTAGACAGGCATGTTTTGGGATTGAATTTCCTTCATCCCTGATGAAACAGTTATACCACAGTGACTCAGTTGTTATTGCCTCATTTGTGGAAACAGGGTATACCATGAGAAGGTGAGGATGAATATTGGGTAAGAGAGGTTATGGACCATTAGAGACTTCTAGACATGTGAGACCGGAATGGGTCAGCAATTGACCCAACTCCATGTTAGCTAGTTGATGATGAATATGAATATGTTCATAAAAAAATGTGAAACATGTTGAGTGATATATTCTTGTAATAAAACCAACTAGATGCACTAATTCTCTAATTTATTTTTGGAATAAAACTCTACGTGTTTTGGACAGTTCCTCTGTCCATCATCAGGAGTTTCTCACTGTACACACAGCAGTGGTATATGTCATACATGTTTGCTGACATTGACCATTGCTGTGCATACAGTGAGAAACTCCTGATGACGGACAGAGGAACTGTTCGAAACATGTAGAGTTTTATTCCAAAAATAAATTTGAGAATTGGTGCATCTAGTTGGTTTTGTTACAAGAATACATCACGATGCACGGTCTTCTGAACGTCAAAGTTGAGTGATTAGTTTATAAAGGACAACATGCCACAGTGAATTAGGACATAAGTTGTTTATATGCAGACGAAATTAAAATGGGTCTCAAGAAAGAAGGCTGAGGAGAAATAATAAGCATCATCTGGATCATGTCTAAAGACAGGCTTTAGTACAGCCAGGTTTGAATAAAGAGATGTGAAACGAGGTTAAATACAGTGCAAAAATTAAAATGAGAAGTCATAAATTTTAGAAAGTACTTTCACAGATTTAAATAATTCGTTTTGACAACACGTATAGGTCTTCATTTTCTCTCACCAGGTTTTGCTTATGTTGGAGGTGCTTGTGTCGTCAACAAGAGACTAGAAAAAGTCAACAGCGTTGCCATCATTGAAGACACAGGTGGTTTCTCAGGAATCATTGTTGGAGCTCATGAAGTGGGACACTTGTAAGTGAATGATAGTTAACATTACTTGCAAACAAGAAACATATCTATTGATGAGC
>Ga0123353_10009533_pt1 | contig 13418 bp, 11 predicted proteins | sample TergutLab28metaG_3_FD_92763 | JGI IMG/M metagenome (GOLD analysis project Ga0123353, IMG submission 92763) | Labiotermes labralis P3 segment gut microbial communities from Petit-Saut dam, French Guiana - Lab288 P3 | ecosystem: Host-associated > Arthropoda: Insects > Digestive system > Gut ... | reverse complement strand
TGTGTGAGCAGAACTACTGCCCACAACGAAAAAGAGAACCTCAGGTTAGAACTTCCGGCCGGCGTTTACATCATTCGCAACAACGGAAGAGAAGGGAAAATAGTGATTGAAAGATAAAAATGAAAGGGGGGGAGGAGAAGGATTACTCAGTATATAATTGATAAATATCATTAAGATTTCTCCCCAAGCCATTGTAATCTAAACCGCGCCCCACAACAAATTTGTTTGGAATAAAGATGCCAACGTAATGTACTGGTAAATCTAATATATAGGCTTCCGGTTTCATAGTAAGTGTAGCTATTCGTATTTCTTTGGCTTCTTTTTTATTTAATAGTTCTACTAATGTTTGATAGGTTTTGCCCGTATCTACAATATCCTCAATAATCAGCACCCTCTTGCCTTTTACCTCTTCATTCAGCCCAATTAGAGTTTGCATGTTGTTTGTGCCCTTTGTGCCTTGATAAGAACTTAGTTTTATACATGATAAAACCGATGAAAACCGAATCTTTTTGAGCAAGTCAGCTGCAAACACAATAGCTCCATTTAAAGTAACCAAGATAATGGGCGTATCTTCTCTATAATCTTTATTAAGTTTCTCGGAAACCTCACTAATAGCTCGGTTAATTTCTTGTTTAGAAATAAATTTGATAAACTTTTTGTCGTGTAATTGAATGATATTATTCATAATTTTAAATTTTGTGCAAAAGTAGTAGTTTTTTATAGAAAAATGAAAAATTTATTTTAAATACTAACAATTCAATTTATTAAAATTGTAAAAATGAAAAATAATAATTCCAATATTTCTTCGTTTATAATTTTTTAGAACCTATTTATAAAATGAAAAAATCAACATTAATTTTTTTGACTCTATTCCTTATGGGAATGTCTTCTACCTTAAATTCACAAAACATGACTCAAGAAGAAAAAAACAGTTACGCACTTGGTGTTAATATTGGAGAAAGCTTTAAAACTTCAGGGATTGAAGTTGTTTTTGAAAGATTTAAAGAAGGATTTTTGGATGCTTTAAAAGGAGCAAGCAAATTTAACATGGAAGAATTGCAGGCTTGCTTCAGTGATATTCAAGAGAAAATAACTGCTAAGCAGCATTATGGAAGTGAAATAGAAAAAGAAAAAGGGAAACAATTTTTATCTGAAAATAAAAAGCGTGATGGTGTCCAAGAAACCGCTTCTGGATTACAATACGAAGTGATCATTATGGGAGATGGACCAAAACCTACGGCCACAGATAGAGTCAAGGTTCATTACACAGGAAAACTAATAGACGGTCAAGTATTTGATTCATCGGTTGAACGTGAGCAGCCAATTGATTTTGGTTTAAATGAAGTAATTAGAGGATGGACAGAAGGAGTGCAGCTTATGCCGGTTGGGTCTAAATTCATTTTCTATATTCCTTCTGATTTAGCGTATGGTGATAGAGGAGCAGGAAACCTTATCAAACCCGGTGCAACAATAGTGTTTGAGGTGGAACTTTTGGATATCCCGAAATAATTTTTGATTTATGTTTTAGGGCTAAGCAAAAAGTGTTTTGTCCTAATTATTTCTTTTACTTTAGTATTCTTTTGCTTAGAGATTTTTTATTTTTTTATGGGTAATTCATATCTATTGATATGTTGGAAAAAGTATTTATTATTTCAACTCAAAAATATTCCTCATCTCTTCTCTATTAAAAATTTTTACCACACTTTTTCCTGATGGAGAAATGTTTGGAATCTTGCACCGGTACCATTGTTTGATGAATTCTTGTTGCTCAGGTTCAGTTGCAATATTCAGTATGATGTTAGATTTTTTCCTTGCCAAACTCTTGGCAATAGCACTGTTTTTATCAGTTTTGTGCAAAAATTGGCAAGTTTTGTACATTTCAACAAATTGTTCTATAATTTGCTGTATTTCAATAGATTCTTCCCCAATTGGAGTTCCATTTACAGCAAACGATGTTCGGTCTATTTGCTCTAACTCATAGCCCAATGCGCGTAATTCGGGCAATATGTCGTTTACAATATCTGCAGCACTTGACGACAGAGTAATGGTCTCCGGAAACATACTTTGTTGTATAACAATAGGTGTATTTTCTAAAGCATTCAAATAATGCTCATACAAGATTCGCTCTTGCGCTGCCTTAACGTCAACTATTTGTAATGTACCTTGCCAGCAAAATACCAAATAAGCGTCGGAGAAATGTAAACACTTTATAAGAGTTTCATCAATAACTTCTTTATTATCTTTATCTCCTTCAGTAAAAAAAGTTCCTTCAGGTTTAGTATTGATTGCTACGGTTTCTTTCTTTATACCTGATAAAAACTGTTCCCAAGAGTCGGAAGGCATCCCCTTGCCTTCTGATTTTGAACTATATGGATTATAATTTGGATTTAGTGTTAATGTAGGAGGCTTGATTTCATCTTTCGGTTTAATTCCGGAGAAATCATGCTCCGGATTGTAGTCAAAATCAATTTGTGGCACCAATGAATGCATTCCTAAAGTTTTTTTTACTGCCGCATGTAAGAAAGCGTAAATCATTCTGTCGTCTTGAAATTTAACATCAATTTTTGTGGGACTGATATTTACCTCAATGGTAACAGGGGGAACAGTAATTTCAATAAAAAAAGCAGGTTTATGTCCTTCCGGAATCAACTCTTTGTAGGTGGTTTCAATGGCATGAGTGAGCAAATAATGTTTTACAAAACGCTTATTAACAAATAAATATTGCTCATTCTTTTTCTTTTTTGCATTTTCAGGTTTAGCAATAAAACCTGTAATTTTTACAGATTCAGTATCCAATTCCACTGGAAACAGTTTGTCTTTAAAATGTGTGCCAAAAACAGTAATAATACGTTGTTTTTGATTTGAAGGTGGCAACTGCTGCATTAGTTTCCCATTATGATAAAAAGAAAAATCAACATCACAATGAATTAGTGACAAGCGGTTTAGTTCTTCTTCAATATGTCCCAATTCAATTGAATCGGTTTTGAGAAAATTTCTTCGAGCCGGCACGTTAAAGAACAGATTTTTTACAGCAATTGAGGTTCCATCCTGCGCTACTGTGGGCGTATGTTCTTTTACTTGTGCTGCTTCAGTAATCAACAAAGTTCCTGTTTCTTCATCTGAGCGTTTCGTTTTCAACTCCACTTGAGCAATGGCAGCAATAGAAGCTAATGCTTCACCACGAAAGCCTTTGGTTGATAAACGATAAAGGTCATCAGCAGTAGTAATTTTCGACGTAGCATGTCTTTCGAAACACATACGGGCATCAGTAAAGTTCATCCCTTTTCCATTATCCACTACTTGAATGAGCGTTCTACCGGCATCTTTAATAATGAGCTGAATTTTAGTAGCTCCGGCATCAACGGCGTTTTCTAATAATTCTTTCACTACAGAAGCAGGGCGTTGAATTACTTCACCGGCAGCGATTTGGTTGGCAACAAGGTCAGAGAGGAGGTGGATGGTATTCATTTGCTCATTGTTTTTCTAAAACTTTCTCCAAGATCGTTTTTCTACCACCTTTCCGTTCTTCAACACAATTAGTCCCGGATTGGAACGTATAGCGTCGCGAACAATGAAGGGTCCCTTTACAGGGTCAATAGGGTTATAATAAATAGGAAAAGAGATTTGGTTGGTTTTGATAAATTTGTTTATTTCATCTGGTGATGAATTAGTAACAGCAACAAAATCAATGTTGTTGTTATAGCACTGCGCGATAATACTTTTTATGTTTTCCGAAAACAATCCTTCGCTATTTGTTTCATCCAAATCATGCATAAAAAGTAAATAAACAATTTCGCTATTGAGATATATACTTGCAAAATCTCGTCCCTGATTATCTAACATGGAGAAACCTGTTTTTTTTGCATGAATTGCTTCTGATAGCACCGAATCAATGCGGTCTATGTAATAAAATTCAGTATAAAAATTAGGAAAGGTTTCGGTAATATTGTCCATTTCTTCCATGGATAAAAGTTTTTCTTCATCTTTATCATTTTTATACACAAAAAGAATCTCTTTTTCTGCCGGTGTTTCAATAAAAATATCAACCACATCTTTTCCTTTTTTCCAATCGCTAAAATCAATGATTGGCAAATTACTTAGGCAATATATCTGAATGAACAATGCAATGCCGGCACCCAAAAAAGCAAAAAGCCATTGACCTAAAAGTGTTAATCGAATATCGGTAATTGTTTTTCGTTTTCCAAAAATAATAAGCGTAACAGCTAATAGTACTACATTTTTCAGAAACGTTTCCAAATTGCTCATTTGTATTGCATGTCCAAAACACCCGCAATCTTTCACAACGCCGAAGTTATATCCATAGTTTACCTCAAGATGCTCTGCAATAGCCAGCCATGCTGTTAGAAAGAAAAAAAACACCATAAAAAGGAGGTATCCTAACGAAGTGAGATTTCCTCTTATTTTAAAAAGAAGCATAAAGCCCAGCGTAAACTCTGCAATATTCATCAATATGCCTATCCACAAAGAAAATGGATGCATAAACCCCATTCCAAAAGAAAGGAAATATTCATCCATTTTTATTCCGGAAGCGATAGGGTCAACTGCTTTTGTCAAGCCGGAAAAGATAAAAACGGTTGCTAATGCTATGCGTAAAATCATGAGCCAAACAGGCTCTTTTTGTTTTTTCATTGTTATTTTATTTAAGGTTTTATTTATTTAATCATTAACTATTCCAAGTTTAATAAGCGCAAATACAGCATAATTAATAATGTCATAATAATTAGCATCTAAGCCTTCTGAAACCATTGTAAGACCTTCGTTGTCTTCAATTTGTTTAATGCGTAGCAGTTTCATCAAAATAATATCGGTTAATGACTCTATTCGCATATTGCGCCAAGCCTCTCCGTAATCGTGATTCTTATTGAGCATTAACGCTTTGGCATTATGTATATAGTTGAGATATAATTGTGATGCTTCTTCAGAGGAGATCATGCCTTCATAAGAATCGGCAATCCCAATCTCTAACTGTATCAACGCCATTACAGAATAGTTAATAATGCCGATAAACTCAGGAATAACCCCTTCATCTACTTTCGACACTCCTTTTTCTTGAATACTCCTGACCCTTTGCGCTTTAATATAGATTTGGTCGGTTAATGAGGGGGTACGTAAAATCCTCCAAGCCGTACCATAGTCTATTGCTTTTTTGGTAAAAAGGTCGTAACAAACTTTTTCTATTTGGTCGAATTGCAATGAGGTGGTCATATGGTGTAATAATTCTGATCTTATGCTCTTAAAAAAGTACAATAGAAATGCTATTTATCTATTATCTACTTTCTTCTTAAATTTTTCTATTTCTGAAAATAATTCCGGTAAGTTTCTGATATACGCCATCTCTTTCCATTTTTTTCTAGCGTCTTCAGCAGGCGTACCAAACAAAACAGTTCCTTCATCAAGAATAGATTTGTCTAAGGCAGACACGGCTAATAGCGTAGTATTTTTTGCCACATATAACCCTTTATTTACACCCGATTTCGACCATATTGAACAAAAATCATCAATAAAAGTACATCCCGATATACCACTTTGTGCACCCAAAAAACAATGTGCACCAATATGAGCGTCATGCCCAACTTGAATTTGATTATCAAACTTTGTCCCTTTTCCTATGAAAGTTATGCCTGATACCCCTCTGTCAATACAGCAGTTGGACCCAATTTCTACATCATCCTCAATTTTCACTGATCCGCAGGAAGTTATTTTCAACCATCCGGTTTCGCGTTTTTGAAAATAGCAAGCATCGCCTCCAATTGTTGAGTTGGAATGGATAATCACATTATTACCGATTTCGGTATGCCCATAGATGCTTACATTGGCATGAATTACACAGTTGTTACCAATGCTAACATTTTCTCCAATAAATACATTAGGTTGAATTATTGTACCTTCACCTACTTTGGCAGCGGGATGAATGGCAATGTTTTGGGGAGTAAATTTAACGAAGTAATGCACAATACTCAAATAACAACGCAGGGGATCTTCAGTAATAAAAAGTGTTTTTTCCTCGGGAACTTCAATATCTTTATTAATAATTATGGCAATAGCATTACTTTTTAGTATTTTATCATAATATTTGGGATTATCAACAAACGAAATATCACCCGATTCTATAGAATGAATTTCATTGATACCCGATATAAGATTGTTAAGATTTCCTTTTACTGTAACATCAAAATTAATGATTTCAATTGCTTGACTTACAGTTATTTTGTCTAAAAACTTCATAATAAAATGAATAATTAAAAAGCCACCAAAAAGTGGCATACCGTATTATTTAACTCTTTCGGCGTATTTATTGGTTCTCGTATCCACACGTATTTTTTCGCCTGTTTCAATAAACAGAGGTACAGATACTTCTGCTCCTGTTTCAACGATAGCTTTTTTGGCGGCATTGGTTGCTGTATCTCCTTTTACTCCGGGCTCTGTATAGGTAACTTCCAAATCTACAAAAGGAGGCATTTCGCAGGTAAGAGGACTCTCCGAATCGGTATGATACATAACTTCAACATTTTGTCCTTCTTTTAACAGACCCGGATTGGATATCAAGGATTCTTGAATTGCCAATTGCTCAAAGGTATCTATGTGCATAAAGTTGTAAATATCGTTTCCCTCTTTGTATAAGAACTGGTAGGGGCGTCTTTCAATGCGGGCAATTTCAATTTTTACTCCGGCAGTGAAAGTATTTTCCAAAGTTCTTCCTGTTTTTAGATTTTTAATTTTAGTTCTAACAAAAGCAGGTCCTTTCCCAGGTTTCACGTGTTGAAATTCAACAATTACATACAAGTCTCCATTATGTTCAATGCAGAGTCCGTTTCTAAAATCAGCAGTAGTAGCCATATAAACTATTTTTATAAACTGTTTTTTTTGTGTCGCAAAAATAAAATTTTTCAGATACCAAATTACACCCAGAAAAGTTAAAAAAAACTTGTTAATTTGCACCTTAATTTAAAATATATACCTAAAGAAAAACTAACCGGATGAAAAACTACAAATTTACCATAAATGGCAACAAGTATTCAGTTGATATTGTTGATATTGAAGATCGAGTGGCAACTGTAGAAGTGGATGGTACTCCTTATCAGGTGGAGTTGGAAATGGAAGTTCGCAAGCCTGTTTCTGCACATAAAACAGTGGTTAAGGTTGCTTCTATCCCCAAGCCACAAACTGTGCAATCTGCTGTACAAGCAGTGCCTCCTATCCCCAAAGTGCCGCAAGCTGCGGTAGCTCCTTCAGGGGGAAGTGTAATAAAGTCTCCGCTGCCGGGTATCATTCTCGATATTTTTGTTAATTTGGGAGATAGCGTGAAACAAGGACAACACGTAATCATGCTGGAAGCCATGAAAATGGAAAATAATATTGATGCCGATAGAGAGGGCGTAGTAAAAGAGATTTGCGTAAAACACAACGATTCCGTAATGGAAGGCGATGTTTTGATTGTTATTGGGTAATTACGGATATACCACCCCTACGGTTTTGCGGATAGTTTTTCGCTTTGTATTCAAATTCCAGTATTCCATTTTAATAATGTATAGATCCGGCGGAACGCGGTAGTTTTTATCCGAAACGCCATCCCAAAGGAATATTTCATTTTGTGCGCAAATTTGGTTATTGGCAACAGTTTTCATGAGATTGCCATACCTATCGAAAATAGCGATACTTACTCTATTCTCGCTTTCTTCAAAATTGCAATAGATCTCTATATAATCAGAATAACCGGATTGGTTGGGTGAGAACACTTCGGGAATAATCTTCATAACTTCTTCACAAGTAATACTGTTTGAAATTTGCGAATTTTCATACCCGGGAGTAGCAAAGCCATAACTTTCAGCGGCAGATTTCCAGTTGTTTGGGTTTTGTGTTTCTCTATCAAAACTCACTCGCTCTAATGATACACCTGAAACTGAGGCAAGTAGAGAATAGTGCATCTTTTCATCGTACTGAAACCGGTCAATCGTATTAAAACTTCTGTCACTTAAAAAAACCACTCCAGAACTATTTGTATATGAAGGCAGTGAATCGCACTGAATCAAACGTTCAGGGTAAGGAGTGTAGTATTGTTCTTCGGTAATGGCTTTAAGTTTACACAAAGCAATGTACTCACCCGGAAAAAGCAAAAAGCCGCTGCTAATCGCTGTTACTGATTTATCGGGAAGGTCGGCACCTCCGGAACCAATTCGCAAAGAAGCCAGGTCAATAACTTTTTGCGATCGATTATACAACTCTACAAACTCTGCCCGCGAATTTTCCTTAGGGTTAAAAAGCACTTCATTAATCACTACGTCAAATGGTTGCGGATCACTTGGAAGGGCAAAACGATACGACTTATCACTCACTGTCGCGTTTTGCGCACAATCCCATATTGTATCTTTCATGGTGAGTGTGTAAAGTATGTTGCGCTGAATAGGATTCGACAAGGCAATTTGTAAAATACGGTTGTCCGGAGGTGCTTCACTTACCGAAGCAATTCCTATATTTTTGTCAATTTCAAATAATTGTAATACTCTTGAGGGATGAAAGAAAATAGTTTCAGAAAAAAACACGCGAAGTTGCATCGAATCGACAACAGTAACTTTCTCTATTTCAGGAGGAACAAAATCCGGATTTGAGCCGAAAATAGAGTTTTGCTTTCCGGGTGTGCCACCGGTATCTAATACTGAAGAATCCCAATTATTTTCACCTGTACAGGGATTTCTAGGGTCAATCATCTCTAATGACCAACCTCCGGCTACTTTATGCTTGTTTTTATGCCACGTATTTGAAAAGGTTACTTCATGTATTACCTCATCTTCGGTGTTGTAAAGTACAAGCCGGGTTCCGGCATCTGCAATTCCCAAAGAGGAAACACGATACATATTTGGTTCATCAGCATCCTGATATTCATTACAAGAACTTGCCACAAGAAAAACATATCCGTTTGGAGGAATACGTATCTCGGGAAGATTTTTATTGGAGTTGTTGATTCTCAACCTCCAATTCTTCAAAACTACGGTATCGGGAACGCCAAAATTGTGCAGCTCAACATATTCGCAATTAGGCAACCCAACAACAGGGTTAGGTCTTGCCATAATCTCAGAAATCAATATATCGTTTCTGCGAATTTTAGCAAAACTAAAGTTTCCTAAAAACCGCTCCATTTTGTTTCCTGCCATATCATATATATTTTCTATTGAAATTTTATATGCTGTTCTGTCTTTAAATGTATTTTTACAACAAATTTCAACCAAAGAAAAATCATTGCCCACGAAATTACAATCATCAGGTCTAATCGTTTCATTGATAATATAATTTGAAGATAATAAAGATGTTTCGGGGGTTACATTTTTAGAGAATTTAATATGCAGTGTTTTTCCATCTTGTTGAGGTTGTACGGAAATTACCTTTGGTTTTACGGTATCCACGATTGGTAGTCCATAGTAGAAATCATCAAAGAAAAAACGCTTGCTGTTGGATACTGTATATTTACAATAGACACCTAAGGTAGCATGTTCAAACTGCTCTACACTCACCCCCGAAGCATCTGTTTCATAGATACCGCATTGAAATTCATCTACCAAAATCTCCCAGTGATTTGGTTCTGTATATCTGACTTTTACATACAAAGAAAAACTTGTGGCTATTCTGCCGTTTTTTCCTCTGCAAATAGAGGTATGTGAGATGCCGTTCTGATAAAAGAGTTCTATGGCGTCTTGTGCTAAATTTTCTCCGAATTGCAAATAGTAGCCCTTTAAAAACAGTGAAGTTAGGTCTGTAGTGTTGGCAGTGAGATACACTCGTGCAAAATTGTTGTTGGAGGGCGAAAAGGATAGTTTTATATAAAATATCCACTCCCACTCATCGTAAAATTGAGGTGCAGGCAATGATAAATAGGCATCTCCCGCTTCGGTAGCATTGAGTTGCAGTTCGTGGTTGGCATTTACGATAAAGAGTTCTCTGTTTCCCACCCATCCAGGGAAATCTTTATCAAAAAAATGTTCATAAATTTGAGAAAAGGAGCAAAAAAGCGACAGGATACAACCTGAAAAAACAACAAACTTCTTCATAACGAGTGATGAATTAGTATTATTAGCGTATTGAGTTTAACGCGGCAAATATAATATAGGAAACGAGGTTTGTCAAGGGGGGGGGGGATTTTTTTGAAAAAAAATCCTTTAAAGATTTAATATTAAATAAAGTAAAAAATCACTTAATTTGAAAAGTTAAAAGTTATTTGGTAAATCTCTTTCAACCGTTTGGCAACATGTTCCCATTTTAAGTTGTCCACATCCTCTTTCCCTTTTACCGCAAAGAAATTGGAAAGTGCAGGATAGTTTATGATTCCGTAAATAGCATCTGCCATGCCGTCAATATCCCAAAAATCCACTTTAATGGCGTGTGTAAGTACCTCAGCCACACCCGATTGCTTAGAGATGATGGTGGGCACGTTTGCCCGCATCGCTTCTAACGGCGAAATACCAAATGGTTCTGATATGGAGGGCATTACATATACGTCGCTCATGCCGAACATCAAGTCAATATCAGAGCCTCTTAAAAATCCGGTGAAATGGAAACGGTCTGCAATACCTAACTCTGCAACACGGCTTATGGTTTGCGCCATCATGTCGCCGTCGCCGGCAAGTACAAAGCGCACGTTGGGAACTTTTTCCAATACTTTTTTGGCTGCTTCTACAAAATATTCAGGGCCTTTTTGGAAAGTTACACGTCCTAAGAAAGTTACAATCTTTTCGTCCACATATTTTTCGCGCACTACCTCTTTTCCGGTGGGTTCTACTGCATTGTGCAGTGTAAATACTTTTCCTGCGGGAATGCCATATTTTTGAATTATAATATTACGAGTTAGGTCGCTCACTGCGCAAATAGCATCTGCTTCGGTCATGCCGTATTTTTCCAAGCCGTAAACAAAGTCGTTTCTATTTTTTTCGCTTGATCGGTCGTATTCAGTAGCGTGGACGTGCACTACCAAAGGTTTTCCGCTCACTTTTTTAGCGGCGATGCCCGCTTTATAGGTGAGCCAGTCGTGCGCATGGATGACATCAAACTCATAATTTCGTGCAATTTCTGCAGCCACCATCGCGTAGTGCTCTACTTCGTTTATCAGGTTTTCGGTATATTTTCCTGAAAATTCATATTTTCGTTTTTCGCCCGTCTCTTCTTCTTCAAGAATCCCACTATTCATTTGGTCAACAATGCGATAATATTCATCCATGCCGATATAAGGAACAAGTTTCGATTCTACTTCAAGAAACTTAACCTGGTCAGAAAAAGTTTGCAGGTGCACAAAGCGCGTGATCACTTCCACATCTTCGGCGTTGATGATTTTCACGTAGGTTTCGTCTTCCTCTTTCGAGGCTTTGGGCATAACAAAAAGCACATCTACGTTATTTTTTGCCAACCCTTTGGTTAGTCCGTAGCAGGCAGTGCCCAAACCGCCTGCAATGTGGGGAGGAAATTCCCAGCCAAACATTAGTACTTTCATAGTAAACAATGGTAATAAGATATATAATTTATTTTAATTAATAAATTTTTGAGATACAAAAGTATATTTTTCTTTGAAAAAATCTTTTGTGAAGGGAGTTACCCGAAGGGCAAAATCATTATTTTTTTACCGGATATTTTTACTGGATTGTATATTCATTTTACACATTTTTAGGCAAAAAGAGGTAAAAAATAGCCAAGTATAACCACTCTTAGTACATTCCCGGCATTCCTCCCGGCATTCCGCCGCCCATTGGTGCAGCCGGCGTATCCTCTTTAATTTCTGAGAGTACGCACTCGGTAGTAAGCAACATTCCAGCGATAGAAGCAGCATTTTCCAAAGCAACGCGTGCAACTTTTGTCGGGTCAATTACACCGGCTTGAATCATATCTTCATATACATCGGTGCTGGCGTTGTAGCCAAATTTTCCCTTACCGTCTTTCACAGCATTCACCACAACGGAGCCTTCTTTTCCTGCATTTTCAACAATTTGACGAAGTGGTTCTTCCAAAGCGCGTTTAACAATTTCAATACCAATTTGCTGGTCATCGTTTTCGGTTTTCAGTGATGCAAGGGCTTCAATGGCGCACAAATAGGCTACGCCGCCGCCCGGAATAATACCTTCTTCAATGGCGGCGCGAGTAGCGTGTAGCGCATCGTCGAAGCGGTCTTTTTTCTCTTTCATTTCCACTTCAGAAGCGGCACCCACATAGATTACAGCAACACCACCGGCTAATTTTGCCAAACGTTCCTGCAATTTCTCACGATCATAATCCGATTTTGTTTTTTCAATTTGCGATTTGATTTGCGCCACGCGGTCGGCAATATCTTTTTTCGCCCCTTTTCCGCTCACGATAGTTGTATTCTCTTTGTCTACCGTAATTTTTTCAGCGGTGCCGAGCATATCCAACTGTGCGTCTTCTAATTTAAACCCTTTCTCTTCGGTAATCACCAAACCTCCGGTGAGGATAGCAATATCTTCCAACATCTCTTTTCTGCGGTCGCCGAAGCCCGGAGCCTTTACTGCTACAATCTTCAAACCTGCACGAAGCCTGTTTACTACCAAAGTAGCCAATGCTTCGCTTTCAAGATCTTCCGCAATAATCAATAGCGGACGCCCTGTTTGTACCACTTTTTCCAAAATAGGCAAAAACTCCTTCATGTTGCTCATTTTCTTATCGTAAATGAGAATGAAAGGGTTTTCATATACAGCTTCCATTTTTTCTGCATCGGTAATAAAATAGGGAGAGATATAGCCTCTGTCGAACTGCATACCTTCCACCACTTTTACTTCGGTTTCGGTTCCTTTTGCTTCTTCGATGGTTATTACACCTTCTTTTTTAACTCTTTGCATTGCCTCTGCAATGACTGTACCCACAGAAGAATCATTATTAGCAGAAACGGTGGCAACCTGCTCAATTTTTTCGTGGTTATCGCCAATAGATTGAGATTGATTTTTCAAATGCTCAACTACTGCTTTCACCGCGATGTCAATACCGCGTTTCAAGTCCATTGGATTGGCTCCTGCTGTTACGTTTTTCAAGCCGGTGTTGAAGATAGCCTGTGCTAATACGGTTGCGGTGGTAGTACCGTCTCCCGCTTGGTCGTTGGTTTTTGAAGCCACTTCTTTCACCATTTGAGCACCCATATTTTCAATAGGCTCGCTCAATTCGATCTCTTTTGCCACAGTAACGCCATCTTTTGTAATTTGCGGCGCACCAAATTTTTTGTCAATAATTACATTTCTACCTTTGGGACCTAAGGTAACTTTCACTGCATTAGTTAATGCGTCCACGCCTTTTTTTAAGCCTTCGCGTGCTTCCCATTCATATACGATTTTCTTTGCCATAAATATTATTTTAGATTTACGATTTACGATTTTAGATTTACGATTTAAAATTCTCTTAATTCTTAATTTTTAATT
>Ga0123353_10009532_pt1 | contig 13420 bp, 14 predicted proteins | sample TergutLab28metaG_3_FD_92763 | JGI IMG/M metagenome (GOLD analysis project Ga0123353, IMG submission 92763) | Labiotermes labralis P3 segment gut microbial communities from Petit-Saut dam, French Guiana - Lab288 P3 | ecosystem: Host-associated > Arthropoda: Insects > Digestive system > Gut ... | reverse complement strand
CTCGCCCGCGTGGTGCGTTCCATTGGCCAAGCCGTTGGAGGACGCCAAATCGCCACCGCTTCGCCACGGACCCACAAGCACCACCGCCAGCACGACCGCCGCGGCCGCCGCCATCGGACCGGCCAATCGAAGCGCGCGAACCCACACCGGCCGATCCAGCCGCCGCGCCGCCGCCACGATCCGCGAGGGCAGCCCGCGCGGCATGGCTGGGCATTCGTACGCGTCCAGAACACCGTCCAACGACCGCAACTCCGCCATCGCCGCCGCCCAGGCGGGATCGTCGGCGATCCGCCGCTCCACGCGCGCCGCCTCGGCCGGCGACAACTCGCCGTCGAAGTACGCGCTCAACATGTCAACGTCCACAGGGGTCATCGTCTGTCCATCCATCTCCAGTGCAACCTGTCTATAGTTTCAACCGCGGTTGTTGGGTGTAGTTTCGAGGGAATCGGAAGAATTTTTCGAATTCGATTGTCGTACCCGCGACCTATGATTTTATCGACCGTTTTTCCTGTACTCATTGGCATTCCCTGGGCGTGAGTCCGCACGCGCCGTACTCGACCACGCCGGCGGTGTTTCGTCGCACGGTCCGGCTGGCCCGAGAGCGCGGCTGGCCGATCTGCACACACCTGGCCGAGACGGACGACGAACGCGAGTTCCTCCGCCACGGCGGCGGCCCGCTGGCGGACTGGGCGAGGCGGCGCGGGTGGATTTCTTCGCGTTTTGGCGGTGAGTCCGACGGGCCTGTGGCGTTTTTGCGTGGCACGGGCATCCTGCCCGTGAGTCGCAGGGGCGTCTCGCCCATGCAACGTTGCCTTGGACGAAACGCGTCGAAGTCGGCGTGGGCGGCGGCGGTTGGCGTTACAAAAATTCCAGCCAACCTCGCCACGGGCGGGACGCCCGTGGGACTCATGGGCGAGACGCCCATGCTACGTTGCGACAACACGCCGGTTCTCCTGGCCCACTGCAACGACGTGACGGACGAGGAGATCGCCGCCATTGCCGCCGCCGGCGCGAGCGTGGTGGTTTGTCCCGGCTGTGCGGAGTTTTTCGGGCGGCGGGGGCATCGCTACGCCGATATGCTCGCCGTTGGCGTGAACGTGGCATTGGGCACGGACAGTCTGGCCAGCAACGACGGCCTGGACATGCTGGCCGAAATGCGCCGCCTTCGCCGCCAGGGGAGCGTGGACAACGCGACAATTCTCCGCATGGCCACGCGAAACGGCGCCGCCGCGGTGGGCCGCCCCGACCTCGGCCGGCTTGCTCCAGGCCTGCCTGCGGATTTCGTCCTCGTGCCCGTGGACGCGGTGAGCGACGACCCGCTGGAGTGTTTGTTGACCAGCGACGCGCGCGTGGCGGAGACGGTGATCGCCGGTGAGACGGTGTCTAGTCTCCGCGAAAACTCACCGTTTGGCGAATGAATTCAATGATCGGTCCCGGATGGAGACCCAGGGCGAGGACGATCAGCGTCAGTCCGAGCAGGGCGACGATGGCGGTGAGGCGGATGTTGTTCGAGGGCGATTCGGACGCGGGCGGGACGTCCGCGTCACGGGAAAACAGGGCGGCGGCTATGCGGAGGTAGTAGTACAGGCTGACGGCGCTGTTGAGGACCAGCAGGGTCGCGAGGGTCCACAGGCCCGCGTTCAGGCCGGCCCAGGCGATGAGGAATTTGCCGACGAAACCGCCCGTCAGCGGCAGGCCTCCCAGCGACAGGAGCATGAGCGTCAGTACGCACGCCAGCACCGGTCGGCGGAAAAACAGGCCTCGATAACGCGAGAGGTGATCGGCGTCACCGTCGGCGGCGTCGGCGTGGTCGTCGTTCGCCAGCACGCTGATGACGCCCAGCGCGCCCAGCAGGGCGGCGAAGTAGGCGGGCAAATAAAACCAGGCCGCCTGGGCCGCCAGCGCCGGTTCCTCGCGTCCTGGCCATGCCTGACCGGTGAGGAAGGCCGTCAGGAGGTAGCCTAGATTGGCGACGGAGGAGTACGCCAGCAGTTTCTTGAGGCGGTTTTCCCGAAGGGCCAGCAGGTTTCCGACGCACATGCTCAGCCCGGCCAGCAGGGTCAGTCCGACGGTGACGCCCTCGTGTTGTGCGTGGTGGAGGTTTGTAAAAACGCGAAGAAACATGGCGAAAACGGCCCCTTTTGAGACGGTGGCGATGGCCGCGGTCGCCGGCGTGGGCGCGGCGCGGAAGACCTCGCCGGCCCAGAGATGCAGCGGCGCCCACGCGAGCTTGAATCCGATGCCGACGAGCATCATCGCCAGACCGGCCTGTGTCATGTACGTTGCGTCAATCCCGGCGGACGGCATGGCGGCGGTGAGGCGCGACAGGTCCATCGTGCCGCATTGCGCGTAGAGCAAGGCCATGCCGAACAGCAAAACCGCCGACGCGACTCCGGTCAGCACGAGGTATTTCATGGCCCCTTCGACGCTGACAGGTCTGTCCGGCCGATACGCGATCATCGCGTACAGGCTGACGCTGAGAATCTCCAGCCCCAGAAACAGCGTGACGAAATGCGTCGCCGCCGCCAGCACGGCCCCGCCGAGCGTCGCCAGGAGCAGGAGGAGGTAGAACTCTTCAGACGAAGACGACGCGGGGACGCGGGGACGCGGGGATGCGGAGAGAGGCGATTCGTGTTCGAAAGGTGTTTCGCGGTGGAAATAATCGTTTGCAAACAACGTAATCGCAAACGCGGCGGCGAAGAGGACGGTGTGCATGTATGCGGCGGGGGCGTCCAGCGACAGCAGCGTCGGGGCGTGTTCGTTGAATCGCACGGGCGTGGCGGGGTGTGAGAAGGACTGGCCCGTCAGCCACAGCGCGGCGGCCAGGCCCAGCGCACACAGTGCCGCGGTTGCGGCGTGGTGTCGTCGGACGCACAGCAGCGACACAATGCCCACGGCCGCCCCCGTTACGGCCAGCAGCGGCGACAGCGCCCACCATGTTTCGCTGGTCATGCTCACATCAGCACCGTCAAAAGCAGCGCCAGCACGGCCGTGGCGGCGAGGATGGCGGCGTAGTGGCGTAGGCGGCCGGTTTGGGTTGTGGCGAGCGTCTCGCCGGTCGTCAGGCCCGCATGGGCGATGGTTCGCCAGGCGCGGTCGGCTGCGCCGTAGCGGTTGATCCGCGCGAGGAACGTCAGCGGCTTGACGAATGCGGCGTGCGTTGGTTGCCCGGCGGTGCGTGATGGGCGTGTCATCCACCACGCCGCCAGCACGCCGGCCAGGGCTGCCGTCACGGCGGCGGACGGCAACGCCCATACCGTCGCGGCCGGTGCCCCGTGAACATAGCCCGCCAGTACGGACAGCCCGGCCAGCACCGCCAGTGGGACTTTGGCGGCCCATGTGGGGCGCGCGTGGCGCGGGCGTCTCGCCTGCGTCCGATTGGCCATTGGGAATTTCGTGCCTACAGGCGGCATCTGCGAGGGCAGGATGCCCTCGCCACACGCGGACGGGACGCCCGCGCCACGAGAAGCCGGCCCGTGGAAGGCGCGGAAAACCAGGCCGAACGCGTACAACGCCGTCAAAAACGCCCCCGCGACGCCGACGGCCCAGAGCACGCGCCCGCCGAGGCCGTGCAGCCACAGGGCCTGAAGCACGGCCTCCTTGCTGAAAAAACCGCTGAAAAACGGCAGCCCCGACAACGCCGCCGCCCCGATGACGAACGCGACGTACACCAGCGGCATCGTCCGACGCAGGCCTCCCATGCGGGACAGGTCGCTCGAATGCCCCACGGCCAGCATGACCGAACCGGCCGCCAGGAACAGCAGGCTTTTGAAAAACGCGTGCGTGAACACATGGAACGTCGCCGCCGCCGTCGCCCCGACACCCGCGGCCGCGAACATGTACCCGATCTGACTCATCGTCGAATACGCCAACGCGCGTTTGAGGTCGGTCTGCACGACCGCCGCCAGGCCGCCCAGCAGCAGCGTGATGGCCCCGATCGCCGCCGTCGCCGCCTGCACGGCCGGGGCGAGCGCGAGCAGCCCGCCGAACCTGGCCAGGAGATACACGCCCGCCGTCACCATCGTGGCGGCATGGAGCAGGGCGCTGACGGGCGTCGGACCGGCCATCGCGTCGGGCAGCCAGATGTGCAGAGGCCATTGGGCGCTCTTGGCGGCCGCCGCGACCAGCAGCAACGCCGCCGCCAGCGTCGGCAACGCCGCACCCGACGGCCAGGCGTTGCGGGCGGCGGACGGCAAGGCCTGGATGTCCAGTGTGCCGAGCGTCGCCAGCAGCCCGACGAGGGCGACCAGCAACGCCGTGTCGCCGACCCGCGTGACGAGAAACGCCTTCCACGCCGCCCGGACGTTGGCGGGATCGTGCTTCCAAAAACCAATCAACAGGAAACTGCACAGCCCCACGCCTTCCCAACCGAGGTAGAGCAGCAGCAGATTGTCCGCCAGCACGAGTACGAGCATGGCCGCGACGAACAAGTTCATGTATGCGAAGAACCGGGCGAATCCGGCGTCGTCAGCCATATATTCCGTCGCGTAGAGCAGCACGAGAAACGCGACACCGGCGACGGTGGCCGCCATCACGGCCGACAGCGGGTCGAGGTAAAAGGCGACGTCCACGCGGAGGTCGCCGACGGTCAGCCAGGTCCAGAGCGACTGCCGGAAGGGCCTGTGCGTGGGCCCGGTGAACAATGGTGCGGCGACCGCCACCGCGAGACCGGCCGCCACGCCAACCGGCGCCACGCCCAGCCACGCGACGGTCCGGTGCGACAACCGCCGGCCGAGCAGTGCCAGTACGAGACAGGCCGACAGGGGCAGGGCGGGCAGGAGGTAGAGATAGTCAAGCATTGTCTTCAGTTCCGTGTCGGTTTCGGAAGATCGTCAGCAGCAGGGACAGTCCGACGGCGGTTTCCGCGCCGGCCGTCGCCAGGATGAACAGGAACATGACCTGTCCGTCCGCTTGTCCCCAGGCCGCCCCGGCCGCGACGAACGCCACGCCGGTCCCGTTGAGCATGATCTCCAGCGACAGCAGCGTCATCAGCAGATTCCGCCTCGCCAGCACGCCCGCCAACCCGACGACAAACAGCATCGCCGCCAGCACCAGGCCGCTCATGGCCGCCGCTCCACACGGTGCCGCCGACCGATGTGCACCACGCCCACCACCGCCGTCAACAGCAACACGCCGGCCAATTCCACGGCCAGTACGTAATGCGTAAATAAGGTCATGCTGAGTTGTTTGGGCGTGACCCGTGACGCGGGCGTCTCGCCCGCGTTGTGCGTTCCATTGGACTGGGCGGTGAAGGACGTCAGGCCTGTTTCGCCGTCTCGCGCGGGCAGGATGCCCGCGGGACGCGCGGGCGAGACGCCCGCGTCACGTTGCGCGGGCAGGCCGTCCGCGTCACGCAGCAGCACGATGATCAGCAGGGTCAACAGGGCCGCGGCGAGCAGGGCCGGACCCAGCCAGGCGCGGGTGGTGGGCCATCGCCGGGCGGCATCGCGGGGGCGGGCGACGTTGAGCATCATGACGGCGAACACGAACAGCACCATGACGGCCCCGGCGTAGAGGATCGCCTCCATCGCCGCGACGAACGGCCCGCCGAGCGTGAACAGCACCACCGCCGTCGCCAGCAGCGACGCCGCCAGCCACACCAACGCCCACGCTGCCGCCCGCCGAGTCACGGCCAGCACCGACGCGAGGACGGCGATTGTTCCCGATGCGTAGAAAGCGAGGTCCATTTCTTCCTCTGTGTCTGTGGTAAAACGCCGCGATCACGGCAACAGCGTCCTCGGATCGGTGGGCGATTCGCCGCCCGGTTCCTGACCGACCCGCACGCCGGCGTGACGATAGAAATCATAGCCGGCATATTTCCCTTCACCGGCGATGAGCAAATCTTCTTTTTCGTACACCAGGTGTTCGCGGGCGTATTCGCCCATCTCGAAATCGGGCGTCAGTTGAATCGCGTACGTCGGGCAGGCCTCCTCGCAGTAACCGCACAGGATGCACCGCCCCATGTTCACGCGGAACCACGCGGGGAACCGCCGGCCGTGCTCGTCCTGATCGGCCTGTAGGGCGATGCAGTCCACCGGGCACGCGGCCGCACAGAGATAACACGCCACACACCGCTCCCGGCCGTCGGGGCTTCGCGAAAGGATGATCCGCCCTTTCCACCGCGGCGCGAGGTACGGTTGATCGTCGGGGTAGCGAATCGTCTCCCGCCGCCGCCAGGCGTGCTTGAAAACCAGCCACATCGAACGAAGGAGGGTGAACATGCGCAATGGTAGGACGGGCAAGCGACAAGTAACAAGCGACAAGTGAAGGAACACCTTGTCTTTTACGACGATCGTTTTGAACGAGAGCGACGAAGCGGACGGAACGCACCTTCTCTTGTCACTTATCGCTTTCTCTATGTCCCTGTGGTAAAAATAGAGGCGCCTTTTAACGAAACGCATGGAAGCCACGGATAACAACACGCTCGCGACGGACGGCGAACCCCAGCCGCCCGCGTCGCGCGACGGCACGCACACGGAGCGCGAGCATTTTTTCGGCGCGGCCAAGCTGATGTCGGCGCTGACGGTGCTGTCGCGGATCGCGGGCATGGTTCGGGCGATGGCGCTGGCGAATTTCGGCGCCAACGCCCTCACCGACGCCTTCACGCTGGCCTTTCAGATTCCCAATTTTTTCCGCAGGCTGTTCGGCGAGGGGGCGTTGTCGGCTGCGTTTGTGCCGGTGTTCACGCAGACGCTCCAGGGCGAGGACGGTCTGGCGAAGGCCCGCCGGCTGCTGGCCAACGCGATGGGGCTGCTGGCGCTGTTGATGGTCGGGCTGATGGTGCTGATCCACCTGGGGCTGCTGGTGTGGTGGTTCTGGCCGGCGATCACCGGCGGCGAACCGCTGCCGGAGGACGGGCGGCTGCTGATCCAGATGACGGCCGTCATGCTGCCGTTCATGGTCACGATCTGCCTGTTGGCGCTGGTGTCGGCGGCGCTGAACTGTCGCGGTCATTTTTGGTATCCGGCGGCCGCTCCGGTGCTGCTGAATCTCGTCATCATCGGCGCCAGTTACCTCGCCTACTACGGCGGCGACCGCGGCCCCGAGCACCTGCCGGGCCAACTGCTCCTGGTCTCCGCCAGCGTGAGCGTCGCCGGAGCGCTGCAACTGGTGGGCGTGTACTGGCTGCTCGAACGGAGCGGATTTTCGCTGCGCATGGCGTTGCGGCCGATCCAGCCTGGCGTGGGGCAGATCGCCCGATTGATGGGTCCGGTGATCCTCGGTCTGGGGTTCTTTCAACTGTCGGAGCTGCTCTCCAGCGTGCTGGCGATGTGGCTGGCGGGACCGCCGGGGTCCACGATGTCCGTGCTGGGGTTCACGGTGAACAAACCGCTGGACGAGGGGGTGCTGGTTCGGCTGGCGAACGCCCGCTACTTGTACCAATTCCCGATGGGCGTGCTGGCGATTTCGCTGGGCGTGGCCGTGTTTCCGCTGCTGTCGCGATACGCCGCCCGCGACGACATGGAAAATTTCCGCCACAGCGTCAATCGGGCCGCCAGGCTGTCGTTCATGGAGGGCCTGGCCAGCGGAGCGGGGTTGTTCGTGCTGGCCGAGCCGATCACGAGGCTGCTGTTCCGGCAGGGCGATTACACCGACGCAGACGCCCTGGCGACCGCGTTCATTTTGAAAACCTACGCCGTGGGCATGTGGGCGTACTGCACGTATCAAATCATCGTGCGGGCGTTCTACGCGTTGAAAAACACACGCACGCCGATGATCCTTTCGTGCGTGCTCCAGGTGGTGCAACTGGGGCTGTGTTTTGGGCTGGTGTGGGTGGCCTGGCGGGAGTGGTTCTGGTTCGGCGGCGACAGCGCGGACGGCGCGGGCGCGTTCGGTTTGGCCACGGCGATTACGTTTTCCGTCAACGCCGTGCTGCTGGGCGTGTTTTTGCGAAGGCGGCTGGGTCGGCTGGGCGGGCGGCGGATGATGGTCAGCGCGGCCCGCAGCGTGCTGGCCACGGGGGCGATGGTGGGGGCGCTCTACGCGACGTTATGGCTGCTGGCGGGTTGGGGCGTCACCGGCGAAACGCGGGCCCAGAACGGCCTGATCGTCGCCGTGGCCGTGCCCGTGGGCGCGTCGGTGTTCCTCACCGTGGCGGCCGCTTTGCGAGCGCCGGAGTTGAGCGAACTGGCGGGACCGATTTTTCAGCGTATTCGAAAACGATCATAAACCATGCGCTACCGTGAGAACGCCATTTGTCTTCGGACGGTCGATTTCAGCGAGACGTCGCAGGTCGTGGGGTTTCTCACGCGCGGGCAGGGGGTGGTGAGGCTGCTCGCCAAGGGGACCAAGAGGCCCAAGAGCAAGTCCGGCGGGATGATCGACCTGCTGGCCGAGGGCGAGGTGATCTACAGCCACAGCGGACGCGAGACGCTGGGGACGCTCATGGAGTTCACCGAAACGGTGGTGCACACCGACCTCCGCGCCGACGGGCGGCGGCTGAACGTGGCCTTGTTCGCTCTGGAGGCGGCTGGCGAAATGCTGGCCGAGGGCGATGTGCACGCGGAGGTGTTCGACCTGCTGCATCACACGCTCATCCGGCTGGGCCAGGCCGACGCTCCGCTGGAGGCGGTGCTGGCGTATTTTCAATGGCGGCTGCTGCGACATGTCGGCGTGCTGGGCGAACTGTCCGCGTGTGTCGGCTGCGGGGAACGGGTGGCCGCGGCGGGGGGGTGGCACTTTTCCTCGACGATGGGCGGCCTGCTCTGCCGGGCGTGCGAAACCGCCGCCGTCGAAAAAATCCCCGTCACGCCCGACGCCCTCCAAGGCCTGACCGTCCTCGGGCAGGTCTCCGCCGGCCGACGCCAACCCCTGGCCGCCCCTCACGCCCGCGCCGTCAACCGCCTGCTGGCGTACCATCTCCAACACCAACGCGGCAAACGGCTGCGGATGGCGAGGTTTGTGCTGTAATTGTCAGTCGATCATCTTGATCCGCTCCGCGTGTCGTCCGCCGTCGAAGGGGGTGGTCAGGAACAGGTCGACGATTTCCAGGGCTTCCTCGATGGCGAGCATTCGCTGGCCTAGGGAGAGGACGTTGGCGTCGTTGTGTTCGCGGCAAAGGCGGGCCGAGCGAAGGTCCCAGCACAGCGCACACCGCACTCCCCGAACGCGGTTGGCGACGATGGCCTCCCCGTTACCCGAACCGCCCAGCACGATCCCGCGCTCGAACTCCCTTCGCGCCACCGCCTCCGCCACCGGCCTGATGAAGACGGGGTAATCGCACCGCCCCGCCGAGTACGCGCCAAAATCCTTCACCGCGTGCCCGGCGGATTCCAGGTGCTTCCGAATGACTTCCTTATACGCAAATCCCGCGTGATCCGAACCGATCGCGATGTTCATGACGTTCCTTCTACCGCCTCCGCCGCAGCAACGCCAACCCGCCCAGCGCCAGCACACTCATCGTCGCCGGTTCGGGAACGGGAGGGACATTGTGGACCGCAATCTGCGTGGCATATGGAGTCCAACTGGGGGGAGGCTGTACTCCGGTGATGCGGAGATACGTGGCATGTTGCACGAGTTCAAAGTCGTAGGCCGCCCCATCCATAAAAAAGAGATGCGTGTTGGGATTGTTGTCGTCCCAGTACCAGTCGTTCAGCACACCCGTTCCGAACTTGTCGGAGAGGAAATACTGAATGTCGCCGATCAAGGTTACGGGCGCGAAATCCGTGTCCGCATTGCCGGTTGTGCTCACCAGCACGGTAAAACTCGTTGCCGGAATGGCATACCCGCCATCGGTGCGGAAAAAGACCATCGCGTTGTTGATCGGCGTTCCGTTTTCTCCCAGACCAATCTCAACGTAACCCGCGGTAGAAAAATTACCGCCGCCCACGACAACTTGATTGCGGTCCAGGGGCACTCCGCTGATCAGGAAATCGTAGCCGTTGTCCTGCCACAGTCCTGGACTGGCATATACCGAGGAGTCGTAATACCGGCTGTCAGCATAGTTTATCGTTCCTGGATTTTCCGCGAGCCATTCGTCGTACCAACTGTAATCCGCCATCGCCGGGCAAGACAGCACCGCCGCCACGGCCAATATGAGCAACCGTTTCATCGCTACATCCTTCCTTCGAAATGAATCGTCATCAGGCCAATTCCATCCGCACCACGTGACAAAATTGCAGCCAATTCTATGCACTCTCACCTATAAATTGTGCCACATTTCGGCCGGTTGTCAAGGGGGGAACGAAATTCACTGGCGTTGCGTTCCGCCGCGTGCTATCATTCTGATAGCGGTCTGATGCGAGACCCACAGGACAGGAGAAGCGTATGCCGGACATTCTGGTTCGCGGGCTTGATGCCCGTGTGGTGAAACGGCTGAAGGACCGGGCCAAACAGAATGGTCGATCCCTCCAGAGCGAGGCGAAGCTGTTGTTGGAGCAGGGCGTCGGAACCGACGCCACGGAAATGGAACAGATCTTGGCCAAATGGAGGGAAAGGTCCGCTGGCCGTAAATATCGTCAAAGCAGTCTGGACATCCTTCGAGAGGTTCGTGAGTTATGAAGTCCTGCGTTGTCGACGCCAGCGTTGTGCTGGAGGCGATGTTTCGGGACCCCCTCGCCGACTGCGCCAAGCAGGTATTGACGGGAGGATACACCATGCTCGCTCCCGATTTGATCTATGCGGAAGTGGCTCACGTCATCAAGAAACGGTACGTCTGTGGCGACATTGACGAAGTCAACGCCCAATTCTTTCTGGAGGAAACCCGACGTTCGCCGTGGACGATTACGTCGTGCGGCGATCTGGCTGAATTGGCGTTGCAGTTGGCCATCGCCACAAACCGAAGCGCGTATGACTGCATGTATCTGGCGTTGGCCTGTGTCAAGCAAACCGTCATGATCACCGCCGATAAGCGGCTGGTCAATGCCCTGGCCAACACGCCATGGGCAAAGCACATCGCTTGGCTGGGCGATGTTTCGTGAGTGAGAAAGGGAAAACCATCGTGGAACTGTATCCGTTTATCTTTACCCCGATCTACAAAGACAAAATCTGGGGCGGGCGTAACCTGGCCCGGTTATACGGAAGGCCGTTGCCGGAGGGGCAGGCCATTGGCGAGAGTTGGGAACTCGCCGACCTGACCGAGGGCGTCAGCGTGCTGCAAAACGGGCCGGCGGCGGGACGGTCGCTGACGGACCTGACGCGCGAACTCGGCCCGGCCTTGCTGGGACAGGCCAAACCCATGCCCGACGGGCGATTTCCGCTGCTATTAAAACTTCTCGATGCCGAGGACATCCTCTCGCTCCAGGTCCACCCCGACCAGCAGGCCGTCGCCGAAATCGGCGGCACAGCCGCCCTGAAAACCGAGTGCTGGTACATCCTCGAAAGTCGCGACGGATTCGTGTACAAGGGCGTCAAGCCCGGCGTGACGGCGGCTGCGTTCCGCGATGCCATCGGGCGCGACAACCCCGCCGACCTCTGCGTGCGATTCGACGTGCGAACCGGCGACTTCCACTTCCTCCCCGCCGGCACCGTGCACGCGCTGGGCAGCGGCGTCGTGGTCGCCGAGGTCCAGACGCCCTCCGACACCACCTACCGCGTCAGCGATTGGGGCCGAGGCCGCGAAATTCACGTCGACATGTCCATGCGGTGCATCCGTTTCGGCCTTCGCGACGAACCGCCGCCCGGCGCCGCCGCCGACACGCTGTTGACCACACCGTACTTCACCGTCGCGCGACGCCGCGCCTCCGCCAACACGCCCACCCCGCTGCCCGCCGGCCGATGCTGCGCCATCATGCTCACCGCCGCCGACGCGCCCATGACCATCACCCACGCCGGCGACGTTGAACCGCGCGTACAGGCCCGCAACGGCGACACGATTCTCCTGCCGGCGGGTTTGGTGAGTCCGAGTATTCGTTGCGCGGGCCGGGCGGAGTTCCTGGAAGTGACACTGCCGGAGTGAACGACGCGAAAAAACGATACAGAATAAACGGGAAACGCGGGATTTTTTGATAAAAATTTCGTCATAAATATGGCTCTGCCATTTGGCGCTGTAGAACGTTCCAGTCAATTGGAAGTGTAAAGGTCAGTCCGGCTTCGTTACGACCGAGCGGGATTACACGGAGTGAAGGATGAAAAGGATTTCATGGTTGCATTTCGTGTGTCACACGGTAATCCTGTAATCCGTTAATCCGCGTAATCCCGCTCGGTCTTAACGAAGTCGAAAAGATATACATTGGGCGAAACGAAAGGTGCTCTCTCATGCCGAAAATACGTATCCAAAAACTGCTGAGCGATGCCGGCGTCGCGTCGCGTCGCGGGGTTGAACCGCTGATCCTCGACGGCAGAATCACCGTCAACGGCGAGCAGATCGCCGAACTGCCGTGCTTCGTCGATCCCGACAAGGACGAAATTCTCCTCGACGGCAGGCCCATCAAAAAATACACCGCTCCGCCGGTCTACATGCTCGTCAACAAACCGCGCGGCGTGGTCTCCACGGAGCACCCCGGACCGGCCGGCGAACCGCGCGTGGTGGATATCATTCCGCCGCAGCGGTCGCGCGTGTTCGTCGTCGGGGCCCTGGACGACGAGAGCACCGGCGTGGTGCTGGTGACCAACGATGGCGAACTGGCCGAGCGAATGACCCACGCCCGCTACGGACTGGTGAAAAAATACGTCGCCGACGTGGAAGGTCGCATCGGCGAAGACGCCATCGAAGCCCTCAAGGCGGGCATGTTCTTCGATGGTCGGCGGACGCGGCGGGCGTACGTGAAAGTCCTCAGCCGCAGCCCGGAACGGACGATGCTGGAAATCGACGTCGCCGAAACGCACAACCGCCAGGTCCGCCGGATGTTCGCGAAGGTCGGGCACAAGGTCCGCCGGTTAAAACGCGTCGCCCTGGGCCCGCTGACGGACGAGGGCATCAAAATCGGCCATTGGCGAAACCTGCTGCCCGGCGAAGTCCGCCGACTGCATGCCGGCGACACTGGCGACATGCCCGCGAACGAACCGAGGAAGACGATCGCCGGCAAATCCGGCCCGGGCAAATCCGGTTTGGGCAAACCTGGCTTGGCCCAATCGCAATCGCCATCGGGCAAGTTTGGCGTAGCCAAACGCCTCCCGCGCGGCGCCGTCGCGCCCGGAAAACCCGCCACAAAAGGCCACCGCGAAATCCGCGTCCGCCGCGGGGAGACGAAACAAACGCCGAATCACAAACGAAAATCGTGAATCGTGTGGGGCAATCGCATTCGCATTACAGGGCAAGTGTATCTATAGGGAACCTCCAATAATTCGACATTTTTGTACGTATTTTGTACGGTTTTCTCTTGAATCGTGGCGGGGCTTGGTGTATGGTGCGTGAATCTTCTCAGGAGATTCCCGCATGACTCATGGATTCTTCGATCTTCAGTTTTGGCTGGCGAAAATTGACCAAAACGGCGATCCGCTGGTCGAAATCAACCAGGTCGTCAATTGGGAACTTTTTCGT
>Ga0123353_10009531_pt1 | contig 13421 bp, 11 predicted proteins | sample TergutLab28metaG_3_FD_92763 | JGI IMG/M metagenome (GOLD analysis project Ga0123353, IMG submission 92763) | Labiotermes labralis P3 segment gut microbial communities from Petit-Saut dam, French Guiana - Lab288 P3 | ecosystem: Host-associated > Arthropoda: Insects > Digestive system > Gut ... | reverse complement strand
TCAGCCTGTCGCCGAGAGTGCCAAAGGCAGTCGAGGCGACCGAAAATTTTGCGCGGATTTTTCACATTCAGCTCAGTCGAAATTCTTACGCTAAGACGCTACGTTTGCTCTACCGGCTGAGCTAAGGAGGATTATTGCGGGCGACCATCGCCCATTTTGGAAACTAGTTCAGCCAGCAATTCTTACGCTAAGACGCTACGTTTGCTCTACCAGCTGAGCTAAGGAGGAATAACGCGATTGCTCGCTCTAAGCGGTTGCCCGCTTCTTGGTGACCCGTACGGGATTCGAACCCGTGTTGCCGGCGTGAGAGGCCGGAGTCTTAGGCCACTTGACCAACGGGCCATAACGCCTAGCTATTATACACGCTCCGGCGGGGTTTGTCAATAGCTTTCCGCAAAATTTTTCGCAGCGGGTTTTGAAATTTCGCTCTTGACATCCCAATCAAAATTATTTATACTGGATTTGGTATTCCAATCAAAATCAACAAGGAGGCGTCCTCATGAAAGCTGCGAAAAAAGCACTTGCACTGTTGTTGTCCGCCTTGATGTTGTTTGGCTTTGGCGCGGGGGTCAGCGCTGAAACGCAGGAAGACGAGGCCCGGGAAATCGAGGCCGAAGAGCAGGTTCTGGTTGAACAGGTCGTAGAAGCCCTGCCGGAAGCGGCAGATGCGCCCAGGGATGACGACGAAGCGGAGGCCTGGGCGCTTCTTACTCAAACAATGGAAGACCTGCGCGGGGATTATACGATGCACGGGACTATTATGAGCACTAGCGGCGGGTATCACTATACGACCATACATAGCAACGGCACATTTGTGTTTGATCGCTGGAGCAGACGCGAAATGTGTAAAAATTATAAGAACCCGGGGTTCATTATCTACCCAGAAAAAAATGTCTATGTACGTACACGGTCTGACGCAATCTTGAATAGAGCGCTTACGCTGGAGCCGAAACAAATTGCACCGGAAAAAGACTTCACTTTTCAGAAAAATGGCGAATATATGACAATACAGTATGATGGCGTTGAGTATCGTTATTATGAGGGTAATTTGTCTCGCATCTCCCGTGACACTAGATATTTTAACATCTATGAATTTGAAAAAGGCACTGCTGACAAAGCAATGTTTTCCCTCAGAGGAATGTTTCGGCTTCCAACCACGTATCCAAATGTAGCTGAAGCATCTTCTTTGTATTGGCCTATACAAATACCTCTGTATTTGCCTCCTACCATACTATTGCTGCCGTTTACACTGCTTCTTTCTTTCCTGGATTGGTTTTAGCTCACAAACCCACAGCGGCGGGAATCGCATCCCGCCGCGTTGTTATTGTATTTCTCAGGTACGCGGCGTTGGCCTGCCATGGCGGCGGCCATGCGGACGGCTATGTGACCTTTCACCCCTGGCTGCCCGCGGAGGGCTTCTACGAGGTGGAGCTTCAGTATGCAGCCGCTATCTGGAGGCCAGCGTCAACGGGGATGTGACCGCAAATTTTTTCGCCCTCGCTACTGCATTTCCGTTCAGGAGCCGATCCAATCAAACCAGAAAGGCCCACCGCCATGACTCAGACCGAACAACTTGCCCAATGGATCACCCAAAGCGCCTCCACCGTCTTTTTCGGGGGGGCGGGCGTCTCCACCGAGAGCGGCATACCCGACTTCCGCTCGGAGTCGGGGCTGTACAAGGCCAGGCAGGTGTACGGCTACCCGCCGGAGGAGCTGCTGTCGCACCGGTTATTTACGCGCACACCGGAATTATTCTTCCGGTACTACCGGGAGAACCTGATCGCGCGGGAGGCCAAGCCCAACGCGGCGCACATCGCGCTGGCCAAATGGGAGGCCCGCGGCCTGCTGCAGGCGGTCGTCACGCAGAACGTGGACGGCCTGCACCAGGCGGCGGGCAGCAAAAATGTAATGGAATTGCACGGCTCCAACTGGCGGCAATATTGCGTGAAGTGCCGCGCGCCGTATGATCTGGACTACATCCTGGCCCGGGAGGGCGTGCCGCAGTGTTCAAGCTGTGGCGGCGCGGTGCGGCCCGACGTGGTGCTCTACGGCGAGCAGCTCGACGACCGGGTGGTCGGCGCGGCGGTCAACGCCATCGCCGGGTCGCAGCTGCTCATCGTGGGGGGGACTTCATTGGCCGTCTACCCCGCGGCGGGGCTGCTGCGGTACTTCAACGGCTCGCACCTGGTGCTGATCAACAAGAGCGAGACGCCTTTCGATTCACAGGCGGATCTGGTGATACGCGGGGCCATCGGGACGGTGCTGGGGGAGGCCTATGCTCAATCAGCCGCGGGCGCGTAGGCCGGGGTCATGCCGAACAGGTCCAGCAGCCAGAACAGGGGCCGGAAGGTCATCCAGTCGATCAGGTTGCCGAAGGCGCTGATCTGCTGGAACATCGCCAGGCGGACGCGGCGCAGGGTATTCGGGCCGTAGAAGGCCTGGTAGGTGACCACCTTGGTCTCGTATTCGTCCGGGGCGCCCTCCTTCAGGGTGATCACGCGCGCGGCGCGCGTTTCGACCTCCCCGTAGGAGCCGAAGCCCGTGGCGGGGGAGTTGACGATGTCCGTTTCGCCGTCCAGGCGCAGCACGAAGGTGTTCCTGTGGTCGTGCCCGGAGAACACGGCCGACACGCCCGCGTCGCACAGGGCCTTATATTGCCCGTAGTTGTGTTTGCCGGAGCCGCAGGATTCGAGCAGCTCGCCCTGCGTGCCCTCGGGCAGGACCATGGAGATGGTTTTCGTCACGACCTCGCCGTCTATGATGAACTCGCGGGAGTAGCTGTTCTCGTCGCCCTTGTTGGCAGGGGTGAGCTTGTCATAGACCTCCGGCACGATGATGTGCTGGAAGGCTACGGAGGGCAAGCCCCCGGTTTTCGCGTGCTCGGCCTGGAACCAGGCGATCTGCTGCGGCATCACGGCGGAGTAGCCGCCGCCCTCGCGGGTATCGTAGCTGCCAGAGTCGAACATCCAGACGTTGAAGGCATTGGCCGTGCCCGCGCTGTTTTTGACAATCAGGTTGTGGGTGCCGTAGTGGTCGCCCTGCGCGTCGTTTTCGCCGGTGCCCTTGTCCGCGGCCTCGACGTAGTAGCCGATGAAGCTGCGGTGCGCGGCGTACATGGCGAACTGCTCCGCCCGGGAGACCTTGTCCGGCCCGGCCTCGTTGTCGTGGTTGCCGTAGACCATAGTAACGGGGATGCCGAAGTCCTTATAAATTTTGTCGAATGCTTTCATCAGGCTGTCCACGCCAGACCTGACCAGCATGGTGGCGATGGGCTTCGGGAAGCCGGAGGCCGCGCCGGTGGAGGTGTTGTCCCCGGTGAGCACGAACAGGTCGGGCTTCTCCGTTTTCGCCAGGTCATAGAGAAATTCCTGGGTGAGGGTACTGCTGAGGATGAACTCCTGCGTGTCGGCGACGTGGATGATCTTGAAGGTGCCGTCTGCCTTGAATTTCAGGTCCGCGGGCGCCGCAGTGGCTGCCGCGGCGGGAAGAGCCAGGCACAGGCACAGGGCCAGCGCGGCCAGGAGGGTGAAGGTGCGTTTCATTGGCGTTTGCTCCTTTGCTGTTAATACTTTATCAATATTATATCATTGATTGGCGGAGAAGGCAAGATGTAAATTTCCCTTGCTTTTGCGCGCATACGTGTGTTATAATGAACATAGCGAATTACAAGGTTCTGCCGTAAGGCAGACTCTTATAATAGTAGAGGATCATTGGAGGGGAAAAGGAACTGCCTATGAAGCGCTTGATCGCTGTCGTCATGGCTCTGGCTGTGCTTGCGGCGCTGTCCTCCTGTACGAAGTCTTCGCCGGAAAATTTGACCGCGAGGGAAAAACAGCGCGGCATAACCCTGATCTGGAAGACGGCGAAGGAGAACTTCGTGTTCTGGGACAGGCTTGGGGACCTGGACTGGGACGCCGCCTATCGCGAGGCGCGGGCGGCGGTTGCCGAGACGAAGGATACCCGGGAATATTACCTGGAGGTCATGAAATTCCTGGCTCTGCTGCGCGACGGACACAGCGGCATTTACGACTATCCCGAGGGGCTCTTCGCGCCGTATGGGGCGCTGCCGTTCTATTGCAGATATCTTGACGGGAAGCACGTGATCGCGAACGCGGACGCGGGCCTGGAGAGCGAGCTCTACAGCGAGCTGCTGAAGATCAACGGCCTGCCCACGCAGCAATATATCGAGGAGAACGTGTTCCCGTATATCTGGCACGAGAAGTTCGACAGCGTGTATCCCCAGATATGGCAGTTTATCCCCCTGATCGAGGCGGGGGAGGCCATCGAGATCGAAACCGGGCACGGCGTCTTTTCGGTCAAGCCCACCACGGAGGAAATTCAATGGGCGAAGGAGCATACCCTCACGAACGGCGAAAATTTGACGCGGCTATATGAATCCAGCACCCTGGCGGTGGACCTGACGGACGACAACCTCGCGGTGATCACGATCCCGACGTTTACAGACGACACGCTGCCCGAGCAGTTCTATGAAATCCTGCCGGAGATTCAGGACTGCGTGGGATTTTTGATCGACGTGCGGTGGAACGGGGGCGGCAACTCCGGGAACGCCGACGCCGTGGCGCAGGCGTTCATCGACGGCGGGTTCGACACCTTCCGGTCCAGGGAGCGTGTGAGCAAGAGGCCGAACAGGGCCGGGGAATATGCCTTGACCGACGAGAGGAACACGGCCCACGTCACAGATTGCCCTTACCATACCGACGCGCCGCTGGTGGTGCTCGCCAACGCCTTCACGTGTTCGTCCGCCGAGGATTTCCTGATCTCCCTCGATAACCTCGGCAGGGCGGTCATCGTGGGGACGGTGAGCTACGGGTCAACGGGCCAACCCATCCGGAAGGAGCTGCCCGGGGGCGGGACGTTCCGGATCTGCGCCCGGTGGTGCCTGTACCCCGACGGCAGGGAGTTCATCAATGTGGGCGTGCAACCGCATGTCAACGCCGCCCTGACGCTGGAGGACTATCAAAACGATTTTGACAGCGTGTTCGCGGCGGGAATGAAAAGTTTGCGTGAGCAGATAGAGCAAATCGGCCAATAATACACATAAAGGAACCATAGGTTCCATTTTGAAAGGAGAAACCACCATGGCATTTTTGGACAAGCTGGGCACCGCGGCGCGCAACCTCGGGGACAAGGCCGGGGGGGCAGTGGAGACCGCCAAGCTCAACGGCAAAATCAAGGACGAGGAGAAGGCCATCGCCGAGTGCATGCGTAAGATCGGCGAGTTCTACTACGGGCTGTTCAAGGCGGAGGAGGCCCTGCCTGAGCAGGCCGCCGCCCTGTGCGCGCAGATCGACGGCCACAACGCGGCCATTGAGGAGGACAGGGCGGAGATTGAGAGGATCAAGGCGGCCGAGCCCGCGGCGTAACAGACAACCCCCTCAGTCGCTGCGCGACAGCTCCCCCAAGGGGAAGCGTTTAAAGTCGCCCCTTTGGGGAGATCTCCGAAGGACGGAGGGGGTGCAAAAAAAGCCTTGACGGAAAGGGAAGGAAATGCTAGAATAAAGGCAAGAAAAATCATACAAGGAGGAATTGCCATGACCTGCAGCAGCTGCGGCGCAACCATTCCCGACGGCGCGAAATTCTGCGGCATTTGCGGGGCGACCCAGGCTGCCCCGGCCCCCGCGGAACCCGCGCCCGCCCCCGCCCAACAGGAGGCCCCCCAGCCCGTGGTTCAGGAGGCCCCCGTCTACGCGGCCCCGCCCGCACCCGCCGCGCCCGCATACCAGGCGCAGCCCGCATACCAGGCACAGCCTGCGTATCAGCCCCAACCCGCGTATCAGCCCCAGCCTCAGCCCCAGCCAGCCGGGGAAGCGCCCCCGCCCAAGGGCAGCCTCTACGCGCCCATCAGCGCGATCGGCTACATCGGCTACTTCATCCTCTTCGCCATCCCCCTCATCGGGCAGATCCTGTGCATCGCCTTTGCCTTCGGCAAGGGCGGCAACGTCAACCGCCGCAACCTGGCCAAGGCCATGTTCGTGATGCTGATCATCGGCCTGGTTTTGGGCCTCACCATCGGCATCGCCGCGGGCGTGATGGCAAAGCAGATCCAAAACGGCACCATCGAACAAAACGGGATATTTTCATGGATTCCGGGGATTGCCTCCGGCGGCGGCAACGGCGGGTCACAATTCCCGTTCGGCGGCGGCAGCGAAGGCGGCGGGACGGGGTTCCCGTTCAACAGTGAAGGCGGAGGCGGCAGCAGCGAAGAAGGCGGCGGAAGCTATACCCCCGGGGATATCGAGGGCGCCCTCAGCCAGTTTGGCCAGATGTTCGGCGCGGGCTGGCCGGAGAACGAATTCACCAAGCAGGTGCCCAAGCCCAAGTTCGAAACCAGCGTCGGAGTCGTCGAAGACTACTCCTGCAGCATCCTCACGGGCGCGAGCGTGGATCAGCTGAAGGACTACGTGAAGGACCTGAAAAAGGCCGGCTTCGACAAGAACGCCGACACCCAGGATCAGAACGTCTTCGGCATGCAGGTATATGGCTACACGGCCAGCAACAACAAGGGCTACGGGGTGGAGATCGCCTACGCCATGGGCATGAGCACCATTACGATTCGCAGAGAGGGATTAGGCTAAAAAACAATAGGGGCCTGCCGTGTGGGCAGGCCCCTATTTTCACACGGGAGAAAATCGCCATGAAAAAAGCACTCGCTCTTGCGCTTGTAATGATATTGGGCCTGGCCGCGTGCACCAAAAAAGCTCCGGCGGCGGCGCTCTACCTGCCCAACAAGAACGCGGACGGGTTCGTCACGAAAGAAGTGCGCACCGACGGCACGATTGAGGATATCGTGGCGCTGCTGGTGGCTGAGGAGGCCCTGCCCGCGGGCTGTGCGCCGCTGTCCTTCTCCCCGGACGGCGAGGCCGCGCTGGACATGAACGAGGCCTTCCGCCTGGCGGTGACCACCACCGGCACCACGGGGGAATACCTGACCTTCGGCAGCCTGGTGAACACGGTGCTGGCGTATTACGGGCTGGAGAGCGTGTATGTCACGGCCGGGGGAAGGGTGATCGAAAGCGGCCACGCCGTTTACGACAAGCCGCTGCGGTTCCATGAGAATCATCAGGGGGCGTAACCCCCTCCGTTCCCCCACTCCCATGCGCCGCCGCCCGCGCCCAGCTCGAAGTGCAGCTTGGCGATGCCGAAATCCAGCAGGGTGGAGGTGCCGGGGTTCTCCACGCTTGCGGAGACGGCGTCATCCTTATACGCAAACGTCACCGGCTGCCGGTTCACCGCCGACGGCGCTTTTTGTACGGCCCGCATGCCGTCCATGAACCAATCCGGCACAGGGCCTTCAGCTTGCATCATGTCCTCGGCCGTCTTCGTCTTGCGGTGGGTGATGCCGTAGATGAGGCTCTCGCGCAGGCTGTTCTTCTCCTTCACGGGGCCCAGGGTGATGGTGCAGACGATCTCCTCGCCCTCCGCCAGCGCGAAGGGGCACAGCTTGCGGTCGAAGCTGCCGCCCACCCAGCAGGTGCCGAGGCCCAGGGCCACCGCGCGGAGCATCAGCAGCTCGCCATAGTAGCCCAGGCGCTCCACGGCCTGCTTGTCGCCCGGGTTGACGATGAGGCCCGCGTAGCTGCGCACGCCGGTGAGCATTCCATACGTTTTACGCAGGCCGTCGAAGGCCTCGGGCTTATCGAAGGCGAGCTCGATGCGCGCGCCTGCCTTATCGCTGTATTCTTGCGCAAGCGCTTGCAGGGCTTCTTTGGCCTGAGAACTGATGGGCTCCGGGAGGTATTTGCGGCGGGAGCGGCGGTGGTCGATGGCTTGGAGGAGGGTCATGGGGGTACACCTCTTTATGTTTATCTGTTAAGACATTTGTATGTAGTGTTTTTGTGCTCCGCACCACCCCCTCGGCGCTTCGCACCGGCCCCCCAAGGGGGGCATCTTGACAAAGGCGCATGGGTTTCATTCTATCGCACAAAATCTTTGGCTATCGTCAGGAGCCCCCCTTGGGGGGCCGGTGCGAAGCGCCGAGGGGGTGGTGCGGAGCACTTTCGCGGAGCGACGTCCCCGTGCGCCCTACCGCGAAATTTTCACCACGGATTGGCCGTTGAACTGGAAGACATCCCCAGAACCCGAGATAAGTCTAACGGGACTGGTCGACCCTGAATCATCATAGGCCTTGTAATAGCCGGCGTCGTTGGGGTTGCCAAGAGAAAAAAACGCGTCATAGGAGATCTTTTTATCGGAATGAGGCTTTGCATCTGGATTTAATACTAGGAATACACGACACACGCCTTCGGTTTGGTTCGGCAGACCTTTGGCAGTGCCTACTTTGTTATATGAACCATCTTTCTCGGGGTCATAGAAGACATAAAGAGTTAAGCCTTCTTTGCTGAAATCGTTGTTGATGTTATTGTTCCCTTTTTCGATTAAAAAGTTGCCGTAGGCGGTTTCGATGGGGAGCAGCTTGCCGCTGTTAGCTGCGGTTTCCTCAAGTAGAAAACCCTTCCCGTCACGGTCATAGGACATCCGATCTCGGCTTAGATTTCCGCCTATTACATACCGCTCGGGGGGAGTGTAGCCTGCGGTTTTTGTGGTGGTTGTTGTGCTGGGCTTGGAGGTCGTGATACCTACCGTAGCGCTTGCGGTGCTGGCGGTGGTTTTTTTGGCCCGTGTTGTTGTGACGGTATTGCTCGTTGGCGGGGTGATGCCCTGCGCACCGAGCGCGAGCGCGATCTGATCCGCGATGTAATCGGCCAGTTTGGCGGTGTCCAGACGCGCGAGATCGAGGCCCCCGGCGTTGTCGAAGGGCAGCTTGAGGCTGTCCCCGGCGGGGTCGCCGAACTGCAGGGCGATGTTTTCGGAGGCATAGCCGCGCGATGCGAGGGTTTCCAGAACGGCGGCCTCCACGGCGTCCAGCTGGGGCCCGGTGAGGTATTGCGCCAGGTCGCTGAGGTCGAAGGCCGTCACGAAGGCGGACAGATTGGCGGCTGTGGTGGTTGCGGCGGGCCCGGCGGGGGCTGCGCAGGCGCACAGCAACAGGGCAAGCGCGGCGGCCAGCGCGGCGCAGCAAACAGGCAACTTTTTCATGGCAAAGCCCCTTTCGCGATATCATAGTCATTATAGATGAAATATGGCGGCAAGTCAAGCAAATTATTGTCTTGACAAGCAGGGGCTGAGCGAGTATAATATGTAAGCACTATGGTGGATATAGCTCAGTTGGTTAGAGTGCCAGGTTGTGGCCCTGGAGGTCGTCGGTTCGAACCCGATTATCCACCCCATTTTTTAGACTATAGATGTTAGACATTAGATATTAGACCCGTAGTCCAGCGTCTGACATCTGATCTCTAAAGTCTGATATCTATACTGGGGTGTAGCCAAGCGGTAAGGCAACGGACTTTGACTCCGTCATTGCGCTGGTTCGAATCCAGCCATCCCAGCCATTGGCAAATGACGAAACATTAGGAAAGGGGCATATTACAATGAGGCGCTTTTTGTCTATCCTGTTGGTATGTCTTGCGTTGTGCGCCGCCTGGGCGACGGGCACATCCGCAGCGGCGAAAAAGAGTTTCGACCCCGACGCGATACAGCGGTGCCTGTTTTTAAACGACACGACCGGTATCACGGGATATGGGCATTGCGGGGTTTTGCTGACGGATGCAAACGGCTATGGCAGGCTATACAACTTTCAAAGGGATGGCCTGTCGAGAAGGTCGCTTACGCCCGCTCAGCTGCAGCAGTTTTTGAAGGACGGGCTGCCTTTCGCCACTTCGCAATTCCAATTCAACCGGGTCGTCGCATTTAACATAACGCCGGAGGAAGGGCGGAGGATGTACGACCACGCTGAAACCACCGAGTTCCAGGAGTTCAACAGGGCTACCAGCTTCTGGGTCAGCGTCTTTCCGTCAATTGAGGGCGACAATTGCCTTACGGTTGCCCGGAGCATAACGACGGCGGGCAGCAAAAAGTATGATTTCCTTTATCCGTTTGGGCTGCCGAATTCCACCTTCTACACGATGCAGCTGAGCCTAAAGCTGGCCCGTATACCGTATACGCTTATGTATCCGGGCGAAGGCGAATAAAAAAAAGACCGGCAGCGATGCCGGCCTTTTTTTGCCCCGGGGGAGGATTCACCATGCACAAGACCCGTCTTTTCGCCGCCCTGCTGGCGCTGTGCGCCCTGCTGAGCGGCTTCGCGGCTTTGCCGCGGCAGCAGCCCGGCCGGCTCTATTACAGCTGGCACGCCGTGATGACCTGCCATGGCGGCGGGGCGAGGCTCGTCCGGCTGCAGAACACGTTAAAGCTCTATCTGGGCGATCTCGGTTCGGACGGCGGCAGCCGCGCGGACGGCTATGTGACCTTCCACCCCTGGCTGCCCGCGGAAGGCTTCTATGAGGTGGAGCTGCAGTACGTCTCGGGGGCCAGAGATCGTTATCTTGAGGTCAGCGTCAACGGGGACGTGACCGACGTGCCCTGCCCGGGGGACGACTGGAACGCCCTGGACAGCACGCGCGTGCTGCTGCCCATGAAGAAGGGCTTCAACACCTTGCGCTTCGGCAACGCGGCCTGGTTCGCCGCCGGGCTGTACAAGATCAGGATCACCGGGGGCGGCAGCGGCGACCTGCCCGAAACGAACCGGAAGGAGAGGGACATGCGAGAGTTCACCCGGGGCGGCGTCACCCTGGCCCTGGACATGGCCAACGGCACCTGGGACCTCTCACAGGACGACCGGGCGCTGCTCAGGAACGCCTTTGCCGCCGCGGACTTCGAAGGCGCACGCCTGTACACCCAGGAATACGACACGCATGTGATTACGGACGAGGGCGGCGAAATCACCTTTTCCCACACAAAGGCGGGCCTGCCCGATCTCGTGCAGCGCTTTCAGCTCCGGGAGGACGGCCTGCTTGCGCGGCTCTCCATGGAGAGCGATGAAACCATCGTGACCAACTGGATTTCTCCGCTCTACACAGCCGATATCGAGAGCCTAGCCGGCGGCACGCAGCTGCTGCAGGTGCCCTTCGACAACGACGACTACGCCACGTTCAAGCGCGTGAGCGTCAATTCCGTGGGGGAGAGCCACGAGATGACCGCCCTGCTGAACCCCGGCACCGGGGACGCCGTGGTGATCGGCAGCGTGACCCACGACCTATGGAAGACCGGCCTGGCATGGCGCGGCGTGGGCGGGAAGGCCCATCGTTTCTGCGCGTATGGCGGCGCGGCGGACGCGCACACCCGCGACACCCGGCCCCACGGCAGCGTGACCGGCGAAAGCGTTGTGTCCCCCACGATATTCATCGGGGCCTTCAAGGATTGGCAAAGCGGCCTGGACACCTACGGCAAAGCCAACGCGGACATCGCTCCTCCCCTGCCCTGGAACGGCGGGCCCATCCTGGGCTGGAGCAGCTGGGGCGTGGTGCAGGACAGCCTGACGAAGGAGATCGCCTTCGCGGCCTCGGATTACTATAAAGAGCACTTCACGCAGTGGCAGGCGGGCCCGCTGTATATCAACCTGGACGCCTGGTGGAACGAGGCCCTGGGCCGGGAGGTCGCTGGCTTGCGAAGTTTTGTCGAACACTGCGAAAGCAACGGGCAGCGAGCGGGGGTCTACCACACGCCCTTCGCGTGCTGGTCGTGGCAGCTGGAGAACCGCATGGTGGAGGACGCCGATGGCAACGCGTACCCCATGGAGGAGCTTCTGCTCCACGACGAGGACGGCCATCTGCTGCCCACCTGGGACAGCGCATACCCCTTCGACGTGACGCATCCGGCCGCCATCGCATGGATCGAGCACGACATCCAGATCTTCATCGACGCAGGCTTTAGTTACATCAAGCTGGATTTCATGAGCCACGGGGCCATGGAAGGCGTGCGCTTCGACAAGAGCGTGCACACCGGCATCCAGGCGTATAGTCAAGCGATGGCACGCATTCAGGCCCAGCTGGAGACCGCCGGGCGGGACATCTTCGTCAACTTATCCATCGCACCCATCTTCCCCCACCAATATGCCCACGGGCGGCGCATTGCCTGCGACACCTTCTACAGCATAGGCAACACGGAATATATGCTCAACAGCCTGACCTTCGGCTTCTGGCAGCGGCAGCTCTACGCCTGCCCGGACCCGGACCACATCGTGGTGTGGGGCAAGCAGGGTCAGGCCGGAGTGAGCGAGGCCCGCGCCCGCGTGACCTCCGGCATTGTGATGAACAGCTTTCTCGCGGGGGACAACTTTGCCGACGTCTCCCCCGAGGCGCAGGCGCGCTATGACCTCCTGCTAAAAAACCCGGACATCATGGCCCTGGCGGGCAACGAGAAGACATTTGCGCCCGCGCACATCCCCTCCTCCGGGGACACGGCGAACGCATATGTATTACAGGACAACGGCAAGACCTATATCGCCGTCTTCAACTTCGAGCCGACCACCCTGTCCCTCCCCCTGGACCTGCGCGCCCTGGCGGGGCCCGGCCCGTGGCAGGTGCGGGAGCTGTGGAGCGGCGAGGCCATTCCCGTCGGGGAGGACGGCTTCACGGCGGTGGTGAATGGGCATGACGCGGTGGTTTACGAAATAGGCTGAGCCTCCGCCTCCTCCTTCAGCTTGTGCGCCAGCGCCCTGCGCTCGATCAGGTCCGCCTCCACCTCTTTGGGGTCGTGGGGGTATTTGAACCATAGCAATGCGGCCAGCCAGATCACCTCGCCCGCCAGCTTGCCCAAGTGCAGCAGCGGCCAGATCGCTTTCAGGAAGCGCTCCGGTTGCTCCTCCACCGGGACGTCCCAGCCCTTGTAGCCGGTCCACTGCGTCACGGCGTTGCCCACCACATTGCCGACGTTGTCCCGGATGAGCTTGTTGATCATGCCGTCCACCGCGGCGGTCATGCCCTCGCTGCGCTGGCCGGTCTTCCACTCCACATAGTCGAGCATCTGGTACTTCATCAGCTCGTTGGGCACGGGGGCCCAGCGGTCGAACAGCTCCCGGGCCAGTTCAAGCGTAAACATGAGGATCAGCCGCGGCCACGTCTGGTATCCGATGAGATACATCGCCGCGTGGGCGGCAATGAAAACCATCGAATGCACCCGGATGAAACGCAGGTTGCCGCCGAATTTCTCCACGACCTTGATCGAAAGGGGCTGCAGCAGCACGCTGGGTAGGCCGAACGTGACATTCTTAAGGACATAGAGGACCTCGCCGCCGACCGTCTTGCCCTTCATCTTCATCTGCGGCAGGGGGAGGAAGCGATACAGATATATGTAGTCCGTCTTGGGGAGGAACATTTTTAGGAGGTTGACGGCGGTCTGCATCATAAACCAGCGGTTGTGCTTGACCACGGCGAAGCTCTCGCGGAAGGTGGGGCGGCGCTCGATCTCTTCCTCCGTCTGGTCCTCCCCTTTGACCTTCACGGTGAAGTCCACGCGCTGCTTGGCGAAGGAGGGCAGCCAGCGGCAGAACATCGTAAGCGGCG
>Ga0123353_10009530_pt1 | contig 13421 bp, 10 predicted proteins | sample TergutLab28metaG_3_FD_92763 | JGI IMG/M metagenome (GOLD analysis project Ga0123353, IMG submission 92763) | Labiotermes labralis P3 segment gut microbial communities from Petit-Saut dam, French Guiana - Lab288 P3 | ecosystem: Host-associated > Arthropoda: Insects > Digestive system > Gut ... | reverse complement strand
GCCGATGGCCTTGCAAAAGCGCATCACCGCCGCGTCGCTGGCTTCGCTGGCCTGGGCCAGCGCCCGAATCGACATGCGCACCACCTGCTGCGGATTTTGCAGCACGTAGGCGGCGATGCGCGCGTTGACGGGCGTCAGCGCGTCCATGCCGTCGCGGATGCGGATCATCATGCTGGCCTCGGTGGGCATAGTAAAAACACTCCTTTGCTAAACGCCCCTTCAGAGCAACTGCCGAAATGATAGCTGGTGTATTTGCGAGAGATTTTGCTCTCTCGCTAAGCCGAGGTAGCGAGGCGTAGCAGCGCTACGCTGAGCGGACGAGGCAACGCGAGAGGGCAAAAGATCCGCAAAGACACCGGCTAGCATTGAGAAAGGCGCTCTAATTGGTTTTAAGTGGCTTGTGCTCTTGAAAATGTAAGTCTTTGCGTCTATAATACAATAGGTGCAGTCTATTTTCAATCTTTGATTGCCCCTACCGCATATTTGAAAGGAGCAGATGGAGCGTGCGCAGCATCAAGATCGCCATCATCGGATCGGGTTCCACCTACACGCCGGAATTGATCGAGGGCTTTATCAACCGGAGGGAGGCGCTGCCCCTCAGGGCGCTGTACTTGGTGGACATCGACGCGCGCAAAAGGCAAATCGTGGGCGACCTGTGCGAGCGTATGCTGCGCGCCAAGGGCATCGATTGCCCGGTGGTGCAAACCCAGGCGTGGGACGAGGCGCTCGACGGGGCCGACTTCGTGCTCACGCAGCTGCGGGTGGGCAAGCTCCCCGCGCGCATATTGGACGAGAAGATACCGCTGAAGCACCGCATGATCGGCCAGGAGACCTGCGGCATCGGGGGCATGTTCAAGGCGCTGCGCACCGTGCCGGTGATGCTGGCCCTGTGCGAGCGCATGCAGGCCCTGTGCCCCGACGCCTGGCTCATCAACTTCGCCAATCCCGCCGGCATCGTGACCCAGGCCATCCGCAACCACACGTCGGTGAAGATGCTGGGCCTGTGCAACGTACCGATCAACATGTTCAAGTCGGTGCGCGAGCAGCTGGCGCTGGGGCCGGACGCCTCCATCGAATACATCGGCTTAAACCATTTGAGTTGGATCACCGCCATCCGGCAGGACGGCCGCGACCTTTTGAGCGACGCCATCGCCAGGGGCCTGAACTCCGAGGCCATGAAGAACATACCGGCCCAGGGCTTTCCCCGGGAGCTGATCCGCCAGGTGGGGGGTATCCCGTCTTCCTACCTGGAGTACTACTACTTCCGCGAAAAGAAACTGCAATGGCTGCTGGAGGCCAAGGAGACCCGCGGCGAGCAGTGCATGCGCATCGAGGAGGAATTGCTGGCCCTCTACGGCGATCCCAATCTGTCCGAGAAGCCGGCGCAGCTGATGCAGCGCGGGGGGGCATACTACAGCGAAGTAGCGATATCGCTGGTGGACGCCATCCACAACGACCGTGGCGACGTCCATGTGGTCAATACCCTCAACGGGGGCGCGCTGCCCTTTATGGCCGACGATGACGCCGTGGAGCTCACCGCCCGCGTGGGCGCGGGGGGCGCACAGCCCATCCCGCTGGAGCCCGGCTTTGCCAATACCCACATCATCGGGTACATGCGCACGGTCAAGGCCTACGAGCGCGAGGTGGTGCAGGCCGCCATGCACGGCGATGTGGACGCCGCCATGCGCGCGCTGCTCATCAACCCGCTGGCCGGCGATTACCACACGGCGCGGGATTGCTTTGACGAGCTGCTGGAAGCGCACAAGGCGTACCTGCCCCAATTCCATCGCAAGGGATAGGGCGGCAAAGGATAAGGCATACACATCCGAAAGGAACAGATGGAACAAATGAAAAAATATGTATTGGGCGTTGACGGCGGCAACAGCAAAACCGAGTACTTTTTGTTTACCGCCGACGGCCACATGGTGGACGGCTCGCGCAAGGGCACTTGCAGCCACGAGCGCTTCCCCGGCGCTTACGAAACCAGCAAGCAGGTGATGGGGCGCGCGATCCACGAGCTGCTCTCCCGCAATCAGTTGGACATCGCCGACCTTTCCGCCGCGGCGTTCGGGCTGGCCGGCGCCGACCTTCCCTTTCAAAAAACCAACCTGGACCGCGTCCTGCGCGAGCTGGGCTTTGCCCGCTTCGTAATGGACAACGACGGCTTTCTGGGCGTGAAGGCCGGCTGCCGCGACGGCTACGGCGTGTGCAGCATCAACGGCTCGGGCAGCGTGTGCACCGGCATCGGGATGGACGGCCGCCGCGTGCAAATCGGCGGCCTGGGCGCGGACCTTACGGGCGATGAAGCCGGCGGGCACTACCTGGCGCACCGCACCCTGCGCATGGTGTACGATCAGCTTTTTCGCATGGGCCCCAAGACCGCGCTGACCGACGCCGTCTTTTCCATCCTGTGCATCAGCGATCCCGACAGCCTGATGGAGACCGTATGCCAGCTCGAGGCCGAGGATCACGCGTCCCGCACCGAGCTGGTGCGCGCGCTGCTCGCCGCCTGCGACGCCGGCGACGCGGTGGCCCAGGCCGTGGTGCGCGAGAGCGCCAATGCCCTGGCGCAAAACACGCTCGGCTGCCTGAATCGCCTGCATTTTGAGGGCGAGGTAACCATCGTGCAGACGGGCAGCGTATGGGCCAAGGCGGAAACCCCGCTGTTCAGCCAATGGTATCAGGAAAGGGTGCGAGAGCGCGCCGGCATCTCCTGCCGGTTCCACATCCTGCGCGAGCCCCCCGCCACCGGCGCGGTGCTTTGGGCGCTGGAGTTGGAGCGCGGCCACCCCGCCGACGAAGTCGTGACCCGGCGCGTGTTCGACGAGGTGCGGGCGTTCCAAGCCAGGTGATCTGCAGAAGTGATCTAATCTAGAAGGGTTCCACCGAAAAGCGCGAAACAAAGTACGAAAGGGGAATTTCCATGAACCGCTTCCAAACCACCGCTTTCCAGAAGACCGTCTCTATCCTGCTGGCCATTTTGCTCCTGGCCGCCTCCGGCGCTTCCGCAGCGTTCGCCACCGGCACAGCCCCTTCGGCGCACACGCCGCAGCAGGCCGAAGCCGCAGCGCTGGCAACAGAACATGTGCTGGCGAACATCGAGATTCTGCAAGCTTCCACAAAGAGCCCCTGGATCAAAGAGATGCTCGAGAACGCCTCCATCACCGATACCGCCGTGGGCGAGCCCAACAAATCGGGCGCCATCCCGGTGGAAATCACGGTGGCGTACCCGCTGCTGGCCAGCGGGGTGGACGCCAAGACGCCCTTTGACGGCAACGACCCGGAGGCCTTTGTGCGGGCGGCGCTGGAGAACGCGATGAGCGAAACGGGCGCCCATGTGCTCCAGGCCACGGTCACCTTCCGCGAGGGCAAGGATCCCACGTTCAAGTGGCACGCCAGCAAGGGCTTCTCCGGCTTTCGAACCGCGCTCACCAACAGGGCCAAGACGTCGGCCGCCTCGTTCTCTTCCAAGCCCATGGTAGCGGCGCTGTCCGCCTTTGTGTTTGATCACCCGGTGCGCGGCGCCAAGCTCGACGTAACCGGCGGCCTGCGGGCCATGAACCTGCGCGCGGTAGCTCCCCCCATCAACAGGATGCTCCGCATTGCCGCAAACAACGCGCTCACCCGGGTGGCGTACGAGGCCCAGGGCCCCAACACCAATATGGACGTGCTGCGGAGCCTCTTTGACGAGGAAATAGCCAAGTACGGCGCGACGTTTGCCAAGGCCTCAAAAGCCAAGACCGACCAAAACGTATCCCTTTCCTTCGATCCCCTGGCCCTCCTGGAGGAGCGCAAGGCCGATGTAAACGCGCAGGCCGAAGCATACCGAACCGAATACACTGCCGATTCCAGCATGTACATGATGGCCCTCCTGTTCCGGACGATGGAGCTGCCCGACCTGCCCGCCCTGCCCAAGCCGGAAACCGAGCGACTGCAAGGCGGCCGCAACGGCACAAAGGTTACCGTCCGCGCCAAGAAGGGCGACGGCGACTTGATGGTGCGCTTCATACGGGACAACGACGTCAAGGCGCTGGGCTTCATACGCGACGGCGGGCGCGTGGTATTCTATCTCCCCTCCGGAAACTACATCATGCAATCGGGCAGCGGTTCCATCTGGTACGGCGAGGAGGAGCTCTTCGGCCCTGACGGAATCGGCACCTACAGTTACGACATGGTTCGAATCCCCAGCTCGAAATATGAGTATATCCTCACGATCGGTACGGCCGAAGACCCCAACGCCGACAACGTGATGGAAGGCCTGAACCGGGAAGACTTCCTTTAATCCACGCTGGCATACGGAGGGGTTTTTGTGGGCCTTCATCATCGGAATCTGATCAATACGCTGGATTTTTCGCTGGACGAACAGAACGGGTTGCTCGGCCTGGCGCAGCGGATCATCGCGTCGCCCGCTGCGTACGGGCGGGTGTTAGAGGGACGGATCATGGCGTCCCTCTTTTTTGAGCCGAGTACCCGCACGCGGCTCAGCTTCGAAAGCGCGGCGCTCCGGCTGGGCGGGCAGGTGATCGGCTTTTCCGAGGCGGGCTCCTCCTCGGCGGCCAAGGGCGAGAGCCTGGGCGACACCGTCCGCGTGGTGAACCATTACGCCGACCTGATCGTGATCCGCCACCCCAAGGAGGGCGCGGCCCTGGCGGCCTCCCAGGCCTCGGCCGTGCCGGTGATCAACGCCGGCGACGGAGGCCGGGAGCACCCCACCCAAACCCTCGCCGACCTGCTCACCATCCGCTCCGTCAAGGGCGGGTTCGACGGGCTGACCGTGGGCTGCTGCGGCGACCTGCTGTACGGCCGCACCGTGCACTCCCTGGTGAAAAACCTGGGCCGGTATCCGGGCGTGTCCTTCGTGTTCATCTCCCCGGAGGAGCTGCGGATCCCGGAGGCCCTGCGCGCCTTTTTACACGGGCGCGGCGCGCGCTATACCGAAACCCGCGGCATGGAGGAAGCGATGCCCCTGTTGGACGTGCTGTACATGACCCGGGTGCAGCGCGAGCGCTTTGCAAGCGAGCAGGACTACCTGCGCCTGAAGGATCTGTACATACTGGACGGCGCCAAGCTCCGGCACGGCAGGCCGGACCTGTGCGTGCTGCACCCGCTGCCCCGGGTGAACGAAATCGCCCCCGAGGTGGACGGCGATCCGCGCGCCGCCTACTTCGAGCAGGCGCGCTATGGCGTATACGCGCGCATGGCACTATTGGCGATGCTTTCGGGCGCGGAGCCCGGCCTGCCCGCCGCCGGGGAGCGCCGATCCTCGCCCCGGCCCGCGAAAATCGAAATCCCGTGCCAAAACCCGCGCTGCATCACCTCGGCGGAGCCGGCGCTCTCCCCCGCGTTCTACCTGCAAGACGCGGAAACGCGCTGTTGGTGCGCGTATTGCGAAAGCGGCGTTACCCTTTGATCATCGCCTCCTTTCGCTCCATCACCTCTATCATCAGCAGCGTGCCCAGCGCAAAACCGTTAGAATAAACCTGCGCTTCGTGCTCAAATGCCGCCTCGGCGTGCAGGCCGTCCAGCGCCTGAAACCGCTGGCAATCGTCCAGCGACATCTTTTGCATGAAGTATCGCTTTTCGTGTTCCATTTTGTCTTCCAGCGCTTGGCGGTTGGGGCTGCTGGCGTAGGGCCGTTCTCCGGGGGTGAGGGCGCCGTTGTACAGGGCTTCCATGATCGATTGAAACATGCAGAACCGTCCTTTCATTTGTTGCTTTTTTGCATTTCGACGCAACGCCTTGAAGGACTTGACCGCATATGGTACTATATTTATGCGGCTTTCCTTCGGGGAAGTTGCGCTGTGGGGGAAGTGGCGTTTGCTTTGACGAGTGTTGCGCCGCTTCCTTCACTGTTTCAGGTCGTCCTTTAGTTTTTTGATTGCTCGACGCAAAGCTTCCATTACCGTAATCTTTTCTTGCTTTGTGTATGCGTCGAGTATCTCTAGGGCTTCAGCGTCCACGCGGGCGCTGACGCGATAGGGCTTTGGATTATCCGTAGGACGACCCATCTTTTTGGCGGCCATCGTTCACCTCCTTTCGGATTCCATAAGTATAGATTATTGGAATCCATATGTCAACATGCTTTTTACTTAACGAATATAAGGGCGAGCAGGAGATTTCACAATGAAGCGTCTTGCAGTTGCCGAACCTTTGTAGGGGCGGCCTTTGGCCGTCCGTCCAGGGTAACGCGGACGCGCACTGCGCGCCCCTACAAAGACGGCGCGGCAATCCTTGTAGGGGCGCACAGTGTGCGCCCGCCGCCCCGGTTGTAGGGGCCGATGCCCTCATCGGCCCGTTGATTCGCCCAAAACCAACGCGGATTTGTGCGATGCAGCGGGACGCCGAGGGCGGCGTCCCCCACAGGGTTACGGCCAGGCGCGTACGCGGGCGTGACCGTTCCCATTGTAGGGCGCGGCCACCGGACGCGCCACCGTGTTGCATCAAAGGCGTGCTATTTGGGGCGAATCACGGCGCGTCCGGTGGCCGCGCCCTACAACAGGCTTTCTCATACCCTAGCGAAAAAGGCCGGCACGCGCCAGCCTTTTTTGCATCGGGCCTATTTTATGCGTAATACCCGTCCAGCACCCGCTGCACGGTGTCGTTCCAGGCGATCAGGTTCTGCGGCCGGTGCGACACGGTGCTCACGTCCTTGAGCACCAGCTCGTAGGGGCAGCCGTGCCGCAAGCAGGCCTCCACCGTCTCCGTCACCTCCTTGCGCACCGCCTCGGCGTCAAAGGGATCCACCACCAGCGCGGGATTGGGCTTCTTGGCAAATACGTAGCCGCCGCCGATCTGCTCGGCGCAGGAGCGCGCGTCGGCCCAGGGGCTCACCCCGATTTTGCGCATGTTGGGCACCGCTTTGAGCCGGGAAATAAACCTGTCGAGGGGCTCGCAGCAACCGTAGTAGGCGAGCCCGCAGCGCGCCATCAGGGGGCGCATGTAGTGCAGGTCGAACTCCTCGTGCATGTCCGGCGAGATCGCGCCGAATATCTGCGCCATGCCGCGGAACCACACGCCGGAAAGTTTTACCCGCCCGCCGTCGTGCCCCGGGCCGGGAAGCTCGTCCACGTAGGGCGGGGTGCAGTGCAGGTCGTCCGGGTGGGCCTCCAGCAGGCCCAGCGCCTCCATCTGCTCGGCCCGGGCGGTGTAGAATTCCGTAAACCTGGCGATGGTTTTGTGCAAAAATTCCGGGCGCTCCACCAGGTCGATCAATATGGGCTCCACGCCCCGGTACCGGCTGATGACGTCCCAGGGCGCGTGATAGATGGAATGGCCGCGCAATTCGGCGGGCAGGGCGTCGCCCAGCAGCTCCTGCGCCTTGGCGAGGGTACGGCGGTCGGCCTGCGGGTCGGCGGTGATCACAGGGCCGGTGAGGGCGTCCAGCTTGGCGTCGGTGTCCAGCTGATCCTGGTAGGCGTGGGAGATGATGGGATTGTCCCGGTCGGTGGCCACGGTATGCTCGGCCACCGCAAGCCCGAAGCCGGTGTCGCGAAACGCCTTGGCCACCGGATACAAGGGCTTGAGCACCATGTCGGCCTGAAAGTACTTCCAGGCAAACAGCTTGCGCCGCAGATAGCACTCGACCTCCCGCGCCAGCGGATCCTCGCAGCACAGGACGAGTTGGCCGTCGATGTCCAGCTCGTTCCAGGGCAGCTCGTCGATCCACACGGGAGGCCGGCAGGGCCGCAAACCGTTGGTCTGCCGGATGCGCCGCTCCCGCTCCCGGTTTACCGGCAGCTCGGCCAGCTCCCGGTATCGCTTTGCCAGCTCCCGCACGATGCCGCTATCCCTTTGGAGCATCCGTTTCGCCTCCTCCCCGTTTGGGATTGCCCAGCGCCAGCATCACCACCAGCAACACCAGCGGGAAGACGGTGCCGATCAAGATGCCGAGTTTGAGCGGCGATCCGTCCTGGGATGCAAACAGCGCGCTGCTGATCCGGCCAAGGAGGCCAGAGTCGGCGCGATCGGCCACCAGGCCGGCCAACCAAGGCCCGGCCGCGCAGCCCATGTGGCCGAAGGCGGCCAGGATGGCGAACATGGAGGCGCCGCCCATCGGAAAGCGCGCCGAGGTGAGGCTGCAGGTGCCCGGCCAGAAGATGCTGACCGAAAACCCGGTAAGGGCGCAGGCCGCCAGCCCGATCGCGGGGCTGGGCGCGAGGCTGAGCACCAAATAACAGGCGACGCACAGCGCGCCGCAGAATATCATGAAGGCCCGCAGGTTGATCCTGTGGCCGAGCAGGCCGTACAGCAGCCTGCCTCCTCCCATGGTGAGGGCAAACAGGCAGGGCCCCAGCAAATCGCCCCACACCTTGGGCAGGCCCAGGGCCTGCTCCGCAAACAGCGAGGCCCACTGCGCCACCGTCAATTCCGCGGCGCCCGCGCACACCATCAGCAGCAGCATCGCGCAAAAGGCGGGCCGGGCCAGCAGGGCACGCGGCTTGGTGCGGCGCCCGTCGGGGATCATGGGGGTGAGCGGCACCCGCGCAAAGGCAAACGCGTTAACCATGGGCAGCACGCACCAAGCGAGGGGCAGTATCCACCAGTACGAGCGATCGATCCACGAGAGCAGCAGGGTGCTCACCAGCACCACCAGCAGCGTGCCCCAACAATAAAAGGAATGCCCCAGGGCCATGGACGCCGCCTTGGTGTGCTCGGGGGCGGGCAGCGAGTCGATCAGCGGGCTGATCAGCACATCGGTGATGCCGCCGCCGACGGCGTACACGATCGCCGCCACGCACAGGCCCACAAAGGCGTCGTCCAGCGCCCGCGGCAGGATGCCCAGCAGCGCCAGCCCCAGCACGCAAGCGACGTGCGCCGCCACCATCGGCACGCGGTAGCCCATTTTGTGGGAGAAGAGCACGCAGAGCAAATCTACGATCAACTGCGTACCAAAGTTGACCAGCACCAGCATCCCGAGCTGCTCGTACGACAGGCCGAATTCCTGCCGAAACACGATGAACAGCAATGGCGCAAGGTTGTTGATGGCCGCCTGGGTCATGAACCCGGCATAGCAGGCAAGGCGTGTGCCCCGGTAGGAGACGGGGGTTGCGGTTTGCAATGCGACCTCCTTGGGTAGTTGCGAGTTACGAGTTACAAGTTACGAGTTACAAGAGGAAGCCGCCGAAGTTTAGAGACACGCCCTAAATTCGAAATGCTCAGCCTTTAGTATTTGACACGGCCCTCCCCGTTTCCTCTTGTAACTTGCAACTTAAAACTTGTAACTAAAAAATCACACCAACTGCTCCAGCGCCCGGTGAATCTCGCGCAGCGCGCGGTTGGGCAATGAGCCGCCCAACCAGCGTTTTTGGGCCTCCGCCGCCTGATAAAACAGCATGCCGAAGCCGCCTACGCCCTTGATCCCCTGCCCTTTGGCGATCGACAGCAGGCGGGTCTCGGTTGGGTTGTACACCGCGTCGAACACCGCCTGGCAGCGGCCCACCACCGCCTGCGAAACCGCGCAGCCTTCCACGTCGGGGAAGGTGCCCAGGGGCGTGGCGTGGATGAGCAGGTCGTACGCCTCCCCCCCGCGCTCCAGCTCCTCCAGGGTCATGAGCCGGATGCGCGCGCTCCCATCGGGCTGCAGCGCGGCCAGGTCGGACACCAGGCCCTCGGCCCGGCCGGGATCCCGCACCGCCACGGTCACCCGGCCCTCGCGGCGGAGCAGCTCGTAGGCGGCGATCCGTGCCGTTCCGCCGCCGCCCACGATCACCGCGGAGGCGTCGCTTAGGCTCACCAGGGCTTCCTCCAGCGCGCGGATCAGGCCGATGCCGTCGGTGTTGTGCCCGGTGAGGGCCCCGCTTTCGCTCACCGTTACGGTGTTCACAGCGCCGCAGGCCGACGCGGTGTCGTCCAGCTCGTCCAGCAGGGGGATGATCGCCTCCTTGTAGGGGATGGTGACGTTGAAGCCGGCAAAGCTTTGGCGCAGCACGTCCACCGCGCTGGCCAGCGAGTATTCGTCCACGGTGAGCGTGAGGTACACGGCGTTTACGCCCCGCGCGGCCAGCAGCGTGTTGTGGATTTGCGGCGACCAGGTGTAGGGCAGGCGCGCGCCCAGCAGCGCGAACTTGCGCGTGGCCGCGTCGATGCGGGTGTCGATTTGGGGGGCGTACTTGGTTGCCATGGCGTTCCTCCTTACGTTTTAGTTACAAGTTATAAGTTTCAAGTTACAAGAGAAAGGAACGCATCGGCCTCCCCTTGTAACTTGTAACTCGTAACTTGTAACTAACTCCGTATCGCCGCCCCAAACCGCTGCTCACACGCCCGCACAATGCCGTCGAACACCGGCGCGATGTCCGCGTCCTCCAACGTCCGCTCGGCATGGCGGAACACCAGCGAGAAGGCCACCGACTTTTTGCCCTCGCCCACCTGCGCGCCGCGGTACACGTCGAACACCTGCACCTGTTCCAGCAAGGGCGCGCCAGCCTCGGCGATGGCCTGTGCCACCTCGCCCACCGGCACGCGCTCGTCCATCGCCAGCGCCAAATCGCGGGTCACCGCCGGGAAGCGGGGCAGCGGGGCCACCTTGTCCACCGGCCTTTCGAGCGCCATCAGCCGCTCGAGATCCAGCTCGGCGATCAGCGGGCGGCGGGGCAGCTCAAAGGCGTCGCACACCTCGGGGTGCACCTCGCCCAGGGCGGCGATGGGCTGCCCGCCGGCCATCAGCGTGGCCGCGCGGCCCGGGTGGTGGTACGGCTCCCCGCCCACCGCGACCCGGCAGGGCACGCCGAACTGCCGCAGCAGCTCGGTGAGCATGTCGCGCAGCTGATAGAAGTCCAGGCCGGGGCCGTATCCGCCCACGCAGAGCGTCCAGTTTTCGCCGGGCAGCTCGCCGGACTTGCGCGCGCCGATATCGAACACCGGCGCCACCTCAAACAGCGCGGCCTGCTCGTTCCCCCGGCTAAAGTTGAGGGCCAGCATGCCCAGCATGGACGGGGCCATCGAGGCGCGCATCGCCCCGGTATCCTCCCCCAGCGGATTGAGCAGCTTGAGTTGCGCGCGGCGCGGATCGTCCTCGGCCAGGCGCAGCTTGTCGATGGCCTTGGGGCTCACGAAGGAGAAGCTGATCGCCTCGTAATAACCCATGGCGGTCAGCAGCCGCTTGACCCGGTCCCGGGCGCGGATGCGCGAACTTTTCCCGCCCCCCGTGCTCTCGCCACGCAGGGTGGTGGGTTGCAGGTGCTCGTAGCCGTAGATGCGCAGCACCTCCTCGCACAGGTCGGCCTCGCCGTCCACGTCCTGCCGGAAGGCCGGGGCCCGCGCCCGCAGCTCGTCGCCCCGCAAGGCAACGTTGAAGCCGAGGGCTCGCAAAATGCGCGCCATCTGCTCGCCGGGAATTTCGATGCCGGCGCGCCGCGCGATGCGCCGGACAGAGGCGGTGATCTCCGGTCGCTCGACGGGATTCGGGTAATGGTCGTACACGCCCTCGACCACGTTGCCGGCATCCAGCAGGCGCACCAGCTGGCACGCGCGGTCGATAGCCTCCCGGGCCGTGGCCGGGCACACGCCCTTCTCGAACCGGGCCGACGACTCGGTGCGCAGCCCCAACGCCCGGGAAGTGACGCGCACGCTGGTGCGGTCGAAGGCGGCGCACTCGAACAGCAGGGTGCGGGTGCCCTCGGTGATCTCGGATTCCTCGCCGCCCATCACGCCGGCGACGCCCGTGGCCGCGCCGTTGTCGGCGATCACCAGCATGTCGGGGGTCAGGGCGCGGTCCTTGCCGTCGAGGGTGCGCAGGGTCTCGCCCGCCCGGGCCCGCCGCACCACGATCGCTCTCTCCCTCACCTTGTCCAAATCGAAAGCGTGCATCGGGTGGCCGGTCTCCAGCATCACGTAGTTGGTGATGTCCACCACGTTGTTGATGGAGCGCACCCCGGCGGCGTGGAGCGCGGCCCGCATCCACAGGGGCGAAGGCGCGATGCGCACATCGGTCACCACCCGGCCCACGTACCGCGGGCAGAGCGCGTCGTCTTCCACCCGGATGCGTACAAAATCTTGAACTGCACCGGGTACGGTCGCACCGGGCACGGTATCCACGGTGATTTGGGGCTTGCGGAATGCCGTGCCCATCGCCACGGCCGTCTCCCGCGCCACACCCCACACGCACTGGCAGTCGGGCCGGTTGGCCAGTATCTCGAAGTCGATCACCTGATCGTCGATGCCCAATATCGGCCGCACGTCCGCGCCCAATGGGTACTCCTCGGCGAAGAGCAGGATGCCCTCCTCCCCCGGGGATGGGTACAGATCGGCAGGCACGCCCAGCTCCGGCCCCGAGCACAGCATGCCCTGTGATTCCACGCCCCGCAGCTTGCCCGCGCGGATGCGCTTGCCCCCCGGCAGCCCGGCGCCGTCCACCGCCACCGGTACCAAGTCGCCCGCGGACACGTTGGGCGCGCCGGTCACGATTTGCAGGGTTCGGTCGCCCACATCCACCTGACACACCAGCAGGTGGTCGGAATTCTCGTGGGGGACCACCGAAAGGATGCGCCCCACGACCACGTTTTGCACCTGGGCGGCCCAATCCTCGATGCCCTCTACGGCGGTGCCGCGCATAACCATCTCGTGCTGGTATTCGGCCAAGCCCACCGGGATGGCCGCGTATTGTTCGAGCCATTTTTTGCTGACTTTCATGATCGTTTCCCTCCCTGTATGATCAACGGAATTGCTTCAAGAAGCGCATATCGCCCTCGTACATCAGGCGCAGGTCCTGCACGCCGTAGCGCAGCATCGCGATGCGGTCCAGCCCCATGCCGAAGGCAAAGCCGCTGTACTTCCGGCTGTCGATGCCGCAAAGCTCCAGCACCTTGGGGTTCACCATGCCCGCGCCCAGCACCTCGATCCAACCGGCGCCCTTGCAGGCGCGGCAGCCCGCGCCCCGGCAGAGCACACAGGTGAGATCCACCTCGGCGGAGGGTTCGGTGAACGGAAAGAAGGCGGGCCGGAAGCGGGTGGCGGTGTCCGGGCCGTACAGCCGCTTGGCGAAGGCGTCCAGCGTGCCCTTGAGGTCGCCCATGGTCACATCCTCGTCGATCATCAGGCCCTCGAGCTGGTGGAACACCGGGGAGTGGGTGGCGTCGAACTCGTCGGCGCGGTACACCCGGCCCGGGCACACGATGCGAATGGGAGGCTCGCGCTCCAGCATGGTGCGGGCCTGCACCGGGGAGGTGTGGGTGCGCAGCACGATGTTTTCTTCGATATAAAAGGTGTCTTGGGCGTCGCGGGCCGGGTGGTTCTTGGGCAGGTTGAGCAGCTCAAAGTTGAACCGGTCGAGCTCCACCTCCGGCCCCTCCACCACCTCGAAGCCCATGCCGGTGAACACGTCCAGTATCTCGTCCAGCACGAGGCTGATGGGGTGCAGCGAGCCCACACGGCGCTCCCACATGGGCTGGGTCACGTCGATGGTCTCCCGGGCCAACGCGTCGGCG
>Ga0123353_10009529_pt1 | contig 13422 bp, 2 predicted proteins | sample TergutLab28metaG_3_FD_92763 | JGI IMG/M metagenome (GOLD analysis project Ga0123353, IMG submission 92763) | Labiotermes labralis P3 segment gut microbial communities from Petit-Saut dam, French Guiana - Lab288 P3 | ecosystem: Host-associated > Arthropoda: Insects > Digestive system > Gut ... | reverse complement strand
TGTTAGTGAAAGCGGCACTTGTTATAGAGAAATCTCCACTTGCAAAAACAGCACCGCCGGTGTCACCAGAATTATTGTCAAAAGTGCAATCGGTTATGGTCAACGAACCATCACTGAGAATGGCACCGCCGAGACCTGCATTGCCGTTCACAATGTCTAGTCCTGCCAGATTGACCGTCGCGTTGGAACCGATTGTCAATGCCCGCGATTGCCGGTTCGCATTTAGGGTCATTCTTTCTGTTCCAAGTGACACAATCGTGACGTTTTCACTACTGATTGACAACGGCGTTCCTGTGAGCATAACACTGTTTTGCGTTGCCGTGGTGCGGAGAACGACGAGATTATTGCCCGTCGTCGCCGCGTTGATGGCGTTTTGGAGGTTTGCTTGGGACAGTTGATCGGTTTTGATGACGCGGATATTGTAATCTGCTATATCAGCCGAAAGTTTGAGATCGGGATACTGTGAACGAATCGTATCGAACTCATCTTCGGTGATCATCGGTACAGCATTGACTGTTATGGTTGCGGTATTACTCGTTGCCGCTTGCAATGTCCCGTTCAGCGAATTCGTTACAACAACGTAATATCCCGCCGAACCAACAGTTGCCGTTGACGGCGTGTATGTTGGCGAAGTCGAAAGAACCGATGAACTGCCGCTCCCGTACCATTGGTACGACAAGGTACCGTTGCCCCTTGCCTCTACGGAAAGCGCAGTAGGAATGGCTCCCTGCGTGTAAGTTGCCGACTGCGGTTGCGTGTCGATAACCGGGGTATCAGCGGCAATTACTCTCCCGAAAACTTGGCTGAGTTCTTCCAAAAGAGCCATTGGGTGAACACCAGATTGCCCGCCAGTGAGTAATCCCCCAATAACGTCCAATAATTCAGAAAAAATGTTCTTTCTAAAATTCTCGAAATTGGCACGAGAACCTAGCATTTCCCTGATCATGCGAACAGCATCCATGTGTAATTGGTCATCATACCTACTCGGATCACCAAATGCTGGTCTCCCAGGGGAGTCATGTTGTTCTTGCAATTCTTGCAAACGCATCTCACATTTATCCAACAGGTGTTGGGTTGACAAAATGCCTGCATATTCACCGTATCTATAACCGGGATTGTTAAACGAAACACCAATCTCGGCTGACCTAGAATCACCTAAGTATCGAAATAGATGTATGTCGCGTGTAACCCATTTCCCGTGTACGTTGCCACCATCAACATGGATGCCTTTGTTGCTGAATTTCGTGCCCGGTATTTGAAAGAAGAGTGGGTTTGTATTGTCTCCTATGTATTCATAAAATCGATAACTGCTGGAATTTTTCTGGACAAATGTACCCGCCAAACTCACCAGATCACCAGCAGCAATATGGTGAATGACTTGATCACAGTTTCCTGCATTAAATCTCCCCGCATCTGTTGCAGAAATCCCTGCTGCCTGAAACGTTACAAGCGAGGCAACTCTACCTCCAACATTACTTGTCCAATCCACCGCAAAGTGCTGTGCAAGCGCACCACCAAGAGAATGTCCCGTTACGGAAATAGACTTTCCATCATGAATTTTATTCGTTACCCACCTACGAATTCTGCTCCGGTTGTCATGGATGTTTCCGATGTACTGGTTATATCCCACTCCTAACGGGTGGGCATCTGACAGTGTATCCTTTAGATCCTTGTCCATGTTTTCCGTTCCCCTGAAAACCAGTAACGCATTATTTTCGCTAACCAATCCATACGCATTCAAACCTGTTCCTTCCCATGAGTCGTCATGCCACTCGTCATCGACATCGAAGTAATGTCTTGCGGCAGCGGCTCTCATGGCACTATCAGAACCCGCATTTTTCGCTAGGTCTTCCCAACCATAATTTTTTTCCCAACCAAAATCTGATAGGTTGATTTGCCTGTTCGTCAGGTTGGAGGAGATGGCTAGGGTAGCATTTATTGTACCCCAAGGAATTATACCCCCCGCTTCTACACGCCATTCGACTGTGTACGTGCCAGCATCGAGGAACCGGGGAATAATGCTATAATTTACATTGTCGCCTAAGCTGCCATTATTATCGAACTGGTGCCTGTTGCCGTTAATCGTCAGATGCGAAGCACTGCGCTTAACCTCCCCTGTCCCTGACACAAACCCATAGAGTGAGATTAATCCGGGACGGTCAAGAGTGAAGGTAAAAGAACCGTTGAGGTTATTTGTCGGAGCATCTATGTGGTGATCCCTGCTGGCAGCCCCTTCTCTTTTTTCCGTAATTGTTCCCCAGTTACCAGACGGGATTCCCGGTGGAAAGCCTCCCGGATCGATGATGATTTTAGCATTTATTGTACCCCAAGGAATTATACCCCCCGCTTCTACACGCCATTCGACTGTGTATGTACCTGGGTCGAGACAGTGGTAAATAGTCTCATTATTTACGTTGTTACCATCACCAAACGGAATTCTGTGCCCGTTGATCGTCAGATGAGAAGCACTGCCATTAACCACGCCAGTCCCTGACACAAACCCACGGAGAGCGATGTAGCCGGAGCGGTCAAGAGTGAAGGTAAAAGAACCATTTAGATTGTTTGTCGTGGCTGCTGCATGATGATCCCTGCTGGAGGATGGTTCTCGCTTCTCCGTAATAGTTCCCCAGTTTCCATCTGGTATAGTCGGCGGAAAGCCTCCCGGATCGATGATGATTTTAGCATTTATGGTTCCGTATGCGGATGCCTCAACACGCCATTCGATTGTGTATGTCCCTGCATCGAGAGCGTAGTAAATAGTGTCAGAATTTACGTTACTACCAAAGCCGTCATTATTATCAAACTGAAGTCTGTTGCCGTTAACCGTCAGATGAGAAGCACTGCGCTTAACCTCTCCAAGCCCTGACACAAACCCATAGAGTCCGATGTAACCGGGACGATCAAGAGTGAAGGTAAAATTACCATTCAGGTTGTTTGTCGGGGCGAAAAGGTGGTGGTCTCTGCTGGCAGTCGGTTCGACTTTCCCCGTAATAGTTCCCCAGTTGCCAGTCGGTATATTTGGCGGGAATCCTCCCGGCTCAATGGTAATTCGAGCATTTATTGTTCCATAAGCGGTCGCCTCAACACGCCATTCGATTGAGTACGTACCAACATCGAGTGGCTGGGAAATAGTTCCAGAATTTACGTTGGTACCCCCATTAAACTGAAGTCTGTTGCCGTTAATTGTCAGATGAGAAGCACTGCCCTTAACCTCTCCCGTTCCTGACACGAACCCATAGAGTTCGATGTAACCGGGGCGATCAAGAGTGAAGGTAAAAGTACCGTTTAAGTTGTTTGTGCGCCGAAACACATCGTGTTCAATGCTGGCAGACGGTTCTATCTTTTCCGTAATAGTTCCCCAGTTACCAGTTGGGATACCCGGCGGGAAGCCCCCCGGCTCAATGGTGATTTTAGCGTTTATGGTGCCATAGGCGGTCGCTTCCACACGCCATTCGACTGTGTATGTGCCGACACCAAGAGCACGTGGAATAGTTCCAGAATTTACGTCACCACCGCCAGCAAACCGAAGCGTTTCACTGCCATCTGCACCATGAATCGTCAGGTGAGAGGCACTTCCCTTAACCATCCCAGCCCCCGAAACAAACCCCCAGAGCGAGATGGAACCAGGTTGATTAAGAGTGAAGGTAAAAGTACCGTTTAGGTTGTTTGTCGGGGCGAAAAGGTGATGGTCTCTGCTGGCAGACGTTTCTATCCTCTCCGTGATTGTTCCCCAGTTGCCATTTGGTATGTTCTGCGGGAAGGCACCCGGCTCGACGGTGATTCTAGCATTTATTGTACCCCAAGCGGTCGCCTCAACACGCCATGCGATTGTGTATGTACCGGCACCGAGTGGCTGGGCAATAGTTCCAGAATTTGTGTTGTTACCATTATTAAACTGAAATCTGTTGCCGTTAATCGTCAGATGAGAAGCACTGCCCTTCACTTCACCAGTCCCCGACACAAACCCATAGAGTTCGATGGAGCCGGGACGATCAAGAGTGAAGGTGAAGGAACCATTGAGGTTATTTGTCGGATTGGTAATGTTGTGGCTCCGGCTGGCGGAGTGTTCCCTTTTGGACGTGATCAGTCCCCAATCGCCACCTGGGATTTGCGCAGAGACAGTTGACGGTAAAAAAGCCAAAAGAGCGGCGAGCAAATACAGTATTACCGACCGATATCCGATGTTGAGAAAATTACTATTCATTGTGGAATCTCCTATTGTGAGGGGTGAGGGGAAAAACAAAACACTGTATCAACGGTTGAATCCCAGCGTTACGCCGGGATTCAACTTAAAACTTCCAACTTACGGTCGCATCCACTGTACTGTGAACACATCCGAATATGTCCGAACTGGACGACCATCTACTTCGTAAAATGCCATGAGAACGTAATCGTTTCTAGCCATAGGACTGGTGTCCGTCCAGCCAGAAGTCACGTCACGACCCAAAGTTGTGCCGAGACGCATGACCTGATATTCCGTGTCAGGAACCGCATCCCAGAACAACTGGACACCATCCTCGGTAATTTCAAATCCCGTGAACTCCACCGGTCTTATATTGGTATTCCAAACAGTCGTTGTTACCATGCGGGCAGAATCCTGTGTCGATTCGTTGAACGCCCGGATACCGTATTCGAGAACCCCCCAACTAGCGGGCGGGTTAGCGTCAAAAAACGAAGTCCCACTAACATCGCGGGCTATAATTTGCCCCTGCCGGACAATCGTGTAAGTGTAATCCTCGCCGAGGTCAGTCCACTCTATCGTTGTTTGACCGAACTCATTCGTTGTGGTCGAGAGAATGATCGGCACATCCGTGGCTGCACTCGGAAGCGTCGTTACAAAAAACGGCATGGAAAAGTCCGAAGTGAGCGTCCGCACACTGTACACATAAGTGGTATCAGCGTCCAACCCTGTATCGACAAATCGTGCAACATCGGTGTAAAACTCTTCGACCTCGCCGTCAGGGCTTTCACACTTCACAATATATCCCGCCGCACCGTGAACCGCGTTCCATTGCAAAGACACTGCTCCCTGTCCTCTTTGAACTACACGCAGATTGACCGGTATGCAAACGCAAAGGGCAGAGCCTTCATCGACCTCAATGACTACATTGCCGCAGTCGTTACAGGTATACGTCCAGTAGCCATCTTCGGTACAGGTCGGATCAGTATAAACTTCCTCGTAATCGTGTCCGGCAGTACCTTCGTCGATCTCAATGACTACATTACCGCAGTCGGTACAGGTATACGTCCAGTAGCCGTCTTCCGTACAAGTCGGTTCGGTGTAAGAAGTTTCCTCGTAATCGTGTCCGACTGTGCCTTGATACTCATACGCTCCAATGTCAACCGTACCGTTGAATCGGGGATTGTCGTCCAAATCCACTGTCAACAGGGCAGCAAAGGCATCATTGCCGTTATCAGCCGCAGGAGAACAGGCGGTAAGGCGATAGTCACCGTTTGCGGCATCGGCAAATAACGGATCAACCGGTTTCTCCAACGTTCCAACGATATTACCGTTGACTTTATCAACAAACGCGGTCTGTCCGGTATTGGTGCCGATGAGATTCCAGCCACCAGACAAGGTTCCGACGTTACTGATGTCCAGACCAGTATTTGCCGAATTTTCAGCAACAATCGTATTGTTGACAGTTGCTATGCCTAATGTCCGTATTCCTCCGCCTAAGTTAGCCGAGTTTTGAGATATTGTGCTGTTTGTTACCGCGAGGATACTTCCGGCTTGCGCAAAAATTCCGCCGCCATTACCGGCTGTTGCGGTGTTTTCCACGATGACACAGTTTGTTACCACTAGCATGCCGGTGGCACTGTCGCTGCTAATCCCGCCGCCGCCCGTAGCCGACGTGTTTCCCGCGATAATGGTATTGGTGATAATTGCTGTGCCGAGGTTCCGAATTCCACCGCCATCACGATCCGTCGAGTTCCCCGTGATTTCGCTGTTTATTAGCGTCAGTTTGCCAGAATTCAGAATCCCGCCGCCACCGTCACCATTGACATTGCCTCCTCTGATTGTCAAACCTGCCAGTTCGGCAGTCGCATTTGTACCGATGTTGAACACCCGCGACCTGCCGCCGCCATCAATCGTGAGCGGACTGTCGCCGAGGCTGACGATAGTTCTATTCCCACTATTGATTGACAACGGCGTACCGTTGAGCGTAACACTGTTTTGCGTTGGTGTGGTGCGGAGAACAACGAGATTATTGTCTCCCGCCGCATTGATGGCGTTTTGGAGGTTTGCTTGCGACAGTTGGTCGGCTCTGACTACGATGATATTATTGTAGTCCGCCATATCCGCCAAAAGATTGAGGTCGCCATACTGTGAACGGATAGCGTTGAACTCGTCATTTGTAATCGTTGGTATGGTCAACGTCGCCACATTGGACGTAACATTACCAGCGGAATTCGAGACAACGACACGATACCTGTAGTTATTCATCGTAGCCGTAACGTTCGTAAGTGTCAGGGTACTGCCGGTTCCGGCATTCGTCCATGTACCTCCGCCGTTAGTGGAAACCTGCCACTGGTACGTCGGAACGGGTGAGCCGGTGGCTACTACGCTAAAAGTCACGCCTTGACCTGCCGTGATGGTCTGACTGACCGGTTGAGTTGTGATGACAGGAAGAGTGTTTACCGTCAACGTCACCGCATTAGACGTAACCGAACCTGCGACGTTTGTAACGATGACACGATACCGGAAGTTGTTCATAGTAACCGTGGCGTTCGAACGCGTCAGGGTTGTGCCGGTTGCGCCGCTGATATTCGTAAAGGTGCTGCCGCCGTCAGTAGACTCTTGCCATTGGTACGTAGGAGCAGGTGTGCCGGTGGCTACTACGCTAAACGTAGCGTTTTGACCTGCTGTCACGGTTTGACTGACCGGTTGAGTTGTGATAACAGGTGCTTGATTTGCCGGTAAAACCTCATTAGCCAAAGTATGGTTAACCGTACCGGTAAAATTTCCCGTTCCCGTAGCCTGTACACGCAAGAACTGCCCGATATCGGCGGCGACAGGCGTGTACGAACTCGAAGTGGCACCGGAAATCACTGTGTTCACGTTACCCGATGTTGCTCCGCGATACCATTGGTATGTCGCCGTTGCTCCGGCAGGTGCAAGCGTGGTCGTAATTGCGGTTCCCGCCTGCGGTGAATTCGTACTGGGGGTAACGGCGGTTAGGGTGATTCGCGACGTACTCCGCTGCAAAACGTTTGACCACGCGGATTGTCCCTGCGCATTAGCGGCGGCAACCCGAAAATGGTAATTCCTATTGGCATCAAGTCCGGTAACTGCAAAAGACGTGGTGATAATTGTGTTGGAGACTGTTGTCCAATTCGTACCATCGGTCGAGCGTTCCAATACGTAACGAGACTTATTACCTGCCGTGGGAGCATCCCAAGCCAAAGAAATGCTGTTTGCCGTTTGCACCGTGCTTCGGAGATTGGTCGGTATCGCTAAATCAATTTCATTATTGCCATGCTTAAGAATGAAGGAGTTAAGGCTGTCAACCCAACTGACATGGGAAACGTTACATCCAAAGTGATTGGCAACAGCGTTTCTGTAACTGACCCCGCCTCCAATCATTTGTAAAAAGTACGCAGCAAGAGTTCTTCCACCGAGATTGTGCCCCGTTAGGTCTATCGTGAGGCTACGTACTGTACCGGTACCGGTGTAAGCACCGCTGGTATGGTATAGGTTTTTAATCGTGGCATCGTTCTGTGCCGTTCCGCCGGAGAGTACCACCGTGTCGATTTCTGCACTGGTCGTGTTTAAGAGTGCTCCACCCGGTTTGAGAGTAACAAGCCCAATCTTGGAAAACAACGCGTTAGTTAGGTCACCATGATTGTCAACAACAACCAGCCCAACATTGGCACCATCAGCATTCGACAGAAACCCTTTACTATTAGCATAAAGACTACCAACATGTTTGGGGCTCCCACTGATAATAGCTGAAGAAATTTTTGCTTGTGATCCAGTGTTTGATAAACTTCCATAAGCACCTATATCCGCTCCAAATGTACTGGTGGTTCCGCCGTTTTCGTCGAATATTGGATATCCGTCTTCATCAAATTTTCCGATTGTGCGGAAGTTGACCAAACTTCCGGTAACGGTATCAATCACTCGTCCATCTTTCGTTTTTACGTCTCCATGCCCATAAACGGTTGCTATCTCAATAGTGGAACGGTTATTCACCACCCCACTTTTGAGTTGGGTATTCGTAGCATTTACTTTGGCATCCAGTTCAAGTTTTAGCGGGGGACTGACACTAACAGACACACCACCTCCAATAGCTCCAGCAATGAATCCTCCAACAGCTCCCCATGGACCCAAAGCCGCACCTGCATCGGCTCCTGCCATGGCTCCTTGAATAGCATCGGCAAAATTGAAGCCGACCCCCACGCCCGGTTTTTTTTCTGTTGCCGTACCAAAAACCGTTCCTTCTATTTCTGCTTTTTCGATGTAGCTATAGACCTGCATCACTTTCCAGGGTTCCCAAACATCGTACGTTCCCCCCGTATATGATACGTACACCCAATCTTGTGATACCGTCATTCGTTGCCCCCAGATGTTGCTGTTTTTGGTAATACCGCGAACATCTGAGATTGGGGGACAATATTCATACGCCCCCATATCGACAATGCCGTTGAAACGCTTTTCACCATCACGGTCGGTCGTCAACCCTACGTCGGAAGCATACGTGTTGTTCCCTGCGTCAATCGCTGGCGACGTTATTGTCGCGGACGACTGTAACCGAAAATCCCATGCGGCTTCGTCGTATTCATCGATCCCCGTATTATCACTATTGACTGTGCTCGGAAATTTCTGAAACCTGGGATTGACAAACCCAGATACAGTCGGGCGTGTCGCAGTCCCTATAATGTTTGTACTGGTGGGAAGGTCAGTTGTGCCTGACAAAGCAGTACTAATGAGATTATACGAGCCGGTTACTGTCCCGCCACCTCGCCTAATGTCCCTTGGATTTTCGCTGGAGTTGTGAGAACGGTTATGTGCCACAATCGAGTTACGTATAGTTAACGTACCGCTTGCGTTGTAAATTCCTGCCCCACTTATACCGGCGTTCCAATATGATTTAGATAGTACGTTTCCTGCAATGGTACAGTTTGTCAAAGTCATTCTGCCATCATTGTAAATGCCACCACCGTGAACACCGCCGGGGTTGGCACCGTAACCACTCCTTACACGGTTTCCAGCAATGACGGTGTTCCTTATGTTCATCGTGCCATTATTGCGTATACCACCGCCGTAGCGGTTGCCATATCCTCCGCCAGTCGAAGTATTTCCAGTAATGGAGCAGTTGATTAGGGTTACAATGCCGCTTTGGTTGTAAATCCCGCCGCCCGAGGTACCAGCAGCATTTTCAAAAGCTCTGTTTTTAGTGATCGTACAATACATCATACATACCGTGGCACCGTTGTTTCGAATTCCGCCGCCGCCGTTTGTGGACCCTACGGTGTAGCTCCCGTTACCAGCATGTCCATTTGTAAGAGTAAGTCCTCCCATATTAACAACAGTTGATGTACCGCTGATGTCAAATATCCGTGCTTTCAAATTTCCTTTAATGGTGAGATCAGTTGCCCCCATCGAGACAATCGTAACGTTACCGCTATTGATTGACAACGCGGAGTCAAGTTTAATCTCTTGCTGCGCCTGCGTCGCCGCTGATGTGTTAACGACGATCAAACCGTCCCTGCGGTTGGTGGTTTGTGTGCTTACGGTTCGTGCTCTGTTAATGGCATCAGTGAAATCCTTATGATTAGAGAATGCATCTTCAGTAAGAGTAATCTCTTCGACGTGATAACTCGATACGTTCTCCAAGAGACCGAGAGCATGGTAGCGATCACGTATTTCCTTGAAACCTTCCTGCGACAACTGGTCGATTACCTGCCCATTCGCAAACGGTATATGCGAGAGCAGAAAGAGCAGAACGAGCAAAAACTGTATTGCCGACCGACGACCAACGTTGCGAAAATTAACCTTCATTGTGGAAACTCCTATTGTAAAATGAAACCTTTGACCGTCCGAGACGGACTCACACAAAAACATGGATTGCTTTATAACCGGCGGGCGTATGCCCGCCGCTCCTTGCGATTCTCTTCAACTTCCAACTTCGGTGTGTGACGCACACCGACTCTGATAATGCTTCGAGAACGTACAGTGCAGGCGCACAGTGCGCCCACACGTACTCGTTCATGGACTACGCTGCGCTCCTTCGTCGCCGTGCGACTCCAAGTCCTGCCAGACCGAGTCCCAAAATGACCAGCGTTGCCGGTTCGGGTACAGCAGAAAGCGACAGGATGCCATCATCTGCATTCCAAACCAAACGGAACGAACTGAATCCATTATTGGCACTGGAAGCAGACCAGTTAGCCAGCAAGAATTCAATCCCAGTCACGTCGCCAGTGACACTGAGTAGATCATATGTCCAACCTTTAGACAGCGAAGCAAAGAAATCGTCTCCCGCATACAGACTCACTGTGGCATTTTCGCCGAAGGTCAAGTTGCCGAGAACATCCAAGTAACTAGACGAATCCATGCCGAGACCGAAGTCCATCGTGCCGTCAAAATAGACACCGTTATCCGCCGCAAGTTGCAGGAGTCCGCCATTGGAAATGTACACCATCCCATCCAGTGTGATCTCGTTCGCTTGAATCTGGTTCGTTGCGTTGCCAGACGAAAGTCTTGCATCTCGACCGAGCATGAAACTGCTGTCGGCACCACGGAAAGTGATGTCGCCGTTCAGGTTGAGGCTTCCGCCATTCATCGTTAGTGTTCCGGTGCCGTCGGCTGCTTCCTTGCCGTCGGCATTGAGACCGCCTTCTCCACCGAAATAAGTTGTGCCTTGGAAAGTGGTCGTACCGCCATTGATCGTGAGCGATCCATTACCGCCGACTCCGCCGTTGCCAGCGTTGCCTTGCGAACCGACATCGCCCGGCTCACTACGTCTGTCGCTGTTATCGCCTTCCCAACCTCCAAGTCCTCCCGTGCCAGCAGCACCGCCGAATCCGGCATTTCCGCCACTTCCACCGAAAGTAACACTATTGAACTCGATCGCCCCGTTGTCAATCGTAAAGGCAACATTGCCACCGGCTCCACCGGTTCCGCCTTCACCGCCGAGACCACCAGCCCCACCAATACCGCCGGAACCGGTTGTTCGTCCTGAGTGGGCATCGCCCCCCATTCCTCCGACTCCACCTTGCCCGCCTTGACCACCAGTACCACCCACGGCACCAGTACCACCGAATATGGTTCCTGCCGCAAAGGTAACATTGCCATTGGTAACGGTAAATAGGAGATCGCCGCCTGCTCCACCTGTAGCACCAGCGGCACCAGTGCCGCCTACGCCGCCAGTGGCACCATTCATGTGTTCCTGGTTAGTAGCAAACTGCCCCGAATATACTCCATGACCGCCTCTTTGTCCCAACCCACCTCGTCCGCCTGCACCGGCTAATCCGCCTGTGGAACCAAGCACGGTATATCCTGAAAAGTCCGCGTCCCCCACAACGGTGAGCGTCAGACTGCCGCCTGTTCCACCTGCATCGCCTGCTCCACCGGGGTTACCGGGTAAGCCATCTTCTGGAAATATACCAACCTCACCATCAACTGGGCTGCTATGATTGGGACCTTGTGTTCCTGGACTACCCTGAGTGCCGACGGCATCACCAGAACCCAATCCGGGGGCGACTTTGCCGCTGACATTGTGGTCAGTATGAGGGATTCCTTTACCTTGCGCAAAAGCCGGTACGCCTAGCGTACTTATGAGTAGAGCAAAGAAAACGGCTTGCACTACTGCAAAAATTTGATTGGACTGTCGTAACATACTTGAATCTCCTTTCGTTAAGGGGGTTACGAGTCCGCTATGATCGCTACAAGAGGAGCGATGCGTTTTATAGATAGGTTTTCTTTCCGTGTTCCAATACGGTGCGATACAACTTTAACGTCTAACGCCGAAGATTGCCCATTGACTGTGCGCAGACGCTCCCTTTCCGGGAGTCGCGTCACTTCCACAGTCAAAGGTTACCTTCACTCGGCTAAGCCGCTTGGAACGTGAAGTCAACCAATCCGCATCTCAGTTTAAGAAAACCTGACACGGCTATAAAATGCTGACGAACTCTAAACTGGATTTTGCTCCGGCTACCCTGTGCAACCGACACAAATCCTAACAATGTGTAACGCATTGTAACACACTTGTCACGGCGTGTCAATCCCCACAACCAGAAAATTCGGAAAATTTTTTCGACTGGATAAAAATCGGCATGCCTAGGATGTGTGAAATTTTGAACGTTTGCATTCTACAAGGAATGTGATTCCCCTTACGCTCTTTGTACCTTCGCAGAAAATTTATTGACTGCAAAGAGCGCAAGGGCAATATGTGCGCAACCCCCAATGTTGGCTAGATAGGAAAGAGGTAGAACACCTCCGAGCGAGCGATTAAGAAAGTGGTGACGCGCGCAACAGCCCCGGAAGACTCGTCAATGGGACAAGTCCAAAGAGACTCATGGGCTGGAAAACTGCATGATGTGTGAAAAGCGTCTTACTCATTTTTTCACAGTTCTTGGAAGGGCGGTGGATTCCTCAATGCTTTGGAACACAGCCACGCACCACCCTGATCATACCACACTTTTCTGGAATCCTCAAGAGGCTGTAGTCTGATATTTGGAAAAGAAGAGAAGTGCAAGAGTGGGGGGGTGTCCGTCAAAGCAATGGTGTTGGCGAGGTAGAAAAGTTAGGGAACGCCGGAAAGAAAAACCGGCGGCAGCAGTTTCCCGCCGCCACCGGCAACCCCACAGCGGATCAGACACACACCCGCTGCTCGCTCTTCATTCGCTCAATCACCCGCATCGCCCGGTCGAGCAGCACTCTGTACTGCTCGGTTTTCGCTTGTAATTGCTCTTTCTCTTGTAACAACTGGAAGACTTTCGTCTCCATGTCGTTGTCAGGGATAGGGGCTCCGTCCACTTTTTTCATAGGCTCCTCCACTGTTGATACTTGACCGACATCTTCGATTCCCGTGTCGGCTTCGGGTCCTGCGACTTCCGATTTGTCCCGTGACATCGGCATGACGAGGTAGCGATAATTGCCGTTGCCGATTTCAAACAGCACCGGATCATTGTCCACCGCCATGTAGATGTCGATGGAGGTGTCTGCGTCCAACGTGCGCAAGCAGTCTCGCATGAAGGACACATCAAGGACAAACTCTGCCGTACCATTGAAGTCGACCGGGATTGCCATTTTCGATTGCCGGTACTCTTTTGCCCGGCTTGCCAATGTCAATTCGCCCCGCCGAAAGGTAAACAGAATTCCCGGCTCCAACTTGGTGGTCACCATTTGGTCGAGTGCCGTTCGGAGCGTTTCGCAACGGACTTTGGCATGGAGTCGACCGTCCGTCTCCGGTACGA
>Ga0123353_10009527_pt1 | contig 13423 bp, 16 predicted proteins | sample TergutLab28metaG_3_FD_92763 | JGI IMG/M metagenome (GOLD analysis project Ga0123353, IMG submission 92763) | Labiotermes labralis P3 segment gut microbial communities from Petit-Saut dam, French Guiana - Lab288 P3 | ecosystem: Host-associated > Arthropoda: Insects > Digestive system > Gut ... | reverse complement strand
ACGTTTTTTGAGTTCGGCTATTCGTTTATCTTTGGCATCCATGGGCGGAATTCTACTCTTTTTCGCCGATTGACAAAAGACCAGTTTCTGGCTAAATTTGAAGAAAACCCGTGAACGGCTACCCATGATTGAAATGTCCGTTTGTTGTTGTACTTGGAATCGCCCGGAATATCTCGAAGAACTGATTCACTCCTGGCTTATCCAAACTTATCCGATGGAAAAGCGTGAACTGGTTATCCTTGACGACGCAGGTCAGTACGGCAACATGCGCGGCGCAGGTTGGCAGATCGTCTCGTTTTCAAGACGTTTTGCAACGCTTGGTGAAAAACGGAATGCCTGCGTTTCGTTGACGCATCCGGAATCGAAAAGCATCGTCGTTGCCGACGACGATGACATTTACCTCCCACATTGGCTCGAATGCCATGCCAGAAACTTTAGTCGCGGTGCGAAATGGTCATTTGCAAGTTCCATTTTCTGGTCGGAAAGGAATCACATTGTCAGGAAGTGGAATTATGAAAACGAAGGTTGGATCATGCATCCGGCTCACGCATTTAACAAACAATTGTTTTGGGATGTCGGAGGTTATCCTCGTATGGCATGGATGGAGGACCACTTTTTTTTCGAGAAGCTGCGTGAAAGGAATATCGAACACATCAACGCACTTGATGAAGACGAAATACCATTTCTCATTTGCCGTCGCAATATGAGTCCAAAACATATCCATACAACAGGCATGTCACTTGAACAGTATCAGAAAATGAATGCGGAGATCGATTTCATTACCGATTTGAAAATCGGTTGGAAGAAAGATTATCTCCTTGAAGTACAAACGTTTTTAACTCGAACAGTGTAATAAAAACCCATTTCACCCTTTTCTGCGCTCTCCGTGCGCGCGGAACCAAACAGAAAGAGAGATTTCCATGTTCTCACTCATCCGCCTCGCATTGCAAGTTGGTTTGAAACAGTACTCCCTGAGTGACAAAGCCTCTTGCAGAAAGTTTTTGCTCAACCTGGTCGCTGCGCTCAAGCCAATGGCGGCACAGACGAAGACCGAAATCGACGACAAGATTTTACAACAGCTTGAGTATATTCTCAAGAACGACGTACTCTTCGATTATTTTTACAAACTGATTTCAGATCAGTTTTCGACGGATGCCATCATTTTTGAGGAGGTCAATGAATCCGAAATGATTGCCATCGTCGAACAATCGTCGCCGGAACCGTTGCCCGAAGTCATCAACCCCATTTTGATCGTGTCACTGGTGGCCCAGGTGATTTCACGGATCAATGCCATCAAAAAAATCACTGCGGCACAGACAGAAACCGAAATCGACGACAAAATTTTGCAACATCTTGAGTACATCCTCAAGGCCGATGCAACTTTCGATTATTGTTACAAACTGATCTCGGATCAGTTTTCGACAGATGCCGTGATTCTTGAAGAGGTCAATGAATCCGAAATGATTGCCATCGTCGAACAATCGTCGGAGGAACCGTTGCCCGAAGTCATCAGCCCCATTTTGATCGTGTCACTGGTGGCCCAGGTGATTTCACTGATCAATGCCATCAAAAAAATCAATTTGGGATAAACCACTTTTTTTCTGTGTACTGCGGAAAACATTGCAGGATTTGCAGGCAACCGTAAAACCCTTTGAGGGGTGAAATTCAAGCGTACTACCTGACGATTCCGTGGTTCACTGAAAATGGTTCTTGGGAGAACAAAACATGACGAAAAAACAATTCCTGATTCTGATGTTTACCTTTTTGCTTGGCTTGTGCCTGTCGAATCTGGTTGCCGCGCAATCGCAAATCGACGGCCCGGAACAAGCACAGGCGGGTACGCTTGTCACCTTTGAAATCACCCCGTCGCAGGTCGCTGACTGGACGATCACGTCGGTGGAAACGACAGAGCGGGTATTTCAAACAGATACTTCGACCCAGCGTTTGTACTTCGCAACGCCGCAACCGGGTGCCTACCATATCGTCGCGGCCATCGTTGTTGACGGCAAACCCCAGGTTCTTGCGAAAAATTTTATCAATGGAAACGGTGATGAGGTCAAACCGTTACCACCCGGTCCCGATCCACCTGGACCACCCTTACCTCCGACATCGCTTGCCGAATGGGTGAAAACACAGTTGCCGCAACTGGTGAAAAACCAGAACGTGTCGTCGGAACGACTCCTCGTTGCGCAATGCTTTGAACAAACCGTGCAAAAGATCGAAAATGGTACGATCAAAACGGCACAAAACGCCCGGACTCAACTGCAAATTGCCCTGACCATGACGCTGGCCTTTGCTTCGAATTCGGCGATTGACGATTGGCAGCCATTTTTAACGTCCTTGAGTGAACAGATGGTAAACGAACTTGGCGGTAAAGTCAACGATGTCAATGCCGTTAAAGCTGTTTTCAAAATCGTGGCCGAAGCATTGAAGAGAGTGGAGTTGGGAGTCAGGGGAGCGGAGACAGGGAAAACAACCCCAAACTCCACACTCCTCATTCCATACTATGGACTCAACGATTGTCCTGAATGTAGGCCACAACCCACACAGCGATCATTTCGTCTGTTTCGATAAAGGAATTTTTCATGAACACCATTCAGAACCATCCCAACGACTTGACCGACTTGTTCCATAAATACGGTTATTGTACAGATAAAGAATGTGCCCATTCTTACGGTCGTCTTTATGAACACTGGCTGGCTTCGATCTGCCCACTCAGTAACATCCTTGAAATCGGATGCAGCGTGTTTGGCGGCGGTTCGCTCCTCGCGTTTTCCGAACGGTTTCCTTCATCGACGATCGTTGGGTTGGATTTGACATGGACTGAACTCGTGGATGAAGTCAGGGAACGTTCCAACATTGATCTTTTTTCCGCCGATGCGTATCAGAGAGAGACCGTCGAACGATTCCGTCAGGCTTTCCCGCCATTGTTCGATCTCGTGATCGACGATTGTTTGCACGGCGTGGACGATCAATACCAGGCATTCCTTTTGTGGAATGAAATCGTATCACCCCATGGCCTTTACATTATTGAAGACGTCAATGATCCGGGTGGTCTGTCACAAAAACTGGCAAACCACACCGATACGTGGGACGTCATGCTTGGTGACGCCCGCAGAGATGGGAGCATCTGTCAATCGGACAGTCTCCTGATCGGGCTTCGGCGGCATCAATAACAACACTACTTACATTATGAAATATTGCCCGTCTCAGAAAAGATGAACCGCAAGAAACAGATTCTTTTGCGACGGGCAATAGTCAAGGAGAACACTATGACCTTTGATGAATTAATCGACTTTGCACGGGAAGGCTGGGTACCGGAAAGCAACCCGGAATCGGGCTTTACCGTCTGGAACGACCTTCAGTATTACAACGAACACGATGAGCGTGAAACGACCATCCAGCCGCTTGTTGTTCCATGGAGTATGTTTGAAAAACGGGTGGCCGAACAGAAAAAATTGCGAGACAAGCTGCGTGAACAAGGCTTTTGCTTCTGGCCGTGGGTCATCGCCAGGCATTTTGGTATTGATTGGCTGGATTTCTTTCAGAATAATCGCGGCTCCTGTGCCGGATGTTCGACGAACAGCGGCGTCAATGCGATGTTGCTCACACATCTCGCCGACGGATACAGGTTCAAGTTCAAACGTTTCAATCCGTTCTGGACATGGGACTTGGGCAAGCGTGACGCGAATTATCGCGGCGAGGGAGCATCACTGTCGATGATGCTGACCTGTGCCAACAAACGCGGCATGTTCGATGTGGCAAAAGTCGGTACGTATGAACAGTCGTTGAAAAACCCGCCAAAATATGAGCAAGAGTATTTGGACGACGCGGAAAAGTGTCAAATCGGTGCCTGCTACCTCGGTGACTTTCGCGGGAAAGAACTGGCACGCATCGTCTTCGACTGCCTCGCCGCCAGTTACCCGGTCGTTTTCGGTAACGACATAGCCGTCTCGCAAAAAGTGAATTACGTCGGCAATATCAAAACAGCCATCAACAGTGGGAGTTGGATGCACGCCACGGCGCGGGTTGCCTACCGAAAAGAAGAAAACGATGCCGAATACATCGCACACCAAGGTTCCTGGGGTAAATACTGGGAAGTTGGCAAATACGAACGGGAACCGGCATCGATCATTTGGGAAAGTTTCGATACATTCACCCGGGCTTGCAGTGGCCGGTATGCCGACGCTTTCGCTCTCTGTATGGTCGAAGGCGAAATCGTTGAAAATGACAATCCCGATATCACACCGATCAAGATTACGAGGGAATGATGTACGACGCAATGAAATGCCTGTTTTTATCCGCTTCGATCACGTTGTTTGCAAATCTCCCGGACGTATTCGAGTTGCCTGGTGAAAAGATTGGATTCGGAGCCTTACTGTTCTTAATCATCTGGACTTACATGAAACATATCCTGCCAAAAACACAGGATGAAATGGAACGCAAGAACAAACGTATAGCCGAACTGGTCGAGGAAATCCGGCACTTGAATACCATGCGTGAGAAAGATCAACAAACCATTATTGATCTGATCAAAGATAACAGACAGAAGCCACGCAATACACCTCAGCCCGATGCGAGCTATGAAAATGAAGGGTGAAGACCATGAACAAATCGGCTTAACCGAAGCCTGAATGGAATCCTCATGATACGAATCCGTTTGACAAGAATAGCGAAAAACAATCAACAAACAACAAATTTGCCAATGAAAGGCATACCCGTGAACACACGATTTAACCCAACCGCAAACGGACGTTTGCACCTCGGCCACCTCTACCTCATTTTGCTGAACCGGCAGGCGGCGGAGGAAAACGGCGGAAAATTCATCTGCCGTTTTGACGATGTTCAGAACTATTGGGTTGATCGTCTTGGACGTGAACAACTCAACCGCAACTGTGAACTCATCATGGAAGATATGGAGTGGATGAAAATCCGCACGATTTACAGTTGGCAATCGCGGGAAAGTGAAAAAAACGAGAAACTGATCCATTCGCTGGGAGAATTATCACGATCTATTCCGGTTATCGGGAGCGACCATCGCTTGGCAAACATTGTGAATCAGGATCGTCCTTATCCTTATGTTCCTTACTTGACCGCCATTAAAGTCGCCCAGGATTATTGGGAAGAGATCAATCCCCTGATTCGCGGCGATGACCTGACAACGGAATTTTCACTTTATTGTTATTTTTGCGAGACGCTCGGATTCCCCATTCCCCAAATGTATTATGTTCCCAAGTTGCTCCAGATTTCGGGAGAAGACCTCTCCGATATGAGCAAAACCACAGGGGACCACAAAATCGACGATTACCGGAAAGCCGGTTATCAACCCTCAGACCTGATTGAAATTCTCAGTCGCAGTTGTCTGGAAATGCCACAACTCGGCTGGAACATCCGCAATATCAAAAAACACCCCATCCTTATTCCCTAGGAGAACCGGAACGTGAATATTATTCTTGATTACGATATCTGTTTTACACCGGAAGTGATACGCCGTTTGGTGGACGTTGGTATCCGGGCCGTCTATGTCTTTGATTACTGGCATCGTCATGAACCGGCACCGGGACGATATGATTTCGATGAAATTGTCCGGTATGCGGAAATCTGTCGTTCTGTGGGCATCAAAATGCTTCTTCAAACTCCGATAGGATCACCGTTCTGGATGGACGAAAGTTTTTACCTGTACAACAAATCAGGTCAGAACTGTTGTTTTTCCGAATACTTTTGTTCGGGATCACAACCAGACTGGAAACTATCGAACGACAGGGAAGTTTGTGCCAACCGAATCCCCGCCTATTGGCACAAGGAAGCGGAAGAACATACGGCAAACTACATTCAGGCTTTGCGTTGTGCCATTGAATCTTTGGGAGCCACTTGCATCCCGAATATCGGTGCTCATGGCGAGTATATGTTTCCCGCCAACTTCTGGTTCAATGCGAATCGAACTCCGTCTCCGTGGTGGTTTGATGAAGAAGCACGACGTTTGTGGAAAGACCGTGACCCGGTGAAGTGGTTTCGTGAAGAACGCAGCAGGATTATTGCGAGAAGATTGACATATTATCGGGAATCATGGACACAATTCGTCCCCTATTATGATTCATGGGATAACTGGCAATTAGGGAATATGGAAATCTCAGGTGAACTGGAAAAACATGCTCTAAGCCTGAAGACCATTTTGTTTACCGTGTTCTATGGCGAAGATTTCCCGGTCATGGCCGAACAACAGGCGCGCCGTATTCCCACTTGGGGGGGAGCGGAAGGATGTGCAAACATCGTCGTCAATACCCAACGTGCCATTGATATGGGATTGAAAGGAACTCTCTGCCGTTTGATCGGCCCCGGAACCGATGAACCCACCATTCCCGACTGGAAGTACGAAGTATTGAAAACGGCAAATGGCCTGTTTTCCGAAGATGACGGCAAATATTTTGGCTTGGACTGAAGTGAAAAACTGATGGGATTTGTTTGATGAAATCCTGTAAGACTGCGAAGTTTTCGATGAAAGAAGTTCGTCCTGCAACCATTGCGGTTGCTTGGTGAATCCTTCGATGATTGCATCATACAACAAAATCACAATAGCGACCGAACAATGCCCTCTGGAAAAATAGTAAGAATCATGAAAAGAATATTGATTACCGGCGGTGCCGGGTTTATCGGAACCAATCTTGTCCGGCATCTTGCCGAACAGTGGTTCGAGTTGATCGTCATCGATCATGTCCGAGAAACCTGGAATCGAAAGAACTTTTGCGATCTGGCGGATGACCTGCATGTTCGCATGTACGCCTTTGACCTTTGTGACCGCTCAAGGCTGGCATCGGTCTTTGACAAACATGCTCCCGATTGGGTGATGCATCTGGCGGCGGAAAGTCATGTGGACAAGAGTATCGCCTTTCCCGACGTGTTCGTATCCTCCAATATTCAAGGGACAATGGCACTCCTTGAAGCAGCGACGGTGTACTGGACCAGGAACGGGCAACCCAACAATTTTCGGTTTCATTACTGTTCGACGGACGAGGTTTACGGCAGTTTGGGACCTGTCGGAGCGTTTCACGAAACGTTACCGCTTCATCCGAACAACCCGTATTCGGCGACAAAAGCGGCGGGAGAACACCTTGTCACCGCTTGGGCAAGCACCTACGGCTTACCTGTGATCATCACGCGGTCATCCAACAATTATGGTCCTTGTCAAGGCCCGGACAAGTTCGTTCCTCTGACAATTGGACGCTGTCTGAGAGAAGAGCCGGTGTTGATTCATGGGACTGGGAAGAATGTGCGCGACTGGATTCATGTTCATGACCATGTCCGTGCGGTTTACGCAATATTGGAACGTGGCGAAGTCGGCGAAGTCTATAACGTCGGCGGCGGTGCCGATTCCGAACGAACGAATCTGGAGATTGCGGAAACAATCTGCGATCTCACGGATGAAATTCTGGGGCGTGAGCAACACGCATCACAAAACAGGATCACATTCGTCGCAGACCGACCTGGTAATGACCTTCGCTATGCGATGGACACGTCCAAACTTTATCATCAAACCGGCTGGAAACCGGAGATTTCACTGGAAATCGGGTTGCGGGACACGGTGAAATGGTACATCGAAAACAACAATGCAATTTGAATCGGAGAAACAACATGAAATTTCAAGAAGGAAAGATTGACGGTGTCGAATGCCGAAATTTGACACAATATAAGGACCATCGCGGCTGGCTGACGGAAGTATTTCGTCAGGACGAACTCAACGGATACGATCCCGCCTTATGCTATATAAGCCTGACCTTGCCGGGTGTGACACGCGGTCCTCACGAACACAAGGAACAGACCGACTGGTTCGTCTTCACCGGCCCCGGCGAGTTTGAAATTCATCTCTGGGACAATCGAGAGAATTCCGCGACTTACGGTCACTGCCAAACCTTAGTCGCCGGTGACGACTGCCCGACGCGTGTGATCGTCCCGCCGGGAGTCGTTCACGGATACAAAAATGTTTCCGATGTCCCCGGACTGGTCGTCAATTGTCCCGACCGACTCTTTGCCGGCTGGAATAGAAGTGAGCCGGTCGATGAAATCCGACATGAAGATGACGAAAACACGTCGTTTTTGATTGCCTCACCAAAAATGAGATGAAACTCCGTGGAGAACGATCATGCACTATTTATCGATCAGCGGAATTTTCAAGTGGGAAAATCCCTGGCTCAAAGAATGGCTGGATTATCACCTGGCAGTCGGAGTCGAACATTTCTATCTCTACAACAATGATGATGATTCCACCGAGTCCGACAGTATTTTGAAACCCTACATGGAGAAGGGACTTGTGGATAATATTCACGCTCCCGGCCCTGTCTTACAGATTCCGTGTATGAGAAATACAATTCGTAATTTTCACGCGAAAACTCACTGGATGGCGTTTATCGACCTGGACGAATTCATTCTTCCACGTCGAAGTGACGACATACGGCAAATTTTACAGGATTACGAACTTTACAGCGGTCTGGCAATTCACTGGACGATTTTCGGTTCCAATGGCCATATTCAACGTCCACCGAACCAAATCGATTATTTTCTGCGGCGGGCTGAAGATTCGTTTGATGCAAATCGACATATCAAAAGCATTGTTCGCCCTTCACAGGTGATACTGGAAACCGTTAATCATCCGCATTTTATGGGCTACCGCAACAGTCACGCCGTAAATGAAGTCTATCGAATCGTCGATTCACCATTCGACGATTATTCCGGCGACATCATTCGGCTGAATCATTATCAAGTCAGGTCTCGTCAGGATATGGAAGAAGTCAAGATTCCACGAAAACGACCGGATTGCTCATTGGAAGTCGATGAGAATTATTTTGAAATCTGTGACCGCAACGATGTTTACGATGATGAAATCTCAAAAAGATTCGGCTGTCGGAAAGAACGTCAAGGAGGAGGATATTGAGATGGCACCCATCAATATCCCACGAAGAACGATGTCGATTGTGTTGACGGGTTCGGTGATTCAGAGTTATCGAGGTGTGATGAAGACCGGTTTGAACAATCCGAGAGAACGTCTTTCAGATTATCTTTGTGCGATTCCACTTTGGCTGGAATGTCCGGAAATAGATCATGTCGTTTATTGTGATGCCAGTGGGATTCGGATACCGGAAGAAATCTTCGAAAACGATAAGTTTGAATCGCTTTCCATTGATTTACATGCTTTGACTTGGGAAAGAGGAAAAGGACCGTCGGAATCACGGACTCTTGAATATGTCATGGAGACAAGTCCGTATTTATCGGAGAACTTTTACAAATGCACAGGCCGCTTGTTCGTTCCGAATTTTGGAGATATTCATTCGAAGATTGATCATTTCAGCGAGTATTACGTTATTCACAAGACACCTTCAAGAGAATGGGCGGACACAAGGTTCTATTGGTTGAATCGAAATTACTACCGGGAACATATTCGGCCTCATCTTGGTGAAAATAATGACTACGCCGTAGTCAATATCGAACATGTCCATTTCCGGTATTGTCAGCAGTGGAATCCGATGCCGATGGTGTCTTTCATCGGACGATCCGGACATGACGGAACGTTTTACGATGAAGATTTTACGCTGGAATCCAGAAAAAGGGCGATGGGACTGATGGAACAATACGATTTTTTCAAACGAAACCTGACAAAGAAGTAACAGCATGAGTGACACGAAGATTTTGACAGGGGCAATCCAACCATCATTTCCTGTCCAAAGAAGAGCCCCTTCCATTCGACTGGTCGATTATCTTTGTGCGATCAGGCGTTGGCTGGATGTTGAAACTCTGGAACATGTGATCTATTGCGATGCAAGCGGATGTCACATCCCGGAAAACCTGTTCGGTTCGGAAAAATTCGAGTCACTCACGATGGACGCTTCCGAACATGCCAGGAAATATCATGCAGGGCGGGCGGAAGCGGAAAGCCTTCAATTCGCATTGAATACCAGTCGCAGGAGAATCGAATCGTTTTACAAATGTACCGGTCGATTGTTCGTGAAAAATTTTACGGAACTGCAATCGAAGGTCGCCGCATCTCCGGAAGCCGAACTGTTTCTTCGGAAATGGTATCGGGACGATTGGGCGGATACACGTTTGTTTTATATGAAAACCCAATCGTTCCAACGTTTGGTGGAACCTCGCACCAACGAATTGACCGGTCCTGATTATGGCGGCCATGTGATCGAATCGTTGTTCCGGGAATTTTATGGGGATGAATGGACATTTCCTGCCCCGATTTTCATGGGACACGACGGCCATAATGGAAGCATTCTCGACGATAGTTATACCGAAGACGAAATCCACATGGCTGGGAATATCGTTTCCGTCTGCGGCCTGAAATATTTTGGACTCCGTCAAACGGCGTGAAGTCCGATGTAAACCTTTTTTTACCAACCTCAATGAAACGGAGCTTATGAAATGATTGAACTTGGTGTCAATATCGATCACGTCGCCACATTACGTAATGTCAGAAAAGCCTTGGAACCGAACCCGGTGACGGCGGCAGTCCTGGCCGATCTTGGCGGTGCCGATGGAATAACAATCCATCTGCGCGAAGACCGCCGCCATATCAGCGACTTGGACTTGTGGAGATTGCGTGAAACCGTTCGGACCAAATTGAATATGGAAATGTCGATGAACCCGGAAATTGTCGAGATTGCTTGTGAGGTTGTTCCGGACCAAGTAACGCTCGTCCTGGAAAAACGCCAGGAGGTGACAACCGAAAGCGGACTGGATGTGCTTGCCGAGGAATCACGGGTTACTGAAACGATTTCCCGGCTTCACGAACGTGGAATTCTTGTCAGTTTGTTTCTCGATCCCGACGAAAAGCAGATTGAGGCGGCGGTCCGGTGTGGGAGCGATGCCGTCGAACTGCATACCGGAAAATATGCCGATGCAGCCACTTGTGCGGATCAACGGGCGGAACTTGAACGATTGACCGCAGGAGCCGGGTTGATTTCCGAACTTGGAATGCGGCTTCATGCCGGTCATGGCTTGAACTACCGTAATGTCCTGCCGATTGCCGCGATTTCCGGGATGATGGAACTGAATATCGGGCACGGAATCGTTTCGCGGGCTGTTTATATCGGGCTACAGCAGGCGGTGCGGGAAATGAAACAACTGATCGACAATGATTAATAACTTCCTGTGACCGTCACAATGAGAAAAGAAATGGGAGTCAAGCCATGATCAAATTATCTGCTTGTTGCGTGACCTACAATCGTCCTCATTTATTAGGGGAAATGATTGATTCATTCGAAAAGCAAAATTATCCCAAACAGGCGTGCGAATTGATCATTTTGGATGACGCCAACCAGTATGGCGATATTCGGGGTGAGAATTGGCAAATTGTTTCCTTTCCACGTCGTTTTGCTTCCTTGGGCGAGAAACGGAACGCCTGTGTTTCACTGACGAATCCCGGTTTTACACATATTGTTGTGGCCGACGACGATGATATCTACCTTCCCTGGTGGTTGGAGTGCCATGCGAAAAACTTTGAGCGGGGAGCAAAATGGTCGTTTGCGAGTTCGATCTTCTGGTCGGAACGTAATCGAATTGTCAGTCAATGGCAACATCACGACGAAGAATGGATCATGCACCCTGCCCACGCGTTCGAGAAAAAGACATTCTGGGATTGTGGCGGCTATCCACACATGGCTTGGAAAGAGGATCGGGAGTTTTTTGAGCGACTGCGACATGCAGGAATCGACCACGAGGACAGCTTGAGTTGTTTGGAAGAACATCGCCGGGTTCCCTATTTGATTCATCGTCGAAATCTGAGATGGAAACACCGTCATACGACGGGGTTACCACTGGAAGAATACCGGAGTTTTGAGCCGGAACTGCCCAGGGTTTCATTGGAAATCGGTTGGAAAAAAGATTATCTGGAGGAAGCCAGGGAATTCATCAAACAAAGAAATACTGAAGGAGAATCCCATGTTGACGGAAATGTTTGAACGAGTTGCTGTCATTAATCTGGAACGTCGTCAAGAGAGGATGAAGAGTTTTTTTGAACGACTTCCCGAAGACTGGCCGTTTCGGTATCCGGTACGCTATGAAGCTGTTGACGGTGAAATTTCACCACCGCCCAAATGGTGGAACGGCGGTAACGGAGCTTGGGGATGCTATCGGACACATCTCAATATTCTTGAGGAATGTTTGAACCGGGGAGTTGATTCGGTTTTGATCCTGGAAGATGACGCTGTTTGTGTTCAAGGCTTCGGCGAAAAAGTGCAGTTATTCGTAAAATCTTTGCCCGAGGATTGGGGTATGATTTATTTCGGGGGGCAGCACATCCATGAGAATCTTCGATTGCCGCGCAAGATCAATGAATGGGTTTACTCGCCTTTCAATGTGAACAGAACGCATTGCTATGGTATTCGCGGGCATTCCATGCTGGAACGAGTTTATCGTCATTTGCATGACCCAACCTCATGGCATGTCGCCCATCATGTGGATCATTACCTCGGTGAATTGCACAAAAACATACAACAAGGGCTTTACGTGCCTCGGGAATGGCTGGTCGCCCAAGCGGAAGGAGCGAGCGATATTGATGGAAAAATGCAAAATTATCGGTTGTATCCGGGCAGTGAGGAAGTCGTATTTCCGACCGTCAGTGTTCCATGTGTTGCGGTGACGGGATATTACGGCAGTGGAATCAACATACTCTCCGGCTTGCTTTCCGAACTTGGAATCGGCAGAGGCAGGTATTCGGGGCCCGATCTCATGCCGGCAAAGAATTTAAGAGAATACGGCAATCCGTTACTCAACGAAATATGCACCAACTGTTACCATGAACCGTGGCTGGAAAACATTCTGGAATACGAAGATCGCACCAATCATTTACGTCGATGGGCGGGCATCCAATGCCAGGGGCAAAAAGAGCTTCCCAACACGATTTGCGGTACTCATCCGATCCTGTCTCTGATGACACCGGAGATTCAGGAAAGCTGGCATACCCCAAAGTATATCATGGTTGAACGATCTGAAAATGAGTGCGTGGAGGCGATGCGGAAAACAGGAATGAACTGGCATCCCCAAGCGATCAATTATTCATTTGGACAGATCCATTGTGCGATGGCATTCTGGTCGTCGAAGTTGTCACCGGAACAGGTACTTCGGCTGACGTATTTTCAGATCAAGGAACAATCCGATTACACCGTAACCCGAATATGCCGGTTCCTGAATTATCAGCCCACAAGCGAGCAATATGCGAGAGCTTTGTCCCTCGTTCAGCGAAGTCAAAGCGATGATGATTCGATAATCCCGGAATAGCCCGTCAACAACATTCAATATCGATTCAGAAATCATTCAAAGCGATGATGCGTTCATTGTACGCGCACATAGGGAAGCGGGGAGTACCATGACCGACCGGGACGAACAAGAGAACCATCCGGACTTGATTGAAGAACCCGGTTTCATAGTT
>Ga0123353_10009526_pt1 | contig 13424 bp, 11 predicted proteins | sample TergutLab28metaG_3_FD_92763 | JGI IMG/M metagenome (GOLD analysis project Ga0123353, IMG submission 92763) | Labiotermes labralis P3 segment gut microbial communities from Petit-Saut dam, French Guiana - Lab288 P3 | ecosystem: Host-associated > Arthropoda: Insects > Digestive system > Gut ... | reverse complement strand
GAGCTGCAGCTTCTCCAGGGATTCCCGCAGGGCCTCGTAGTCCGCGCCGTCGGCGGGATACACTCCGCAGAACACCATGGGCAGCGCCGTGCGGTAGCCGGGCAGCGCCTCGGCGGCGGGGCGCTCGAGTTTTGTGACGGTGTCGCCCACGCAGGCGTCCTTCACGGTTTTGATGGAGGCCGTGATGTAGCCCACCTCGCCTGCGGCGAGCACCTCGCAGGGCTCCATGCGGTTGGCGCGCATGCGTCCCACTTCAACGACGTTGTACTCCGCGCCCGAGGCGAACATCTTCATGGTCTCGCCCGCGCTCAAAGTCCCCTCCATCACGCGCACGTAGACAATCACGCCCTTGTAGGGGTCGTAGATGCTGTCGAAAATCAATGCCCGCAAAGGCAGGTCGTCCTCGGCCTGCGGCGGCGGGATATCCCGCACGATGCGTTCGAGCACCTGCGCCACGTTCTCGCCGGTCTTGGCGCTCACGCGGGGGGCCTCGGAGCAGTCCAGGCCGATGACGTCCTCCACCTCGTGGGCCACCCGGTCCGGCTCGGCGGCGGGCAGGTCGATCTTGTTGATCACCGGCACCAGCTCCAGATTATGATCAAGAGCAAGGTAGGTGTTCGCCAGGGTCTGTGCCTCGATGCCCTGGGAGGCGTCGATGACCAGCAGCGCCCCCTCGCAGGCGGCCAGCGCCCGTGAAACCTCGTAGTTGAAGTCCACGTGGCCGGGGGTGTCGATTAAATTGAGCTCGTAGGTACCGCCGCCTTCGGCGTCGGGGCCGTTTTCCGCCTCGTAGTAGAGCGTGACCGCATGGGCCTTGATGGTGATGCCGCGCTCGCGCTCCAGCTCCATGTTGTCCAGGAGCTGGGCGGTCATGTCACGCAGGGCGACGGTCCGGGTGAGCTCCAGCAAGCGGTCGGCCAGAGTGGACTTCCCATGGTCGATGTGCGCGATGATGGAGAAATTCCGGATGTGTGATTTTGGGCTGTTGGGCATAGGTTACCTTCTTTACTGGACCGCCATAAAGCGCAGAAGGATGCAGTCGTCCAGATAGAGTTCGTCCGCCGCGCCGGCCACAGGCCTTCGGCGCAGCACTCCCAAGACGGTGACCGTATCGCCTTCTGCGGCAATTTCGTTCAAGGAGCGCATGTAGCACTCTACCGTTTGCCCATCCGCGCCGATGGTAAACAGGTTTAGGCTCGGGCTGCCGGTCATTGCCCTGCGCTGTACCTCCACCACGCCGGCCGTAATCTGGATTTGGTCGCCCTCGGGCAGCGCGTTTTCGGGATCCAGCAGTTCCTCCATCGTGAGCACGTGAAGCGCCTGGAGAGGATCATCGGCAGGCTCCTGCGCGATTATGATATCGGCAGGCTGATCCGTCTGTTCGCCGTCGTCGCCGGATCTGTCCGTGTTCAGGCCGATGCGGTAGGCCGCGCCCACGCTGGTGATGAGAACCGCCAGATAGAGTGCGGACAGCAGAATGATCCATTGCTTCGCCGTGAGTTTGAATTTTCCCTCTTTCATCGTGTTGCCTCCTTAATCTTGGTCAGTATTTCTTCCACGCTGTGCACCATGCCGCCTGTGCGGGTGCTGCGCAGCACGGGTTTCGCACAGCGGATGGCCAGTTCCAGGTCCTCCGCCATCTGCCCCATGCTCAGCTCCACGCAGACGAAGGCTTTAACCCGCCGCGCCAGGGCCACTAGGGGCGCTTTGGGATAGGGCCACAGGGTGATGGGCCGCAGCAGCCCCGCCTTGACGCCCTCCTCCCGGGCGGCCTTGACAGCGTTGGCGGCGACCCGCGCCGCCGCGCCGTAGGCCACGACCACCACTTCGGCGTCGTCTGTGTAACGCTCCTCCCAGCGGACCTCGTTCTTCTCGATCTCGGCGTAGCGCTCAAATCGGTCAAGGACGGTTTTTTCCAGCACGTCGGGCTCGATGTACAGGGAGTTGACGATGTTGGGTGGCCTCGTGCCCCCCGTGCCGGTGAGCGCCCAGGGTTTTTCGCCCGGCTCGCTGTTGTATTCGGCGAGCGAGGAAAAATCCACTGGCTCCATCATCTGGCCGAGGATGCCGTCGCTGAGCAGCATGCTGGTCACGCGGTACTTGTCCGCCAGGCCGAAAGCCAGGGCCGTGTAGTTGAACGCCTCCTGCACGGTGCTGGGGGCGAGCACGATCATGTGGTAGTCGCCGTGGCCGCCGCCCTTGGTGGCCTGGAAGTAGTCCGCTTGGCCGGGCTGAATGCTGCCAAGGCCCGGCCCGCCCCGCTGGATGTTCACCACCACGGCGGGCAGGTCGCAGCCGGCGAGATAGGACAGCCCCTCGGCCTTCAGGGCGATGCCCGGGCTGGAGCTGGAGGTCATGGCGCGCTTGCCCGCGCTGCTGGCGCCGATGACCATGTTGATGGCCGCGATCTCGCTTTCAGCCTGCAAAAAGCAGCCGTCCTCCACCTTGGGCAGGCGCTTGGACATATAGGCCGCGATCTCCGTCTGCGGGGTGATGGGGTAGCCGAAATAGTGCCGGCAGCCGGCCTGTATGGCCGCCTCGGCGATGGCCTCGTTGCCCTTCATCAAAACTTTTTCCGTCATGGTATTAACCTCTCTCACCGGAGACGCACAGCCGTGCGTCTCTACTCATGTTATTTGTATGTAGAGACACACGGCTGTGCGTCTCGCCAATGCAGCGCAGGCCGGGGGGGTTATTTTTCCACCGTGATCACGCAGTCCGGGCACATCGTGGCGCAAAACGCGCAGGCGATGCACGCGTCCATGTCCGTCACGCCGGCTGGATGGAAGCCCTTCAGGTTGAGCTTATCCTGCTGCAGCGCGACGATCTTCTTCGGGCAGGCGTTCACGCACAGCCCGCAGCCCTTGCAAAGCTCCTCGTTGAATGTAACGAATGCCATATATCCTCCTGTAGGGGCGGCCTGCGGGCCACCCGCTTAATTAATGTGTTACCTAAACAATTTCGCAATAGTCTCATACAGGAACATGAACAGGCTCCTGCGCATCACCAGCTCCGCGGTCCACATAAACTTGTCGAAGCCCTTGCGGGAATCGTCGGGGAATTTGTAACCGTCGCCCTTGTCCACGCCGAATGCCTGCGTGGCGGAGATTCCGCCGGGGCCGATGAGCTGGGCGCGCACATAGCAGGTGATCTGGTCCGCGTAGGCCGCCAGGTCGATGGAGTCGCTGCCCGAGAGGATCACCTTGCCGTCGGCGATCCACTCGACCTTCGTGGTGCCGGCGGTGTCAAGCGTGATGACGTCGCCGGCGATGGTAATTCGCTCCAGCGAGGGGAAGGGCGCGTTATAGTCGCCCACAAACTGGTCGCCCAGCACGATCCTGTCGCGCCGCGAGCAGGCCAGGAAGGCCCCGCTCTCCAGGCATTTGCGCACGTTGGCCGTGCTGTTGGAGGGCATGTACAGCAGCTCCGCCGTGCAGCCGATATCGGTGAGTACGTGGCTGTCGTCGTTGGCGAAAGCGAATACCTGTACGCCCTCCGGCGTGAGCCTCGCCAGGAGGTTGTCCCAGAGCTTGCGGTCGTGGCGGGTGACGGTATCCACGCGGTTGTAGACCTCCATCCCCAGCAGGCTGGGGTAGTCCCGGAAGATATCCGCGTGGTAGTTGACGATGTCCTTGTCGTTCACGTCGCCGGCCCAGTCGCCCGGGTGGGCCAGGAACGTGACGCCGCCGCGCTTTTGCGTCATGGATACGGGGATGCGGTAGTCGATGCCGAAGCCGATCCAATACCAGCCCCAACCGCCGTAGAGGCCCACCAGGTGGTTCTTATACACTGTGGCGGCGTTCATCTCTATGCCCAGGGGCACCTGGATCATCCCCCGGCCGTCCCGGTCCGCGCCCGCGGTGATCTCCGCCAAACGCGCGCTGGTGAGCACCTGGCGGTTGCTGAACCAGTGGGGGATATCCAGGGGCGGCATAGTTTTGGGCCACTTGTCCCACGCGGCTTGCACCACGCCGTGGTCCGCTATGGCGAGGGCGTCGTAGCCCTGGTCGTAGTAAGCCTCCACCACGTCGGCGAGATCCATGTTGCCGTCGGAAAACGTGGTATGGGTGTGCAGGTTGGCCTTATAGGCGTCCCACGCGTCCCAGTCGACATTCTTGTAGGGGTTGGCGATGGTGTATCCGCCCACCGCGAACGCGGGCAGGCTCAACCCCAACGCCAGCAACAGGACCAATGCGACGGCAAACAGTCGTTTCATGCTCATGATCCATCCTTATCAAATTTTTTGCGAAGCACAAAATTTCAGAGTTTGAAGAATAGCACAGTCATAAATGCCTGGGCGTCGTTTTCAAACTTACCCTCCCAGTTTACTTATTACATAAGAATAATATATTTGGCCATGTTTGTCAAGAGGGAGATTGCGATTTCTCTCCCTCAGCGCTATTTCTTATTCCTTTTGTTTATTCTTGACGGAAATCCTCTATCACTTTCCCGTCGTGGATGCGTATCACCCGCTTGGCCTCGTCGGCGATATCGCTGTCGTGGGTGATGAGTATAATCGTGCGGCCCTCCCTATGCAGCCCGCGCAGGATGTCCATCACGTCCCTGCCGGACTTGGAATCCAGGTTGCCGGTGGGCTCGTCGGCCAGGATGATGGGCGGCCGTGCGGCCACAGCCCGGGCGATGGCGGCGCGCTGCTGCTGCCCGCCGGACATCTCCGAAGGGCGGTGGCCGCTGCGGTCGGCGAGCCCCACGCGCTCCAGGGCCTCCAGTGCGAGCTTTGCACGCGTTTCCCTTTTCATTCCACGATAGATGAGCGGCAATTCTACATTCGCCTGGGCCGTCAGGCTGGGAATTAAGTTAAATCCCTGGAAGATGAAGCCGATCTGCTTGTTGCGTATTTCGCTCAGCTCGTCGTCGGTGAGGTGCGAGACGTCCTTGCCGTCCAGGTGGTAGCTGCCCTCAGTGCATGCGTCCAGCAGACCGAGCATGTTCATCAGCGTGGATTTCCCGGAGCCCGAATGCCCGATGATGGCCACGAACTCGCCCCGGTCGATGTCTAGGCTCACGCCGTCCAGGGCGCGCACCTCGTTTTCGCCGGGGTTGTAGATTTTGTAGATGTCCTTCAGTTCGATCAGTGGCATAGGTTCCTCCCAGGCAATCTGTAGGGGCGGCTAGCAAGCCTCCCGCGTTCCAAAAGCATTCTTGCCGCCCGCGCTTTTATGTAACGATCAACCCGTTCGCATTGCCTATCATGCAAGTCAGCTTGAATTTCGTCTCGAGTTTCCCGTTCTTGCTGTATCGCTCAAAGTGCCGTTTGATGATCCGGCAGTATTCCTCGAAGCCGTCCTCCCCCGGCCCGGGGCTGAAAGACGCGGAGAGCATACCGTTCAACAAAGCTGTGAAGTCCCGGTATAACGTAGACTCGAACACATTCGTCTCATACGTTCGGAAGGGCGGCGACTCGTCGTGCCTGCCGTCCATCGGCTTTCTGTAGAGCCCCAGCGATTCATACAGCTTCCCGCTTTTCCGGGGCGAGCCGCTTTGCCAAGCCAGTAACACATTCGCGCCTTTGCTGCTTTTCAGGATGCGCTTGAACTCCGGTACAACCCTCGCCCTGTCAAACCAGTAATACGAATTTCCGCAGAAGATCAAATCAACGCAGCCGGTTGGAATCCCGGTATCCTCAGCGCAAGTCCCCAGCACGGTGCAGTTGTCATAACAACGCAGTCTTTCCAGTGCAATGCGCCGCATATCGTCGTCGGGTTCGACTGCAAATACCTGATTGCCTCTTTCTGCGAATCCCTGCGTAATTTTACCGGTACCAGCTCCAATATCCGCGATAACTATGCCTGGCTGAATTAACTCAAAAAATTCTGCCGGATATCCGGGCCTGCCCAGATCGTAGCTTTCGGCCTTGCCCGCATGCGTGTTACCCCGCAATATCGCCAACTCCATTCAGAATATACTGCGGGCGGTAGGGGAAGGTCTTCATGAGTTTTTCGTCCGTGACGCCCGAAAGCACCAGAACGGTATCGATGCCGGTTTCTATGCCGGCCAAGATGTCGGTATCCATCCTGTCGCCTATCATCGCCGCCTCGGACGTGCGGCAGCCCAGCAGCCGCAGCCCTGTGCGCATCATCAGCGCGTTGGGCTTGCCGATAAAATACGCGTTGCGCTCGGAGGCCAGCTCGATGGGGGCGATCAGCGCGCGGCAGGCGGGGATCAGCCCGGATTCGCCGGGGGTGACCATGTCGGGGTTGGTGCCGATGAGCTTCGCGCCGTTCCTCACGTGGTGTATGGCGCGGTTGATATGGTAGTAATTGTAGTTGCGGGTTTCGCCCACTACCACGTAGTCCGGGTTCGCGTCGTTCATGGTGATGCCCATGTCGTACAGGGCGTTGTAGAGCCCCGGCTCGCCGATGATGTACGCCGAACAGCCCGGCGCCTGATTCTGGAGGAAGCGCGCCGTAGCCAGGGCACTGGTATAGAATCTTGATTCGTCCACCTCGAGCCCCATGCGGGCGAGCTTCTGCTTGAGTTCCAAGGGGGTGCGTCCGCTGCCGTTGGTCAGGAAGAGGTATTGCTTTGCGTTTCGCTCCAGCCAGTCAACGAATTCCGGCACGCCCTCCAACAGGCGGCTGCCGTGGTAGAGGACCCCGTCCATGTCGCACAGGAACCCCTGTTTCTCCCGCAGGGCGTCGAGATTGTGTGTGATGTGCATTGTGAAAATACCTTTCATTTGTGTCTTTATTCTCTCCTCAGCGCGTCGATGGGCAGCATCATCGCGGCCCGCCGGGCGGGGTAGATTCCGAAGAAAATCCCGATGGCGCTGGAAAAACCCACGGCGATGACCACGGTGCCAAATTTCAGCGCGATGGGGATCTTCATGATGGCCGCTACCAGCGCCGCGCCCGCCACGCCCAGGATGAACCCTATCGTCCCGCCGATGAGGCACAGGATGACAGACTCGGTCAAAAACTGGAACAGGATGTTGCCGGTCTTCGCGCCCAGCGCCTTGCGTATACCGATTTCACGCGTGCGCTCGGTGACGGATACGAGCATGATGTTCATCACGCCGATGCCCCCCACCAGCAGCGAGATGGCGCTCACTCCGGCGATGAAGGTGGTGAATATTTTCAGTACGCTGTTGAGCAGGTCGATATACGTGGCCATGTTCACCGCGGTGTAGGCCCCGCTGCCCGCGTTGCCGTGCTGGATGTACAGGAGGTTTTTCGCGGCGTTGCCAACCACGTCCAGGTAGTCCTCGTCGTCGGCCATGACGTAGACGTTGTCGTACGCGCCGTCCGAACCCGCCAGCTGGTCGGTGACGGTGGCGGCCATGACGATCATCGCGATATCCATGGTGCTGCCGCCCATGGATTCCATCATGTCAGACATCCGGTCGGAGTCTCCGCCCATCATGCCCAGTTCGATGACGCCCACCACGCGCAGGCGCGCGGTCTGCTGGCCGTCCATGGGCGTGTAGTCCACGTATTTCCCGATCGCGTGGCGGGTGCCGAAGAGGTTTTCCGCGCTCATGCGCGGGATCAGGCATACCCGCGCGGCCGATATGTACTCCTCCTCGGTGATATAGTGCCCCTCCAGCAGCGTGGAGCCCGCGATATAGCGCAGGTCCGGGTTGCCGGAGATGGCCATGGCGAAGATATCTCCCTTTTCCGAGCCCACCATGCCCATGCCGTAGATCTGCGGCGAGGCGTACTGCACGTGTTCCAAGGCTTTGATGCGCTCGATGTCCTTGCGGGTGATATACTGGCTGGCGTCGGCCCTGCGGGGGTCCACGGTGAGCATCACCATGCTCTGCCCCATGTCCTTGATCATGCCCACGATGTAGTCCCGCCCGCCGTTTCCCACGGTGATGATGGCGATCACCGAGCATACCCCGATGATGATGCCCAGCATGGTCAGCAGCGAGCGCATCAGGTTTGTTCGTATGCTGTATACCGCGATGCGGATGTTTTCTTTTGCGTTCATAGGTGTTCTTTCTAACTGTCAACTGTCAATTGTCAATTGTCAACTGCTACACCAGCTTCACCTTCTGCCCGTCCTTCATGGCCCGCAGCGGGGCGCGCACGATCTCCGTGCCCTCCGCCAGGCCCCCTGTGACCTCGTAATAGGAGTTGCCGTCGAACAGGCCCATGGTCACCGGCTGCTTTTTGATCGTGCGGCTCACGCGCTCGAGCACGTAGACGTAGTAGCCGCTGGTCTCGTCCTCGATGGCCACGGATTCCACCGGAATGCGCAGCACGCCGGTCTTGGTCTCCAGCTCGATGGTGACGTCCACGTCCAGGCCGATGGTGATGCTCTTGTCCGGCTGCGGGATGGTGATGCGGGCCTCCACGCCCCGGGCGGCACCGCCCGCCCCCATGAGCGAGCTGATGTTGATGTCGCCGCTCTCCCTGGCCACGGGGCTGATGAAGCTCACGAAGGCCTCGAACTGCGCGCCGGAGACCGAGGTCACCGTCACGCGCTGGTCCAGGGCTACCTTGGCGATGTCGTATTTTCCCAGTATAAAGCTGGCCGTGAAGGGGTAGTATTCCACCACCATGCCGCTGGTCTGGTTGGAGAACAGCCCGCCCAGCAGCGAGCCCATGTCCAGGCCGCCTCCCGCCATGGCGCCCAGCAGGCTGGTCACGTTGATGCCGGAGGACGCGGGGCTCTGGCCCTGCTGCCCGTCGCGGTAGACCTCCCCCTCCACGATGTTCACCTCGCGGATGATGCCGTCGTGCTGCGCCGTCCACCCCTCCTTGAGCAGGGCGGCGGCCTCCTCGGCCTGTAAGTAGGCGCTCTCGGCGGAATCCGCCAGGGATTTGTACATGCTGTCCATGGAAATGCCATCCATGATGCCGGACATACTGTCCTGCAATTTCAGCTGCATGAGTTCCATGCTGTCCCCCATGCCCATAGAGCTCATCATAGAGGTCATGGAGCCCATCGAGCCCCCCAGCAACCCGCCGAACAGCCCGCCGCCCAGCAGGTTCTGGAAGAACGAAACGGTCTTGCCCACGGTGCCGCTTTCGGCGAACACCGTGTCCACCATGCGGTTGGCGATCCTCGTGTTGCCCAGCAGCTTCGCGATGGAGCTCTTGAGGGAATCCAGCTGGGTGTTCTGCGGGGCCTGCGCGGCGCTGCCGCCGCCCTGCTGCGCGGCGATCTTCGCCTCCAGCTCGGCGATGCGCGCCTTGTTGGCCGCGGCCTGGGCGGGGGCGTCCGCCGCGCCGGCCAGGTAATCCTGGTAGCTGCCGCGCGCCGCCTCGTATTCCAGCTTTTTGATGCGCAGCATCTGGTCCAGGCCGTCGGCGTCGAAGGTGGCCAGCAGGTCGCCCTCCTTCACTGTATCGCCCACGCGCACGAGCACCGAGGTTACCTTCGTGCCGTCCAGGATCTGGAACGCGCCCTGTCTGCCGGAAGCCACCGTGGCCGAGGCCGTGTAGACCGAGGTCAGGTCGCCGCGGTCCACCTTGGTGATGGCGTCGGCGGCCAGCTCCGGGCGCTTGCGGTTGGAGACGGCCGCGTAGACCACGGAAGCGCTCAGCAGCGCAAGGATAATCACCCCGGCCACGACAGCCAGAGCTTTATTTTTCAAAGATTTCTTCATCGCTTTTTCCCTTTTCTTGCGCGTTATAATGACCTAACTTATATCATACATCATTCTGCCGCGAAAAAAAAGGGCATATACGAGTGTTTATATAAATTTTACAGTTCCGCACAGGATTGTTCATTTGTTGACGCTTCCGGCTGCGCGGCCGTAGGATCACCTGTATTGCGGTGTTATGGTTATCCACTTGACTAAGGTTAGCATAAAATGTGGCTGTAGGGGCGGCGTGGTGGCCGCCCCTGCTGAAATATTACTTCAAAAACCGCTTCTCCGCCTCCGGCGTATCCAGCCCCAGCGTCCCGCCGGGGTTCATGATGTTATCGGGGTCGAAGTACTCCTTCAGCGCGCGGATGACGGCGTATTCGTTTCTGCCCAGCTGGCCCTCCAGCCATGGCCCGAACATCTTGCCTATGCCGTGGTGATGGCTCATGCTCGCGCCGCTCTTCTGGATGGCGTCCAGTATGCTGGCGTGGAACTTCCTGAATTCTTCCGCGTCGTTCTCCAGGATGATGAAAATCCAATACAGGTTGCCGCCCTGGGGATACACGTGGCTCATATGGGTCATGCAAATGGTGTTCGGCCGGGCTTTGACCACCTTGCGCACCTCGGCGTGGACGCGAGCCATCTCGCTCCAGCTCACGGCGCACTCCATGGTGTCCATCAGCACGCCGAAGTCCTGCAAGGTATCGCGCAGGTAGGGGTCGGAGAAGCGCCCATGCTCCCAGCCATTGCAGACATAGCCGGTCATATTCATACCGCCGTACTGTTTGGCCAGCCGGGCCACGTTCTTCGCCGTGTTCTTGCTGTAGCCCTTCTCGCCGTTGGTGAACCCCAGGAACATGCACATCTCGTTTTCCTTCAAGCCCTTCACCTTGAACAGGTGGCGCAGGGGGCTGTCCATCACGCCGTACATCTGCATGGCGATGCTGGTCTCCTCGGGGTCGCTCAGACGGAACACGCTGGGCTTGCCGGCCTCGGACTGCATGACCTCCCTGGCGAAGGCGATGCCGGTCTTCCAGTCCTTGAACATGTAGCTGAATCGCTTGATGGTCTCCGGCGTGTGGCGGCTGAGCTTGAGCGTCACGTGGGTCAGCACGCCGAAGGTGCCCTCCGCGCCCATCATGATCTGGTCCAAATCGGGCCCCGTAGCCTTGCGGGGGTGCTCATCCGTTTCGATGACGCCCTTCGGCGTGGCGTAGGCCTGGCCCAGCACCATGTCCTGGATGCAGCCGTAGTAGGTGGAGTTCTGTCCGCTGCCGTGGGTGACCACCCAGCCGCCCACGCTGCTGAAATCGAAGCTCTGGGGGAAGTGCCCCAGGGTGTAGGCCCGTTTCGCGCCGAACTCGGCCACGGCGCCCTGCAAAACCTCTTCGAGCTTCGGCCCGCTCATGCCCGACTCCACGGTGATGAGCTGGTCCTCCTCGTTGAACTTCACGACTTTGTTGAAGCGCAGGCGCATGTCCAGGGAGATGCCGCCCTTCACGCACTCCACGCCCCGCGTTACGGAGCTTCCCCCGCCGTAGACGTACAGCGGAATTTTGTGCTCGCTCACATAGGCGACGATTTGCTCGATCTGCTCACGCGTATCCGGGTAGACCACGATGTCCGGCACGTTCTCCACGATCTTGTTGCGTGCGCGCAAAATGTCGTACATCGTTTTGCCGTAGGCCACGGAAAAACGCGCGTAGTCGTCCGAGCGCACGAATTCATCGCCCACGATGGCCTTTATGGCCTGGATATGCTCGTCCGCAAGCGTAATGGGCAGGTCGAACTTCACCTCGTCCAGCCCCAGGTCCTGCTGGTATTCGTGAAACAGGCTGTCGTCGATACCGAAGCGGTCCAGCACGTCGCGGAACATACGCTCCTTGGGGGCCTTGATTTCCGGCGTCGTGCCACCCCATTTGAACACGGACCGGTACGATTTTTCAGGAATTTCGCCCCGGAACCAGGGGGGTTCGAAGCCTTTGTAGGGTTTGGACATGATGACACTCCATTCTAGACATTAGATTTTAGATATTAGACGTTAGATATATCCCAACTGTAGGGGCGGCATTCTTGCCGCCCGCAACCTAATCACCCATACCGATAAAACCCCTCCAGCTTCGGGAACACCCTCACAAACGTCTCGCTGTAGAGCTTGCGGTACAGCGCGCTTTCCTTCAAATCCGGCGTGAACGCCTTCTGGGGCCGCACCATGGCCGCCACGGCCGCCTCGTAGCTCGGGTATACCCCCAGCGCCACGAACGCCGCCAGCGAGGAGCCCAGCCCCGTCACCTCGTGGGTGTGCACGCGCTGCACCGGCAGGCCAAACATATTCGCCGTAATCTGCAAAATCTCCGCGCTCTGGCTGCCGCCGCCCGCCACCCGAATGGATTTTGCCTTGCACTTGCCGCGTTTTTCGATCTGCTCCAGGCCCTCCATCAGCGCGAAGTTGATTCCCTCGATGATCGCCCGGTAGAAGTGCATGCGCGTGTGGCAGTCCGCAAGGCCAATCAGCGAGCCGCGGGCGTGGGGCATCACCAGCCCGGGGGTGAAGTAGGGGTGCAGCATCAGCCCCTCGCAGCCGGCGGGGATTTCGTGCAGCCGCCGGTTGAGCACCAGCTCGGGGCTGACCCCCAGGGCCTCCGCCTCGGCGCGCTCGCCGGCGGCGAACTGGTTTTTGAACCAGCTCACCAGCCAATAGCCCCGGTAGACCTCCACCTCGGGGGTGAAGAAGCCCGGCATCACGGAGCTGTAGGGCGGCAGGAAGGGGAAGGGCTCCACGTAGCCCGGCAGGGTGATCTCCACCGTGGCCGTGGTACCGAAGCTCAGCGCCGCGATATCAGGGGACATGCAGCCGAGGCCCAGGGTTTCGCAGGCCTTGTCGCCGCCCGTGGCGATCAGCGGCAGTCCCTCGGGGATGCCCGTCTCCGCCGCCGCCTGCGCCGTCACGCGTCCCATGGTCTCGCCCGCCTGTACCAGGTCGTAGCACTGCTCGTCCCGCACGTCGAAGATGGGCCGCGCCAGGTCGTTCGGGGCCATCCATCTGCGGTTCTTGTTCGAGAACGGCAGGTGCCCCACCGTGCTGGCGATGGCGTCCGCCAGGTTGCCGCACATCTTGTAATTGAGCCACGCGGAGAGCAGAACGAACTTTGCGGTCTTCTTCCAGAGGTCCGGTTCGTGCTCGGCGATCCAGTTGCACGCCGAGACCCGCCGCTGCAGCTTGACGGTGTCCAGCACCCCCGCCAGCTTATACAGCGCCCCTATGGCCCCGGGAATCTTGTCGTTGGAGGATTCCCGCGTATCCAGCCAGAGGATGACGTCCCGCAGGGGCTCCAGGTTCTCATCCAGGCACAGGCAGCTGTCGCGGATCGTGCTGATCGTCACCGCCGCGATGTCGCCCCACCGGGCCTCCTGTTCGCGCCGCAGCTTCTGGCAGCACTCGCAGATGGCCTCCCAGTAGAACGCGGGCGTCTGCTCGGCCCAGCCGGGCTGCCTGGAAAAATACGGCGGGCTGTAGCTCTTTTGCGCCTTGGCGATGATTTCGCCCTTGGCGTCGCACAGCAGGGCGCGGGCGCTCTGCGTGCCCATGTCGATGGTCAGGACCAGGGGTTGTTTTGACATGCTCAAACCTCCAGCAGCCAATCGCTTGTGGCTATCATATTTCCTTCGCAGATGGAACTCAAGTCCGCGACTACGTCGCCGCAGACCAGTTTTTTGTCAACAAGAACTCCCCTCAGTAGCCGCATGACCTCCTTTATCTTCCCCTTGGGGATCTCCCGGTCCGTGCGCACGGGGATCATGGGGCATTCCTCGAAGGCCGTGCGCACCGTGGAGCACAGTGTGCGCATGGGATGGGTCAGCTCCG
>Ga0123353_10009524_pt1 | contig 13424 bp, 11 predicted proteins | sample TergutLab28metaG_3_FD_92763 | JGI IMG/M metagenome (GOLD analysis project Ga0123353, IMG submission 92763) | Labiotermes labralis P3 segment gut microbial communities from Petit-Saut dam, French Guiana - Lab288 P3 | ecosystem: Host-associated > Arthropoda: Insects > Digestive system > Gut ... | reverse complement strand
TGTTCGCTTCTTATTCTACCCGGAAGCCCGTCCGGTAAACAACGGTGAATGAACGACCTGCTGAAGCGGTTCGCCTAAAGGCGAAGGCGTAGGACCCGGCGCATTGAAAAGTTAACGAAAACGCTCCCTGTAATAAACGGCCAATGTTTACCAATACGCTGCGAAACCCGATCAGATCGGGTCGCTATAGAACGGCTCGGTCGTCATGACGACGCGCTGGCCTTCCGGCACGGCGGTGGTCACGTCCTCGAAGACGATCTCGCCGGGGCCTTGGCTCCAGGTTTTGAATAACGGGCCTGTCGCGTTGGGCAGCGAGACGTTTTTCAGGTGGATGCGTTTGAAATGGCACGCGTGCATGAAGGGCTGGCGCTCCGCCCCGTCGCGGAAGCGGAACGAGACGTTCTCCATCGTCATCACCAGCGGCACCTGCGCGTCGGCGTATGCGATGTTCGGGCTGTGAATCCCGCGGATTTCGACGTTCTCGAAGTGAATGTCCTCCAGCGGCGAACCCGCCTGCCACTGCTCGTTGCCCGACCAGTTGTAATGTAGGAATTTGCTGACGTTTTCGATGATGCAATTGCGGAACATCATGTGGCCGGGCTTGGCGGTCACGGGCAGGCTGAGGTCGCAGAAATACGTGATCGCCGCGAGCGTGCGGTGCGCCGTCGTGGATTCGGCGGCGCGGTTCAGACCGGCGATTTTCTCCTCCGACGTCAGCGAGTTGCGATACGGGAATCGCCCGGGGCCGTAAAAGTGGCAGTCCTCCACCAGCACGTTGGTGCCACCGAACCGCATGCCGCTGCACGAGGAGTTGATTTTGCAGCCACGAATCACGACGTTGCGGTTGGCAAATCCCGCGATGGCGTCGTCACCCGTCTCCAGCACACAGCCGGTCGCGACGATGTTATCGCAGCCGCGGAAGTGCAGCCCGTCGTGCCCGGCGAGCACGGTGACGTTCTCGGCGGTGATGTTCTGGCTGAGGAAAATCGTGTGCGCCCAGTTGGCTGAATCCACCACCGTGTAGCCGCGAAGCGTGATGTTCCGGCTGCGGTGGATACCAATCGCGTGCGGACCGCGATAGCCTTCCTCGCCCTGCGGATCGGAGGCGTTTCGTCCGTCGATTTTCGAGCCTTCCTCGCCGAGGATCGCGATGTTTTCGGCGTCGACGGCCTTGAGGATCGCGCGGTTCCAGCGGACGTACGGGCTGTAGGCTGACTGCGGTTCCTCGCGGGCTTCGTAATCGTCCAGGTTGCGGCTGCCGACCAGCACCGCGTCGCGCAGCAGGTGCAGCGTGACGTTGGACCGCAACATCACGCCACCCGTCGTAAACGTGCCCGCCGGCACAGCCACCGTCCCGCCGCCGAGTCCATGCATATGGTCCACAGCCCGCTGAATCGCCGCCGTCTGCGGCACGTCGCCCGCCACGGCGCCGAAATCGGTGATGCAAACGGTTCGCGTTGTGTTGTCCATCGAGGTGTCTCCTTGGTTTCCGTGCGCGGATTGTACGCCGCCCATTCCACGCCAGACAAGAGCATTCAGCGAATTGCGCGGGGGGAATCCTATGTGCGTTCCTTCTTTTTGCACGGGATGCGTATTTCGGCGCGACTGGCCGCAGGCCCTGCCATTTTGCGTTGTAGATCGATGTGACAGGCAAAACGTTCTGTCGTTCACAACGTTCTACAACGCAAAATGGCAGGGCCTGCGGCCAGTCGCGCCGAAATACGACGGTCACACGCTACCCCGGAAAATGCACATACGTTTGCCCCTGTCGTCATTCCACGCCCGCCTGGCGTTTCATGGCGTCGATGTCCAGGTTGTCGAAATACGGCACGAGGTATTGCACGAGGATCTCGTGGAATCCGTAGCCGCCGTAGAGCATTTCGCGTTTGGCCTCCTCCTTGGTCCAGCCGCAGTAGACGACGCGATAGATGGCGACGTACAATCCCGCGCGGTCGCCGCCGGTGTAGCAGTGAATGAAGGCCGGGCGGTTGGCGGGGTTATTCATGATCCGCAGAAACTGCACGACGTATTCGTCCTTGGGAATCCACGCCCACATGGCGATCTGCTCGTACTGAAGTCCCAGGCCCGCGGTTCGCGACTCGGTGCTGTGCAGCGCGCGGACGCACACGATGGTCTTGATGCCTCGGCCCGCGAGGTTTTTCATGCCGTTGGAGGTCGGTTCGTCGCCACGATACAGGTCGTCCGTCACGCGGGCGAAATTCGGCACGCCACTGACCGGCTCCAACGTGCCCCAGTACGCCGGCCTCTCGTGCGACGCCATCTGCGGCACCTCGCGTCCGGCGAGAAAGGCCACATTCTTCTGCCCTTCCGTCATGCGGCAGCCCGCCAGCCCCGCCACAAGACAACAGACCACAACCCCACGCAGTATGTTTGCGCTCACCCCGGCCCCCTTTTTGACACGTCGAACCTCAGCAACAACTCACCGATATTGGGTGGCTGGATTTTCCGATACGGTAGAATTGTCTGGTTTTCCGGGGAAAACAACCGATTACTCCTCCCCGGCTCCGCGCAGCAGTCGCCGGCATACAGCCCCAACGGGGCGTCTTGGGTAGCCCAGGGTGAGCGGTACGCCGCGACCCCTGGGTTTTCGGGCGTTTTTCGGCCTTTTTCGTGCCTGACGCCACGGGCGGCATATCATACCGACGCATGAAGGCAGCATCGAACGACAGGCCATTCCCATGTGCGCGTCGTCCGAAGCCGACTTCGTACGACGATGCGGCCTTGGCCAGTGGCGTCAGGCACGATGAAAGAGAAACGAAAAAACCTTGTTCCCAGGGTTCGCGGCGTACCGCTCACCCTGGGCTACCCAAGACGCCCCGTTGGGGCTGTGGCCCGGCCCTTCCGCGCGAGGCCGGGAAGGACAATCGGTTGTTTTCCACGTAAAACCAGACATCTCCACCGTGCCAGAAAATCCAACCCCATCCACCGGCATTATAGGCGGGGTAATTTCTATGGACTCACCGGCGTTTTGCGTATTATGCTGGCAGTCGTTCAACTCATGGAAACCAATCAACAAAAAACCGTCGTCTCTGCATCCCCGCATCGTCTTTGGCCGTGGCTGGTGATTATTCTGGCGGCCGCGGCGGCGCTGCGGGTGGCGTGTTTTCTGGCTGCGCCGGCGTCGCTGAGTTTGCCGCCCGATTCGGTGGGGTATCTCGACACCGCGCGGGGGCTGCTGGAGCACGGGCGGTTCGGCGTCGACGTGCCCGACGTCAACCGCACGCCGGGGTACCCGCTGTTTTGCAGCGTGGGGCTGGCGTTGGCGGACTGGCGGGGCATCATCGGGCTGCAAATTTTCCTCGACTGCCTCACGACGGTGGGCGTATTTTGCCTTGGCCGATCGCTTGCGGGCGGGCGCGTGGGGCTTGTGTCGGCGGGCGTGTACGCGGCCTCGCCGTTGAGTGTTGTGCTAGCCTGCCAGGTGCTCACGGAGACGTTGTTCCTGGCGGTGCTGGTGCCGTCGTTGTGGCTGGCGGTGGCGGTGTTGCATCGGCCTGGGCGTGGCGGCGGAGTGGTGGCGTTGGGGGCGTTGTCGGCGGGGTTGTTGATGATTCGGCCCGCGGCGATGGTGTTCGTGGCGGCGGTGATTGCGGCGTGGTTGTGGCGTGCGGCGGCGTTGACGTGGCGGGGGCGATCCAGCGCGGACGAGACGCCCGCGTCACGTGACGGGCTTGCCGCGACGAAGCGAAGCGAAGACGGGCTGCGTTGGCTGGTACGGGCGGGCATGTATGTAGCCGTCGTGTCGGCGGCGGTGCTGCCCTGGTGTGTTCGCAACGAGCGGGCGGCGGGGTATTTTGGTTTATCCGGCCAGGGGCCTGTCACGTACGCGCGGGACTGGGCGGGGCTGGTGCAGGCGCGGGTCGAGGGCGTGTCGTTGGAGCAGGCGCGGGCGGCGATCTGGCACGATATATTGCAGCGGGCCGACGCGGCCGACGAGCAGGCCCCGCCGTTCGATCCCGCGGCGATGGTCCGTCGTCGGCTGTACCCGGCCATGCGGGCCGAAGCGCGGGCCGTGCTCACGCGGCACGCGGGGCTGTTCGCGCGGGAACACCTGTCGCAGTCGTTCCTCGCGCTGGCGCCGCCGACGGAGCCGCTCCATCTGATCGGCGCCGATCTCGGCGAAAAAAACACGCGAACCGTACTGTCGCAGCAAGGCGTATGGGCAGCTATTCGGTATTACTTCGAGAATCGCACCGACGCCATGCTCCTCTACGCCGCCGTCGCGCTGGCGACGCTGGCGCTGTACGTGTTCGCGGCGCGAGGCCTGTGGCGGCTGACCCGTCGCGGCGGCTGGTCGGCGGTCGCGGTGTTGCTGACGGTTTTCGCGGCCGCCAATTTCTTCGCCGGCGGCATCGCGACAGTCCCCCGATATTTCTTACCCCTGCTGCCGCTGGTCGCCATCGCGGCGGCAATCGGCGTGACGCGGGTGACGGACAACCGTTTGTAATGGCTTGCCTGTTTGCGTTGTAGAACGGAGTGGACTACAAAACGTTTTGCAGTCCACTCCGTTTCACAACGCAAACAGGCAAAGCCATCGCGACGCGTTTTGCTATTCACAATTCCGCGATGACGTCCCGCATGCGTTGGTATTCTTTCAGCAAAAACTCGCGGCCTCGGTGGGGGGCGATGTGGTCCCAGGGCGTCAATTCCTCCAAGGGCAGTTCGCGATGGGCGTAGAAGGCCATGTCCAGGCCCGTTTCGGCGAAGGCGGTTTGCCACCGGGCGTAGTTGAAGTGTTCGTCCCAACTATCCATGCGTGCGCCGGCGCGCCAGACGGCTTCGATGGCGGCCCCGACGCGGCGGTCGCCTCGGCAGAGGACGGCTTCGAGCAGGCTGCGTTCGATCCAGTGGAACTTGAAGCTGACGGGCGTGCGTTGGGCGTATTCGCGCAGGCGGGAGCGGACGGCCCAGAAATACGTCGCGTCGCGCATCGCGCACCATTGCATGGGCGTGTGGGGTTTCGGCACGGCCCAGGAGACGCTCGCCGAGATGCTGCCGCGTTGGTTGTCGACAGGTTTTCTGGCGAAGGAGAGCCGCTGGCAGAGGTCGAAGATTTCGTCGATGTCGGCGTCGGTTTCGCCCGGCAGGCCGGCCATGAAGTAGACCTTCACGCTCCGCCACCCCGCGCGGTAGGCGGCCTGCACGCCCGCGAGCATGTTGTCCTCGGTGATGTCTTTGCCGATGGCGCGTCGCAGCCGTTCGGAGCCGGCTTCCGCGGCGATGGTGAGTCCGCCTTTTCGCACGCCGCTGGTGAGTCGTGGCAGTTCGCGAAGTTGGCTGTCGACGCGCAGGCTTGGCAGCGAGATCGACACGTGTTGCGGCGTGAATTGGGCCGTCATGCGGTCGATGAGTTCGCTCAGGTTGGGGTAGTCGCTTGTGGAGAGCGACAGCAGGGAGACTTCGTGATGGCCTGTGGCGTCGATGGCGGCCTGGGCGGTCGCGACGATGTCGTCGATGCGCCGGCAGCGGACGGGCAGTCGTGCGTGACCGGCCTGGCAGAATCGGCAGCCGTTGGGGCAGCCGCGCATAATTTCGACGGCGACGCGGTCGTGGACGGCTTCGGCCAACGGCACGAGCGGAGCGGTCATGGGCGGCGTCTGGTCCATGGACGCGATGTGGGAACGCAGGATTCGCGTGGGCAGTCCGGAGTGCGTGGGCGTCAAGGCCGCGAGGGTGCCGTCGGCGTTGTAACGTGGCGAGTAGAACTGTGGCGCGTAGATGCCCGGGATGGCTCGGGCGGCTTGGAGGAGGATTTCGTCGCGGGTGGCGTGGCTGCGTTTCATGTCGGCGACGAGTTTTGCCAGGGCGGCCAGCGGGAGTTCGCCGTCGCCGACGAGGAAGAGGTCGATGAAATCGGCCATGGGTTCGGGCGTGTCGGCCAGGGCATCGCCGGCGATGACGATGGGGTCGCCTTCGCCGCGGTCAGCGGCGTGGAGCGGGATGCCGGCCAGGTCGAGCATGGTCAGCACGTTGGTAACGCACAGTTCGTAGGCCAGGCTGAATCCGAGGAGGTCGAATTCGCGCAGGCTGGCGCGGCTTTCCCATCCGAAGAGGGGGAGGTTGGCTTGTCGGAGGATGGTTTCGGCGTCGGGCGTTGGGCAGTAGGCGCGGTCGCACACGCAGCCGGGCGTGTCGTTGAGCATCGTATAGAGGATCTGGCTGCCGAGGTGGCTGATGCCGATGGCGTAGGTGTCGGGAAAGGCCAGTGCCACCGCCACCCCGTCGGCTTTTGCGGCGGCGAAGGCATCGACATCCCCCGCGTGCCGCGCGTTGATCTCTAATCCAATATACTGCCCAGGTCGGTCGACTTTGGGTAAAAACTCTTCACGGATTCGTTGGGCAAGTGATTTCATAATAAAGGTGGATAGGGCTCTGCCTGTTTGCGCTGTAGGGTGTTGTGTAAAGCAGAATATCCTTATTGCCAACCGTCGTAATCGCGGACAAATTCGTATTGTTCCGTAGGTATATTGTGTTTCGTGAAATTGTCCATGATATATCTCGCGCACTCATGCACCAGCGACGGAGTGCCTTTGAAAAAAGTCGCCTGACCCGTGTTGAAAACGGGATGTTCCGCGGGTAAAAAGACCACAACGTCTCACGGCTTCGCTGGCACACTCTTTGAGCAGGGCATGAATCTTCTTGGCGTTCAGAAAATGTCGGCGGACCAGAAGATGAATGTGATCTGGCAAAATGGCGCACGCATAGCTCGTGAGTCGGTGTTCTTGATGAAGTTGGGCAAACGCGTCGCGAATCGCAGCCCGTTCTTCGGGGGAAAACCAGTGAACGGAGAAGGTCAACGCCGTCCGGGCTTGTTTGTGGAACTCGCGAAGGGCTACTACGGGTGGTGGAGTGGCTTTGGCCCCTGCATGGAGTGATCCAAGTTCGGCGATGCGCGGTGCAAAAACAGTCTTCGAGTGACTTCCGCGAAGATCGTTGGGTAGCCAATGGCCATAACCGGAAAGGATAATGTGCGTGGCGATGATCATTGGCGACGTCTCTCGTTGTTGTTGTGTTCAAACACCCTACAGCGCAAACAGGCGGAGCCATATTGACCATTTTTCGAATGGACGAAATGTCTTTATAGGCTCTGCCTGTTTGCGCTGTAAGACGTTCTCTCCAAAACGTTTTGTAGTACACAACACCCTACAGCGCAAACAGGCAGAGCCATATCTACAGTCAGGCATCAACCGTTATTTGTACTTCGCCTTGATCGCGGCGCCTTTTTTGTAGCTGCGGCAGGCGAGGTCGAGGATGTGGATCGGGCGGCGGGACCATTCGCCGGTGATGATCAGTTTTTCGCCCTTGACCAGGTGGTCGGCGACGTTCTGATAGAACTTATGGCCTTCGCCGGGCGGGTTCACGAGTTTCGTCGAGGTGACGTTGCCGTGCTTGTCCTTCTGGATGCACTCGTTGTAGCCTTCCCAGGTGATGATGTAGCTGCCCTTGGTGCCGGTCACGTCCAGCATGCCCCGACGCGGGTTGCTGTCGATGTTCGAGACCAGAAGGCTCATGAACGCGCCGTTGCGGAAGCGGACGATGGCTTGGCCTTCGTCTTCGTTGGTGTCCTTGCCCCAGGCGGTCTGATTGGCCCAGAAACCGCTCTTGGCGAACCCGCTGACTTCAACGATGTCGCTGTCGATGAGCTGAAGACCGTACTCCAGCAGGTGCACGCCCCAGTCGTACAGGACGCCGCCGGAGATGGTCCGGCTGCTGCGCCACCAGTCGCCCGGTTTGTTGTAGCCGCACATGCGGGCCTCGACGCGAACGACGTCGCCGATCATGCCGCCGCCGATGTGTTTGACCGCGCCGAGAATCCAGCCGTCCCAGTGACGATTGTGATACGTCGAGAGCACGACGGATTTTTTCTTGGCCATGGCGATCATGGCGTCGCACTCGGCCGTGGTGATGGCCAGCGGTTTTTCGCACACGACATGCTTGCCCGCCGCCAGCGCCTGAAGCGCCAGCTTGGCGTGCGTGTTATGCGGCGTGATGAGCGTCACCAGATCCACGTCGCTCTTCTTGAGCATAGTGGGCAGGTCCTTGAACGTGCCGATACCGGGGAAATCCTTCGAGGCCGCCTCAAGCCGGGCGGGGTCGATCTCCGCGACCGCCACCGGCGTCATGCCCGCGCGCTGCATCTCGGCGAAGTGCGCCTTGCCCATATTGAACGCCCCGCCGTACCCGACCACGCCCACCTTGATCTCGCCAGGATTTTTGTACCGCTTCATACTGACAGTCTCCTTGATTGTGTCAACCCGTTGCGACACTCGTCGCGGCGGGATTATACCAGAAATTCCGTGTCAACCTTCGCGAACGGCGGGATTTGTTTTTTCAGGTCCTCGACCTTTTCTTTCATATCCTGCTTGTCGAATTCGGTTCGTCCCATGAGGGCGAAGGTGGCTTGTTTGCCCAGTTCGACGGCGGGTTGATCGTACGTGTTCACGTCGAGCAGTTCGCCGGCGATGCTGGTGACCATCTCGTAGAGGTAGATGAATTCGCCGACGCTGAAGGGCGTGATGGCGTCGAAGCGGACGGTCACGCTGGGGCGTTGGCTTTCGGCCAGGGCGTATTCCGTCGCGAGCTTTTCGTCGTTGAGCAGTTTTCCCAGCGTTTGTCCACCGAGGTAGCCCATGCCGGACACGTTGGCGAAATCGTTCGGGATCGTCACGTCTTGCGGATGTTTGGCTACCTCAAGGAACTGGAAGAATTTGTCGTTGGGGCCTTCGCGATAGAGCTGCACCTGGCTGTGTTGATCGGTCGTGCCGAGGGCTTTGATCGGCGTGGGGCCGACATAGACGTCCTGGCCTTTGTTGTTGGTTTTCTTGCCGAGGCTTTCGGCCCAGAGTTGCCGGTACCAGTCGGCCAGGTAGTACAGCCGGTTGGAGTAGGACATCATGACGTCCATCATTTTGGCTGGGGTTTTGCGGCAGGCGGCGATGAATTTGAGGCCTGCCAGCAGCGTGGCAGGGTTTTTCCGCCAGTCGCGGACGGCGCAGCGTTGTTTCATGGCCGCGGCGCCGGCGAGTAGTTGGTCGATGTCGATGCCGCACATCGCCGCCGAGAACAGCCCCACGGGCGTCAGCACGCTGAACCGTCCGCCGACGTCGTCGGGCACCGGCAGCATGTCGTACTTCTCCTCCTTGGCAATTTTGTGCAGCGTGCCCTCGACCATGTCCGTCGTCGCGACAATGTTCCCCGTGAACGCCCCGCCCAACTCGCGACGGAGCAGGTCGCGGAAAATCATGAACTGGCTGGCCGTCTCGGCCGTCTCGCCGCTCTTGGAAATCACGTTAACCAGCGTGGTCTTCAGCCGCGGGCGGATCACGTCAATCACCTCGCCGATCAAGGCGGGATCCACGTTGTCCAGCACGAACAGCCGCGGCCTGTCGCCGCGGGCGGCATCGTCCAGGTTGTACGTCAACGGATTCAACGCCGCCTGCAACGCGATGTTGCCCAACGCCGACCCGCCGATGCCCAGAATCACCATGTCCGTCACGCGGCCTCGATACTTCTCGACCAGCGCCTGCACCTGCCGGCGGTATTCCAAATGCGTGGGCAGATTGGCAAAGCCCCGCTCGCCCTTCTCGACAGGCCCCTGCACGGCCTCATGCGCCGCCGTCAACGCCGGTTCCAACGCGCTCAACTCCTGCGGCGTAATCCCGTGCTCCTGGCCAATGACTTCCGAACGACAGTTTTTCCAATACACCTGAATCATTGCGACTCCTTAATTCGAATGAGCGAATATGAAAACCTACCATCCACGATACGAGGATCACAGAAAAAATTCGCGTAATTCGCGTAATTAGAGTGTGGTTGAATTTTCTGGTACAAAAAGACGTGTCTGCTTTTGTGTAGAAAACAACCGATTGGCCTCCCCAGCCTCGCACGAAAGTACCGGCACACAGCCCCAACGGGGCGTCTGATATAGCCCAGGGTGAGCGGTACGGGGTCGGGAAGGCGGCGGACGTTCGCTTTTTCGACGTTTTACAACGCAAAAAACGAAACCATAACGATCGCATCCTGTAATCCATCCGGTAACCCCTTAATCCTCACGATACATTGTGGTACGCTGGTGAACGCGAAGGAGACGATCATGGCCGGTGAAAAACCGTCGGGTTCGAAAAGTTGGCAGGCACGGTTGCAGGCGTCGGGGGATGAGGCCACGGCGGCGCTGGTCGCCAGCCTGGACGTGGACGTTGCGCTGTGGAAGTACGACATCGTCGGGTCGATCGCGCATGCCCAGATGCTCAGCGAACGCGGCATCCTGCTCAAGGAGGAGTTCGCGACGATCAAGGCGGGGCTGCTCGCGGTGGCGGACGATCTCCAGGCCGGTCGGCTGGCCATGCCCATTGAGCTTGAAGACATTCACATGGTCATCGAGAAGGCGCTCATCGAGCGGACGGGCGACGTGGGCAAGAAGCTCCACACCGGCAGAAGCCGCAACGACCAGGTCGCCACCGACCTGCGCCTCTGGGCCCGCGACGCGGCCGATGATTTGGCCGACCTCGTCCGCACGCTCCAGCAGGCGTTCGTCCATCTCGCGGCCTCCAACACGACGCTGGTCATGCCCGCGTACACGCATTTGCAGCGTGCCCAGCCGATCCTGGCCGCCCACGCGCTGCTAGCGTACGTGGAAATGCTCCAGCGCGACCGCGACCGGCTGGCCGACGCGCGGGCGCGGATCAACGTCTGCCCGCTCGGCAGCGGAGCCGTCGCGGGCACCAGCCTGCCGCTGGACCGCGATCGAACCGCCGAACTGCTCGGCTTCGCCGAGATCACGCGAAACTCCATCGACGCCACCAGCGACCGCGACTTCCTCGCCGAACTGCTGTTCGATTGCAGCCTGCTGGCCGTGCATCTGTCACGCTGGGCCGAGGACTGGATTATCTACTCCACGACGGAATTCGGCATGCTCGAACTGGCCGACGCGTACTGCACGTCCAGCTCCATGATGCCGCAGAAAAAAAACGCCGACACGCTCGAACTGATCCGCGCCAAGTCCGCCCGTGCCATCGCCGACCTGATGGGCATGCTCACACTCCTCAAGGGCCTGCCGCTGGCGTACAACCGCGACTTGCAGGACGACAAACGGTTCGCCTTCGCCACGGTGGACGCGATGAAACAAACCCTCGCCGTGGCCTCGGGACTGGTCGCAAGCACAACGTTCCGCCCCGAACGAATCGCCTCCGACATCGACAAAGGCTTCCTCGACGCCACAAGCCTGGCCGAATATTTAGTCAGCAAAAACGTCCCCTTCCGCGCCGCCCACCACGCCGCCGGCACGCTGGTGGCATTGGCCGAACGCGAAGGCAAGACGCTGACCCAACTGCCGCTGTCGACGTTCCAGCTCGCCTGCCCCACCGTGACGCCAGACGTTTATGATTATCTCGGCGCCGCCAACGTGGTCAAACGCTACAGCCCCGCTGGTGCCGCCGGCGAACAACAGGTGCGCGAACAGGTGGCGTTCTGGCGGGAGAAATTGATGGAACAGATGAAGGAGTCGCTGTATGTCTCGCTGAATACGCCAATGAAGAAAACGAGCAAATCATGAAAAAGCGAGTCTACATTGAGACGAGCGTCATCAGTTACCTGACGGCCAGGCCATCGCGTGATCTTATTCTGGCAGCTCGGCAAGCTGTCACGGAGCAATGGTGGCGGGAACATCGGTCGCGATACGATGTGTTTGTGTCGAGATTGGTGGATAGTGAAATTGAACAGGGTGATACTGAGGCAAAGCTTCGTCGCCGGGGAACCGCGGCCATGTTGACTCGCCTTGAAGTCATCGCCGAATCGGACGAGTTGGTCGCGCGGCTTCTCCGGTCGCACGCACTTCCTGCCGTTGCCCAGGACGACGCAGCGCATGTGGCCCTGGCGACGGTACATAAAATGGATATTTTGTTAACGTGGAACTGTAAACACATCGCGAATGTTATAATGATGCCGAAGATTTTGGCTACGATTAGAGAGGCGAATTACGAGCCGCCGTTGATTACGACTCCGGCAAACCTTTGGGACTCCAGCGGAGAACAGCCATGAAAGATCCAATCATTGAGGAACTCCATCGAATACGGGCCGAGCGCGCTGCAAAGTTTAACTATGACATTCATGTCATGGCCGAAGACTTGCGGCGAGAGGAAGCCTTGGATAAAGCTCGTGGCGTGAAGTATGTCGATTTGTCAAAACAAAAAAAGCCGCGAAGCAAGGCGAAAAAGGCGTCGTAGCGGCCCATGCGTGAATTTGATTTTATCCACTGGATTCGCAGCGTGACGCGATTGGATTCGGCCGTGGTGCCGGTTGGGCCTGGGGATGACTGCGCGGTGGTTTGGTGCGGCGGCGAGCGGCTGCTGATCACGGTCGATCAGGTGCTTGACGGCGTGCATGTTCGGTTGGCTGAGCATGGGGCTGCCGCGGTGGGGCGGAAGGCGATGGCGAGGAATTTATCCGACGTGGCCGCGATGGCGGCGTGGCCGATGTGTGCGGTGGCGAGCGTGGCGTTGCCGCGTGGGTTCGCCCGCGAGGATGCGGAAAAACTATACATGGGCATTCGCGACGCGGGGCTGGCGTTTGGCTGTCCCGTGGTCGGCGGGGACGTCTCGACGTGGGACAAGCCGCTGGCGGTGAGCGTGACGGTGCTGGCCAGGCCGGCAGGCGTGGAGCCGATTCTCCGCCGCGGCGCCAGGCCCGGCGACGCGGTGTGCGTCACCGGCTGGTTGGGCGGCGCGTGGCGGGGGCGGCGGCACCTGGAGTTCACGCCGCGGATCCACGAAGCCCGCCTGCTCGCGAGCCGATACGACATTCACGCGATGATGGACCTCTCCGACGGCCTGTCGGGCGACGTGAAACACCTGTGCGAAGCCTCAGGCGTCGGCGTGGAAATCTTTGCCGCGGCCGTGCCTGTTCACGCCGATCTGAAAAACGGCACGATGGATCCACCGACCGCCGACCCGCTGACGGCCGCCCTGTGCGACGGCGAGGATTACGAATTGCTGTTCGCGCTGAGCGAAGCCCACGCAGCCGCTCTGCTGGCGGAGCAGCCGCTTGGCGTCCCCGTCAGCCGCGTCGGCACCATTACGGCGGACAAAACCATCACACTGATCCTGCCCGATGGCATTCGCCGCCCCATGCCCGCGGCGGGATGGGAACACACCACGTAGCGGCGAGCAGGCTGTAGACCGAAGGCTGAAGGCGCGACTCGGTTTTGCGAAAAATATTTCGCGAGGGCAAGCAAGTCCTCGCCGATCGTGACGGAGCGTTACAAAGGCAGATCGCGTCAGGGCAAACGCATGTAACGTGACGCGGGCGTCTGGCCCGCGTGTGGCGAGGGCATCTTGCCCTCGCGGATCGTTCCACACCGTTTGCGCCGTGGAAAAATCAGGTGTTTCGTCGTCGGACGCGGGCGCTCG
>Ga0123353_10009522_pt1 | contig 13425 bp, 11 predicted proteins | sample TergutLab28metaG_3_FD_92763 | JGI IMG/M metagenome (GOLD analysis project Ga0123353, IMG submission 92763) | Labiotermes labralis P3 segment gut microbial communities from Petit-Saut dam, French Guiana - Lab288 P3 | ecosystem: Host-associated > Arthropoda: Insects > Digestive system > Gut ... | reverse complement strand
CTGACATCAATGCCGTAATTCACCGACTGGAACTGCCTGAGGAAATTGATCTAATACGGAAGCTGGCATATTTTCCATCATTGCTTCAGGATATCGTGAAAGACTGTGAGCCTCATAGGCTTACATTCTATCTTCAGGAGATAGCCGCCGGATTTCATCATTACTTTTATATGGGTTCTAAAAATCCAGAATATCGAATTGTGGGCGACGACAGGGAATTAAGCTCGGCTCGTCTGGCTTTAGCAGAGGGATTGAGGATTGTATTAAATAACGGGCTTAATCTTTTGGGAATCCAGTCTCCCGAACAAATGTAACAAGTCTTGACTATGTCAGAGCCATTTATAAGAAAACAGGATAAAAAACCGAAGATTATCAGTTTTGAGTTCACTCTGCCTTCACTCATAATGTGGAGTATTGCCGTGGCTCTGCTGATGATATGGGTTTTTACCCTTGGAATCATGACCGGTGAAGGACGGCTGCCCGACAATATAAAAAACCTTACTGATCAGGTGGCTAGTCTTCAAAACATTATAAACCAAAACCAAAAAAAGCAGAATATCTTCCAAGAGGGGGAGGAGCCTGTGGTAGAATCATACAGGTTTTACGATCTTGCTTCAGGAAAAAAAAACGATATGGGAGCGTCTCAGAAAAAAACAACGGCTTCTTTATCTCCCAATATGGATGCCACCAAACGCGTCGCTACGGATAAGGATTCCGGAAGTTTTGTCATTCAGGTAGCGGCTACCGAAGAAAAAAGCTCTGCGGACAGGCTTGCTCAAACCTTGTCTGACAAGGGATATCCCGCTTATGTTTACAAAGCGTTAATCAATGATAAGATTTATTTCAGAGTGAGGTGCGGTTTTTATAAAGAAAAAGACGAAGCGGAAAAAATATGCAGGGAACTAGCCCAAACCGAAAAAATCAACGGTATTATACTCAGACTGGAACAATAGCTTTTGCAATTACGGATTTTTCACTAAATTTTTAAAAATGGACAAAAGTTATAATTATGATATTAAAAAAAGCAACAACAGATGATATAAAGATCGTTCAAAGTATCATAAATAAATTTGCAGCTAAAAACCTTCTTTTGCCAAGGTCACTGAGTGAATTATACGATCATGTGCGTAATTTTATACTGGCACTGGACGAGAAAAACAACAAAATTGTCGGCGCGTGCAGTCTGAAGGTATGCTGGGAAGATTTGGCTGAAGTATGCTCTCTTGCAGTTGAAGACCAATACCAGAGGCAAGGATATGGAAAAGCCCTGCTTGAAAGATGTATTGAGGATGGTATACAGCTCGGAATAAAAAGAGTGTTCGCTCTAACATATTCTCAGGACTTTTTTCTAAATCTCAGCTTCAAGGTAATTGATAAATCCGAACTGCCCCATAAAATATGGAATGACTGTCTTAAGTGCCCTAAATTCCCTGAATGCGACGAAATCGCAATGATAAGATATCTTTAATATTTTAAAGCATATTTAGGAGGCTGTAATGTTTGGAATCGGAATGCCTGAATTAATCGTAATACTTGTAATTGCAATAATTGTGATAGGTCCTAAAAAACTGCCTGATATGGCAAAAGCTCTGGGAAGAGGTCTAGGCGAGTTCAAAAAGGCGACCAAGGAACTGAAAGAAAGCATCAATTTTGACGAAGCCGTTTCTGATGTAACAAAAAGCGTAGATATGGACGGCGGTATAACAGATATCAAAAGTGAAATGGAAGGTGTCGTTGATTCTATAAAAGATAACGTTGTTGATCTGAAAAAAGAGACCGATATTTATGGCATTATAGAGGATAAGGATACCCAACAGAAAAAAACAGAAGGAACTACCACGGAAAAAACAACGGAAGCCCTCCCAGAACAAAAAAAGGCTGACAGCAATGACTAATACTGATCCAAAAGAGAATACATCATCGCTGATGGAACATTTGGAAGAATTAAGGGATAGGCTTAAAAAATGTGCCATTTCCGTAATAGTAGCATTTATCATAGCCTATTTTTTTTCTGAAGAGTTATTTTATATTCTTGTAAAGCCTCTCAAGATACTGATACCGGACAGAAAGCTGATATTCACAGGCCTTCTGGATATGTTTTTTACATATCTTAAGATTTCCCTTGCCGCCGGATTAGTAGGATCATCACCGTATATCTTTTATCAATTCTGGAAATTTGTGGCACCTGGGTTATACAAACATGAACAGCGGCTAATGCTGCCTTTCGTGTTTACTTCTACTCTTCTTTTCATAAGCGGAGCGTTATTTGGCTATTTCATAATATTTCCTTTCGGATTTGCATTTTTTATCGGATTTGAAAATGAGATTGTACAGGCCCTCCCTTCGGTCAAAGAATATTTCTCCCTTTCTTTATTACTTCTTATTGTGTTTGGAGTAGTATTTGAATTGCCCGTGATACTTTTCTTTTTGGCGAAACTTGGCATGATAACTCCACAGTTTCTGAAAAAAAACAGAAAATACGCTATATTACTGGCATTTATAGTGGCCGCCCTTCTTACACCTCCGGATTTGTTCACCCAGTTTGCAATGGCTATACCCTTGATTATTTTATATGAGATAAGCATATTTGCCATAAAATTTGCCAGACCCGTTAAAAAGGATGATGAAAACAAAGAAGAAGAAAATACAGAGACAAAAGATACAGAGAAGAAAAAGGACAAATAATGTCACAACCAGCCATAACCGACTCATCATCGCTTGATTCCCTATCAGTCAACTCCATAAGGATTCTTTCCGCAGAAGCGGTTCAAAAAGCCAATTCAGGGCATCCCGGAATGCCCATGGGCGCGGCTCCCATGGCATACGTCTTATGGACTAAATTTTTGAAACATAATCCAGGCGACCCGCAATGGCCTGACAGAGACAGATTCATACTGTCAGCCGGGCATGGCAGTATGCTCCTTTATTCCCTGCTTTATCTCTCTGGATATGATCTGACAATGGAGGATATCCGAAATTTCAGGCAATGGCGAAGCCTGACTCCCGGCCATCCCGAATATGGACAAACCCCAGGAGTGGAAATTACGACAGGACCGTTAGGGCAGGGATTTGCAACCGGAGTAGGCATGGCCACGGCGGAGCGCTTTCTGGCTTCAAAATTCAACAAGCCGGATTTTAATATTGTTGATCATTATACATACGGCATTGTGAGCGACGGTGACCTTATGGAAGGAGTGTCCCAAGAAGCCGCCAACCTTGCGGGACATCTCAAGCTCGGCAAACTTATATACCTGTACGATGATAACCATATTTCCATTGAAGGCAGAACAGAAATAGCGTCAACGGAGAAATTGCGTCCGCGTTTTGAAGCATGCGGATGGCATGTGCTTGAGGTGGAGGACGGCAACGACCTTAAGTCTATTGAAAAAGCAATCCAAGAAGCACGGGATGAAATATCCAGACCTTCCATTATAGCCGTCAGAACCATTATAGGATACGGCTCCCCCAATAAACAGGATAAGTCTTCATCCCACGGGGAACCTCTCGGTGAAGAGGAGTTGAAGCTTACCAAAAAAAATCTCGGTTGGACAGAAGAACCTTTTTCAATACCAGACTCAGTTTTGGAACACTTCCGCAAAGCGCAGTACAAAGGGCAGGATTTACAGATCCGCTGGCATAAACTTGTAAGCGAATACAGAAGGCAATATCCGGAATCAGCTGAACTATGGCGGGAGTGGATTCAGGAAAGACTGCCTGAAGGATGGGAAAATTCCATACCAGCATTCAAGGCCGATGACAAGGGCATTGCAACGCGTTCAGCATCAGGAAAGGTCATAAATTCTCTATCTCCCATTTTAAAAAACCTTATCGGAGGCTCAGCTGACCTAGCTCCTTCAAATAAAACACTTATAACCGGAGAGGAAGACTTTAAGTCTCCGGAATATAATGGACGGAATATCAGGTTCGGGATACGGGAACACGGAATGGGAGCTTTTCTGAATGGTATTGCCCTTCATGGAGGGCTTATTCCTTTCGGGGGCACATTTTTTATTTTTTCAGATTACATGCGGCCGGCAATCCGTCTTGCTTCTCTCCAGAAAATAAGGGTTATCTATGTATTCACCCATGACTCCATTGCTCTGGGAGAAGACGGGCCAACCCATCAGCCCATAGAGCATCTTGCCTCGCTCCGTGCAATGCCTGGACTGAATATTATAAGGCCGTGCGACGCAAACGAAACAGCGGAAGCCTGGAAAATAGCCATAAATTCTAAAGGACCAACAGCTTTAGTGCTTACAAGGCAGGATGTTCCGATATTGGACCGTGCTGTTTTTTCTGCAGCGTCAAACATCGCCAAAGGCGCATATGTACTCAGGGACACAGAAAGAGCGCCGGACTGTATTCTGATAGGGACAGGATCAGAAGTGCATATTGCCGTCAAGGCGGCTGAACTTATAGAAAACAAGGGGTTCAGAGTTCGTATCGTAAACATGGCATCATGGAGGCTTTTTGAACAGCAGACTGAAGAATACAGGAAAGAAGTTCTTCCTCCTTCAATAACATGCAGGGTTGCGGTTGAAGCCGGTTCCTCATTCGGGTGGGAACGCTATATTGGCTCAGTAGGAGCTTTTGTCGGCAGGGATGACTTCGGGCTTTCCGCTCCGCCAGAGGAGCTTTATAAAAAATTCGGAATAACGCCGGAAAATGTTGCCAACACCACCATAAATTTATTATCCAAAAATAAATAAAATGAGAGAAGTACTTGAAAGTACGTCTTGCGCGCTGAAAAAATCAAGATTTGTTTCCATAAATCATGATAATTTGAAAAATTTTGTCATGACCTTTGTTTCTGAAAAAACATTCCATCCCCCTCTGTGGGACAAGAGCATTCATTATTCTAGCAATACAAATGCAAGTAGTGTTCTTGCATATATAATGGTTCTCGACACGCTTAATTTTTGTTTCTGGCCCACCAGCAATCTTCAGCGATGGGAGATAAATTTTGAAGGGCATACCCTGTCAGGCTATGCAGCAATGGCAGTAGCTTTAAGAATCGCATTTGAAGAAAACCGCTACCCAATTCATTCGCCTGAATGGCTTTCAACAATAACATGCAATGACTTAAAAAACATTCTCGGAGGAGAAGGCTTCCTTCAGCTTATGGATGAAAGAGCCTCTGCCCTGCAAGAACTGGGAAGGATTACTGTAGAAAAATACGGAGGATCTTTCGAAAACTTTATCGCATCGGCTGGAAATTCAGCAACTGTCCTTGCAAAACTCCTTGCATCCGAACTGTCATCTTTCAGGGATATGTCTTCATACAAAGGTACGACTGTGTGGTTCCTAAAACGCGCCCAGATACTGCCTGCGGATCTGGCTGGCATATTTGACAATAAGGGGCCGGGAGAATTTAATGATCTCGATAAATTGACGGCATTTGCCGATTATAAAGTACCGCAGGTTCTGAGACATATAGGAATTATCCAGTATAATGGGCTTATTTCTTATTCTGTAGATTCTGGTTCTTTAATTCCGTCCGGTTCCGAGATGGAAACTGAGATAAGAGCGGCCACAATACAGGCTGTAGAAGCAATAAAAACCGGGCTGTCTGAAAAAGGAATTTTAATCACATCAAGGAATATAGACCAAATACTTTGGGATATGGGGCAAAAGGATGAGTTCAGGAAAAAACCATATCATAAAACCGTTTCCATTTTTTATTAGGTTGTGTTTGTCTTAGAGAAAACTGCGAGAGACGCGACGCAGGGCGATGCTATCCAGTATTTTCACTCCTGTGGAGGGTGCCCGACAGGCCGGGGTGGTTAAATAAAAAATTAACATCGCGGTTCCCGAAGAATCCACACCATATCAAATAAAAAAAGACCAGTCACTTGCCGGAAAGTTCCCATACCCCAGACCAGTCTGTGTGGGGCGGGTTGGGCAAACTAGCGCAACGCTTCAGATACGCTGCGGCTGGCGGATCAGTAGCGGCAATACGGGCAAAGATATCCGATGCCTCGGCCAGACGCCCAGCCTGAAACGCATGAAGCCCTGAAGCAAAAATGTGCAGCATATCAGCTCGGGCAGCGGCTTCCTCATGCCACATGGGCTCAAACACCCGTACTGCCTCTTTGCGTCCGACGACCCGCAAAAGCCCCAGTTCCCGGCCGTAAAAAGCGTTTCCGGCTGCTTCAAACGTAGCCTGGGAAACCATGATTCGGGTGCCGAATTCCTTGTTGGCCCCTTCCAGGCGGGAAGCCAGATTCACTGAGTCTCCCAGCATGGTGTAATCAAAGCGGGAGCGTGATCCCATATTTCCCACCACAGCCGGACCGGTATTAAGGCCGATACGCATGGTGAGATCCCGGCCAGCAATAACCCGGAAATGGCCCTGACGCTCATCCAAAGCATTCTGGCAGCGCATGGCGGCGCGGAGCGAGCGGATGGCATGATCCTCCTGTTCCTGCGGTGCATTCCAGAACGCAATGATAGCATCACCCTCGTATTTGTCAATGGTTCCTCCTTCTTCCAAAATGATGTCAGACATAAGGGAGAGATACTCATTGAGCAGGTTGGTGAGATCTTCCGGGGATAGCACCTCGGATATGGTGCTGAAGGAAGCGAGATCAGAGAAATGGATAGAGATAACGCGCCTTTCTCCTCCAAGCTTCAGCCTACCGGGTTCCATGATGATCTGGCTGATGACTTCCGGGCTGAGATACTGGCTGAACGCACTTTTCAGAAACCTCCGTTGCCGGCCTTCCGTAGCATACGCCCAAGCAATAGACAAGGCGAGAGAAAGAAAAACAGAAAGCCATACTGGCACAAGAGGCAGCCAGTACAAGCCGCGGTATGCGGCCAGAGACAGAACTACAGGCAGGGAGAGGAAGAGCAGGGCAACAGCGCAAAGCTGCTGCACCCGTGTTGCCCGCAGGGCAAAAATAGCTGCGGCCAGACTTAGAAAGGCTGCCGTAGCTGCATATGTCCAAAATGGTGCCGGCTGGATGAAATCATCAGACAAGAGGTTATCCAAGGCTGTTGCATGCAATTCCACACCGGCAAAGGCCCCATCCGTAGGAGATGGCCGTAAATCCAGCAATGCCGGGGCTGTGAACCCGAAAAAAACATGTCTGCCACGCAGAGCTTCCGGGGAAATAACCGGTTCTCCTCCCTCCTGCAGGCGCAGTTCGCTTTGTATAACTCCTGCCGCACTATAAGTCACATGCGTACCATGCCCTCCACGGAAATTCAGTATGGCCCGGCCCCAGTCATCCAAAGGGATTTTTGCGGCGCTCCCCTCTTTGTGTACGAGTTGGTAGGCGGCGAGCGCCAAGGAAGGCAGATCGTCAGAAGATACAAGATGTATTGCCCTAAAGATACCGTCAGGGTCGGGTTGCTGATTCACCGTGCCAAAACCTGTGGCTCCGGACGCAATAGCGTCGACCGGCGGTCTTGCCCTCTCCCCTCTGGGGGTCAAAGCCAGTATGAGACGCCCATTCTCCATCCCGGCCCGTCCCAGTATCTGATCATCTTCCACGCCATATACCGACGGTTCAGAAAAGATCACATCAAAGGAAACAGAGAGCGCTCCGGCGCGGCGGCAGAAATCTAGGATAAGGGCATAGAGCTCTCGCGGCCAAGGCCATGATAGGCCATTTTCCCGCTCCCCCCAATCCAGGCTGCTTTGGTCCAATCCTATTATACGAATTTGGTCAGTGGCTAAGGATGGGCGGGCAAGAAGCCGCACCCGCGCGTCCCATGTCTGTCGCTCCAAAGCCTGCAACAGACCGGCCGCCTGCGCCGCAAAAGCAATGCACAATGCGACTAGGCAGCAAAGCAACGCTCTGCCTGAAAACAACGGTCGGTTCATCGGGTTTTACCTATAACTTAAAGCACCCAGAGCGTCCCGGAACCGGCGCGCGCGCTCTTTTGTCTCCGCAGCCGGCTGGTCCGACGCTGTTGCCCTCAATGCCTCCAGGCGCTGGGCCGCTGTAGGATGAGTGGTACCAAATCCAGCACTTCCTGCTGGTACACGCTTTTGCATGGTCCGCAGCACGACGAACAAGCAGCGCTTATCATATCCTGACCGATCCAATATATCCTTTGCAGCGGCATCCGCCGCGTATTCCTGATCGCGTGAATACCCATTGATTAGTAGTGCTGTAGTGACTTCGGTAACGGAATCTGAGAAGGATTTTACCAATTCCGGAGGAACTCGGCCTGAGCCGTACCGACCAGCCTCTTCCTTGCCGGCCTCGGTCAACGCCTTCGTAAGCCTGGACTGCTGAATGGCTCCCACAGCATCCCTATTCTGCACATGGGCGATTTCATGAGCCAGGACAGCCGCCAGTTCTCCTTCTCCAGAAATAAGACCGATAAGACCTTTAGTGACGAAAATAAGACCACCCGGCGCGGCAAAGGCATTCACCTCATCAGTATTAAGCAGAAGGAAATGATACCCGCCAAAGGTTTCCGGCATAAGAGAATGCAGGGCAATGGCCTGGCCCAGCCGGTTGAGGTAGGCATTGGCCTTTTCATTATCCAGAGCCGGGTAACGTGAGAGGATTTGCGCGGCTACAGCCCGCCCCAACCAATATTCCTGCTCCGGGGTCAAATCCTGCCGTGATTCAGCAACTTTTTCTCCTAACCCAATAGCCCGTGATAAAGCAGGAGACAGACCGGGTAAGGATGAAGACAACTGCCCTGTCTGACAGGAAACAAGCAGACCACAGCAGAGGAGTATAGAGACGAGTAGACAGAAGTTCTTCATTTTGTGCTCCTCTCCCCGGCAGACAGAAAGGCCATAGACTCTTCCGGAGTATAGTTAAAGCGCAGCATTTTTTCCATAGCGCTATAGCCTTTCGAGTTGTCCTTGCGATACACTTTCTCTATTTGCTCATCAAAACCCTTACCCGCTATGCTAACCTCGCGGTCATCCACATTAGCAGCAGCATCCCGCGATCCGGCAATAAGTGAGCTTTTTCTTTCAGCCACAGCGCTCTGGTGAAGCCAGCCCTTGCCGGCTGCGGCGTTCACCATGAACCAGGGGCTGTTTTCTTCCAGCACTGTCACGCTCTGTCCGTTAGACAGGGCGGCCACAGGCTTGCCCGCAAAAGAAGGTGTGGTCCGAAGCTGCGTTGTCTGCACCTTTACGATCAGAATTTGTCCTACTGCCAGGACTTGGCCTGAGACCATAACAAGCAATGCCACCAGGGCGAGAATAGATACATAATGCCGTTTTCTCATGTCACTCTCCTTAGCCGGACTGGACGCGTCTTAAAATATCCGCAAAATACACTGCCCTCCGGCGAAAAATATTCCTATAAGTTTGCTGTTTTATACTATAATTATAAAATTATATATCATATCCAAGTCAAGACATTATATATATTTTTTTGAATATATTTTAAAAACAAGAAATTACGGACTCACTAAAATAAAATCAGCACAGGGTACATATACAGATTTTTCATATACACACCGCCTTAAAATCATAAGCGTCTGCATCATTTATTTTTACCATCACAAAGCCGTCAATAATGTTATCTTCATTATTTTTTGCTACTGTAACGGAACAGTCCACATCAGGGGCATCCATAGGGGTCCGGCATATTATAGCATCATCCCCAATATAATCCACAATAACCTTAATCTCTCTGTCTATAAAACTTCTGTTAAAATCAGCCGATATATCGCGCTGGATATTCATAAGGATATCAAAACGTTCTTTTGCTTTTTTCAATGGAACTTTCTTATCAAATCCGAAAGCAGAAGTCCCCTCTTCCGGAGAATACATGAATGTTCCCAGGCGCTCAAAGCGTATATACTTGACAAATTCAGTCAGACGGTCGAAGTCTTCATTCGTTTCGCCAGGAAAACCGACTATCATGGATGTCCTAAGGGCAATACCTTTTATTTTCTCCCTCAGCCGTAAAATAAGCTTTTCAATATGGGCGGAGTCATAACCACGTCCCATTCTTTTCAGCACTGAGTCGGAAGCATGCTGGACTGGAATATCAAGATAAGGCAAAACCCTGGGGAGAGAGGCCAGTTTTTCAATAAGACTCTCCCCAATAAAACGCGGATGGGTATACATGAGCCTGATCCAGTCCAATCCATTTATATTGCAAAGATTTTCAAGGAGGTCTTCAAGGTTTTTATAACTGGTGGTATCCTGGGCAATAAGAATCAATTCCTTTACCCCTATAGATACCAGTTCGTTCGCCTCTCTTAGCAGATCAACGGCAGGCACGCTTTTAAAGCTTCCGCGTATGGCTGGGATAGAACAATAAGAGCAGCGGTTATTGCAGCCTTCCGCAATTTTTAGGTATGCTGAATTCATAGGTCCGGTGACTACCTTCGCATTCATACCACATGGACTAGCAGCGGACATGTTCAGCAGTTGCAGACATATCGCGGGAATAGCATCTCTGTCTCCAAGCCTTATGAAAGCATCAGCCTCAGGAAGTTCCTTCTCAATTTCTCTATAATAGCGTTCAGCAAGGCATCCAGTTACAATCAAGCCTTTAAGAGCGCCATTTTTCTTCAAGGAAGCTAAAGAAAGGATAGTATCCACGGATTCTCTGACAGCAGCTTCAATAAAAGCGCATGTGTTGACGATTATTATATCAGCCTCATCCTCCGAGACCATCTGAAATCCTTCAGCAACAAGGGCTGTCATTATTTTTTCAGAGTCAACCTGGTTCATAGGGCAACCCAGGCTCACCAGAGAAAAATACGGGGAGGATTTTATATTAAAGGTCATTAATCAGTATTTCTTTAGAATTCACCGTATTCATCAAAGCTCACGCCTTTACCGTGTCCGACTCCTCCAGGCACTTCCTTTGCAGGGTTTTCAAATACAAAACCAGCATCTTCCTGCCTTGGCATGAGATCCACTTCAGAAGCAATTACCCTCAGGAAATTGGCTTGAGAAGTCCCATTATTCAACTCTCTTTTTGCAAGCGCCCCATGCAGAATTTTGTTCATCACATCATAAGTAGCGCCAAGTCTGGCAACTTTTTCGCCGAACTGCTCCGCATAACTGTGAAAAGCAAGAACTCCCTGGGTAACCATCCTCTGGTCCGGATAGACTATTACTAAAGTTTCATTTTTATCCCTTTCGGGAATCATACGGGCAGAGCGCTCTCCAAGGGAATCATATTCAAAAACATCTGGATTGACTAAACCTCTCACTCCCGTAAGAAACAGCATCAAATCATAGTAAAAAGGATTTTTAGCTTTGATCTCAGAAAAAAGTTTTTCCCTTACAGTATTATCCTCAACAGAACGTCTGTCAAAAAACATATATGTGTTCTGCCGCATTAACTGAGAATCATCCAGCATATCCCCATAAACCGTATGCCATACGCCATCCGAGGATTCGGTGAATATAGCCCTGCCATGATCAAACAGCACGCCTCTTTCGATAAGAGGCAGAGAAAAAGATTCTCCTATGGTGCCGAATGCTATATACAAAGCAAGCAGGGAGTCTATATCCCTAAAGTTAAACGAGTTCATGCGGCTTTTATGTGAGAATTCAAAATTATCTCTCCCAGTATTGCTGGCAGGGGGGTTAAAGGTTTCGCTGTATATGAATCCGTCAACATTCCAGTTTTCATTGTCACGCATATAGATAAGGGTGCGTTCATTTCCTTTTTCATCCAGCACCACAAAATCCAACCAGTCATCGGACAACAGAGTTGATAGATATTTCTGTATTTCCGAAGGCATTTCACCCGATTCCTCATTTATAAGCAACCCGCCCTTTTTCAGAGCCGACGTAAACTGCGTAAGGGCATAGGATGTTTTGCCATCTTCCAGAATCGGTCTGCCGAGATAGTCGAAAGTCTGTTCATGTGTCTGGCAATTTCGGACAAAAACCGGAATACCTGCAACATGTGCTGCAAAGCGTATCGCACTTGATTTTCCATTGCCCGGATCACCCGAAACGGCAATAGGGTTTTTCAAACCGATTGCATTAACAAGCCAGCGTATTTCATCTATTTCAGGAATTTCACCCTGATTGGCTATATAAAGACGTTCCATCCACAAGTCTCTTTTTTTAAGCAGCCGGTCAAGGACCAGGCTCTCTTTCCGTATAATTTTCAAAACGGGTTAGGTTTTTCTTGAATTTAAGTTTTGCTATGCCTGTAGGCCCATTTCTATGTTTTGCGATAATTACTTCGGCAATATCGATAGGGAGGTCTGTTTCCTTATCACGCTCACTGTGAATAAACATTACGATATCAGCATCCTGTTCAATGGCTCCGCTTTCGCGCAGATTAGACAACTGAGGACGGAGATTCTTATTCCCAATCTCGGTTTGTCTGTTAAGCTGGCTCAAGGCTAGAACTGGTACATTCATCTCCTTTGCAAGCCCCTTCAGCATTCTTGAAATAGACGCTATTTCCTGTTCTCTGGAATCAAACCTGCGACTGCCCTCCATAAGCTGAAGATAATCAATTACAACAATGCCCAGTTCAATTTTGTGTTCCTTTTTTATTCGCCGGCATTTCGCCTTTATTTCAAAAGGTCTCAGCCCGGCAGAATCATCTATAAAAATAGGCATTTCTGAAAGACGGTCGGCTGCGTCCTTAACGCTCTCAGTTTCCCTGTAACTAAGGGAGCCTCCTCTAAGCCTTTTTCCGTCAATACCAGCCTCAAGGGATAAAAGACGGGTTACCAGCGCAACACTTGACATTTCTAAGGAAAATACCAGTGAGGCTTTGGGTTTGTCCTTTTCCATTGTTTTTTTTACGGCATTATAGGCTATATTTAATGCAAGAGCAGTCTTCCCTATACCAGGCCTTGCGGCAAGGATAATAAGGTCAGCAGGCTGCATACCCAAAGTGAGTCTGTCTATATCAGCAAAACCCGTGGAAAGCCCGCTAATGCCGTCTTCCCCGGTCCTGGTGGTAAGCTGCGAAAAGACAGCTATCAGCGCATCTTTTAAAGGAAGCACCTCTCCGGTTTTTTGCTGTTCTCTTATAGAAAAGATATTATGCTCAGTTTTATCAAGCAGGCTGCTGACGTCATTAGCTCCGGTAAAACATTCTTCCGCAATTTCAGAACATTTTAAAATAAGCTGACGTCTTATTGAAAGGTCTCTGACAATTTTTGCATAGGACAGTATACCGGCAGAGGTAGATACGGCATCGACAATATTCGCTAATGTCTCATTTCCGCCAATCCGCTGAAACTCCCCATTTTGCTCCAAAATATTTCCCAAAGTAAGAGCATCTATGGGTTCACTTTTATCTTCTAATTCCAGCATCCGGCAATAAATAATACGGTGGGCTTCCCTGTAAAAATCCTCCTCTGACAGCAAAGCCCTTACGTCAACAAGGGCATCCTGATTTATCAGGATGCCCCCTAGTATAGCAACTTCTGCTTCAAGGTTATGGGGAGGGATTTTAACAGCCGCATCGAATCCAGACGAAGTAGCCATGCAATACAATCCTT
>Ga0123353_10009521_pt1 | contig 13428 bp, 6 predicted proteins | sample TergutLab28metaG_3_FD_92763 | JGI IMG/M metagenome (GOLD analysis project Ga0123353, IMG submission 92763) | Labiotermes labralis P3 segment gut microbial communities from Petit-Saut dam, French Guiana - Lab288 P3 | ecosystem: Host-associated > Arthropoda: Insects > Digestive system > Gut ... | reverse complement strand
TCCCTTTCTCAAAGAGATAATTTTCCACATGATAATATTACCAACATAAGAATTTTCACACTTGGGCGCAAAGAAAAAAAACAAGTATCGTATCGAAGATGTGTTGGAACGGCTTGTTTACTGGACTACAGACTGGATGACAGAAGAACCATGGTTCGATTCCCAACAAGGCCACGAGATTTTTCTCTCTTACAAAGCGTCCAGACAGACCCTCTTGCCCACCCAGCCTACTGTTGAATGGGCACAAGGGGGCTACTTCCCCGATGGCAAAGCGGCTAGACCATGAAGCTTACCGCTCACTTACATCTAGTGCCGAGGCTTAGAATAGGTGGGGCTGTACCCGCAGATCCCATATTCTTTGTAATGAAGTGGTGCTTAATTAAGCATATGGACGAAAAACTAGAAGTCGAAACTGAAGAGGAAATAGATGCAGACGCGATAAACCTTTTGCGAAGTGAAGTGGGAAGAGCTGTGAAGGAGATGAGGGATACAAAGGCTACACGTGATAATAATGTTTGTGGGGATCGACTGAAATTTTTGGGAGAATATAGCCTGCAATTAATGGCACAACTTTTCAGCAACATGTGTGAAACTGAAGAGTGATTGAAGGATTTCATTGAAATTACAATGATTGCCTTAGAAGGGAGCCCAAAAGCTACAAAATGCAGCGATCATTACACAATCAGTTTCATCACACTTATACAGCACAAACCGTACCGAATATACTTAGAGGAAGGACCAAAACGCAAATTCAGGTTGTACTTGTAGAAGTTCAGTTTAGATTTAGAAGAGGAAAAGGAGCTAGAGATGCAATTGGAATGCTGAAAAAAAAAATCAGAACGAACATTGGACATAGATGAGGTATTTTGTTCTTGCTTCATAGACTAACAGAAGGCATTTGACCGCGTAGAATGGGCCAAATTAATGCAGATCCTAAAGGGAACTGGTATCGATTTGTACGATTGAAGGTTGGTCGGTAAGTTGTGCATGGACGAGAGAGTTAAATTAACACTGGACCAAAGGCAGACAAGAATTGTGAAGAGGGGAACAAGAGTTAGATAAGGATTTTGTTTGTCGCCCATTCTATTCATTTTTACAGCAAATAAGTTACCAAGGAACACTGGGGACTTCAACATGGAAGAAAGTAGTTCACCATGTGAAATATGCAGATGATCTTGTGCTACTGGCTAGGGAATAAACGTTGCTACAAGGCTTGAATGCTAGATTAATTGAAATTGGAGGACATTGACGTGGAAAAACTAAGATACGTAGAATCTGAAGGTGACCATCCTAGAACACGTTGTGTTAAATAAAAAACAAAGGGAAAATGTGGAATATATCAACTATTTGGGTAGTATGATAACAAGTGAAGCAAGATTTGCACGTGAAATTACATCCAGGATTGTCATGGCAAAATCAGCATTACCAAAAGAGTGGACCTGAATTTAAGGGAAAAGCTATTAGAGTGCTGTATTTGGGGTAAAACTTTTAATTCTGCTGAAAATTTGACACTTCTGGAATTCTATCAGCAATAAATGGACTTTTTAAAAGCTGTAAATCCCGCTGTGCGTGATGCTATAAATAATGAATAAAAAAATTAAGGTCGAACATCACAATATTTATATAGTATTAATATAGTTATATGTTTCTTCCTCGTGAGGTCATCATCAGGCTAGCGTGAGAACAATTTTAGAAAGACTATACAAATTGCATTTACTGGAAATGAGGACCTCGCGAGGTCGGTACACGTAGCTATATTGATATAAATAGTTTGTTGTGTTCGACGGACATTTGTTTGTTTATTGTTTATAATACCTAGAAAGTTTTTAAACTAGGTGCTGGAGGAGGATGGAAAAGATGAGATGGACCGATCGTGTGCTAAATGAAGAATTACATCGAGTCAAAGAGAAGGGGAATATCGTATATACAATAAAAAGAAGGAAGGCCAAATTGATTGGTTGCGTAAGAACTGCCTTCTAAGATACGTGATTAAAGGAAAGTTAAAGGGAATGACAGAATTTAGGAGAAGACGAAGAAGAAGAAGCAAGCAGCTATTGGATGGGCCTAATGAAAAGAGAGGATACTGTAAATTGAAAGAGGAAACTCTTTGGAGAACTCACTTTGAGAGAGTCTATGGACTTGCCATAAGACAGACTACGGAATGAATGACTATTAACTGTTAATCACATGGATACGTACACATTATACAACGTTCATTTGATACATAATAATTCTAAAGTGAACATTTTGCTAATAAAACATTGTTATTTTACTTTGCAGCAATCCATAGAACGGTAATTAGATTTTGATTCTAGGTAAGGCACGAATTTAGCAATTTGCATTTTCACCTAAATTGGAAATGTCTATATTTACCTGTCAAGACAATGTAAGTTTTGGATAAAAACTGTATGTGCGTTTCTGAAGATCTTGAACATGTTTTATTATCTGAACATACCACAGAAATATGAACATTGCCTGCAGATATTTAAAAAATTGCGTAGTTTCTTTGTGTAGATGATCCATTTGAATTACAGTTTCTTTGAAGTTTTGCTTCTTGCAGGTGGAAGATGAACGTGGATACACAGTGACTGAGCGTCTTATACACAGTGACTGAGCGTCTTATACACAGTGACTGAGCGCCTTATACACAGTGACTGAGCGTCTTATACACAGTGACTGAGCGTCTTAAACACACTGACTGAGCATTTTATACACAGTGAGTGAGCGTCTTGTACACAGTGACTGAGCGTCTTGTACACAGTGACTGAGCGTCTTCCCACTTTCTTTAGACAGACTACATACTGATAGAAAATTATTTCTGATTCCGGACAATCCTAGCAAGCATCTGATCTTATGCTTTGAAACTTGGAGGAGAAAAGCGTATTGAACTTTTCCGTAGGTAATCTGGGAATACAATTTATTTTCGAACATTCCTGCTCAAAATCATATATCGTTAGAAATACATGCTGCCAAATACTGTTGGTATATTTACCGCAGAAGTTAACGTGACCTTGAATGAATGATTTCGTGCTTCCTTCGCTGTATAAATGATATTTTCTTTCTTCTGAGAAGGTACGCGTCGTTGTTTGGTAGTTGTTAGATCTCTTGGTTTTGAAATTTGCAGGTAGTCTCCTTTAACACAATTTCCGGGTGTGAAAGCATCTTTTAGAGAGTAATTCATTCGCCCTCATTATATCTGCACTGGAACCTGATCAAACTGATTTTGAAACATTAGAATTTAATTTGAACTCTTGTGAAAAATATTCGAACCATGAAGAAAATTCATTCTGGAACTCTGAATGATGCCAACAGACTTGTGCTTCAGTATCTGACAATCATTCGATGAGGTGGATAATCAGAAAATAGTTTTGCCAGGCGGAAAGTGACTAAAAATCTTTTTCGCTTGCATGTTTCTACAGATTCAGTTTCGTTTCAAAGGTCTTTAACTCTCAAACATATCACACAGTAGTTTACATTTTCCCTGAATTTTCATATCAAGTTTATTAAGAGAAGGCGTTTTGTCCATAATAGATGCAACAACCATGACCCATTTTTCGCCAAATATCCGTTTTACGAGTTTTCACACTTCTTCTTTAACAATATCTATACAAATTTGCGATACAATGAAGAGCTTTTAGAGCTGCATCTATGCTAAGAGGCCTCACTGCTGAGTAGCACTTGACGACACAATAATGTTACCATCTCACTTCTTTCAGTAAATATTGGCAGTGACGATTTTTCAAACAGTAGCGCCTCGTGCAGCCCACTTTTAATTTCTAGTGCCTAAAACTTACTTCATTTCCAGCAAAAACCTTTACAGCACAGTGCCTCTTAATGAACGTTGTTGCGAATCCTCTTACGATTGTCAGAGCTCATACTTACGTCTTCTTCTCCAATACGCCCTACTACGTCAGTTACGTCAGCCATGCATATTTCTGCCACTGTCGGTTTTCACGCTGGTCAGTGTTTCCCAAAATAATGATAAACAAGCAAGTGTGTCCCTTACTTTCAAGGACAAGTATAAAGTATCAACCTCCTCATAAATATGTAAAACAGTGATATGAAGAGCTGCAAGGATAATCAAGTGTGCAGTTGTCATTGCTGTCGTAATTCCCAACTGCATAAGAGTCAACTACTGTCTTTTTATTAAACAAATATGCTTTAATTTCTTACATACTTCTTGTAAATTTCGGGCAGGGAGGCTGATATCTTGAAAACTTATTTTCTTGTCTGGACATTCCTCTTCAGCAGCAGCAGCAGCAGCAGCAGCAATAAACAACGTTTCACAAAATCATAGGCCATAAAAGGCCTGTATTCTTTCGCAGTAAAAAATAGGATACGCTGCTGAAGTCTTAAATAAACTATTAATTTCCATATTCTTTACTTTTCCATTTTGCTGTGCATTTATCAGAATTTCGCAGACCACAAGAAGTTGGGACCTCGGTTTGCCGAACCCTGATTAATTCGATGAATTTTTACGCATGTTTACGAATCGGCAAGTTGGGCCTATCTTCAGGCGGAAAATACCTGATCTTTCCATGGGGCGCCCCCACAGAAAATCTGACAAGGACCACAGTCATTTGTTTGCTGTGATGCCGTGTGGACTTTTCAAGTGTATGTCAATATGAAAATTGTCTTGATATTATTTTATATGTTTGTTACTATTATTAGAGCTTCTACTAGTTCAGAGCTGTGCTGAGGAGAAGTAGCTTTGCTACTAACTAACTAAGTGTTATGTTGCCCAGCAAGTCTTGGCTTTATCTCGGTGCTGGCGGGCTGCCTGACCTGCGGACCCCTGTTGGACACTCTGGGCCGCAAGAAAACTCTTCTTGTAATCAACACGCCCTTCATCATAGGATGGCTGCTCATGTGGATGGCGCCCAAACCGGCTCCTGTCTCTCTCCTTTACTTCGCTCGTCTGTTGAATGGACTTGGAGAAGGAATGGTACGTTCTGGTTGTCTTATTTCTACCGTTCTTTTCCTTTCTGTCCGTTTTGTGAGATTGTTAGTCATCTGTAAGTCTCTCGCATTTAACTCTTGAATTGTTTGACCGATTTTCTTGAAGTCTGGTGTAGACGTAATGCTACGCTGACTTCCTGTTTTATAATATCCTACATTTGTAATAACGAGGGGCGGAATTGCGTAGTCGGTATAGCGAATCGCTACAGGCTTGGACGGTCCGGGATCGAATCCTGGTGGGGGTGACATTATGCGCACCCATCCAGACCTTCCCTTAGGACCACCTAGCCTTTTGTGGAAGAGCAGCTTGTCTCTTTCCTGGGGTAATTCGGCCGGAGCGCGGATTTGACCACCCACTCCATCCAGTGTCGAGGTTAAAGAAAGAATAGATCTGTACCTTTAGACCTCTTCTGGGCCTTCATCGCCTGTTGTAGGGTAAACTTTGCCTAGTGTGTATATGTAATAAAAATATAGCGGACACAAGAGTTTTTTTTTCGGCGAGGAAGAATCTAGCGCCATTTATTATAGCATTACGCGAGGCGATAGACTTAAAAGTGAACACCTATGAGTCTTATTACTTCAGCGTCATTTGGCTAAACAACCTAAGGACATGTATGTGGCAGATATTTATTGGCTATTCACCCGCCCGCAAGAGTAATGCAACATTCCAAATAAAACTACTGGCTTTTAGAGCTTCCGACTGAAATTTTGGAAATTAGTACATATTTAAATATTTTCCTGTGGCGCTGCGGCCCAACGCTAGCCATGGCCTCATTCTGGAGGTTTCTAGATCACACACAACGACGCACCACAGTCGGCAGGACTCCTCTGAGCAAGTGATCAGCTCGTCGCAGAGACCTCTACCTGACAACACACAGCACTCACAACAGACAGACATCCATACCCCCGAATGGATTCGAACCCATAATCCCAGCAAGCGAGCGGCCGCAGACCTACACCTCAGACCGGCCATATTGAAATATAGCAATGTTTTGCTATTACGTTATTTAAGTTTTTAGTGTTTTTGTTTTTATTATATAATTATCTTATGTTTTTTTTTTACTCTGTAAGGATTAGTCTACATATATTAGTAACTGGAAACATGCCAGCGGCAGGAAAAATTTGAAGACCTGTCCCAAAGATGTAACACGGAAAATATCTGTACCCGAGTTAAAGTTTTTCTGAAAGTGGTAATGGAGGAGACGACTATGATGATGACGACGATGATGATGATGATGATAATAATAATAATAATAATAATAATAATAATAATAATTTGGTCTAGTGAAATTTAAACTGTTTTTTGCGGGTTTAATTTGTGGATGTTCCGGGATTTCTTCTTGAGTATTGTAGTTGGTTTTTAATATCTCTATATTTATTATTCTGCAACTACTCGTGGGCTTGATGAGTTCTCAGGTGCATATTCTAACAAGCTGATTGTTTCTATGGTAAGCAGTGGCTGAGAGTAGCTCGATTTAAGGGGTGAACCAGTTTAGGTGCTTCTTTGCCTGAAGACGGAAGCAGAGCCGGCTTCCGAAACGTCCGTGTTTTTAAAAAAATTATATAATGGGCAAAGTTCAAAAAAGGAGATAATGTCATTGAAGAAATAAAGAATTTGGCTGGGTTATAATCCGAATATTCGACATCACCTCTTGCATCCAACACGCCAGGCCTGGAACTAAACTACATTTCCGTGATGGGTTTTAAAATGATATTCCCTTTCTGTAAATAGGTGATAGGTTAAGAAGAGGAGTTTTGTAGAGCTGAAGTTTGGCGAAGTTTGGTGGGATCTGTCTGATATTCCTTGTTGGGTTTTTATTTGTGTATATTCCTCCATACTTTTCTTTCGCCCTCTTTTCTCTTTCTTTCCTTCTTTCTTTCTTTCTTGTATGCAGATATGTGATTTCTTCACTTTTAGGTCAGTATTCCTGCAAACATTTACATCTCTGAAGTGGCGTCAAGTTCCACGCGTTGTATGCTAGTCACTTGGCCGTCTTTGGCTGTGTCCGTCGGTGTCCTGCTGGTGTACGCTCTAGGACTACTTATCCAAGAATGGCGCACCATCGCAGCCGTCAGTACCTTCGTGCCAGTCCTCACAGCGGTTTTCATCATTGTGTGTATAATTGAATCTCCAGTTTGGCTTTTGGATAGAGGGAGCGAAGAAGAAGCCAAGAGGTCTTTCCAATGGCTCCGTTCCATCAACGATCCCAATAGAATTCTAGACGAATTTCAGAAGGAATTCCGAATAGTGATTGAAAACAGTAAGATGATGAAGGGTAGTGTTAAGAATGTAACGCAACATGACGAGGAAGAACCTTTGTGTCAGAATATCGGAACAAAATATGGGACGGCTGAATTGGGAACGAAAACAGCAAACAGCGGTGCTCTCATAAGCACTGTGTGTTCCACGCTAAAGCGGTCGGATGTGTGGAAACCTCTTGTGATTCTCAACTGTTATTTCTTCTTCATGCAGTTCTCTGGCATTCCTGTCCTCTTAGCCTACGCTGTGAACATCATGATAAGCGAGGAAGTGTCCGTGGAGCCATATCTGGCAACACTGCTGCTTGGAGTTGTGAAGATCCTTTTCGAAATTGCTGCGGGATTTGTTCAAAACAGGCAAGTGTCATACACAAGATGAGGGGGAGAATAAAAGTAAGGATTAAACGATGTAGTGAAACACGCTGCATTAATTTACTATGGGGGGGAAAGAATATCTACGTCTCTGAAGTTTCTCAGGCCTTGGCTGCTCCTTCTTCTAACAAAAGTAGACCGGAGAGAAGGTAAAACGCTGGGAAATGAAGAAGATAGGGTGGTGGGAAATGGGCTATTTGGTTATGTCAGAAGAAATTAGTTGATCATGTGGGTTGAATTTTATATATATAGAGAGACATTTTGGTACTGTTAGGACGGCTGGGTTTGGAGAGAAATTTTGTAGAAAATTCTGCATTAGGGGCATACTGTGCAACGCGAAATTTCGGCACTAGCTCAGCGTTCCAGGAATGAGGAAAACCACGGAACTCCGTGATCAATTTGGCCTGCCTCAGGACATTTCGGATACCTGATTACTTCTAGTCAGCAGTGTGGCTTTCAGGTACGCGAGTACTGGCTTTAGGACCTGTATATGCCGTTGCTTTCGCGAGACTGCCACTGGCCTTCGAGACAAAACAATGTGAAGGTTATATTTATTAAAACGCAACTAAACATAGTTATTTAACGTTATACCGTCTACTGTTTTTATTATAGTGCCTCCGACAATTCTGAGTTCATTTCAGATCGGCTTCAGGGAGAAAATATACAATGGAGTATGTGTAAGTGTAGAGTCACATTAAAGAATGTTATACTTACGTTTATAAATAAATAAATATACGAGTATATAAACCATTCTGACATTACTTACAGATTTTATTAAGTATTAACATACTTGTGCAAATAAATAATTAGTTAAAGATAAGAAAATAAAAGGCTAAGAGATTTTAAAAGTTTACGAAGGTAAGTTTGTTTGGCGTAATCAGTCGTCGCAGAATATATATATATATATATATATATATATATATATGTGTGTGTGTGTGTGTGTGTGTGTGTGTGTGGAAGACAATGTTTGCTTATGCATCCAGAAATGGGAGTGTACTCTTAATTTGTTATCGTTCATCTCTGTCCCATACAGACTGAATATGAAGTTCGCGAGAGGATGGTGTTTTGAAATAAACCGAAATGTTGGAGATAGTGTAATTTACAGAGTAAAATGTATAATATCAAATAAGTGGATTTAGCTGGATTTTGTTAAGTAACAAAACTAATAATCGGACAATGTATAATCTTAAGAAAAACTATGACAATATGTTTTAATGTTCCCTCTAGAAAATGTCAATATTCTCTACCATTTTAGCTCGAACTACGTCACTCGTCGACTTTTAAGACAACCTGTATTTTATTTTACACTTTAATTTGTACTAATATAATATAAGTGGGCCAGTTTGTTTGTTCACAGTAATATTTTGTTACAACAAACATACCCGACCGCACAATCCTCAGCCCTTCCCGAGTTACTTAAACTCTCAAGCTCCTGTATCCTCTCACCCGATGCCATTTGACAATAAACAGCGACGTTGAATATCCCCGCACGCACATATGAATTAAATTGCTGGTACTTTTCCGTAGGTGTGGCAGACGACCTTTGTCAATGGGATCTGGAATTGGAATGGTGATTTGCATGATGGGACTGGGGCTGCATCGTCAGATGACGGAGCAATCGGAGACGGGGAGAAGTCTGGCCTGGCTGCCACTCTTGCTGATATTTGTCTATTTTGTAAGTTACAGTCATAAATCATTCTGGTAAGCCCTGTATGGTTTTAATGCTTCATTAAATTTTACAACGTAGTAAGCATATTAACATGTAAAGTTCTGCGAGTCACACCGTTGGTGTGAGTGAATCACACCCTGGCTGCCATGGTTACAGTGCGTGTTCACTGTGAGGTACGTATTAAGGCAGAAGGAACATATGAATATAGAAAACATCTGCATAATTACTTGGTGTGTTTACTGTGAGGTACGTGCTGACATGGAAGAAACAATTCAGTGTCGAGCATGTATTACACAGCACATTCTTTGTGCAGTGCAAGTTGTAATGTGTAGAAAGTGGCAGACAGATTAACAGTGGTCAACGAGCGTTGCGGTCATGTTTATGGCTATCATAATTGGTTTGCAGTGCCAGATGGGCAGAAGGAAGCAGGTCGTGTTAAAGACTCATACGAGCAGAGTAACTTGCTTGGACGCAAGAGAAGGAAACGAAGTCATGATTTGTCAAGCTGTTCGAAAAATAAGTATAAATTTTTAATGTGTGAAAATTGAATAGTTACATTAAACGTGTTTATATTTGAATGACGGTAATCGGTGCCAGTCCGAGTGGCCGCGCGTTCTAAAGCGTAGGTCGGCCGCTGAGATTGTGAGTTCGAATCCCACCGGTGGCCTGGATGTCTGTCTGTTGTGATTGTTGTGTATTGTCAGGTAGAGGTCTCTGAGACGAGCCAATCACACGTCCAGAGGAGTCCTACCGACTGTGGTGCGTCGTTGTGTGTGATCTAGAAACCTCGTGAATGAGGAGGCCATGGCCACCTGGGTGGGGGACTGTTGCACAGAAAGAAAATAGAGGGTAGTCGGTTGTAAGCTTGCTGTATGTGAAAACGACAATATAAAGTAATGGGATTGTTTATTATTATAATGGTTTAGGCATGTGCATCATTTAAACTATTCTTAGATTATAGTCAATAATCAAAACATTAGGAAAAGATAAATCATAGTGTGTAGCCTAAACCCCAGAGTTATGATTCATTGTTTGTTGACATTACTGAATCCCAATTGCAGGACTAGCACTTGAATATTGTGCCAGATCACCTAAGCGGGAAAGTGATTATTGTGAGTAATAGAACCATAAAGCATGTTTCACTGACCCGATTGAATGTGTAATATAAAACAGAGCAGTTAGTAGAATTTGTTACCAGCACATTAGACCATTAATGATCTGTAAAACCACTTTACATATGTAGACCCCACAAAATTTTTTGATTTATCGAAACATATCGACATTTGTGTAAGAATTGTTATTAACGTAGAAATGTGTGCTTTTCATGGAAACAAAATTGTTTTGCAAAACGTCCTTGGGTACACACGAACACAAACTGCAGAGTGGTCTGAGAGGGGAAGAGACGTAGGATGAATAGGAGAAATTTGTGTGTGAAAATGGTATCAGAGAGAGAATCAGTAACAACGCAGCTATAGATCAGTTGATAAGCATCATAATACAGCTTTGTTTAGAAATGTTTTAAGTTTGCCTTTTAATGAACACGTGGTATGGTGTAGTGAAATGAGAACAGAAAACGCCATGTCATAATATGTTTCGTTATGCTGCAACTTAATGGTACTCTCTCCGGACACCTGCGATTGAAATATCTGCTCACAGACTAGCCACTTCAATCGGGTATTTCGTGGTTTTCTTCAATCGAATACCTGGATTATGCCTCGAATTAGACCACGACAAATGTCCTTACACATTATTTCTAATTATTCACTAAACCTCCTGTCGTTCTAAGATATGTCATAAATAATTAAGCGTTTTGAGTAACCAACAAATGAAACAAAAATTAGTTTTATTCACGCTATTTACATCAATGATTTTTTTACTTATCAGCATTTATATGCAGTATTAGAAGAAAATATCAACGACGTACGGACAATCGCGTTTTGACCACTATGTCATTATTATGAGTGGATACATGGATAACTTAAAAATTTGTTGCAGGTTTCAGCTGCCATGGGCTTTATGCTCATCCCATGGGCGATGCTTGGAGAGGTGTATCCTACGAAAGTGTCAGGTTTTGCCTGTGGCTTCACAACATGTTTGGGAAACTTCTTCGGATTTGCTTCAATTAAGCTGTTCCCGAACCTCGTGGTGTTAACGGGCGGGACCATAAGCAGCAAAGCTATAAACTGCCCAGAGGGTGTGTTCTATCTGTACGGAGGTGTTACTTGTGTTGCTGTTGTGTTCATTTACTTGTACCTTCCTGAAACTTTCAGAAAAACACTTCAAGAAATTTCAGATGGTTTCTCAAAACCTGGTATAGAAATATTAAACTGACATTTTATTTGAATATCAGCAATTTAAGTCACTCTGTAGTATTGGAACAAAGCAGTACTTTTATTCACATTTTGCGGTTTTGCAAAGCATTAAATTTAGGCCACCCATCTCTCAGGAGTCTCTAAGGTGTGATTAAGCATTTGACTGGCACACCTAAGCCTACAGCTGTGTTTTCTGTCCCCTTAACAGGCCGGGGTGTGAGCTGAGGCTGAGGCTGACTGCTTACCTCCACCTAGTGCTGCGGTCAAGAATGGGCGCAGTTACACTTTCACTCACCCTATAAGCTTCCATTTTGTGCGTAATGACAATTGTAATTCCCCTTTTTTTTAAAATGAATGCATCAGATCTGTTATTGAGTTTATTTCTTTAAGACCGGCCCATAATTTTTGTTGTTGTTCAAGAGGTTAAACCACACATGATGAGAAAGTAACTGAAACGCAACATTACCAACACATTCGCTGTAGAAAGTAACTGAAACGCAACATCACCAACACATTCGCTGCAGAAAGTAATTGAAAACAACATTACCAACATATTCGCTGCAGAAAGAAAGGTCAGAGAAAAAGGGGGCAAAATGGTACTGCTTGTACTGTACAAAGCCTAGGCACATCGGGTCCTTAAAGGTTCACACCGATAATACATTCTATTTATATTCTATTCTTCTGTGGATGTTTCTGCCTTAAGGTATGTAACAAGAGAATAAATTTCTGAATTTTCAATCCGACAACTCTGAGCGTTTTCTCTTTTAAATCTAGATAACCCTGCCCTAAGCTCTTCACCCAGCAGCTATAATTAATTTATATCATTGTAATTTATACAATAATTGTTACGGTATAATAATAGACTATATAAGGCCTAAAACTTGAGTTATTAATGACAAAAGTGACAGGAAGAATGAATTAGCGAAGTTCTTAAAGAAGAAGTGTGGCGCTTGAATAAATATTTATAACTTTGGCTCATATATATATATATATAGTGATAATTTGATTTATGGTTGTGTGCATACGAGTGTAAACTACGTGATAGTGTATAATGATTAGTGTTATATGTATGTGTATACTTATATGAACATGATATTGTATGCTTTCACATTTTTAGAGCATTCCACCGTTGCATGTTTACTAGAAACCAATAAATCTCATATGCATTTTTGTTCATTGGAGATGTAAAATGGCTGATTATTTTTTAAAAGCACGATTGGAGAATATGTACTCAAAATTGACAGTGACATTCATTGTAGCTTAATTATGGAATAGGCACACTGAAATACGTAATTAGTGGATGTCTGTCGTATTGAATTCAAGCAAAACCTGCAGAATTTTTACGGGCTACTTGGAGGAGCCCATTTATCGTATTATGCAAATTAATGTTAAGAAACATGCCTGACAATCAGAATTCCCTACGGCTTTTAGTAGAAGTCTCCATATACGATTTCAACGGATTCTGTGAAGTGGCGTGGAGGATACATAAGAAGCTGTATTTGTGTCCTTACTTTATCGTCCAGACCGGTTCTGGGGTTCACCCAGCCCCCTATCCAGTGGGTACCTAGGTACATCATCATCATCATCATCATCATCATGTTCCTGAAGGGTTAGGTGTGTTTCCTGTTCCTTGATCCTGAAGATCAAGTTGGTCCCTCCATCTCTTCCTCGGTCGTCCTATGTTCCTCGTCCTTTTGGTTTATATTGTAGTGCTTGTTTTGGTGGTCTGTTTGTGTCCATCCTCTGTACATGTAGTAGCCACTTTTTCTGGTACTGTTTTATTTCCTTTACTATGTTCTGTGTTCCCGTTTTTTGCCTAATACATTGATTCTTTTCTTTATCTACTTTTGTTATTCC
>Ga0123353_10009520_pt1 | contig 13428 bp, 7 predicted proteins | sample TergutLab28metaG_3_FD_92763 | JGI IMG/M metagenome (GOLD analysis project Ga0123353, IMG submission 92763) | Labiotermes labralis P3 segment gut microbial communities from Petit-Saut dam, French Guiana - Lab288 P3 | ecosystem: Host-associated > Arthropoda: Insects > Digestive system > Gut ... | reverse complement strand
TAAGAACAGGCTAGGAATTTATTCCACCGTCAGTCTAACGTGTTCGATGTATGTCAATATCTGTTATTTCCCACTGGAGTAATTTCAGAACTAATTTTCATAATATGTCTTCTGGGTTTCTCCAGATAATTTTGTCCACTTCCACCACTGTCATTTTGTTTCTTATAGCTAATCTGTGATGGGTAGTACTAAATCTAGGTATGAAGCTATAACTTCTGGGTAGAAAGGATGACGCCCAACTTACTTTATGAACGTCTTAGTTTATACCATGAGGTTAACATGAACTATATATTAATAGATAATCAGTATACCATTCAGCGATACATGTATGCACATAATTTCTACTCACACAGATTCGGCTACAGTATACTTGTTACACGACTTGTTGTTATTGTTCTGCATCATGCAAAATATGACCTCACTTAATCTAACAATGTCAAATTTTATGGCCCTGCTCTGAAATCTGGAATTCGCACGATCGTACTGTTGATTTATTGATGGCAGAAGATTAAAACTTACGTGCTACAAAAGCGGGATCACCTGTTCTGGGGCATTAAGTGCATAGTAAGTGGAAAGCAAACCTGACAACTTGTTAACAAATCATTAGAGTGATGAACGTGTCGCTATGATGTACATTTCTATTTCGTACAGACGATTGTTGGTTTCAGACTATTTTTTCTTTTGTCCACTGCAGTTAAGTTATTCCACCCTCGGGTAATAATACATGTGCAAATGTGGTACAATTCTGGACCTATTTCCTGCATCTCCCGTTCGACGAGAAAGTCCGATCGTATGCAACTTATTTTTATTTCAGTCCTCAAGCCATACTACGCAGCACATGAGTCAGGTTGGAGAGGGAACTGGCCTTTCTTGCATATTGTGCACGATTCACGAACCCTCCCAAGAGACTGCTGCTTAGTCAACCTCGCATTATATTAATGCCTGGTTACATAATGGCAATAGAGAGTACGGAGCAACGTCAAATGCTAATTTTATTTTACATCAGTCGTGCTCTACGGTTTGTGATCACGATACTCGCTTCCAGCGGAAGAAGTTTTGGGGCAATAAGTGTGGGATCTTATTAACTGAAGCGGAATATCATTTTTTAAAAAATGTGGTGAGTATATTTGTGATTTATCGACGCTTTCAGTTGATGCGACAGACTCTGCCTAGCGTAGATGATGTACATAGGTGAATTAATGAGCATGCAGAACTGGTGTAAAGGCACTGACAGCGGAAACTAAAGTACTCGGAAAAAACTTGTCAAAGTGCCACCTTTTTCGTCACAAATCCTACATGTATTGACCTGGAGTCGAAATGGGACCTCAGCGATGAGAGGCCGGAGGCTGGTTGCCTAAATTGTGGCATATTACATTGAATCGACGCGAACCAAAATGAAATCCGTCCGAAGAATTTTAATGTCAATTCCCGGTAGAAACTAAACCGCTAATCGTGTAGCAGTTTCACGGGAAAAAAATTAATAGAAGCGGTCAAAATACGACCTTGAAACTGGGCTTTTCGTCCGTACGACCATTCCATAGAAACAATGAGAATTATTTGACAAATTTTGACTGTGGACAAGCCCCGTATCCTCTGACAGCCCGTAGGTCCGTAGAGTTCTGAAATACATATTTCGCCGCTAGACCGAGACAGCTGTGTTAGTACTGGATCATGCATAGTCTCGTATGTAGGAAACTGTGCAGCAGTCACACTGTGATCAGCTGACACTTGTGTGGCGAGTGGCGTTGTTTGTGAGGTTATTTTCAATTGTATCTGGACGATACTTGTCTAACGTCTCTAACCGGTCTTGAGTTTGAAATGTGTAGGCACCGGAAACTGTTGATTATTTTCTGCGTTGGATATACTGTACATTCAAGGAATGCACATTTTGTAAGGACCTACTATTTCCGTAAGTTTTACGAGTCAATCATAATGCACGTAGTCGCGGACAGTTGACATTATTTTTTACCGCAGTTTATATCAATCGCACTTACTCAGAATCCCAAAATTCGAGGGTAAAAATGGTGAAAGAGGCGGGTGGTGGGAGGAGGACACGAATGAAGTTTTACAGATTTTAATGCGAAAGGAAATTTCCGTGCGAGAAACCGCTCATTCTCCGAATGTGCCGAAGAGTTTACTTCAGGATAGGCGGAGAAGAATGTTGAAGCGAAGTGAAGCAAAATTGAAGCCAGAGTTGCACTGATTTGAAACTACCTTATCGGAAGAGATGGAAGTATGTTTGGTCAGCCATGAATAAATCTAGCCAGCTGTTTAACGCCTTTGTCAAGGAAGCATTTTTGAACTTGACGTGTGGTTTTGCCTAAGTCATGTTGACTTAGGCAAAACTTGAAAATGAAATCAAGGCTGCTGTAAAACGTGTTTATTGGTTGTTCATTAGGAGGCATCGTCACTTGTGCCTGCGGAATTCGGAACCCACAAATTTAGTTGCAAGCAGTAGGATTCATACATCGCAGGTCCCATGATTCCTTTTATAACTTGAGAAGGCGATGAAAAAATAAGCCTTTGCTCCGCCTTGCGTATTCAGTACGAAAGAAACGGGAGTGTAGTGTGTAGTGTGTAGTGTGTAGTGTGTAGTGTGTAGTGTGTAGTGTGTAGTGTGTAGTGTGTAGTGTGTAGTGTGTAGTGTGTAGTGTGTAGTGTGTAGTGTGTCCTGTCGACATCAGAGTGTTCCGTGTAAGAGGCAAGAAGCAAACGTTGGAGATAAATGTATCAAATAAATACCGACAAATACACACATGTATCATTAAAACACCACCGTATTAACACTATTATATATTAACATTATTATCCTTTATTTGTCCAACTAATGCACACAAATTATTATAAAATTGTTAAACTGTTAAAATCGTTTAAAATTACGTATAATAGTTGCTCCAGCATGTTTCGGTTTACATAAACCATCACCAGGGAGCTCTCAGCCTGTGCTTCGCTGAAGTTACAATGTTGACTTCGGGTACGTATCGTTATTTGAAGTTATCGGTATTGTGGCTGCGTACGTATATGAAGGCAACATTGTAACTTTAGCGAAGCACAGGCTGAGAGGTTCCTGATGATGGTTAATGTAAACCGAAACATGTTGGAGCAACTATTATAATTTTAAATTATTTTAACTCTTTAACAATTTTATAATAGTTTGTGTGCATTAGTTGGAAAAATAAAGGACTTAACACTATCAACATGCACTGTGTAACTACGAAGACTAGACCTATATGTTACCTATACTCAGGGAGTAAAATTGATACATTGTGGCAGCGCGGGTCAACAAAATGGACCACCCGATGTAAAATTAAGGATGTAGAATAAAAAAGATAAAGTCTGATGACGATAACTTTAAGAAGGGGGGGGGGGTGGCCACTGTGTTACATCAAATGTTCTGTGTAAATACCGGTTGACAATTTATTCCGGCCAACATCAATTTTCAGAGGGAAAAATTAAGGAGAGACTTTCAATTTAGCTGCCGAGATTATTCAACGGCATGGATGGATTAACGGTGACATCCTTCTTGCTTGGCTGAAAGAATCTGAGGCCTTTTCACCCTTAGTCAGACTGCCCTGTTCTTCTGGTTCCAAATGGCTACAGCAGTCATCCGGCTGTTCAGTTCATCCCGGTTTGCAAGAAGTAGAAAATGTGCATGTGCTGTGAACTCCCATCACAAAACTTTGAACAGGAATTTCGTGAAACCGTGCGAAGGGGCATTTTTCGAAGTGTACGCTTCCGCAATGAGGAGTGCAGCAGGTTGGAGGATAAGCATGATGTAGCAGATCTTGTGAATGAATCATTCAGTGTGCAGAACTGAACTGGCAAGAAGTGGGTTATCGTGCAATATGTTCCTCCGAAACGCGGAACATTTAACCGCTACACGTACAGAAACCCAAAAGAAGACCATAATTTGATCTTATATTCTATCTTTTAACTCACCTTACTTTATCTGTTTACTTATTTGCATTGTGTTGTTTTTTTAATAAAATGTTTGTTATTTGCTTTGATGCCGGGTAGCTCAGTCGGTATAGTGACTGACTACGGGCTGGACGGTTCGGGATTGAATCCCGGTGGGGACGATATTTTCCGCCCGTCCAGACCGGCCCTGGGGTCCACCTGTAAAATGGGTACCGGGTCTTTCCGGGGGGTAAAGTGCGGCCGGGGCGTAATGTTGACCACTCACCCCTTATAGTGCCGCGGTCATGGAAGAGTAGAGCTATACCTCTACCCACCCTCTGGGCCACACCGGGCCTGTAACGGGATCACTTTACCTTTACCTTTTTTACTTCACTCCTTTATGCTGGTTTCATCAAAGACATGGATTTCTAAAGTGGGTAAAACAAATGTGTCTCCAATGGCTAGATGTTCATACTAAGTTTCACGAGAGTGTCTACAATATTTGTACCCGTGGCTAAATCGAGAAAGATCATGCAATGATTCAGGCTCTTAGACGCCAGCTTCTTACAATGTAAGCCCGGGTTCAACCCTGGGCAGTCCACGTCGGATTTGCGGTGCATATAATTGCCACCGGTTCAGATTTCCTTCCGTCTAATATATTTTTCCTTGTGCGCATTTATTCCAACAGCGAACATTCGCACCTACCATCATCACCATCATCTGAACTCCTATATAACCCTTTCTCGGCCACCGTGTGAAGAAACTGTATGACGTCCCTCAAAAATGTAAACATGAATCTTCTCTAGATCCATTTAAAACTAGCAGGAAGACAGCTCACGCTGTTTTCTCAAGGTTCGATCATTCCATATTAGTTATGCATTTGTATAAGGTCACAGCCAGTCTGGTGACGGGAGAAACCAAAATTCACCTGGGATCGTCAGTTTTATCCCTGACTACGGCGAGTTATTTTATGATTCTGCCATTCAATCAGATTATACAGTGCCAGTGGGATGATTATAAAGAATGAGGAATGTGGATGTAAAAGTTTATAACCTAATGAGTCTAACATCCCCGCATTTTCCTGGAGGGAGTGGGAAAAATCACGAGAAATCTCTCACGATAGCCGGTGACCCTGGCGATATTTGATGCCAGCACCTCTCGAATGCAAGTCTGAGAGTTACTGCTATACCAACCTGCTCTACTCCCCAATGTTAATGAAGATGCTAACCAGCAAATTGCACCAGCGGCTTAATGCTGGGTCCAAACTACGAGGCGCCTTGGTACTTCCCACTACCAGAACATTTTTTAACCTAATCGAGGATGGAAAAAATGCATAAATTCACGGGATCAAGATTTTCAGAATCCGGTGCTTCACCTTGAATAAAGTCTACACTTATTTTGTGGTCCTACACCTGTATAAAGGAGACGATAATAAGGAAATAACCGCACTGGTTTGGGCTAATCCCGAACCCGAAACACGCCGAAAGGAAGATCAACAGCAAGGTGTGATCTATGTAGGTCTGTTTTCTTACGCATGTCCAGAACTACGTAACAGCTTTGGAAGGGTCGTAACTGTGAAACGAAATGTTACGTGATTGGCATACACATCTCTTGGTTCGAACCCAAGAGCTCTAAAAGTGTTCTGCCTTTCGTCACTCGATTGGGTTGAATTAGGCTGCGCTATGCTTTTATTTTCAATACATAGATTTGATAATTTTATGGAACTGCGGGTAAGATCAGTGCCACATGACTCATTTTAGGGTATATGAAAACAATACTCCATTTGTGCACGTAACACTGCATATGATAATACGGAAAATTATCACGAACGATGAACTGCAAGGAATAGGAGGTAGTCATGATATATTTAAAATGCATTATTCTGACACCCGTTTCTAGAGATATTGGTAATACAGTAGAACGAGGCAGTCGTGGCCCCTTTCAATGCGACTACAAGTACCCTGGAGTCCACTTGTAGAGACACGAGTTAGGATTTTGAAAAAGACGGTCTCGGCGTATTTTAAGGTACCTATTTCGGCAGTTGCCTGGACAGACACTGCTAAGAATTATGTAGGTGGCGGTCGTGACAAACTAACTTCAAATCGTTTGCCTGTAGAAATACAGAAAAGTATGAAGGAAACGGCTGTTGCCCCTTTTAAGGTCCTTCAGGTAAATTGCAGTATGATAGTCGGTAATCCGGCCGACATTCGAATTGGGTTCTATCCCATTAAAAATACAAGCAATTACAGCTACAACAAAAAGCCTCGCTAGGAGACTCAAAGCATAACCTATACATAGGAGCAGATTAACGAAGCAGTTGCACTAATAAAGTCTCTGTGTTTTTCAACTGAAAGTATGTAGGATACACGTGGAGTGAGGAACATGATACAGATCGTTTGTTATAGCAATTCTTCACGTACAGTAGCTTTCAGAACACATTATTGGCACGCATATCAAGTGCGTTATAATAGCAAAATGTCTCCTCTTATATATTACACATTTTTATATCTCCTACTTTATCAAAAGTGGGGCCACCTGGGTCCGTTCGGAGATTCGACATTGGTCCGGCTGTCTCAAATGCCCTCTTCGGAAGCCCATCCTTTCCCAGTCATTTCTCCAGTGCAATCCCTATTCCTTGACGTCCTTTACAGCAGCGGTTTCTGCCAACTGCTAACTACTTCAGTACATAAATAGTAAAGTAATTACAGAATATTTTGGAGAAAACGCTATTTGGTAGCTATGTGAAAGGCTGGCATTTCGACCACGTAAAATATCCTCCTGAAAAAACTTTAGTCCCTGCATATTTATTCCTAGCCGGAACACGAGGAATCTTTAACTGTATTCCGGGATTATTTCATTTGAAGAAAAGTTAAAACACCGAAGTTTGGCCATAAAAAATGTCATCAGTGTCTACTTAATATAATTTTATATTGTATAAACTACTTTCAAGGATTTTAATATTTTAATTTTAATCATATACGTAAAATTTGTACCTTCTAAGTTACACATAAGCTGCACACATCGCAAAAAAGAGCTCCCTGAAGATGGCCAAGAACTGAGGCCGAAGCAAGAACTAATAAACAAAAACAATGTGCAACAAGTTGGTGTTAAGTATTATAAATACAAAAAGATCTAGTCGTTACTGATTCTGTAATTCAGGCAGACGGTGTTCTCTTTGAGGGACGAGCTGAGGCCAAAGAAACAGCTAACGATCTAAACGTAACACAGAACATTATCGAGTGCAAATATCAATTTTTACGGTATCTCGAAGTTTACGAGACACTGATTATTTGCAAAAGAGCTGTTGCGATACGGATACATCTGGCAATGCGTGCGTGTGTGTGTGTAAAACGTGTAACAGCACATCCAAATTTGTCGAATTTCCGCTGACTTCCTTGAAATTACCATTCTAAAGTGCCGTAACTGCTACGCCCTGAGGGCATTTCATACTTGTATACAGTATTATTTGTAGAATACAAAGTGGACAAACAGCCGAGGCGTACGCACTACTGTTCTATCAGTCCTTCAAAGAGGGGTAAACAAACACCACTGTGACAGTGAATACAAGAAAATCATACAATTTAAATTTTGAGTTGTCATTAAGTTGAAAATAAATATTGTGGTATTCTGGATTGACACACTGCGGTCTGATATTGCCGGTACTCCGTTTATGGTTAGACAAACGGTGTCGTAAATTGGAAAACCACAATAAGTCCATTTCACGCAAAAATAACCTAGTGACAACTTTTACGACAATGGATTTTCAGTAGCAACACAGACACAACTTCCACCTGTTTCCAACAGATGCTCGTCAACATCACTGATGTATGTTTCACAATGTAAGCAATCAAAACGTAACTACAAAGAAACGCCCAAGGAACAGCATCCGTGATACCCGCCAATGCAGTCACACTTTTATGCGAACTGTATAGTTCGATTAAGAAAACTTGGCAGCATCCTGCTCTCTTTCACTGTCGGTAAGACTACATTTCGCGCGCGATGTTTAGTATTACATAACAGACAAGCACTCAGTTCCAAGCCAAGAAGAGACGCAGCAAGAGGATATTTTTTAAACTGCATTTCTCAGTTGTGCAGACAGTAACATGCGTTAAACAACATACAGGCCAATATGAATAGATGATGACATTGTACCATTACACAGACGCAAGAACAGACCCGACACACCACACCGATTCAGACCGTATAACCGTGGCTATACAAGTACTTACCCAGACCGCAACACAAACAAATGAAAGTTCTTTTCTTTCACTGACACGTCATTACAAACACTTCCCATCACACAAAAATATATATGAACAGATTACTTAACACAAATAAATCCACTGTATTTGTAACAAGCTGTGTTTCGAATAAATAAAAACATAGTGTCTGCTGTCCTCCCTCCCCCACCCCCCCACCCCCCGTACTGTGAACGACTATGCTGCCGACAGTGACGTCACGAAGTCTCAATTAGTTCCACAGCTCTGACACAGGATGACAGCACTAACAATCCGTATGTCGCGCCAACTGAGTTTATCTAAGACTCACGAAAAAACTCGAGCGCCATATCTTTGTAAGCGACGATTAGGCACTATCAAATAATTCCTACTATCCACTGCACCATTCGTTTGATGGCAGCGATATGCAAATCCTGCAAACCCGGGCAACTAAATGATAAATGAAGTACTGCCAACTAAACTATATGAATTACAAAAACAACCAGGTTGGGTAGCTCAGTCAGCATTATGAACAGATTCAGGCTAAACCACAGCTCCGTTTTAATAGGTAAACACGGGAAGGTCGTAGTATTGCGGTCTTTGGGATACAACGCCCTGTAGTCTGGTATAACTATACCACTTTCATCTGCATACATGAATTCAGTTTCACTGTATGACCACCATGAAAACCTCAAACTTCATAGGCGACACTACAGTGACAGTTACTGAGACACTCCCTTTCCTACATGATACAGAACAAACACAATTTAAAACATACTCAGTTTCATGTCAATCCATGCTTTTCCTTTATGAACATATAAATGTTGCATGCCACATAATTAACTGCCTTCAACTCTGTTTTGTAGAAACTGAAGGAAACCATAATCTAAACTTCCTACCATATTTTTTATACAATTTCTGAAAATCCTCCATATTAAACTGCACTGCATACTCATGTTCTAAAGAAATGTATGTTACATTGTGCTTCCAATATCTGTTGAACCCAGCAGATTAAACTAGAGTGTGTGACGTAGCTTATACAATGTACCACACTCACAGCTGTAAGAGTGGCAATGTCCATGTCATGCAGCTGCCATTTCAGTTTCTGCACAATATTTGCAATCTCTAAACAAGGCCTTCAAACAGTAGTTAATAATGTGCTCACCAGGGTGAGGTGCAGGAGGTCACTTCCAACACCTACTGTAACATGCCCTAAGACATTATATATATATATATATATATATATATTAGTATAAAAAATGGATGAGTGTTGCTTGGCATAACCCCAGATTATTATTATTATTATTATCGAACTGCTGTCCTGATTTGTCATAACCTTCTGTCAAATACAACACCATTCATTAGTTGTTACTGATATGTACTGACCAAACATGTTTGGGACCAGCTGGTTCATTCTCCGGCATATGGATGTCATCTGACAACTGGCATTATTAAAATGAATGAATCAAACTTAAGTCTTGTACTCATATTATTATGATTGGAATTATTGATTCTATTTCATCATAAAAATAGACATCCAATAAAATTCCTTTAATCTTGCTACCTAGTCCTGGACAAATGCCAGATTGTCAAATACTTCAGACTATCAGGCAGTACCTATACTGACCTAAGCTCTTATAGATAAGTTCTTGTTACTGCCCTCCAAACACATCTACTTGTCAGTTATTTTCATTTCATCATAAGACTTAGCTGTTTCAATTATCACAGGCCCAGTGACAGGTCTTCCTTCAGAACAAACTGCTGTAAAACCACCTTATCCATTGTGCTAATTTAGGTGCTATGAATGCCAGTCACTCTAAAAGGTCCTTCACACTTTCACCTGATGCCATAAAACACTGTAACTGGTCTATCTATTTCTTTATATTGTAGACTGCTGATGATCAAATGTCATATGAAGCCATAATCTCTCTTTGGCTTTTGCCACTTCCAAGCTGCCTACTTATTTCAAGTTCCTGAAGAATCAATGTTACGCATTTCCTCTTGCAGTAGTACCTTCTTTACACATCTTTGGATCTTTCTTACACCATTATAATAACTTGGTGGTATCAATAAGTTCAAGATAACCCAAAATAAAATCACAGAAAGTACACACAAAGGTTACAGATGGTGAAACTTCTGGCCTTGGAACTACTTTTCTGAAGTCCCTTATCAAAAATGCTATATCATCAGGGTGTTCAATTAAATGAATTCAAACAAACTATTTTATATTTCACCAAGTCGCTTTAATAACATCAATTATCAGATGCCATCCACATTCACAAGACTCCTGAGTTGTCTACACTGATACAACCCTTGAGAACGAATAATTTTATTAATACCATCACATTATATACACTGCTTACCTACAATAAATGTAACTTCTTGTATTCATTGTACTGCCTGATTCTAATCATAGAACTCAAAGTAAAGCACTTACATAACATTTTACTTATAAACTGAACTGCTAAATTTCCTGTGGAAATAATCAGCTGTTATACCCTGTATATCATGAGCAAACACTAACATACTAATATAGGAAATAAAAAAAATTAAAGTAACGGAAATGCTGCAACTGCTGCAGTTAAAAATAAATTATCTGAAATACATTTTAGTTGTAAAGTGAATTCCACAATTTTCTGCATATACCAATTTCTGTTACACTGGCATATTGGTACTGGTACACACACTAATTTACTCAGTAACAAAATTACAATAACAAAAATTTGAGTAATAATACAAAACATTTCATTATGTGACAAATCTGCCAATACCCATATTACTGTTTCAAGCCTGGAGAACAGGGCGTTCATGTTTCCCTTCCAGGTTCATGTTGGTTGTAGAATACCCTGTTCCTCCCTGAAAAACATTTCAACGCATCCACACATCAGAATACAGTTCATGACCATGAGGGAACTATTTTATGAATAACAGAGAACACCACTGTACACAAAATTGAAATGTGCACATCATACAGAACAAGAAAGGGAACATGCACATCAGGGGTACCATTAAATAGGCATTTTTCATTTATGCATTATGCATATCTACAGTCTGCACATACAGTATCATCTCCCAGTCAAATGTGAAGTCAAAAACCTAATCCAAATAGACATGGGCTCTTCTTACATGGATCCCACACATAAGTGACTTTGATAGACACCAAGTCATCCACCAGGTTCTGTTCAAGTTTTTCATTAGTTGCTGGAAAGAGTCACTGAAAAACAGTACCTAGGACAATACTTCTGATAGCACACCCTTCATGTAGCTATTGTTATAATAATTTCTCAAAATCAGGCAGCTTTGTGCAAAGACACAGCATGTGTTCTAGGCAGACGTACCTTGTTGACTTTTACGAGGTACAAAAGTATTCTTTATTATCCGTGTCATGAAATCATGAAGTTGAGGTAAGTAAGTGTATAACAGAAGTGTCATATACTGCATACAAAGTAAAGTCATGAAAACATATGCGGAGAGTGGTATAGGTAACTTCAGCACTCGATACAGTGGTGGTCAATTTCATGCCCTGGCCACTCTAAATGGGTACATGGGGCCCTTTCACCCTGCTGAAGTCCAGGGAGAAAGAGCCCAGATTATTCATTCAACAGAAGCCTGGGTCAGTCCCAAAGCTCTGGAAGTCTTTCAGAAGAGAAAAATCTCTTTCTCTCGCTGAGAACTGAATCACAACTCCTCAGTCATGCAGCCCACAGCCCAGTCACTACACCAACTATACTATCCCAGGTCTAGATGCTGTACAATGTTGCAACATCTGTCGAAGACTTACAGAATATATGCAAAAATACATTTAGAATCTCAGTAAACTGGTCCTTGCAACACATGAAAGTGAACCTGATGCATATATATCTACAGATATAGATGGCTACATAATCAAGTTAATCAAACCCTGTAAGAGTACTCAAAAGGTGTAAGTTTAAGATACTTTGGACTACTAAAAGTGAATTGAACTACATAAAAATCAGAATGGTATGATAACATTTTGTTTTTCATCATACGATACAAATTGGTCCTATCATTGGATGCTGTTACTTACAGACAGATGGATGAACATGGTAAAACAAGTAGGTTTTCTTCAAAATTTACTTCTGAAACATGCCTACAAATACCAGATTATCTATCCAATCGGTGCTAATGTCAGTGTTTTTCATCAGTCCTGCCCTCCCCTCATACAACAATACTGAACAGTATCAGTACTCAGTCCAGATCTTGCCCTGCAGGGTTGTTAACACAGCATATGTTGCTAGTTGCTGACCAGTGTTTTGTGACAGCCTATCACTCCCTTGAAGATGGGATCAACAGGCTGTCCTGTGACATCAGTAAACAGTTACCAATATACATAGTCATGCCATAAGTTCTGTCCCATATTCTGTGCAGTCCGCAGCTGGAGACAATGAGGTGGAAGGGTTCAAAGGTTGGTTATATTTGGACTATTGACCCTTCAGGTACTCGTGCCGAGGCAGTTTGCTCACGTCTCTCGCAGTGTTAACATGGAGTTAGGTTTCAAGGAAAACCAAGTGGCTGTGACTGCCCTTCACAAAAGGAGAAAATGAGATTCCCAAATTTTCAAACTCTTGAAACCATTGAAAATTTCGCGAAAAATCGTCTACTGGGCAATTAAACATTATAAGGAACTCAGGGGGTGTCGAAGACAGTGCTCAGTCAGGACACCCAAGGTGTGTGACAACTAAGGCCGCTATCAAAACAGTGTGGGAGCAGATTCGCCGAAATCCACTCCAGAAACAGAATTCCTTGTCCCAAGAGCTAAATATATCACCCCGATCGATGTCATGCCTCATCAGGGACGATCTACACGTGACAGCCTACCGGCGGTTGAATGGACACCTCCTTACTCCCGCTCTGAAGGAGATCCAACACACAAGAACAGAGCGTCTCCTCCAGTGGCACGCCGAGAATGGGCATGAAAACATCCTCTTCAAGGACAAGAAAATCTTCACCAATGAGGAGCAGTACAACCGCCAGAATGACAAGATTTATGCTCAAACATCCCGTGAGGCAAAGGAGAAAGTTCCAAGGATGCAGAGGGGTCATCACACTTCCTAAGACATGGTTTGGTGGGAGGTGTGCCATCAGGGGGTGAAACCTCTTCATTTTTGCAGGAAAGGAGCGAGAACTGATGCCTGAGAGTATCAAGAGGATGTGCTACAAGGAGTTGTGAAACCTCTTAACACAACTCTCTTCAATGGTCAGAAATGGGTCTTCCAGCAGGACTCAGCTCCTGTCCACAAGGCCAAGATGACTAAGGAGTGGCTGGAGAGGCACATTCCAGCATTTATCAGTG
>Ga0123353_10009519_pt1 | contig 13428 bp, 8 predicted proteins | sample TergutLab28metaG_3_FD_92763 | JGI IMG/M metagenome (GOLD analysis project Ga0123353, IMG submission 92763) | Labiotermes labralis P3 segment gut microbial communities from Petit-Saut dam, French Guiana - Lab288 P3 | ecosystem: Host-associated > Arthropoda: Insects > Digestive system > Gut ... | reverse complement strand
TTGGAAAAAACTGAAAAAGCCCGCTTCTATATCCTGGACGACATCATGCTGCCCTGTATCCCCGAGCCCCGCAAGGAGCTCAGCAAGTGGGCGCCGAAGATGCTCATCACCACCATTCCCGTGGACAAGATCAGCGAGGTGATCGGCAAGCAGGGCAAGGTCATCCAAAAGATCTGCGCCGAGTGCAACTGCAAGATCGACGTCGAGGAAGATGGGAAAATCTTCATCTGCTCGACGGATATTGAGGACGCCCAGCGCGCCCTGTTCATGGTGGAGACCATCGCAAACGACCCGGAGATCGGCGCGATCTACAAAGGCGTCGTCACCCGCCTGATGGACTTCGGGGCCTTCGTTGAGATCGCCCCGGGCAAGGAGGGCTTGGTGCACATCAGCAGGCTGGACGTCAAGCGCACCGAACGCGTGACCGATGTGGCCGCCGTGGGCGACGAGGTGATCGTGAAGGTGATCGAGATCGACGACCAGGGCAGGCTGAACCTCAGCCGCCGCGATGCGCTGATTGAGGTGGAGGGCCTGGTGCCCGAGAACACCATTTCCGACAGGCCGAGGCCCAGCGGCCCCCCCCGGGGCAGGGACGGTGACCGCAGGGGCGGCGGAAGGCCGGGCGGCCCGCCGAGAAGGTAAGATGCAGAGATAATAGCAACGCAGGGGCGCATGATTGTGCCCCTGTTTTATTGTCTGCGGCAACGCCCTACGAGAATTCCGCCAATGGCGAAACACGCGTAGGGCGAGCCAGTGGCCCGCCGAACACATCGCACCACGAGGAGATGCAATAAACTATTAAACTTTACCAAAACACAGCGACATCCCGTTAACAACTTTATGCAGAAATGAGCTTTTCGTTGACAGAGTAAGGAAGGCGTGTTAAAATATGGACAGCATGGAAGATCATGGAAGGGTGTTGTGTTATGAAGAAAGTAATTGTCGCGAAACGGGAGAAACTCAAATGGCTCACGGCGCTGTGCCTGTGCCTGCTGTGTTTTTCCCTTTGCCTGAGCGTGCTGGTGCGGCCCACCTACGCGGACGCGCCGGGTACGTTGGATGAGCTCGAGCGCATCGCCGTCAGCCGGTGGGATGACACCAACCAGGGCGGCCATAAGGATTCCTTCGGGGAGACGCAGGGAATGGCCTACAGCGTGGGCTACAACTTCTACGCGGCCGGCACCCTTTGTTGGGTGCGTTACCGGTTGGGCGGGGCATACACTATACTTTCCGGCAAGCTGGCCTGCGCCGACATCAGTAGCGCGGACGCGGCGATGCGCCTGAAAATCTATGTCGATAACAAGGCCGAGCCGATTTACGTCTCCGAGCCCATCCGCCGGGATACGCGCGCCTTCGACTTCAAGGTGGATGTTATGGGTGTGAGTGAGATATACATGGAGTTGGTGCAGATAGAGGGGTCCGCCGATAAGCCGCCGGAAGTCCCGGCCTCCAAGGCGTTCGCCCTGCTGATCAATCCCCAGTTGACGCGGTTGCTGCCCGGAAGCGGTTACAGGGTGCCCCTGAAGAACGTCACTCTGCTGGATTCCACGTGGAGCCCCATCGGCTTCGCAAGCAACAAGGACGCCAAGGGCAACACACACGCAAACAGCGCAAAGCTCGGCGGCACGCTGGACGCAACCGGCGCAATGGGCGCAATGGGCCAGGCTCGCTACCAATTGGATAAGAGGCACTATGTATTTTACGGCCTGCTGGCCTGCGCCGAGGACGGCGCCGCCGACGCCGTCATGCAAGTGAAGTTCTATGCCGACAGCGCCGCCAACCCGATCTATACCTCTCCCCTCATCAAGCGAGGCACAGGGTTGGTTGCGTTCTCGGTGAACGTCAGGGACGTCTCCACGCTGAAAATAGAGCTGACGGGCACAACCGATCCCAAATCCCCGCAGGCCCCGCTGTCCGGCTGGGTCCTGCTGAGTAACCCCTACGTGGAGCCTGTGACACCGCCGGATCCGACCACCACCACCGGGCCGACGACCGCCGCGCCGACCACATCCCTGCCCCCTGCGCCAATCTACCAGCCTGTGGCGGGCTGGGCCGGCCTCTATTGGCAGTCCTCCTCGTTTCTTCCGCACATCAACGGCTATGTCTACTCCTTCACCAGGCAGCCGCAGACAGACCCTCTTCTTCTGCGCGTATACGCCAAGGACCTCTTTCCGCAGGTGAAGGCCGTTGGGGACATCACCATCCTGAAGTATTTCGGCTCGTTCAACAACGCGGACCTGGTTTTGACGGCGCTGAAGGGGATTTCGTACCCGCAGGTGGTGCAATCCGTAACGCTGGGGGGGCACGCTTTTACGCTTCCCTCCACCGGCGATCTGTTGGTCCATGCCCAGAACCGCGTCTATACCCTGGCCGAGGCATTCGAGCGCAGCGTCCTGACGAATGAGAGTATCGCCGCGATTGCGGGTCTTCTTGGGTCGGCGTCGCCCGCCCTGCCCACGCTCACGCCTGAGCAGGCGCTGAAGATCAAGGAGGACATCCTGAAGGGCCTAGAGCCCGAATATTATGTCAACGCGCTCCAGAACAACGTGTACCTCCGGCTGAAGCGGGACGGCACGGTGGATTTCGGCGCGGCCAACGCCGCCATCTGGGCGGGGCCGGACAGCGTGATCGGTACGGCGGACGACAAGGTCCTCACCTTGCGTGAGGGCAGCTTCTTCTACCAGGAGAGCTCCGGCGTATGGAAGTTCGTCGTGTCCCGCTACGACTATGAGGATATCCGCTGGGCCACGCTCGTGCCCATCACCACGACCGCGCCCGTCACCAGCACCACCGTCGGCAGCGGGGTATCCTCCACCACCAACGGCTTCCTCACCACCGGCGGCACCGAAGGCCCCCCCAAGACGGGCGTGCCCCTCAACGCGGGGCTGATGGTGTGCGTGGCGGCGCTGCTCATGGGCTGCATGTACTGCGGCTACAGGCTGTTCAAGAAAGAAAAAGCGAAGGCTGACTGATCCTCTCCATATAGGTCATCCCAGCAATCCCCAACCATTTGGTATTTACCTGCCAGATGGTGGGGATTCGCTTTTTTCTGCGAAATTAGGCGCGGTTTTTCATAGTAAATCGATTGACGGCTGCAACTTTGTGGTGTAACATGGTAAAGCAAACACACAAAAGGAGTTACATGCGAAAGGAAGAGCGAAATGATCAGGCTGAGAGAAAGAGGCAAATGGCTCATCGCCTTGGCGTTGTGCCTGAGTTGCTTTATATTCTGCGCAACCTTGATGGCCGCCCCCACGCTTGCCGAGGAGGCGCCCCCGAAGGCGCACGAAGCGGTGACCGGTTATAAGAACGTATACGAGCGTATGAATGCCGCGGGCGTATCCAAGAGCCCGAAAGAGTTTTTCTACGCCTCCGACGCCGCCCCGGCGCAGGTCTACAACGCGGCATTGAAAGAGGCGGCGGGTAAATACACGATAGCCATCGACGGCTACACAAGCGCGCCCGCAACCCGGGACTTCCCAATCAAGGCCAACGGTACGCTGGATACCGCGAACCCTGCGCCGCCCGCCGAGCCCCCGGCGGATCTGCCGGTGCTCAAGGCGGTCGCCGGGCGCACGAACATCTACGAGGTGTGCGACAAGGATGGCGAACCCCTCAACCCGAAGGAATATGTCTACGCGTGCAGCGACAAGGCCAAGGACGAGCTTGTCCTGCCGGCGCACAAGAAGGGCGACAAGTACTACCTGCGGTTGAAAGACGATATCTACATCGCCGTGGCCACTGACGGCACCCTGAACTGCAACGACGTGATCAAGAAGCTCGGCGCGGCTGGCGAGGAGGTGCTGTATCCCCTGCCCGCCCCCGTATACAAATACAAGGCTGTGGAGAACTACAAGAACCTCTTTGAGGTGCTCGGCGCGGACGGGAAATCGAAGAACCCGAAGGAGTACCTCTACAGCACCAAGGCCCCCGAGGACGGCAAGCAGCCGCCCGCCCAGTCCCAGCAGGCCCTTGTGAAGGGCGAGACCTTCTATGTTTGCTTCCTTGAAGGCAGCGGCATTTTCCTGGCCGTGAACAGCGACGGCACGCTGAGCTACAACAAGGCCCTGTGGTGGGGCTTCGACGGGGTGTTCGGCACGAAGGACGACCTGGAGACATCCGTGCGCGAGGACAGCGGCTACTTTTACTGGCAGCAGGGGCAGGGCATTTGGCAGATGATCAAGGGTATCTTCAACCCGCTGCACACCACCACCGCGCCGACCACCAGCGGCTCCACCGCCGCGCCTGTCTATAAGTACAGGGCTGTGGAGAACTACAAGAACCTCTTTGAAGTGCTCGGCGCGGACGGGAAATCAAAGGAGCCCAAAGAGTACCTCTACAGCGAGACGGCCCCTGCGGACGGCAGCGCTCCGCCCTCCAAGGCCCGCACGGCCCTCGTGAAAGGCGACCTATTCTACGTCCCCATCGTTGAGGACAGCGGCATTTTCCTGGCCGTGAACAGCGACGGTTCGCTCAACTTCAGCAAGGCCATCTGGTGGGGCCCCGACAAGATATTCGGCACGAGCGACGACTTCGATACCTCCGTGAAGGAGGAGGCCGGCCTATATTTCTGGCAGCAAGTGGACGGCCTGTGGCAGTTGATCACGGGCATCGGCCAGACCACCACCAACGACTTCCTGACCACCAAGGACTCCCTGCCCCCCAAGACCGGCAAAGAAGGCCAAAACCCCGGCGTGGCGGTGTGCATGGCGCTGCTGCTCATGGGCGGCGCATACTGCGGCTTCCAGGCGTTCCGCCGCAGGGCGATCAGAACCCGCTAAATTTTCCGGACCGAACTTAATACTCTTCGACGTCCATGATTGGACTTCTCCTCCCCCTTTCCCCCGCTCTCCCCCCCTGGGAGCGGGGGTACCCCTTTTTAAAGGCACGTGAAAAAAGCGGGTGGCAAAATTGCCGCCCCTACAGTTTTGTGCGTATCGCACACAGAGCGTCGCTCCGCGAAAGTGCTCCGCACTGCCATCCTCAGACCGCCCGAGGCGGCCAGCTCCCTCCACGGGAAGGAGCATTGGGGATTAAGTCTCGAATTACAGTCTAACGAGTGGCCATCCCGCCTTTTTCTAAACCCCTACGCCCTCTTCACCCGCCTTCTCCTTTGCCTCCTCCGTTTCACCCAGCCCCCAAACTTCTCCAGCTCCATCGCGGCCGTGGGCACAAGGGATAGCGCAATCACCACAAGCCAGTGCGTGCGGTTCAGCGGCACGGTGCCGAAGATATCGCACAGGAAGGGGAAGCTCACCACGGCGGCCTGCAACCCCAGGCACAGCAGGTTGGCGAAGTTCATGTGGCGGCTGGAGAACGGGCCGATGCGCAGCAGCGAGCGCTGGGAGCGCATGTTGTTGGCGTGGAGGACCTCCACGAAGCTGAGCACCGTGAAAGCCATCGTGCGCCCCAGCGGCAGGTCGTCGCCCCCCAGGCCCAGCACATGCCGCCCCAGGGCGAAGGCCAGCAGGGTCACCGCGCCCATGAGCGTGCCCTCCAGGGCCATGTGGAAGGCCAGGGATCTGTTGAAGAAGTTCTGGTTCACGGGCTTGGGAGGCTGGTGCATGACTTTGGGGTCGGTTTTCTCCATCCCCAGGGCGATGGCCGGGGCGCTGTCCGTCACCACGTTGACCCAGAGCAGCTGTATGGGCAGCAGGGGCGTGGGCATGCGCATGACGGAGGCGAAAAACACCGCCACGATTTCGCCGATGTTGCTGCTGATAAGAAAGTGCACGGCTTTTTTTATGTTGTCGTAGATACCGCGGCCGGCCTCTATCGCGCGGACGATCGTGGCGAAGTTGTCGTCGGTGAGGATCATGTCCGCCGCGCCCTTGGCCACTTCCGTGCCGCTTTTACCCATGGCGCAGCCGATGTCCGCCGCCTTGAGAGCCGGGGCGTCGTTCACGCCGTCCCCTGTCATGGCGACGACATGCCCCTGGGCGCGCAAAGCCTTGACGATGCGCATCTTATGTTCGGGGGTCACCCGGGCGAAGACGCGGCAGTGTTTTAAACGCTCCGTGAGCTGTTGATCGTCGATTTTGTCCAGCTCAAGGCCGGTCATGGCACAGTGGGAGCCGTCGGTGATGCCCAGCTCCCTTGCGATGGCCCGGGCCGTGGCCACGTGGTCCCCGGTGATCATGATGGGGAGGATGCCTGCGTGCTTGCAGACTTTTACAGCGCTGCGCGCCTCACGGCGCGGGGGGTCGTTCATGCCGATGAGGCCTAAGAAAGTGAGATGATCCTCGCTAGCCCCTGCCTCGCCCACGGGCTTATATGCCACAGCGATGACGCGCAGGGCGCGGCCCGCCATCTCCTCGTTTTGTTTGAGAATATCTCGTTTGGATTTGTCATCCAGGTCACATCTGGGCAGCAGGATATCCGGCGCGCCCTTGGCGATAAGCACCAGCCCTAGTGGAGCAAAAGCTGCGCCCTCCGGCAGCTTGCACACGACGCTCATGCGCTTGCGGGAGGAATCGAAGGGATTTTCACGCACACGGGTATAATACTTGCGGTCCTGCATCACGGGCACACGCCGGTTCGCGGCGGCCACCACGATGGCGACCTCCGTTGGGTCGCCGCTGTAGGCCGAGCCCGCTCCATGGCGTTTCGGGACAAGCTCCGCGTTGCAGCACAGCGCGGCCAGCTGCAACAGTCGCTTCTCCTGGTCTCTGCCGCCGGCGCCATGACATCGGATGTCCGTCACGGTCATCTTGTTCTGCGTGAGGGTGCCGGTTTTGTCCGAGCAGATCACGCTGGCGCAGCCCAGGGTCTCCACGGCGGGCAGGCGGCGCACGATGGCGTTCTGCCTGGCCATGCGTTGCACGCCGATGGAGAGCACCACCGTCACCATGGCGGGCAAGCCCTCGGGAATGGCGGCCACGGCCAGGCTGATGGCCAGCATGAAGCTATCCAGCAGGGGCACCTGCTGCAAAAAGCCCAGCAGGAAGATCAGCGCCGAGATTGCTATCGCGCCGATGCCCAGTTGCCGGCCGACTTTCTCCAGGCGTTGCTGTAAAGGGGTCTGGGGGGCCTTTTCGCGGCTGAGCATACCCGCGATGCGTCCCACCTCGGTGCGCATGCCCGTGGCCGTCACCACCGCCCTGCCGTGCCCCGTGAGAACCATGGTGGAACTGAGCAGCATGTTGCGTCTATCGCCCAAGGGGGTGGCCCCGGGCAGGATGGCCCCCGCGTCCTTGGAGCAGGGCAGGCTTTCGCCGGTGAGGGCGCTCTCCTGTGTGCTCAGCCGGGCGGATTCCAGCAGGCGGGCGTCGGCAGGGATGAGATCGCCCGTTTCGAGCAGCAGAATATCCCCGCGCACCACCTGCTCCACGGGAACCTTGATCTTCTTTCCACCGCGCAGCACCTGCGCCGCAGGGGAGGAGAGCTTGCGCAGGGCCTCCAGGGCCCGCTCGGCCTTGCCCTCCTGTATCACGCCCACGACGGCGTTGACCACCACGATGCCCGCGATGATGATGGAATCCAAGTAATCCCCGTTGCCGTGGATCACCGCCGAGACAGCCGAGATCGCCGCAGCGATCAGCAGGGTGATCACCATGAAATCCTTGAACTGCGCGAAAAAGCGCAGCAGCCATTTGCCGCGGCTGTGGCGTACAATGCTGTTCGGGCCGTCCTTCTGCAGGCGGCGGCGGGCCTCCGCGCCGCTGAGGCCCTGCGCCTCATCCGTCTCCAGGCGGCGCAGCGTCCCGGCGGCGGACAGGGTATGGTAGTCCATCACAGGTGAATCCTCCGTTTATGTTTTTCCCCCTCAGTCGTTTCGCGACAGCTCCCCCAAGGGGGAGCCTTGGGTTGCGGTTGTCGCCTATAAGGCTCCCCCTTGGGGGAGCTGTCGTGTAGCGACTGAGGGGGTGGTGAAAACCTATTCTCCCGTTATATACTCCCGCAGCGTCGGCAGTTCCGGTTCCGGCGGCAGAAAGCGCAGCTGGCTCACCCGCAGCCAGCGGCCGGCCTCATTGGCGGCGTAGCTGAAGCGGAAGCCCGCCTCCTCGAAGCCCAATACGCCCAGAACCTCGCTCTCGCCGGCCTGTATCTGGCGCAGCCAGCGCTCCGCCTGATCCGGGGCGGCATCCGTGCAGGCCTGCGCCACGCAGCGCGCGGCGTCGAAGAAGGCGCTGCGGCTTTGCTCCGGCAAACCAGTGAGGGTGACGCTGTGTATGCGCCCGCTGCGCAGCGCGACGCACTCCAGCAGCAGGCTGTCCCCCAGGTACGTCTGGTAGGCCGTGCCGTCGTCTGACCTGCGCGCGGTAAACTGGCCCGGTTCCACATTTGCCAAGTGGTCGGTCTCAGAAGCGAAGCGGCTAAAATTCTCGCAGAACTGCCGCAGGTTCTGCCATTCCTCCCTGCCGCAGGCGCAAAGGAGTACGGCTAGGGCCAGGAAAGCCAATGTTACGCGCCGCATGGACACACCCCCGTTCTGTCCATGCCTATGCGGGAAATGAATGCTTAATGCTTAATGCTTTATGGTGAATGCGGCGTTGGGATGGAAAAAAGCCGCCAGTCAGCATAGTGACTGGCGGCTATAGTAATTATGCATTTAGCATTAAGAATTAAGCATTGTCCCCCAGCTTATCGAAGAGGTTCAGCGCCCCGTTGAGCTGCTGCTCGGGGCCGGAGATGCGGTATACGATCCCCGCTTTCGTCTCATCGGAGGTGGCCTCGTTAGGCTGCACGCCGTTTTCGTTCCACTTTTCGTCGCCGCCGTAAGGGATCAGGGTACCCACCGTGAGCAGGGCTGCGCCGCCCACCGAAGCCAGCGGGAAAGGCTCCTGAATGGTTTTAATGCCCCTTGTGGGCTCGCCGATGAGAAACACTTTGTCGAGGTTGAAGGCGCGCAGGTCGTAGGCGAACAGCTCCGCCACGCCGCTGGTACGCCTATCCATGAGCACGGCGACATGCCCGCCAGTGGTGTAGCTCATCATGTTGCTCGCGGTGGAGGGCTTGGGGACGGTCCTGCCGTCTCTGTAGCGCACGGTGACCAGCGCGCCGGTACCCTCGTCGACATAGGCGAACAGGTCTATCGCCTCGCACACGTACTCCAGATTCCCCTCCGAGCAGCCGCGCACGTCCAGGATGTACGACACCGCGCCCTGGCGGCTGAGGTCCTTGATGGCTGTGGAGATCTGCGCGCCGGTGTTCTTGAAGAAGTGGAAAATCTTGATGTAGCCCACGGGGCCGGCCAAGGGCACTTTCGTGCCGGGATGGACGCTGCGCAATTCGTAGGAGATGGAAGACACGGTGCTGCCGAGCATCACGTTCATCGGCGGCCTGCGGGTTCCATTGCGTTCATAGGTGATGGTGATGGAAAGGGAGGGGGTGTCCGCGGTAACGGCGGTCTCCTCATAGAACCTGGCGATTTCGCCCGCGGCCTTGTCCGGCTCCACCTCCGCTTTGATGGAGAGCTCCTTCCCGCCGGCCACCGCCTTGACGATGTGGTCGTCCCGCTGCAGGCCGCTCACGGCGGCTGTGGAGCCCGCCTTCACCTGGTCAACCACCAGGCCCGCCAGCTCCGGGCTGTAGCGCAGCACGATGCCCAGTTCCGGCTCTTCGCCCGCCAGGCGCCGCGTGTAGGACTGATACTCCTCCGCGCTCAGGTAGCGGCTCTCGGGGTCGCCCAGGCCCGCGATGTAGCCGTGCACCATCGCGGCGTTCACGGCGTCCTCCGTGGGCGTCCGGTAAAACTCGTCGTAGACCTTGCGCTGTATTTCATCCAAGGCGTTGAACTTCCCGATCAGTTCGGGCAGCTTGGGAATCAGCTTGTTCTGCTCGCGCTGGGCAAGCATCATGGTCAGCGGGATGGAGGCCGCCACCATCAGCAGTGCCAGGGCAAGCGCCGCCCCGACGGTGATTTTCCGGCTCATTGGATTACCCCCTTTCAGGCACGTTCCATTATAACATATTTTCCGGAGGGGCGCAATGGCAAAATTGTAAATGTTTTTGGCATTCCAGATGGTCGCTGCGTTTTATGTGCTCCGCACCACCCCCTCGGCGCTTCGCACTGGCCCCCCAAGCGGGCATCCTGACGACAGCCGAGGGTTTTGTGCGACAAGAGAAGGGGCTACAGATGCTGTCAAGGCCCCCCCTTGGGGGCCGGTGCGCAGCGTCGAGGGGGTGGTGCGGAGCACATAAAACGCATCACTTCCCGCATATCATCAGCCCATGGCTTGACATCCCCGTGACGGATGGATAATCCAGCATATACTCCGCGAATTCCAGCCAGCAGGCGTATTGCTCCTCGTCCATGTGGTTGATTTGCTCGCTGTTCAGATTGATGTTGATCCCGGCGTTCTTTATCACACGAAGGCCGCACTGCTCGGCGAGTGGCTCCATCTCTTCGGGCATGGTGAAAAAGAACGGCGCATCGGTGTCGTTTACCCCGGCGAAGACGCACTCGTTACCCTTGCGATTGGGATAATATGTGTTGTACCAACGCAATCGCTTATGCCAGGGCAGCCTATCCCGCCATACGCGATTGGTCATAGCCTGCATGAGCGCCCCTATTTTATTGATATACGCAAAGGCCAGCAAGCCCCCGGGCTTGCAGATGCGCGCCATCTCCGCCATGGCGAGGGCACGTTCTTCTTCGGGCAGATGATACATCGGGCCCAGGCACAGCACGACGTTGAAAGAGTTATCTGCAAATTCCGGGCAGTTTGTCGCGTCGCCGAGTTGGGCATGGGCAGTGCGCTGCCCTTCAGCGTTGCTCAGTCTCTTCGCGTTAAAATAATCGACGTTCGCCTGTGTGATGTCCACGCCCAGGTAGCTTTTGCACTTATCGTGCCAGTGCTCGGCATAGTGCCCTGTGGCGCAGCCAAACTCCACCACGCTCATTTCCGGGGTGATATAGGGGTCAAGCAACAGCTTGGTGTGTCGGAACTCCATGCCGGCGGCGCGGGACCATTTATTGCGGGTGTCCTCCTTCGAGGGGTCGCGGCTGTAGCTTGCGCGGACTTTATCTTGGGTGGTGGACATTACGGCAACAACCTCTCCTTCAATTGATACCCCGGTTCCCCCCGCCCCAGGGCCGTGATACCCGTGCGGCAAAGTTCCAGAATCGGGTAATCCCGCAGCATCTCAAGATAGGCATCGATCTTTTCCGGCTCGCCGGTGAGCTCGAAGATCATGCTGCCGGGGGATAAATCTATAATTTTTGCTTTATAAATTAGGGCTATTTCGCGCAGGTGCGCGCGTGATGTCTCGTCCGCGCCGACTTTCACCAGCAGCAGCTCGCGCAGCACGCCCGCCGCCGGTTCCACCAGGAACACCGCGCGGGTCTCCAGCAACTTTTCGGTCTGCCGCATGATCTGGTCGAGCTCGCAAACGCCGCTCACGGCGTTGTCGCCCTCGGTGACAATCGTGATGCGCGACAGCGCCGGGTTATCCGTGGCGGCGACGCTGAGGGAATCGATGTTGAAGCCCCGCCGCCCGAACAGCGACGAGATGCGCGCGAGCACGCCCGCGTGGTTATCGACCAGGACGCTCAAAACTTTGCGGGGCATGGGATCACTCCTCCAAATACTCTTTCGCCCTTGCCAGCCCCTCCTCCACCTCCCGGCGTGAAAAGCCGTGGGCCTCCAGGGCCTCGTCGTCGTGTTTGCCCATCTCTTTATAAAAATCCTCCACAAGAGGCAGGCAGTCCGGGTTCCCCGGGCGCAGGTATTCCCACAGCATGTCCTCCGCCGCGCAGAATTCCTGCTTCGCCAGCAATGAGCGCAGCTGCCACCAGACGGGGTCGTCCCCGCCGGGCAGCGCCTCCACGAACTCCTCGTGGACGGGCTTTTTCCCCAGCAGCTTGCGCGCGGCGCCCTCGGCGAGGGCCTCTACGTTGCGCATGAACCAGTCCTGGTTAAAATTCATGCCGTACCTTCTCTTCTATATCTATTGCGCATTCGATCCACACAGGCGCTTTCAGCGCCAAAGCCTGCGTGAACGCCTCTTTGAATTGCCCCAAATCACCGCATCGAAACCCCTGCAAGCCGAAGCCCCCGGCCAATTTGACGTAGTCTGTGTATCGTTTGGGTTCTGTCGCGCTGCGGCGCTTTTCGAAATATATGTCCTGCCATTGGCGTACCATGCCCAGCGCCTGATTATTCATAATAATTGAGATCACAGGCAATCCATAGCTCACCGCGGTGCAGGCCTCGTTAAGGTTCATATGGAAGCTGCCGTCCCCGGTGATGTGTACCACGGGCCGCCCCGGCTCTGCAAAGGCCGCGCCTATGGCCGCGCCGTAGCCATAGCCCATGGCCCCCAGCCCTCCGCTTGTGAGGAAGCGCCTCGGCCTGACATGCCGCAGGTATTGCGCCGCCCACAGCTGGTGCTGTCCCACGTCGGTGACGCAGATGGCGTCCTTCCCCGCAAGCTCGCCGGTGGCCTCCATGATTTGGTGTGGCTTTAAACTCATTTCGTTGCCCGCGGGAGTATTGTCTTCTTTTCGCCGGGAAGCAATCCGGGAGAGCCATTCCGGCCGCGATTTCTCTTCGATCAAGGGCAGTAGTTTCTCTAAAATAACGTCCGCATCGCCCTGCAAGGCAATGTCCACAGGCACGTTCTTGCCCAGTTCGGCGGGGTCAATGTCAATGTGAATTTTTAAAGCCTCCGGCGCGAATCCCGCAAAGCTGGGGGCGATGCGATCGCTCAAGCGCGAACCGGCGATGAGCAGCACGTCGGCCTCGGCGATGGCTTTGTTGGCGCTGGCGCTGCCATGCATCCCGGCAAGGCCCAGGTTACAGGGCTCGTCATAACGCAGCACGCCGGTTGCCATGAGGGTGTGCGCGGCGGGGATATCCCCTTTGGCGCACAGGGCGCGCAGGGCCTCCCCGGCGTTCGATGATTGCACTCCTCCGCCAAAGAAGATCAGGGGCCGTTTGGCTCTGTTGAGGGCTTGGACGGCTTGGAGCAGGGTGTCTGGCAGTGCTCCGCACAACCACCCCGGCCTGCGGCCACCCCTCCCAAGAGGGGAATTATCTGTTTTCGCAAGACGCCCATTCCCCTCCTGGGAGGGGTGACGCGCAGCGTCGGGGTGGTTGTGCGGAGCACCGGAGCGCAGCGCACATTCACACATCCCGGCAGAAATATCCCTTGGCACATCCACCAGTACCGGCCCCTTGCGGCCCTCCTGGGCGATCCTGAACGCCGCGCGTATCGTTGGCGCGAGAGCATCCGCGCTGCGCAGCGTAAAATTGTGCTTGGTTATGGGCAGGGTGATCCCCGCGATGTAGACCTCCTGGAAGCTGTCGCGGCCGATGAGCCCCGTGCCCACGTTGCCGGTGATCGCCACCATGGGCACGCTGTCCATGTACGCGGCGGCGATCCCCGTGACCAGGTTGGTCGCGCCCGGGCCGCTGGTGGCCATGCAGACCCCGGTCCGGCCGGTGGCCCAGGCGTAGCCCTCGGCGGCGTGCCCCGCGCCCT
>Ga0123353_10009518_pt1 | contig 13428 bp, 15 predicted proteins | sample TergutLab28metaG_3_FD_92763 | JGI IMG/M metagenome (GOLD analysis project Ga0123353, IMG submission 92763) | Labiotermes labralis P3 segment gut microbial communities from Petit-Saut dam, French Guiana - Lab288 P3 | ecosystem: Host-associated > Arthropoda: Insects > Digestive system > Gut ... | reverse complement strand
GTGGCTTTCCGCGACTTTAAAGAATATATAGCGCGGGTTGTTGTTTATGACTTCCTGGGCCAGGCGCGGATTCTTGCGCAGATGGTCCCACACCGCGTCGGCCGACATTCCGCCTTCGGGTCTGATGCCGCGTTCGGTCAGCTGGGCGCCGATAGACCGGAACTGCATGTCATTGTGGCCGGCAAAGTTGATCTTTACCTTGGTCCCGTCTTCAAGACGCAGCATGCCGGATCCCTGTATCTGGATATTCTGGACATCGACTATGTTCGCCCAGAACAAAGGCCGGCCTATCTGTTGGCGGACAATTTGTTCGCGCGGGACGCCCCGGAAATTCCGCCCGTCCGTTGGCGGGCCCATCAAGGGCTCGTTGCATTGGGCTGTGCGATGGCGGCACGCGGGGATTGTCGGGGAATAATATCCGGTGAACAGGCCGCTGGCGTTCCCGCGCTCGTCCCGCACCCGGTGCGGCTGAAAGTGCGATTCAAACCAGGCGCGGACGGTCGCGTTGCTGGCCGAAGGGCTGGGCATCAGGCGGCATTTTTCTTCCATCAGCGCTCTGTCGGCCACGACTTGGCCGCTGTAGTTTATCCGCGCCCGGCAGGTCTGGCGGAAGGCCTGAAGAGCGTACCGCACGTCGTCGTCCCGCCAGCCGGGCAGTTCGTGAAACCCAACCCGCTGGAAATGCGACGGGATTCTGGACGACGTGTCCCTGGATATCATGTCATGATGATGGGGAACGTGGGGCGTGCTTGTGTCGGGACAGCCGGTCAGGAATAACAAAGGGATAAGGAATAAGTAATAAGGAATAAGACGCGGGGCAGCCGTTGATGTTTTTGAAATTTGTCTCATAATTCTTTCCTTTTTAGTTTGCCAAGAAAGAACAAGAAAAACGGATAAAGAATAAACATCTTATTCCTTATTACTTATTCCTTATTCCTTTTTTTCAAGCCATGGGCTTGAAAAATAATTATCGTGTGCTATATTACAGCATGTCACAAATTAAAAAAAGGATAAAATTATGGCAAACTTTAACATGATATCGCAGTTTCTGAAGGACTTCTCGTTCGAATCCCCGAACGTGCCGGAACTGTTCTTTAAACAGGAAAACGGCCAGGCCAAGATGGAAATCAACGTCGATCTGCAGGTCAAAGGCGCCGAAGGCGGTCTGTACATGACCGACCTGGTCGTCAAGCTGCATTCCAAACTGGAAGAAGGCGACAAGACGATATTCATGATCGAATGCACATTTACCGGCCTTGCCCAGCTGGAAAAAGACGCGTCCGAGGAAGACGTCAAGAAAATCACACTGATCGACGTCCCGACGTTGATATTCCCGAACGTGCGTGCGCTGGTCACCCGCATGACCGCGGAATCCGGATTTCCCCCGTTCACCATGCAGCCGGTGGATTTCAGAAAGCTGTACGAAGAAAAGAACGCGAAATAAAAAATCCCGGCGAAAGCCGGGATTTTTGTCTTGGGGACAATTTTATTTAACCAGAAGCCATCCTTTGCAGCAATGGGGATATATTGCTATGCGCCAGCGCCGTCGCCAGCGCGTCGGATTCGTCCGGCGTTTTCGGCGCCGCAGCCGGCAGCAGGATCTTGACCATGGCCGCGATTTGGGTCTTGTCGGCGTGGCCGCTGGCCGCTATGGCTTTTTTAATCATCGTCGGCTCGTATTCCGAAATCGGGATTTTTTTGACGCCGACCGCGACCATCGCGGCTGCCCGCGCATGACCCAACAGCAGGGTGCTGGTCGGATTCTTGTTCACGAATGTTATTTCAATCGCGCATTCGTCCGGTGAAAAACGTTCGCAAATTGCCGAAATTTCATTAAATATTGCGGCAAGGCGTTCCGGCAGAGAAATCTTCGCATTCGGCAAAACCACGCCGGACGCGACATAGCGCCGCTGGGACCCGGCCGATTCTATCACGGCCCAGCCGGTGCGCAAAAGTCCGGGATCTATCCCGAGTATCCGTTTCATGTATTCATTATAGCGCGGGAACACTTGAAAAACAAACTTGTTTTTAATTCGTATTTTTGGTAAAATTAAAAGTGAAGCTGCAGGGATGTGGTTTCGGGGTCTTTCAAAAGCCCATATCAAAGCGACGCGCAGAGATGTCCGTCGAATCCGCACAATATGCGGCGCCCACAAAAGCGCCACTTATTGTATGTACCCCGCCGCATGGGTCGGGGAGCCGTCAGTGTATAAAACAGGTTTTCCCGAAGACTGGCGGGGTCATTCTTTGATATGATTTTTGAACTCCCCGGCCATCAAGTCCTTGATGGCTTTTTATCGCGCTGCAATAAAGCGGCCGCCAGGGGGTGCAATGCGTTTTTCGCGCAGGATGTTTTTCGTGTTTTTTTTATCGGCCTTTCCGGCCCTGGCTTTTGCTTCGGCTGATGTTCCGGTTGCCCCAGCGGCAGAGGCCGACATATCCGGCACTCTGACAAATGTGGCGACGACCGTGCAGCAAAGCCAGGATCAAGGCACCAGGCAAAGGATGACGGCCACCGTGCTGACCGGCGCGCTGGGCCATGCCGGCGCGGAAATAATGGCAGGCCGCGCGCAGCAGCGCGCCGACGACGACTGGGCGCGGCGCATAGATAGATTGGGACAAACCTTTCGCTGCGGCCTGGACGGACACCCGAGGGTAGGTCCTGGCGAATCCGGCCACACGCCCATGGAACCGCAAGAGGTCGTGCGGCTGCGCGCGGAATACATTGCGCTTGCCACGCGCACAAGGGAGACGAAACGCCAGCTGGGACTGCCGCCCGGAATAGAAGCCAGAGAAATAGTCGACATGGGCGCCGCCTATGACGCGCATGCCGCAACGGACCTTGATTTTTCCGGCGGGTTCAGCACGGCGGCAGGGCGTTCGGATTCAGGCGCCGGCACGGCCCGCGCCCGGCAGGGCATGAATGTCGCGCTGGCCGGGGTTGCGGCGGCGGCGCTTATGAACGCGCCGGCGGCGGTTAGGGGGGCGACAGGCGGCGGCGGAACGACGGGAAGCACGCACAGCCCCGCCGTGCAGGCCGCGATAAACAACGACCCGCAGGTGCAGACCGCGCGGCAGGAAAAGGCTGAGGCAAAAGCGGAAGGGGACAAAGAATTCGGTCAACAAAGCGCCGAAGAGCAGGCAGCCGCGACCGATGCTATAACATGTCGCTTGTGTTCAAGAGGTATGCGAACGGGCCCGGAATGCGCCGGATGTTAATAAAAATAACTAACTAACCAACCAAACCGAAAGGAAAGAACCATGAAAACAAAAACTTTGATAATAAGCAGTGTAATGCTGGCAGCGTTCGCCGTATCCGGCGCAAATGCAAACATAACGCAAGCGGAATGCGAATTTTTAATTGCGGACGGGGACGAACTGGTGTGGTCCAACAACAGATGCCGTCCGATGACGCAAAGGGAAAGAAGGGCCGGCGCAAGGGCGAGGGCAGCTGAAACCCGGGCCGCGCAGAAAGCCAACAGACAGGCGGCGGCGGCGGCGGAAAGGAACGCGAAAAAGGCGGAAAGAGAGGCAAGAAAACAGCAGAGATTGGAAACACAACAGGAAAAGGAAGCCGCATTCGCCCTGGCGCAACAAGAGCATAACACCGTGCGCGACCTGGTTCGCGATATCGATTCGGATATCGACACTCTGAGGAGATCTATAAGAGATGCCACCAATGAAGCAAAGAACGCAAATGCCAATACCCGCGGCCAAGTAAGGCATAGGGCGCTGCTGGGACTTCGGACCCCGATGCTGAGAATTGATATAGAACGCTTGGAGCAGGCGGCATCGGATTTGGAAATGTGGGAAAATATAAGAGATGAAGCGGAAAGCCAGCTTGATGTTGCTTTGGGTGAAAAACGCGAGCTTGAGGTCGAACTTCGCGAGCTTAGGGCGGAAATGGACAGGTTGGAATGCATCGCGCATCCGAACCGGGGCCGGTGCCAAAGCTAGGGCATTGCACTAAAACCCGCCTGGCCGCATGGTCGGGCGGGTTTTAATAAAATACGAAACAAATTGACAATATTAATATTCTTTGTATCATGGGCAGTAACCGGTAACGGCAATCATAACGAAAGGAATGCTCATGGCTTATTATTACACCGAAGTATCACGAACCCTTGACGAATATCTGCTGGTGCCCGGTCATTCGGGCAAACAGCATGTCCCGAAAAATGTTTCTCTGGAAACCCCGATGGTGAAATACAAATGCGGGGAAAGGTCGGAGCTTTATCTGAACATACCCATGACTTCCGCGATCATGCAGGCGGTGTCCGACGACCGCATGGCCGTCGCGCTGGCCAAAGAAGGCGGCGTATCATTCATATATTGCAGCCAGCCGATCGAAAACCAGGTCGCGATGGTCAAGCGCGTGAAATCCCATAAAGCCGGATTCGTCACAAGCGATGCCAACCTGATGCCCGACGCCACATTGAACGATATTTTTGCGCTGAAGGCGAAGACGGGACATTCCACGATTGCTGTGACGGAAGACGGCACGGCGAACGGCCGGCTTTTGGGAATCGTGACCAGTATCGATTACGACTATCCCATGGGCCGGATAAGCGGGTCAAAACCGGTGAGCACATTGATGACGCCAATCGACAAGCTTATCACGGCAAAACATGGCGCCACATTGCAGGAAGCATACGATATAATTTATACAAGCAAAATCAACTGTCTTCCCATCATCCGCGACAGCGGACGGCTGATACACATCGTCTTTCGCAAGGACGGCGGGTCGCTTGCACAAAATCCGCTGGAACTGCTTGACAAGGACAACCGGTATATCGTGGGCGCCGGCGTGGATTCCCGCGATTACAAGGAACGCATTCCGGCATTGGTCAAGGCCGGAGCGGACGTTTTGTGCATAGATTCGTCCGACGGATACACCGACTGGCAAAAGGAAGTGATAGAATTTGTGCGCGAAGAATTCGGTGATACAGTCAAAATCGGCGCGGGCAACGTGGTCGATGCCAACGGATTCAATTTCCTGGCCGACTGCGGCGCGGATTTCATAAAAGTCGGAATCGGCGGCGGATCTATCTGCATCACGCGCGAACAGAAAGGCATCGGCCGCGGACAAGCGACGGCGCTGCAGGACGTGGCCGCCGCGCGGAACGCGTATTATGAAAGCAACGGCGTTTACATCCCGATATGTTCCGACGGCGGGATAGTATCGGATTGCCATATCACGCTGTCGCTGGCGATGGGCGCGGACTATGTCATGCAGGGGCGCTATTACGCCCGGTTCGACGAAAGCCCGGGCGCCCGAATGCTTGACGACAAGGGCAACATCGTAAAGGAATATTGGGGCGAAGGCAGCGACCGCGCGCGCGCCCAGGGACGTTACATAACCGACGAGAATGACAAAAGCGGCCGCCTGAAATTCGCAGAAGGCGTAGACGGGACCGTTCCGTACGCCGGAAACCTGAAGGACAATATAGGCGTGACTTTGGCCAAAGTGAAGTCAGCCATGTGCAACAGCGGCGCGCTGAGCATTCCGGAACTGCATGAAAAGGCCAGGCTGACGGTGGTTTCAGAAGCATCCATCAAGGAAGGCGGCGCGCACAGCATAATACTGAAAGAAAGCGCGTATCGCGGCCCGCGCGGCGGCTAGGCCCCGCGTTCTTTCAGGAACAATCTTTGACGAATGTGGCCGGCGGCGATGCCGGCCACTGTTTCTTTTGAAATGTACGATGTGTTTATTTCAACCGCCAGCGGGTTAGGCCGGACGCCGGGGCGCCGTCTGTCGTGATAATTCCTGAAACCGATTTCATCGCGCGCGGCGCTTAACGATATCTGCACGCCCATGCCGACGTAATAACGCCATTTGCGGACCGCGCAGATATCGGTATCCGCGACCAGATGAAAGTGCAAATCGGCATTTTTATAACAATGGTAATACTGGCCGTGTATATCCTGCAGCATCGCGTCTTTGGTGCTGCCCATCCGGTATCGGTTCATGGTCCATTCGGTCAGCATCCGCTTTATAGGCGGCTGTTCGCAAAGCGTCGTAGCAAGCTTTGCAAAATCCGGTCCTTTGATGTCGGGATTGTTCGTGTCATCCAGGAACGCGTTTGTTTCAAACAGCTTCCGGACGAAATCAATATCAGTGTTTTGGATTGGAATATTATTACGGATAAGTATCAGCGCGATCGCCCGCATCAGGCCGCCGCCGGCGATATCGTCCAAGTCGAACCGATCCGCTAGATTGTACTGCAATGTCGTTTTGCCCGTTCCGCTGTCGCCGGATATCACAATAAAGGGAGCCGGTTTCAAAATCATCAGTTTGCGGCAGTGATCACTTTCTGTACGTCGTCGTTGGCTTCGAGCGCCATGACAAGCTTTTCCAGTTTCGCATAGGTATCATCGTCCAGATCCGCCGGCATGTTCGGCGTCCAGGTCAGCTCTGCCTTTTCAGGTTCGCCAAGCTTGTCCGCAAGCGCCTTTTGAACCGCCATGAAATCGTCCGGCTTGGTTTTGACTATGTAGCCCTCGGGCGATGATTCCAAATCGTCCGCGCCGGCATCCATGATGGATTCCGTCATCGCGTCTTCATCCGCCGCCGCGCCAATCGGATAAAATATCAGTCCCGTGCGAGTGAACAGGAACGATACCGAATTCTCTTCGCCCATGTTGCCGCCGTTCTTGGCGAATGCCGCGCGGATTTCCGGAACAGTGCGGCGCGGATTGTCCGTCAGTGCTTCGACGATGACCGGAATGTTGCCGGGGCCGTATCCTTCGTATCTGACGGCCGTAAAGCTTTCCGTGTTTTTGTCCGCGGCCTTGTCTATCGCCCGCTTGATATTATCGTTCGGCATGGAATTTTTGCGTGCGTTCAAAATCGCAACACGCAGGCGCGGATTGTTGTCGGGATTACTGTCGCCCATCTTGGCCGCGACCGTGATTTCACGCGCAAGTTTAGTGAACATGCCGCTGCGCGCCGCGTCCTGGGCGCCTTTGCGATGCATTATGTTGTGCCATTTACTGTGACCTGCCATGGTTCTTGCCTTTTTGATATTTTAATTTATAATTCGGCCAAAGGATACAACATGATAGGCAAATTGCAAGGAATTATAGACCATATCGGCGACGGATTCGTGATAATCATGACAGGCGGGGTCGGGTACAAAGTCTGGACGCCCGAGATGTTGGCAAAAGGCGAGGCAACGCTGTGGATTGAAACAGTGGCGCGCGAGGATTCAATCCGGCTGTTCGGATTCGCGTCGCTTGCGGCCCAAGAACTGTTCAACCAATTAACCACCGTGTCCGGCGTCGGGCCCAAGGTTGCTTTGGCAATATTATCCACTTTGAAACCGGACGTATTGTTGGGCGCGATTGCGACCGGAGATGCCAAGACGATCGCGACTGCGCCGGGCGTCGGAAAAAAAGTCGCGGAAAAAATAATCGTCGAATTAAAAGGAAAAAGTTCCAGCATTAATATAGGCGCCTTTGACGGCGGCGGTTCGGTATTGCCGGATCTGCTGTCGGCCCTTGAATCGTTGGGATACAGGCGCGCGGATGTCGCGGAACTGGCGCAAGTGTTGGTCCGGGAAAATCCGGCCGCGGATGTAGGGACTTTGGTGCGGCTGGCTTTGAAGGATATATCCAAATGACCGACGCAATCTTTGCATTATCATCGGGCAGGGGACGTGCGGGCGTTGCCGTTGTTCGATTATCTGGAAAAAATCTGACCGATTTTTTCCAGATAATCGAACAGAGCACAGAGCATAGAGCACAGAGCATAGATATTGTTCCGCGCCGCGCGACACTTGCGAATTTGATGGATTTGACCGGCGGCATTATTGATCGTGCGATTGTGATTTATTTTCAAGGCCCGAATTCTTTTACGGGCGAGGAGGTCATCGAATTCCATGTGCACGGATCGGACGCGGTTATTCAGAAATTATTCGAAGTGCTGCGGGGCTTTGGGGCAAGAATGGCAAAGCCTGGCGAATTCGCGCGGCGGGCTTTCGATAATGGCAAGATGGATTTGGTTGCGGTTGACGGCCTGGCCGCGCTGATTGATTCGCGCACCGAACAGCAAAGACGTGCCGCGCTGCGCACGGCCGCAGGCGCGGACAGCGAAACATATATGCGGTGGCGCAACGGCATGGTCGACATTGCGGCGTATGCGGCGGCCATGCTGGATTACCCGACGGATGAATTGCCGGCAAACATAGGCGAAACATTAATGGCGCGGGCCGGGGCGTTGCACAATGAAATCGTAGCCGCTCTGGCGCGGGCGGGCGCAGCGCGGGCCGTTCGGTCCGGGTTTAATATAGCATTGGTTGGCGAAGTAAATGCGGGAAAATCATCCTTGTTCAACCGTCTTGTCGGCGAATCGCGGGCGATTGTATCCGATGTGCCGGGCACCACGCGCGATGTAGTATCGGCCGAAATAGATATGGACGGATACCTGGTGCGGATTCTGGATACGGCGGGACTTCGCGATACGGACGACATTGTTGAAAATCTGGGGATAGAAAGAACAAACAAAGAAATAGAAAACGCGGATTTGGTGATACGGGTATTCCCCTCCTTGGGAGGGGTGCCGCCGACAGGCGGCGGGGAGGGTTCACAGAAAGCAAAAGATAACGAAATTGCTGTTTATAACAAATGCGATTTATACAAAAACCCTCCCCGCCTCGCAGATGCTCGGCACCCCTCCAAAGGAGGGGAATTAGTATCGGCGCTTACGGGCGAAGGGATTCTAGAATTATTGGGAATTATAAAACGCGAAGTTCACACGAAGCTGAGTAACGCCGAATCGGAAGTTGTTGTTAATGAAAGAACAAAGGTTTTGTTGGAAGAAGCGGCGCATGAATTAAAAGCAGCATTAAATGTAGGGGCGCAATGTTTGCGCCCGGGCGTATGCAATACGCCCCTACAAAATCATGAAATTTTCGCGGAACACGTCCGTGCGGCGTCTGATAAAATTGGCGGGGCCCTTGGAATCATAGGAGCAGAGGAAGTTATGGATTCTGTGTTCGGCCAGTTATGTCTCGGAAAATAAAAGGATAAAATATGAAAATAGAATTTCGTCCGTTGCAACTGAACGAACCGAAGTTGGTTTATGATTACTTTCAATCAATGCCGGCCAATGAAAACGGACTTAGAAATTCCGCCGCCGGGCTTTCTGAATCCGAATTTTCCGACTGGGTCAAAAAACAGATAAATCGTTCCAAAAGCATCGGGTTGGAACAAGGAATTGTTCCGGACACTTATTTTATTTTGTTTATCGATGGCGTTCCGGTTGGTAACAGTAAAATGCGGCATTATCTTACGCCGGCATTAGAGAAACAGGGCGGACACATCGGGTATCGTATTGCGCCGGAACATCGCGGCAAGGGGTATGCGAATGTAATACTTGCTGAAACTTTAAAACACGCAAAAGCGATGGGGATTGAAAAAGTTCTGCTGACCACTGATGCGGATAATGCCGCAAGTTACAAAACAATTGAACGCAATGGCGGTCTCTTGGAAAAAATAGAAGACGACAACAGGTATTATTGGATACCGCTTTGAGGAGGAAAAAGTGAAAAAAATTATATCGATGGTGGTTGTATGTGCGATATTTTCAAACAGCGCATGGGCGACAAACCCCAATATATCACCGTATATTTCCACCAAGATTGATGTCGGCAGATTATACGCGTCCAATAATTTTGTCGATGACCCGATTAATATAGGCTTTGCCGGCGCGGTTGGGTTGCACTATCGTCTGACACCAGAATTCCAAATTCGCGCCGAATTGGAAGCGTCTTTGCACAGTTTTAGTTCAAGCGAAAGGACCTATGATTCGTCCACCTTGTACATCATAGATTCATACGAATACAAACAGACGTCGGTTTTGGCGAATTTTTATATTGATAGGGGTCGGGGGGCAAAACTGAAACCCTATGTAATGGTTGGCATTGGGGTGGCGAATTTCAATGAAACCGCAGCGGAAAACACATATGTTTATCTGACGGATACCTTGGTTTCCAAAGAACGGAAAGATAAAGGCAATGCTTTGGCTTTTGTGTTCGGCGCAGGATTCTCTTTTGATATAATAAGCAATCTGGAAGGTGATGTTGGCGTGCGCTATATGGTTGCAGGCGATAGAACCATATTGTCCCCGTCTGTTGGAATCCGTTACGCATTTTAGTTTTTCGTATTCGCCTTCCAACGCAGGGACGCATGTGCGCCGTTGCAGAACGGTTTGTTGCCGGATGCGCCGCAGCGGCAAAGGGTTTGTTTCTGGCGGACTTCATAACTGCGGCCGTCGGCGCTCTCTACGCGGATGCCGCCCCTTATCCACAGCGGGCCGGATATTTTTAATCCCCCATCTTCAATTGTGTGGATTTGTGGTTCGCATTCTTCTTCGAGTAATTCGCCATCGTTCGTGAACATCAGCAGGCGGCCGGCAGGGCAGAGGTTGGCTTCTGCCGCGGCAAGTTCGTTTGCAGCTTTGCCGCCTTGCATAACCAGGTTCCAAATCCGGCCGCCGCGATCGCAGAACCTGGTGAACGCGCAATATCTTTCGTTGTCTAGCAGAGTTTGTTCTGGACCTTCGATAACCTGGGCGCTGTCTTGACGCATAATCGGTTCGAACGGCGCGGTTTCCGTGCCGTTGAAGTTTGCGATTGCATGACTGCCGTCACAGAACGGCGGGTTTTTGGATTTGCCGCATCGACATAGCGCCACCGGGTCTTCTTTGATTTCAAAGGTTTTTCCGTCACCGTATTTTACGGATATGCCGTTTTCGTCCGTCAGAATTATCTTTTCGGAAATTTTTTTCGCGCCGTAAAGGAGGTATGGCCCGTCGCGCGTAATCTTTATATATGGTAATTTTGTTTGCATAGTGCTTTACCCCCACCCAAGAGTTGCTAGCTCGCGCTGCTCGCAAGCCAACTCTATCCCGCCCCTCAAGGGGGCAGGGTAATTATAGTTGAAAAATCCGAAATCGGAAATAGGAATGATGTCGGCTATGCCTTGAAGTATTTTTCCAAGGTTTTATAAGCGTTGGCGAGTCCTGCGAATTTTTCCGCCGCAGATTTCGCGTTCAGTTTTTTCGCCGTGTCCGGATGGTACAGCTTGGCCAGACGGCGGTACGCCGCGCGGACGTCTTTCAGCGTCGCGGTCGGCGAAAGTTCAAGCGTCTTCAGCGCGGCGGTAATCGTGCCGGTGACTTTTGGTTTTTTTGGCGCATGGTCGAACGTTGCACGGCCGTGAATAAAATCGTTCAGGAAATTCAGATAATCAGCCGTGTCCGTTGCCGCCTGCTTTTTGTCTTTCAGGGGGGCGCCGAAGACGTGGCGTTCCCAATCTGCTTCCACTTCGTCGTCGGTCATGTCCCGGTAATAGTTCCAGTTTTTGTTATATTCCGCGGCGTGCTCCTTGCAGAAAAAATAATATTCGCGCAGATCGCGCGTCTTCGGCGCGCGGCAAACGCCGGCCTTGGTGCAGTCAAGATGGTCGCATTTTCTAATCATTTTTTGGCCAACGGGTGATGCTGCATGACCGCGTCGACAAGCGCGTCCGGCATGACATGGGTATAGATTTGGGTTGTCGCTATGTCTTCGTGCCCCAGCATCGCCTGGATAGCGCGAAGATTTGCGCCGCCCGCAAGCAGGTGCGATGCGAACGAATGGCGCAGGACATGCGGGCTGACCCGGGCCGGTGATATTCCCGCAAGGACCGCGCACTTTTTTATCATCTTGAAAAAACCGAATCGGGTGATGTGGCCCTGTTTGCTTGGGCTGGGGAAGACATAACGAGAACTGTGAGCCGAAAGCCGTGAGCCGATAAAATTTTCCCGTACATTCATATAATCATTCAACGCTTTCATCGCCGCGCTGTGAATCGGGACAAGGCGCTCTTTCGCGCCTTTACCGCGCACCAAAAGCTTGTCCCCCAGCAACTGGTTCATCTGCAGTTCGCAAAGTTCAGAAACGCGCAGGCCCGCCGCGTACATCAATTCCAGCATGGCGCGCATGCGCGCCTTGTTCCGGAAATCGCCCGCGCCGGATATCAGGGATTCGATTTCGTCGCCGGTCAGGTATTTGGGCAGGGGTTTCGACAGCTTGGGCAGTTCCAGCGAAACCGACGGATTTTTATTTATGATTTTTTCCAGCGCCAGGAATTTGTAAAACTGACGGAAAGCGGATGTCTTGCGCGCGATGCTGGACGCGCCCAGTCCCTGTTTCGACAGCCCCGCCAGATAATCCTGTATCTTGTCTGCGGATGCGGCGCCAAGGTCCCCGATTTCCTGTTCGGCCAGTTCCAGGTCCGAACGGTATGCGGCGACGGTCTTGGTAGCGCGGCCTTTTTCCGCGACCAAAGCTTCGAGAAAGATGTCGATATGATTCATTACGGGAACAGAACGACTTCCGCCACGTGCTGGTTCGGTTCAAAATATATGAACAGCAGCGTGACAAACACCGCAAGTATTGCGAGGATTATTATCGTGTTTCTGGCTGAATTTTTTTTCTTTAACGGCATTTTAAACCTCTCTTATATGGTATCAAACGAAACGATGAATACTGCGGCGCCGAACAGCACTATCAGCGGCGGTGCAAGCACGGCAAGCAAAGTCGGCAACGCGCCGCTGACGCCCAGCGCGCCGAACACGTTGATAACAAAGTAAAGTATGAAACAGGTTAATATCCCGGCGCTGAATTTCGGACCGAATTTGTAATCGCGGCGCTGCCGCGTCTGGGAAAACGCGACGCCCAGCGTCGCCATCGACACAAGCATAAGCGGCAGAAGCAGCAAGGTCCATAGCTGTATCCTGTGCCCGCGCGAATTCAACCCCATATTGTTCATGTTCCTGATAAAGCCGGGAAGGCGCCAGACCGATACCTGGGTTGGCCGCAGATGCCTCTCCAGCACGCTTTCAGGCGTCATCAGCGAGCTGAGCCGCCAATTAGTCCGGGCCCGCGGCTGGCCGTCCGGCAGGAATATCATGACATTCCGGGCGGAAAAACCGTCGGCGGAAAGCGTCACCTTGTCCGTTTCCATTCTTTGCACGAACTTGGATTCGGAATCCAGAATAAAGCCGGATGCGTTCGTGAATATCAGATCGCCGTCCGCCCCGTGCTGCATCCCGGTCGCCCGCAGGGTGAATGTTTCGCCGCCCCGAGTTTCGCGCAGCCAGATCGCGCCGTCGGTCAATTCTATGTATTCCTGGGATTTATCACGGTGCGCGACCGACACCGCATAAGGATTCATAACGCCCGCCGCGAACAAGCCGATCAAGAACGCCGCGAACAGGAACGGTCTGGTGCTTTGGTACGGGGAAAGTCCGGCGCCGGAAATTATCACGCTTTCCGAAGAACGGGTCAGGTTGTATGTCGCGACCAGCGTGCCCATGAATGTCGCCAGCGGCAGAAACAGCGGAATATACTGCAGCAAAAGGACCCAAGCAGTCCAGAGCGC
>Ga0123353_10009517_pt1 | contig 13428 bp, 19 predicted proteins | sample TergutLab28metaG_3_FD_92763 | JGI IMG/M metagenome (GOLD analysis project Ga0123353, IMG submission 92763) | Labiotermes labralis P3 segment gut microbial communities from Petit-Saut dam, French Guiana - Lab288 P3 | ecosystem: Host-associated > Arthropoda: Insects > Digestive system > Gut ... | reverse complement strand
TCGCGCTTCTGAACTCCAAATTATCTCCGACCATCTTTCAAAAGGTACCAACGTCATCATCTTCGGTAGCCATGGTACGGGTAAACGCCTTTTAATTGACAGCATCAAAACAGATAAAAAAATCCTGACTTTCGACGACTCCGCTTCCATCAAAAAATCACTTGTTTACATGCTTCTTTACCTGTACGAAAACGACAAAGAAAAAGTAGCGTCTGTTATTTTCAAAGACTTCGACCGCACAAAAATTGAAACACGCCTTTCTCGTCAATCTGTCAGTTTCCTTTGTGATGAAATCAAATCCTTGGTTGAACCTAAGGAATACATTCTAAAAATCAAACAGTTCGATGATGTTACTAAACAATCTTTAAAAGTCATTGACTCCCTAAAGGATACTTTTGTCATCTTAACTTCCGCCAACGAAATTTCCATTACCAAAGCTCCCTTCTTTTGGAATTTTGAAAAACTTGAACTCAAAAACCTCAATCGTGTGCAATCCTTTGAACTCATCCATAAGTTGTCTTATGACATGGAAATTGAGGATTACGAAATCTACCGGAACCACATCTGGAACCAAACCGATGGCAACCCTAAAGCAATTACTGAAATGACCGAACGATACCGCAGAGAACCTAAACTGGCTGCCGAAACAATCCGGTCCGTTACTCATTCCGGCGTCATCAAAGACTGGGATTGTTCTTACGCTCTTGTCATTCTTATTGCTTCCCTTGCCGTCATGCGCTACATGACCAGCGAACTGGATAACCCGGGCTTCCGTTTTATCGGTGGTATGTCTATGATATTGCTTTTATTAACCCGTGCATTTGTCTCTCAAACCAAACGTAAAACCATATAACCAAAACCCAATCCTTTGCGTATTTCTTAATTCTTAATTTTTTTTTCTCTTGAATGCCCCAACCCACATACTCGGTAGTTTCGTTTTTGCAGGCACGCTGTGTTCCTTCACGGACGTTAATGTGTTTGAAAATGAAAATTATATCATTGCCTGTGCGGTCTTCTCAATTCTTCCCGACATAGACACAACCAAATCAGCCATCGGTAAAATATTTTACCCGATTGCTTGGATTCTCTACCGGAAATGCGGGCATCGTACAATAACTCATTCTTTGCTTTTTCTTTTTTTCATCTGGTTTCTTTTCTATTATCTTTTTAGAATAGAAGTCATCCCCGATACTAACCTTGTCAAAATTGCCGTCTTCTCTACCATCAGTCACTTCGTGTTCGACATGATTACCATTTCAGGTATCCCCTTGTTTTTTCCTTTTTTCAAAAATGCTTGCGTCATTCCTGGTAACGTCAATTTACGTTTCAAGTCCGGCGAATGGAAATCCGAATTCATCATTTGCGGTATCTGCTGCCTTCTTTGTTTTTCCATGCAGCCTTTATTCGAGAACGGGTTTTGGACTTCTTACAATCGGCAATTCGGTAGCATCAAGCACGTTGACCGCGAAAACAACAATACAGAATTTTACGTCCTGTGCGAATACTCTTACATCCTGAACGCTGAAACTTTCGAAGGCGAAGCTATCGTAATAGATAGCAAGCAAAACGAAATCACTTTATTTGATGGTAAAAACATCTTCAAACTCAACTCCGACAATCCTCAGCTAAAAGTTAACTATACCCGCCCGCTTATTTCTTCTATCGAGAAACGCTTCATTGACTTGCAATTTTTCAATATTCCTTTCGACAGCCTCCAAAAAATCTTATCTGGTAAATTAGCAAGTGGTCTAATTCAAAGCAATTACAACGTCCGCTACATTGATGATGCAATAACCTACTACACAAATTTCATCAAATTCAACAATCGCTACGATTTTCAGATATATGCAGGCATTGACAGCAGCAAAGCAAGCATGAGAACAAACATCGCTCGCCTCGAAGCATCCATCAACCAATCGCGCCTAAAGCATCAGCAAGATCTGAAAAAATGGGAACAGCACTTCAGAAGCATCGCCACCTTGGAAGATACGCTAAAATCCAGGTCCCTTTCCAATTACGAACGCAACAAATTTCAACAGGAATTAATATCTTTGCGTCGTCGTATCATTGAAAAGCCTGTGTACAACCCGCCTGCTTCGCAAATTGCCGAACTTGAAGCCGAAAAAAAAGCCTTGTCCGAACGCAACCTTTTATTTTCCGGTCACATTACCGCGCTCTATTTCGGTTACGATGTTATTGGTTCAGGTGCCTCTGCCGTATCAAAACCTAATTTTATTTCTGATATTTTATTCTCCTCTGCTTCTGCCCAATCAAATTCAACACGCTCTTTGAGTGAAGTCGAAACGTCCCCTCTGTCCAAAAAATCCCCTTTTATCAATGATAAAGACTAATCCTTTAACCCTTGATTAATTAATTCTCAAAATGCCAATCAATTACAAAAAATACGACAAAGACTGGCGCAACATCAGCAGCCAAATCCGCTTCGAACGTGCCCAAAACCGCTGTGAAAATTGCGGCGCTGAAAATTACAAACCCCATCCCCTAACTGGTAAAAAAGTTGTCTTAACCGTCGCGCACCTGAACCGAGACATTTCTGACAACCGCCCCGAAAACCTCAAAGCCCTTTGCCAGTTATGTCACCTCAATCATGACCGGGCTGACAACAACAAACGTCGCCGTTTTGGAAAAAATTATTCTGAAAGTCCAAAACTTAATCTTATCTTTGCAGAAAATTCGGTTATGGATCTTAACCTGAATATTGAAAATATTGAATAAAATTATGTTTTTTTAAATAATTGAATATGAAATTAAAAGTTAAAATTCGGGAAGATATTGTCTCTCGTAAGTCCGGTGAAATAGGTTTTATTGATGGTTACGATGCGAATCATACGGATAAGGCATTTGTTGTTTTTAAAGATAAAATCGAAAACCTCTTTATTTCTGATCTTGTGCCTATAGGTTTTCTGGTTGAATACGAAGCGTCTTCTTTTTTTGGCAAATCAGATGACATCAACCAAATTTCGTCTTGATTTCCCCGAACCAGCTTTCTCCCGCGAGTTCGTAACCCTCAAAGCAATGCGCCAGTTCGCTAAGCGCAATCCATCTTTGAAAGCCACCCCTTATGTTTGGCATGAGGGCAGTTGGCAACGCTTCGCTATCTCTGGTAATCAGGTTTTACCTTTTTCAGTTTTACTTTCCTTGTTATCGTCTTTAGAAACCTTGCATTCTTTAAATTCTGAAGACCCTGAGTCATCCCCCACAAAATAACTTCCCCACAACACCATAAATGAATCCACCATGAACCTCTCCCGTCAAAATCGTCCCCTCAAGTCCTTCCTTTTATCTTTTTCTGGTTTTCTTTTTCTCATCTTTTTATCTTTTTCTTCTTGTCGTCATGAAGAAACCATTCTCGGCGATATATCTTTTACCTCAAATGAAGATTGCAGAATCCATTTATTCGATAGCAACGGCAGGCAAATTGACAACGCTCTATACGAAGTTGGTAAGTCCCCATTCATTGTCCAAATGAAATCTTCTGGTGTTTTCATTGTCCATGCCGTAAGTGAAGGTAAGCCTGCTATTCAAAACCCGCTTACTTTCGTCTCTGGTTCTTTAGATTATTTCATTGAGTTCTAATTTGTTATATGAAAAATCTTTATAAGTTTTCTAAAGACAACCCCATCCAATCCCGATGATCCGTTGCTGTCTTAAGATTTCTTTCGCTAAAACCCAACTGCACCTTTTTCCCTTTCACTTTATTCCCTTTTTTATTTTTTTCCTTCTTGATAACTAGTCTTTTGATACCGTTAAAAATGAAATCCCAAACCCTCACCCTTTTCAATCCCGATACATCTACCCCCCTTTTACTCCCATTCCTTGACGAAGGCGTCAAAGCCGGTTTCCCCTCACCCGCTCAAGACTACATCGAACATTCCATTGACTTAAATAAAATCCTTATCAAGCACCCCGCCAGCACCTTCTTCGCCCGCGTTGTCGGCGACTCTATGTACGAATCTGGCATCCATAACGGCGATATCGCTGTTGTTGACAAATCTCTCGAACCCCGCGATGGCTGCAAAGTAGTTGCCTTTATTGAAGGCGAATTCGTTATGAAAACCATACGTATAGGAAAAAATGAAATCTACCTAATCCCCGAAAATCCCAACTACCCCACCATAACCGTAACCCCCGTTCAGCAGTTCATGATCTGGGGCGTCGTTACCCACGTCATTCACAAACTGCTCTAAACCTCATCTTTTTTTTTCTTTATTGGTGCTTCTTTGCTTGATTTGTTTCTATTCGTCAAAAATAAAATTTATCATTTTTTTCCTTACGTTCGTCAAATTCTTTTCATACCATTCGAAAATTATCCTATTTTTGCAGTTAAGTAGATTTTGAAATATTCAATAATAACCGCTAAAAAAAATTAAGATGAAAGTAAAATTTGTAGAAGTAATTTCATTGTTAAACCTTTTCTCAAATGAGGCTTTTTCGAAATGCCTATTGAAAAAGATGAAAAATATTTTGAGTTTTCCTTTTAAGGCAATCGTGGTAATTTGCATCTTTTTTGCAAATGCCTGTTGTGAAAACACTGAAGTAGACCATAAATTACCTTCTTTAACTACTTCTGATGTGGTTGACTTTTCCGCTAAAAGTGCCGTTTTGAGTGGTAATGTTACTTCTGACGGTGGTGATGAAGTTACCGAACGTGGCTTTTGCTGGGGTAAATATCCCAACCCATCTATTAGCGACTCTAAAATTTCAAATGGAAAGGGTACTGGCAGTTTCTCGTCAACTATCAGCGATTTGACTCCTTTAACTCCGTATTACGTTCGTGCGTATGCTATAAATATTGCTGGTACTGCTTATGGTAACCAGGTTAGCTTTACTTCCAAAACCGATGCTATTTCTCCAGTTGTGGTGACTCACTCTGTGTTAGAAGTTAAGGATATTACGGCAAAGGTTAGCGGTGAAGTCTCAAATGCCACTTCTGATGGTGTTGGTACCATAATAAGAGCTGGCGTTCATTTGTGGCAAACTAATTCTCTTGGTGGTAAATTTTACTTGGGTGAACGCTCTTCTGCTTCCCCTGGTTTTCGTTTTTTTGTAGACTTAGTCGGTTTGGTATATGATACAAGATATGAGTACCAGGCATTTGTAGTGTCAAGTAATGGTCTTGGCTCAGATGCAGACAATATAGAAGATTTTATCACAGGTATGGAGCCTCCGGTATCTTTTTCATTTAATGCTTTCGTGGATGGCAACGAAACTTGCAAAGCCTTTTGGGCTGGCAAAGTAATTACTGTTTATATTGGTTCCTCCTTAGACGATATGAATTCTTTGTGTTCTGTATCAGTAAATTCATCTGGTACTTCAGATTTGGTTTCTGTTCCTGTGAAAAAAGGTACTTATTGGTTCAAATTTATCTCTAGTTTAAATTCTACATTTCTTCCTGATCCTTTTGAGTATGAAGTTACCGATGATGTTGTTAATAATCACATTAGTCTTCGCTGTTACTGTCCTCCTGATTTTGCAAATATCACATTCAGTACTTATGTTGATGGTAATGCTGAATGTCATAGTTCTTGGGCTGAAAGGTCTGTAACAATTTCGATGGGCGATAATGCTAGCAGTTTAAGTGCCATCGCTTCAATTGGGGTTGGTGAAAGTCTTACCTTAAAAATAGAAAAAGGCAAACACTGGTTCCTTATTTCCGGCTTAGACAGCGTTCAAGAACCTTTTGAATATGAAATAACAGAAGACGAACCTTTTTCAATTCGTTTATTTTGTTATTCTATTTAGGGTTCTTCTATCAATAACCTTAATATCAATTGTTTCTATATTAAAGTTTGCTTTTCTTTTTAGCAGTTATTCTCTGCATCATGCAGCTTGTCCTTTATTATCGTCAAATTCGTTATGTAAACCATACGGCATAGCAAAAATTGAAATCTTCCTGATCCCCGAAAATCCTAACTACCCTACCATTACCGTAACCCCCGTTCAGCAGTTCATGATCTGGGGCGTTGTTACCTTCGTCATTCACAAATGCTTTAATATATTTTTTAGTAGTTCCCCAGTAAGTAATCAAAAAAATTAGGTTCTTTCTTTTCTTCAATATAAATATCCAATTCTGTTTTCTGATAATCCAAATATACATAACCATCATTTAAAACAAATACTTTAAATAGAATTCCTTTTTCATTTTGGGTCTTATCTGAATTGTATGTATTTATTTCAAATGAAAATCTTATAAAGTTTCCAATTTCTTTTTCTATTAATTCTTCAAATGGTGTTATTTTTGATATTATATATTTTTCCTCAAATATTTGCACAATAAATTCAGCTCGTTCTTTTAGGCTTGTGTCCTTATTTTTTATTTCTATCCTTATCATCTTATTATCCTTATCATTATAATTATTTTCTCTACTTGTGGCTATTTATATACATAATCGCCCCTTGCGTGAACACATCCTTCATATCTATTCCGTCATGCTCTATACAAAAATACTTTATCCGTTTTTGCAATTCTTTCGGATATCGTAAATTATAAGCCACATATTCCGTTTCTTCTGTCTTTTTGGCTTCCGTCCTCTGTATTTTTTCCGGCTTTTCCTCTTTCCCAACTTTTCCGGCTTCCCCGACTTCAACGGTTTCTTCTTTCTTTCCTTCTTCCCTATCTTCCGCTACTTCCTTTACTGTCGCGCTAAAAACATTATCAATCCCTTTCTGAAAACTCTTCTTTGCCATTACTTTATCTTTATCTTTAATAATTCCTTACATACATTTCTATAATCATTTGCGCCATTTGATTTTGGCGAATATCTAAATACATCCTGCCCTTGCATGGACGCCTCCTCCAAACTTACATTACTTCTGATAATAGTTTCGAATACCTTTTTTGCATATTCTGGTCGCTCTCTTATATTTTCCGCAATGTCATTATGAATCACCTTTGACGTGCTGAACCGTGTCAACAATATCCGGTAATCTGTTAAGTTCTGGTTGATCCGTGTCCTTACTTTTTCAATTGCCGTAAAAATCTTTTTCATTCCGTCAAGGCTAAACTTCGCCGGCTCCACTACGATTATTGCCATATCTGAACACGATAACGCATTTAGCGGTAATATACCCAACGAAGGCGGACAATCTATAAAAATATAATCATACTGGTCTTTGATCGGTTGTATCAAATCCCTGAGTATGTTTTCTCGTCCTACCGCCCCCGACAGTTGCAATTCAATATCTGCCATGTCGTCCGTTGATGAAATCACTATATCCAACCCTTTTACATCCGGTACGTTTCTGATGGTTAGCGTTGTCTGATTTTTCAGCGCATCATATATCGTATTTTCGTTTTCCTGCGGAAAGCCAAAATGTACGGTCAGATTTGCCTGCGGGTCCAAGTCAATCATCAAAACTTTTTTCTTTTGCAAATTTATCCCCGCCGACAAATTCGCAGTCGTCGTCGTTTTCCCGACGCCTCCCTTGTGATTGATGATACATATTACCTTTGCCATATTCTTTTCTTTTTTCCTTATTCCTTAAATTCCTTTAAAAATATTTTGGCGCAAAATTACAAAAAATTCTTAATACAAAAATATTTTTGAACAAAAATTACAAAAGTGCTAAAATATCAAAGTATCAAGATACCCTAGTCTAAAAATACAAAAAACCCCAAAATCTAAAATTCCTATATACAAAAATTCCAAAAAGTAAAAAAAACATAATCCAAAAATCCCCTTATCCTAAACCGCCAAGATACACTAATTCTAAAATGCCAAAATACCTAAATACTAAAATCCAAAAAAGTCAAAATTCCATTTTCCTAAAATTCCCCTATCATAAAACGCCAAAATACTCTAATTCTAAAATACCATAATTCCAAAATACCTAAAATCTGAAATACCTAAATACCAAAATCCAAAAATATCAAAAAAACATAATCCAAAAATTCCCCTATCCAAAAACGCCAAAATACTCTAATTCTAAAATACCAAAATACCTAAATTCTGTAATACATAAATACCAAAATCCAAAAAAATCCAAAAAAAAAAATCCAAAATTCCACCTATCCAAAAACGCCAAAATACTCTAATTCTAAAATACATAAATTACCGAAATCTAAAAATACCAAAAAACCTATAAACAAAAATACCTAATTACCAAAATACCAAAATGCCAAAATGCCAAAATGTCTAAATGTCAAAAATCAAAAATACCTAAATCCTGTATCTCCAAAATTTTTAGTTTTCTTTAATGTTTTTATACCTTAATTCCTTCTTGCATAAATGCCAGAGTGTTTTGCATCCAAAAGATATAAGTGCATTAATACCAAAACACCTTTGTACTCGTCTTCTTTCAATTCCCCTTTATTCTTTTTTTTTTCTTATCATTAAAAATAATCCCCATTTCTTCTTTTTGTTTAATTTTTTCTATCTTTGCATCTTAATTTTCGTCAATATGTCAATTCTATTAATAATATGCGCTTGCTCCATTATTGTTGTCTGGTTCGTTTTATTTTTTCGTAGTGATTGGGTTTTTGGTTCTTCTGAAAAGCCAGTAACTTATAAGCATCATGGCGGCTATATACTTTTTAATGAGAAAAAACCTTCTCCTGTTAAGACTGTCTCCAGAACCAAAAAATTCAAATATCTCGGCGCCTACATTGGTGGCGTTTTGCTGATAGTTAATGCCATGTATATTCATCTACAAACAAAAGAACAAAATCAAAGTAATTACCTCGTTCGCAAAGGGCAGCTCGACACCCGTTTTAAAGACGCTGCCTTACTTTTGGCTAATGGTAATTCAAGCGCCGAGTTCTCCGCCATCCATGCGCTGCATCAAATTGCTATCGAAGCCTCTCAATCTAAAGACCAAAAAGATTACGTGAAAGTGATAAAAGATATTCTAACTGGTTTTATCAAAGATAATTCAGTAATAAAAAAGGATACATCCTTCAATAAAAAAAGCAATCTTTTGTTGCAGTCTATTATTGATTATCTTTTTATTGATACGCTTCATCGTGATATATATTCTAAATTTAAAACTGACTTATCTTATTCTGTATTAAATTATTTCGTCTTTGAAGGAGCCGAATTACAAGGCGCAAATTTTTTTGGAGCCCAATTACAAAGCGCAATTTTTTTGGGAGCCCAATTACAATGCGCTGATTTTTTTGAAGCCCAATTACAAAACGCTTTTTTTTGGGAAGGCCGTTTACAATACGCTTATTTTTTGGATGCCCAGTTACAAGGCGCTGATTTTATGTCTGCCCATTTAGAAGGCGCTGATTTTAGTAAAGCCCAATTACAAGGCGCTGATTTTAATTGTGCTTTTAATATTGATAGTGCTCGTTTTTTTTATACTTCTTGGAACTCAAAAACTAATTTTAAAGGTACCGCCTTCGAAAACAAATCCATTGAAGAATTAACCAAGATAATGGGCAAACCTCCTGACGTTGACGAAGGTGAAGTCGATGTCTCTCTCTAATTCTTCAATCAAATTTCTAAAATCATAATTTGTATTTCTTAGAAACCTATGCATTTAATTTTTTGTATTTACGGGTGTGCTGTGTTTGTTACTATTTTTGGTATTGATTACAAAATTCAGTCTTGTTGTCTTTTAATGTCATTTTGTGGTTAAATCCGCACACATTTTCCTTTTGGCAATAAGTGGTTTACGCATCACTTAATTTTCTGGGCTGCCTTTTTTTTCTTTTAAATGAACAGATTACTTTCTTTGAATATTTGTGCTTCTTTTTCCATTTGTCGTCAGGCAGCCCTATTTTGTGCGTTGTTTCGTATTGCTCTCGTCGTTCTCTTTTGTTAGCTTTTGTCTAATAATGTCAGTTTTTTTTTGTATTTATGGGTGTGCTGTTTTTTGTGCTCTTTTTGGAATTGATTGCAAAATTCAGTCTTGTTGTCTTTTATATGACATTTTGTGGTTAAAGCCGCACACATTTGCCATTTGGCAATAAGTGGTTTACGCATCATTTAATTTTCTGGGCTGCCTTTTTCTACTTCTAATTGAATTGATTACTACCATTGAATATTTGTGATTCTTATTACCTTTGTCGTCAGGCAGCCCTATTTTGTGCGTTGTTACGTATTGCACACGTCGTTCTCTTTTGGTGTGGTTTGTCGGGTCTATTAGATTTTTTTTAATCTGGCGTAACGAAACTTCCGCCGCTTCGTTTCGAGCATAACCTATTTTGGCTGAGTTGGGCTTCACTTTCCAATTCTTCGGTCATTGAGCGCCGCACGGTCTTTGTCGTAACGAAACATCCGCCGCTTCTCTTCTAGCATAACAAATTTTGGCAGGGTTGGGCTTGCTCTGCCCCTGTTTCGGTCATTGAGCGCCACCATCGGTTTGGCGCAATGTCATTGTTGAGCTTTTCAGTAAATTTTTAACTTCTCAAAATATTCTTTTTAACTTCATAAAAATCAATAAAATAAATGAAAAATTTATCATTTTTTTCTTGTTTTTTTCATTTACTTTTTTTACCTTTGTTTCACGTTTAATATTTATTTTTCAGGCGTTCCGAGTGGCATCGGATATACGCCACCGCAGTTTAATAATTTTAAAATTGTTTTTATGAAAAATCTTATTCTAAAAAGAAAAAATCCGCCCTTTTCGGATGTTGATTTCAGCCGGGCTTATTCCGGTGTTGAAATGTTCTCTATTGATGAGCGTCCTCTTCGTCAGATTGATTGCCTTGGCGTTGATGAAGATGGTCGCTCCGTGCTTTGTCCCCTGGAATTGGACAATGATGTTGTTTCTTCTGTGTGGCTTTCTTAAATTTTTGTATCTATGGAAGCAATAGAAAATTTACGTGACCTCGCCATCCGGGCGCATCAAGGAACCAGTTTTTCACCCGAAGAACGCGGCGCCTATTTCATCAAAAAGTACTCCGCCGACCTGGCGGACTTCCTCTCCGAAATCCCTGAAGAACATCACGACTGGGCTACCGATAAGTACATCCGCCTGTTATCGAACTGGTGGCATTCAAAATCCCGCTGCATTTCTTCAATGATAACAGGTCCGGCTAACTTCCCTTCCCGCCGAGCTCAGAAACTCAACAACTGGGAACAGGGGCATTATGATACTTTCTACGAATGGCGCATCTCGTTAGCCGCTAAATTGAAACGCAAAGCCGCCCGCGCCCTCTGGTCTGTCGAAGGCGAAATTCACCGTTTAGACAATGAACTGGAATTTCTCAAAACCTACCACGAACGCATGAAGTCAGCGAACAAAATCCTGCAATCCAAACGCCTGTCCGACGTTGAAAAATTGGAGGAAATTCAAAACATCGGCTTTCACGATTTGCAGTCCATTAACGGCTTCGGTTTCGTAACTTGGCAGCTCACCAACAACCTTGCCAAAATCAAAACACGTGAAGCCCGCATCGCCGTACTTCAGAAGCGCCTCGAAGCCCGCTCATCCGTACCCGAAGAAAAAACAATGAACGGCATCCGAGTAGTTGAAAACATCGCCGAGAACCGCCTCCAGTTGTTTTTTGAAAGCATCCCAGCCCCTGCCGCCCGCAGCATATTAAAACGCAACGGCTACAGGTGGTCGCATAAAAATCAGTGCTGGCAATCTTTTTTGTCCGGTAAATCCAAATTAAACCGTGTTTTGTCTGAAATCGAAAAAAATTAGTATCATTGCGGGTGCGTTCTAATGAACGCACCCTTATAAAAATAATATTATGAATATAGTAATCAAAAACGTAACCGACGATCCCGTTAATGACGGTTTAATCCTCGAACTTCGTAAATCCGGCTACCCAGCTGGTAGCATCATTCTTGATGTTGTTTATTCCGAACAGTCCAAATCTTGTCGCTGGTCAAATACTGGCAATGATTGTGTTGCCTATCTTGGCAAAACCTGTATCGAATTACCCCAGGTTTCAAACCTGGCTCAACCATTAAAAAATTTAAACCCATGAAACCTAAAGACCCAATTTTCCCTATGTTGCAAAAGGCGCACGAAGCAGCCTTTAATACTTATAGTATCCTTTCTGATATTATAGACCTGTGCCGCAATGATGCCTCTTTGGATGATGATACTGAGGCTTCTATTGAAGAACTCCAAGAAGTCGCCGATGAGTTGCAATCTTCTTTGTTTGACCTTTTAGAAGAAAACTCATGAAATTAGAAGCAAATATGTCCGTCTATTTGAAACAACCATACAGAGGCTATCGTGCCGTCGTCTTAATCGAAAAGATTGAAAACAAATGGTTGGTTGAAGTCGCAGGTTCCGGTCTGCAACTTGAATTTTACGAAGATGAATTTGAAATTTATTAATTTTGTACCCGGCTGCGCCCTTTTCGGGTGCAGCCTTTAAATCTTTAATTTTTTTATAATGGAAACTGTAGATAATAATCAAAAATTTGTAGACATAGTACATAAGCACTACTATAGCCCCGGTAAATTTATTATTTGGGAATACAAAATTCCTGAAATGTTTTTAAAAATAATAAATGGAGGTAGGAACAATACATTTATAGAATACGACGTGGAAGGATATCTTATAAATTCGTATAAAACTGAAATATGAACCAAGAAGCCATGATGTATAAAATAATTGAAGCAAATCTTAAATTTGACAAAGACGGTAGATTAGAAAAAATAATTACTACCGCTGAGATGCCGTGTAATCCTTCCGATGTGCGAAAAATCGAAGCACGTGCAAAAAACCCTTACTGGACTTCAAATTTCCTAAAGTGGGATGCTGTCTTGCAAGTTATTTTGCAGGATACAACTGGTCATGGTAGTGAAATTGATTAATTTTGTAACCGGCTGCGCCCGCTTGTTTTTGATCCTGTCGAAATAACGGACGCAGCCTTTAATTCCTTATACCATGAATAATATAAAAAATGATCTTGTCTTTGAACCCGTTCCGGATATAGCCCCGGCGCTTTCTCCTGATGACCTTGTGATGCCAGTCGTTAATTTTGAAGATGTTATTTTCCGCTTTTGTATAGAATGCAAAGAGCCTATTATTTGTTATTGTTCCGACCTCTCGCAGTGCAATTTATTGAATGATTGTTTTGCCGAAAACGTGCGCCGTAATGAACTTAATATCAGCATTTCACAACATCCATAAAATCAACGAGTTATAGCCTCTTAATTCTTAATTCTTAATTGAAAAAAATCCCCCAGCTAGAGTGTGGCAAACGCTGGGGGAAACAGTCTAACATCCGTAAAAAATGTTTTGTCGCAAATATAATCATTTATTCCCCCAGTCCTTCGGTCTGGGTTTTTTTTTCGCATCGTCCCCCTGTCCCCATCGTCCCCGCCCATTAAAAAAAACCTATAAAAATGAAGATTATAATTCTTCATTTTATTATCTTTGAGGTTTCTTAATCTTCATTAATATTGTCCCATCATGTCGCCTCTGTCCCTCAAACCAAAACCAAGCGCAGCATCCAAGCCCGCCGCCTTTGCCGTTGACTATTGCGATTTC
>Ga0123353_10009515_pt1 | contig 13429 bp, 7 predicted proteins | sample TergutLab28metaG_3_FD_92763 | JGI IMG/M metagenome (GOLD analysis project Ga0123353, IMG submission 92763) | Labiotermes labralis P3 segment gut microbial communities from Petit-Saut dam, French Guiana - Lab288 P3 | ecosystem: Host-associated > Arthropoda: Insects > Digestive system > Gut ... | reverse complement strand
TGCCAACAAGCCTGTAAGCGCTCGGCCTGTAATCAGCCTCGTTTCCCCCGAAGTATATATATGCTCCTTGCGTGTTAACTACAAAAGCCTTGGCAAGCCCGTTTTCAACCACAGGCGAGATCGACACACCCGCTTCGGGGACGATTATTTCCTTGCCGCCAAGAGTCCTGACGCCGTGACTGGTCTGACGCAAGGGCGTGGTATTGCCGTATGTGAAATAGATCATATACGTACCGTCCATATACGCTATATCTTGTATTTCTCTGAAAAAGTACTCTTTGCCGCGCGCGAATAAAATCGTCCCATTTTCTGCGCTGCACGAATACCATCCTCCGCCATGACGATTGACGTAAATATAACCCGCGGAACGCGCGATTTCCGGTATAAAGATTTCGGCGAAATCTTCAGTGTAGAATATCGGGCTGTCTTCGTCGGCTATTCTGTGCGCGGTATAACCAAACCCTGTGTAATCCTCTTCCAGCCGATATCCCCTTGGAGTAACATACAGCGTATTGCCGCGCTTGTCAATCACATGAGTCTCACCCCCGGGCGTTTCGACGGTCGCGCGCCCGTTGATGAACGAGGCTGGTTGAGTATACCGCGGAGGTATGACAAGATTAAAATCCCTGTCAATGAAGCCCCAAAGTTCGATGTGTTCCCACGAATCAACTGACATTTCGCAGACAGCGGCAAGACCTTCCGCGAACGGAGCGGCGCCTCTGAACGATGTGTGCATCGTCCTTCCCGTCAGCATTTCTATGAAGAAATAATTGCCGTTGTGATCGGGCAGGCAGGCGATCCCTTCCGAAACGTAATACGTCAGGTATCCCGGCCATGTGTCGGGCGCGATGTTACTTGCCCACTGGCTGTCAAGCACATTATACATGAACTGCCCGTTGTAGTCATATATATCAATATCGAACGTTTGATGGCCGCGCATAAGAAGAATGGCGTCCTCAGTGAAGACGACCTCCCTATACTCAAACGGCGTTATCCAACTGCCGTCAAGCGCGCAGGCGCCCCTCCAGGAGTCCGCTCTCCACGGTGTGTCCAAACCCGATACATCGATGGCGAGGCTGTATGCCGGGAGCGGCGGCAGCATTTCGGTGCTGTGATAATAATTTCTGTGCTCCGCCCTTTCCACGCTGCTGAAAACAAGGTCGGTAACTACCATGCCGTCCATCGTCACAAGTCCGTATTTCAAGGCGCGCAGGCTGCCGTCCGGCATCGTTCCCGCGCTCGCGTACGGAAGCAGCAGGCCGTAGTTGTCCGACGGTATGAGCATCGCCAGCGGGCCGTCGCGCAGACGCGTGTGTTTTATGTGCGGCGGCGCATACGGGGTAAGGCCGGAATAGTCCGTTCTTACCTCCCAGTTCATTTCCGGCGGCGGCAAGACTTCCGGCGGCGGAAGAAACGGCGGGCGCGCCTGCCTGCACGACGCGGCAAGCAGGAGGAGAACGGCCAGCAGCGGTATGATCAAACGCTTAACCATTTATTTCCTCCGCTTAAAGTCAATCCATCGTGTACGACATGTGCGGGATGCTGATTATCGTGTTACCGTCCATATCCAGCCATGCGAAGTAGTCTATGCCGAGCACTTTATACAGCCCCTCAGCGCTGTCATACGTCAGTTCGCCGAAACCTGAAACGAGAACTTCGCCGTCAACGCCTACAAGCCTATAGACGCTCGGACTGTAATCGGCAAATTCTCCCCCGAAGTACATATAGCCGCTTTGAGTATTAATGATATATGATTCTGTAAGCCCGTTTCTAATCACAGGCGTTATTGAAATACCTTTCTCGGGAGCTATTATATCCCTGCCGTCAAGAGTCCTGACGCCATATTCCGCATCATACGAATACTGTGTATCGTCGTATGCGTAATATGTTATATGATCTCCATCCATATGTATTATGCCTACAATGTCACCAAAGAAGAACGTCTCGTCGCGCGAAAACAGTGTCGCTCCCTGCCCGAACGTGCTCGAATACCATCCGCCGCCATGCCGGTTGATGTAATAGTATCCGGAGGAACGCGCGTTTTCCGGGACTTTGATCTCGACGAGCTCTTCAGTGTAGTGTAACGAGGCTCTATCGCCGTCTAAACTGTGCGCCGAGTATCCCTGCCCTGCGTAATCCCGTTCCAGCCAGTATCCCCTCGGAACGATTAGCAGCGTTTTGCCGCTCTTATCTATCACATGTGTTTCCCTTGAAGGCGTTTCGACGACAGCGTGCCCGTTTATGAATGAGCCGGGGTAAGTGTACCGGGGAGGTATGACAAGATTGAAGTCCCTGTCAATAAATCCCCAAAGATCAGGGTATTCCCAGGTGTCTCCCACCTCCATCGAAACCGAGGCAAGCCCATCTGAGAACGAAAAAACGCCCGTATATGTAGTAAGCCGCGTTTCACCTGTCAGTATCTCAATGAAGATCTGCTCGCCGTAAATGCTTGGCATGTATGCGATCCCTTCCGATGCGTTATATGAAAACGTACCCGGCCATGTGTCGTGCGCGACGTTTTGTATCCACTGGCTGTCAAGCACATTATACAGAAAGCGCCCGTTGTAGTCGTAGATATCTATATCAAACGTTTCATAGCTTCGCATGAGAATCATGGCGTTCTCAGTGAAAATGATTTCGACAAACTCAAACGGCGTTATCCAGCTTCCGTCCAGGGCGCAGGCGGCTTTCACCCACTCAGCTCCCCACCACATCTCCGTGCCCGGAATATCTACGGCGAGGCTGTACGCCGGCAGCGGCGACGCCGCTGTTCCGGTGCTATACGAATAATTTCTGTCCACCGCCCTCTCCACATAACTGAAAACAAGGTCGGTAACCACCATTCCGTCCATCGTTACGAGTCCGTATCTTGAAGCGCGCAGGCTGCCGTCGGGCATCACCGCCACGTTAGAGTACGGAAGCAGCGGGCCGTAGCTGTTTGACGGGACGAGTTCGGTCAGCGGGCCCTCGCTCAGCCGGGTGTGCTTTTGGTGCGGCGGTACATACGGCGTAAGGCCGGAATAGTCGGTCCTCACCCCCCAGCTCATCTCCGGCGTCGGTCCGGAATCCAATGGCGGCGAAGCAGAATCTCGCGGCGGCACAGGATCCTGCGACGGAATATATGGCGGACGCTCCGGAGCTCTGCACGACGCTGCAAGGAGCATGAGCAGAACAGCCAGAAGCAGTATAATCAGACGTTTAACCATATTCATCCTCCACTCTCCACAACTTACTCTCACGGCGCGCCGAGGCGTCGCGCCCTACAGGGTTCCGCTATTGTCTCTCGCAGCGCGCCGAGGCGTCGCGCCCTACACCCTTATCGAGACATATCCCTCGTGCCGCACGAGTCCCTGGCCTTCGTCCGATAAAAGCCAGTTGTACATTATCCGCGCGGGGCTGTCGTCGGGCTCAAGCGCGCCGATCACAACATAGTAAGGGTTTAAAAACGGGTACTCGCCGCTCCTTATCGTCTCAGGGCCGGGCTTTACTCCGTCGACTGCGATGATCTTCAAACCCTCGGCCATCCTCATATCCTCGGCGTAATAAAACACCGTGTACCCTATCGCGCTTGCCGAGCCGTCAAAGCCCTTTATTGCCGTAATGAGTTCCCCCATGCCAAACGCCGTGCCAAAACTCTGGGTCGGCGCGTCCGCCATATCTACTCCGTCCATCACCAGTTTTTCCATCAGGACCTGACTTCCGGCCTCCGCGTTTCGCTGATACGCGACGATATCAACGTCGTCGCCGCCCACCTCGCTCCAGTTTGTGATTTTGCCGGTGTATATCTTCCGGAGCTGATCAAGCGTGAGGCTCTCTATCGGATTGCCGGCGTTGACCACAAAAACAAGCGCGTCGAGCGCTATCGGCGCCATATCCAGCTCGAATCCCTGCGCCGCGAGTTCAACGAACACCTCGGGCGCCGGCTCGCTCACGATAAGGATATCGCACAAACCAGCCGCCAGGTTGCGAAAAGACTGCGTCGTCCTGTTAAACTCCGCAAGCTTTTCCACCGCCTCCCGCGGCTCTCCCAGTAAAACGCAGGCTGCGGCCTGCGCCAGCGGCGCGGTCGACGTAGAGCCGTCCATACGAGGGAAGTTCTCGCGCGTAAAAACGAACTCTTCAATGTGGCGGGGCGGCTCCTGCTGTACCGGCGGCGAAGATTCCACAGGCGGCGGGACTACGATGTCTCCGATGTCTCCGATGTCTCCGATGTCTCCGACGTTTCCGTCGCAGGCCGACAACGCCGGCGACGCCGCTAAAACCAGCGCGACGAGTACTGATACCAACTTAACTCGAAACACAACAATCACTCCAAGCTTGCACTAACGTGCTGTTTTCATTATAATAGATACTAACCGGTTTGTGTATAAAAAATGTATATTTTTAAGAACAAATAATTACAGAGGCAAGGGTTATAGCGCGCCGGAGTTCATTTCTCATTTCTCATTTCTCATTTCTCAAAGTGGCGGGGGTTTGTTGTTTGTCAGATACTATTGCGGCGGTGGCGACCGGCGGGTCTATATCGGCGATCGGGATCATCCGAATAAGCGGCGGCGAGGCGATCTCCGCAGCCGACAAGATTTTCAGCGCGGCCGGCGGTACAAAACTCGCGGACTCGCAAACGCGCCGCATGTATTACGGCGAGCTCCGCGGCGCGGACGGCGGGCTCATCGACATCTGCCTGTGCATGATATCACGGGCGCCGGACAGCTACACGGGAGAGGACACGGCGGAATTCCACTGCCACGGCTCCCCTGTCGTCTTGTCCGAGGTTTTGCGCGCGCTTTTTTTGCTCGGTGTGCGGCAGGCATTAGCCGGCGAGTTTACGAAACGCGCGTTTCTCAACGGGCGGATGGACCTCTCGCAGGCCGAAGCCGTTATCGACCTGATCGAAGCTGAGTCGGCGGCGTCGGCGCGGAACGCCGCATGCCAGCTCCGGGGGGCTGTCGGAGACAGGCTGGAGTCCGTCTACGGCGCGCTGGTCAACGTGATGGCGCACTTCCATGCCGTCATCGACTATCCTGACGAAGATATTGAAGAATTCGAAATGCGAAGCTATCTACCGGCGCTTCGCGGCGCGGAGGAGGAGCTTGCCCGTCTGCTGTCATCTTTCGACAGGGGCAAGGTCCTGCGAGGCGGTATCCCGACTGCTATCATCGGGCGCCCCAATACCGGCAAGTCTTCCCTGCTAAACGCGCTGTTAGGTTATGACCGCGCGATCGTGACCGAGTTTTCCGGGACGACGCGGGATACGATCGAGGAAAAGGTGTTCTTTGGCGGAACCCTGCTTCGGCTGATCGATACGGCGGGGCTGAGAAAAACAAGCGAAGCCGTCGAGAAGCTGGGCGTCGAGCGGGCCGTCGCGGCGCTTCGCAGCGCGGAGCTTGTCATATTGGTGCTTGACGGCTCGGAGCCGCTGCGCCACGAGGATCATGAGGCTGCGAGCCTGATCCCGCCTGAAACTCCGAAACTCACGGCTGTCAATAAGTCCGATCTGCCCGCAATGCTGTGCGAAAGCGAGCTAGCGGAGCTCGGTCTGGACTATTGCCGCATATCCGCCCTGACCGGCGCCGGGCTTGATGTTTTAGACGCGAAAATCAAAAAGTTGTTCCCGGAGCTTATGAGCCCCCCTGCAGGAGAGATAATCACAAACGCCCGCCAGGCCGAGGCCCTCTCCCGCGCAAGGGATAGCGTAAACCTGACGATGGCGGCGATAGACGAAGCAGTCACGCCGGACGCGGTTTTGACGGATATTGAAGCGGCGCTTTCCGCTATTGGCGAGATCACCGGAAAGACAATGCGCGAAGATGTGGTCTCCCGGATATTCGAACGCTTCTGCGTAGGGAAGTAACGTGAAGTGGAAAGTGGATAATTGAAAGTGGAAAGTGGAAATTTTATAGGGCGCGACGAAGGAACGGAGAGTCCTATAGAGACTGCGAACGGCGCGAATTGGAAAGTGGAAAACGGAAGACGACAAATGGAGCTAAATTGATATGACTTACGACTTACTGATCGTCGGCGCGGGTCCCTGCGGGATCTTCGCTGCCTGGGAGGCTGCGAAACTCGCGCCTTCCGCAAAAATCCTCATGATCGACCGCGGCAACGATATCTACAGCCGTAAATGCGCGATAATGAGCAAAAAAGCCAGGCTTTGCCCGACGCCGCACGGCGAAAACGGCCTTGCGGGATGCAAACCTGCCTGTTCCGTCACATGCGGGTTCGGCGGCGCCGGGGCTTACTCCGACGGCAAGTTCAATATAACCGCGGAGTTCGGCGGATGGCTGGGCGACTACATGCCGACTTCAAATCTGCTCAGCCTGATCAACTACGTTGACGAAATCAACCTCGCTAACGGCGCCCCGCCGGAAATCACCGACCCCGACAGCCCTGAAGTGAGCTCTATCGAGCAGAAAGTCTACGGCGCCGGGCTGAAGCTTCTGCGCGCGAAGGTCCGCCATTTGGGTACCGAGATGAACCTGCGCGTGATGCAGTCCATCTACGACGCCCTGTCCTCAAAAGTCGAGATGCTTTTCCAGACCGAGGTCGTCGACATTCTGACGCGCGCCGGGGGAGGCGGCACAAATGCCGGGGGCGGCGATACGCGCGCTGTCGGTCTCGTCACAAAAGACGGCAAGGAGTTTTTCGGGGAAAACATCCTTATAGCGCCGGGCAGGGACGGTTCCGCCTGGCTTTCGAATCTTCTGGAAAAGCGCGGCGTCCGGGTAGTATGCAACCAGGTAGACGTCGGCGTGCGGGCCGAAACCTCCAATGTAATCATGCAGGATATCAACCGCCAACTGTATGAGGCGAAACTGATTTTCAACTCCTCGACCGGCTCGGTTGTGCGTACATTCTGCGCAAACCCGTCGGGTTATGTGGTCGTTGAAAACCACAGCGGCGTGATCGCGGCAAACGGCCATGCGTATTTCGACCCTGCTCTTGGCTCGCCAAATACAAACTTTGCGCTTCTTGTGTCGCATGAGTTTACGAAACCCTTCGACAAACCCAATGAGTATGCGCGGGAGATCTGCAGGCGCGCCAACGATCTCAGCAACGGCGGCCTTATCATCCAAAAATACGGCGATATCCTGCGCGGGAGGCGGTCGACCGAAAAGCGCATAACCGAGGGTTTCCTGGAACCCACTCTCAAGGAAGCGGTGCCAGGCGATCTAGGGCTGGTCTTGCCGTACAACACCATGAAAAGCCTCATAGAAATGACGCAGGCCCTGGACAGGGTTACGCCGGGTTTTGCTTCGGAGCACACTTTGTTCTACGGCGTGGAAGCCAAGTTCTATTCGGCCCGCCCGAATCTGACAAATGATCTCCAGTCCGATATAGCTGGTTTGTACTGCGCAGGCGACGCTGCAGGCATCACCCGCGGGCTCGCCCAGGCGGGGGCTGCGGGCGTACATGTGGCACGGTCAATATTCCGGGATTGAGGGTTGCCCTACGCGCCCATCAATTACACGATTGGCGGCTGCGCAAAGATTGGAAATGATTATACTTTGATTATACTTTTCACATTTTTTTCAAATTTTTCTCTTTCTTTTGTAGAAATAAATGATATAATGATCGCTGCGCAATCATCATATACGGACTTTAGTCGTGGCGCGGGACGCGCCACATGACACATTATATCAACGCTGCGCTTATGATATAATGAAAATCCGCAAATTTGGATTCAGTTCAATAAATATAGAGGAGGATATTATATGAGTCATAAGTATGTTTACCTGTTTTCTGAGGGCAGCGGCAAAATGAGAGAGCTGCTTGGCGGCAAAGGCGCCAACCTCGCCGAGATGACAAACCTCGGTCTGCCTGTCCCGCAAGGGTTCACGGTCACGACAGAGGCGTGTACACAGTATTACAACGACGGAGAGATCATAAGCGATGCGATCCAGAGCGAGATAATGCTCTATATCGACAAGCTCGAGGGGATGACCGGCAAAAAGTTCGGCGACGCGGAAAACCCGCTGCTTGTCTCGGTCCGCTCAGGTTCCCGCGCGTCGATGCCCGGCATGATGGACACGATACTCAACCTCGGCCTCAACGAAAACGTCGTCGACGTCATGGCGGCCAAGAGCGGCAACCCGCGCTGGGCTTATGATTGTTATCGCAGGTTCATCCAGATGTACTCCGACGTCGTCATGGAGGTCGGCAAGAAATATTTCGAAGAGATCATCGACGAGATGAAGGAAGAGCGGAACGTTTCCGAAGACGTCGACCTCAACGCCGTAGATCTGAAAGAGCTTGCTCACCGCTTCAGGGACGAGTATAAATCAAAAATCGGCGCTGACTTCCCGGACGACCCGAAGACGCAGCTCATGGGCGCGATCAAGGCGGTGTTCCGTTCCTGGAACAACCCCCGCGCGATCTCATACCGCCGTATGTACGATATCCCGGGAGACTGGGGGACAGCGGTCAACGTCCAGGAAATGGTGTTCGGAAATCTCGGCGATACTTCCGGGACCGGCGTCGCTTTCACGCGCAACCCCGCGACCGGCGAGAAAAAACTCTTCGGCGAGTTCCTGATGAACGCACAAGGCGAGGACGTCGTCGCGGGGATCCGCACGCCGCAGAGCATCGACCAATTGCGCGACGTAATGCCCGGGGCGTACGACGACTTTGTCAAGATTTGCGACAAACTCGAAAGCCACTACCGCGATATGCAGGATATGGAGTTCACGATCGAGGATAAGAAACTGTTCATGCTCCAAACGCGCAACGGTAAACGCACGGCGGCGGCGGCATTGAAAATTGCCTGCGACCTGGTCGACGAAGGCGCAATCGAGGATAAACAGGCGCTGTTGATGATAGACGCAAAAGCGCTTGACGCTCTCCTGCACCCGCAGTTTGACGCCGAAGCGCTGAAAGCCGCAACGCCCATAGGGACGGGACTTGCCGCCTCGCCCGGAGCGGCGGCAGGACATGCAGTGTTCACCGCCGAGGAAGCCAAGAAGCAGGCGGACAAAGGCGAGAAAGTGATTTTGGTCCGTCTGGAGACGTCGCCCGAGGATATCGAAGGCATGGCGGCCGCGCAGGGCATACTCACGGTTCGCGGCGGAATGACCTCGCACGCGGCCGTCGTCGCGCGCGGCATGGGGACTTGCTGCGTGGCAGGCTGCGGCGCTATCAAGATGGATGAAGAGAACAAGAGGTTCGAGCTCGGCGGCAATACCTACCGCGAAGGCGACTGGATCAGCCTCGACGGTTCGACCGGACATATCTATGGCGAAGCCATCAAGACGACCGAAGCGACAATAGGCGGCGAGTTCGGACGCATCATGGGATGGGCGGATAAGTACAGGAGGCTGAAAGTCAGGACCAACGCCGACGCGCCGAAAGACGCGAAAGCGGCGCGGGAGTTCGGCGCCGAGGGCATCGGCCTTACGCGTACCGAGCACATGTTCTTTGAGCACGACCGCATCCCCGCTATCCGCGAGATGATATGCTCGGAGACTGTTGAGCAGCGCGAAAAGGCGCTCGCAAAGCTTGAACCGATGCAGCAAGCCGACTTTGAGGGCATCTACATCGCGATGGAAGGCACCCCTGTCACGATCAGGTTCCTCGATCCCCCGCTGCATGAGTTCCTGCCCACAGAGGAAAGCGATATTGAGGCTCTCGCGAACACGCAGGGCAAGACCGTCGCGGATATCAAGGCAATCATAGCGTCTCTGCACGAATTCAACCCGATGATGGGGCACCGCGGATGCCGCCTGGCGGTCACATATCCTGAAATCGCCGTGATGCAGACCAAGGCTGTCATAAAGGCCGCGATAAATGTCAAGAAATCGCACCCGGAATGGGATATGGTCCCCGAAATAATGATCCCGCTGGTCGGAGAGGTCAAGGAGTTCGTATACATCAAGAACATCGTCGTAAAGGTAGCCGACGAGCTGATCGCGGAAGCCGGCAGCGATCTTAAGTACCTGGTCGGTACGATGATAGAGATACCGCGAGCCTGCCTCACTGCGGACGAGATAGCCGCGGAAGCGGAGTTCTTCTCGTTCGGCACGAACGATCTTACGCAGATGACGTTCGGATTCTCGCGCGACGACGCCGGCAAATTCCTCGACGAGTATTACGCGAAAAAGATTTTCGAATCCGACCCGTTCGCCCGTATCGATCAGATCGGCGTCGGAAAGCTTATGGAAAAGGCTGTCACGGATGGGCGCAGCGCGCGCCCGAACCTGAAGCTCGGAATCTGCGGCGAGCACGGCGGCGACCCGTCGTCCGTCGAGTTCTGCCACAAGATCGGGCTCGACTACGTTTCCTGCTCGCCGTTCCGCGTACCGATAGCGCGGCTCGCGGCTGCGCAGGCTGCGCTGCGCGGTTGACGCAATAATAAATGCGGGGCGATCTTTAGGTCGCCCCTGCATCCGGGAATGGAGTGATACTGAACGTGAAAAAACATGTCTACGAAACTTATGAGGATGTGTGCCGCGCCGCCGCCGATATCTTCGAGTCGCAGCTCAAGCGCAAGCCGGACAGCGTACTCGGCCTCGCGACGGGCGGCACGCCGATTGGGCTGTATGAGGAACTGGTTGCCAGATACAGGCGGGGCGACGTCGACTTTTCTAAGGCGCGTTCGTTCAACCTTGACGAGTACTATCCCATCAGCAAAGACCATCCTCAGAGCTATGACTATTTTATGCGCGAACACCTTTTCGGGAAAGTCAATCTATGCAGATCTTCGCTTCCCAACGGCGAGGCAGTCGATCCGGTCGCCGAATGCGTAAGATATGAGGCTGAGATCGAGGCCGCGGGCGGGATAGACCTCATGCTGCTCGGCATCGGGCACAATGGGCACATTGGATTCAACGAGCCGTCGACCTCATACTCCATGGGTACATACTTTGTCGACCTCAGCGATAGTTCGATCGAAGCGAACTCCCGGTTTTTCAGCCCGGACGAGCGCCAGCCGACGCAGGCCCTCACGATGGGCATCGGCTCTATTCTCAACTCCAGGAGCATAGTTATGCTTATTTGCGGCGAAAGCAAGGCTGCGATAGCTGCGCGGCTGTTTGAAGGCAAGCTGCATACCGACGTCCCGGCATGTTTCATTCTGCTTCATCCGGACGTAACGGTATTATTGGATAAAGCAGCCGCAGGAGAGTAGCAATGCACAATGCACAATGCACAATGCATTAAAAGAGCGCCGGTCGGATCGTCAGTCCTGCCGGCGCCTTTTACGGTCTTTTTTATTATTTATTGTCCGCCTGCATCGAGGCGATCAGCTCCCCTATGACCCGGTCGGCGTCTTCGTAAGGCACCTGGCATGTCCCGACCTGGAAGTGCCCGCCGCCGCCGTATTTCAGCATCAGGTCGCCCACATCAGTAAAGCAGGTCATTTGAAGCACGCTGTGACCGACCGCTATGGCGCAGTTTTGCTTGCCTCGCCCGTCGACGACCCAAATCGATATGTTCTGTTTGGGATACATGCTGTATATGAGGAAACGGTTGCCGGAGTATATCGTCTCAACTCCGCGCAAGTCGGTGATGATCACGTTGCCTTCTATACGGGTGTGTTCCGTGACCATTTCTTCGAACAGAGCGGCCTGTTCGAAATAGAGTATGACGCGTTCCTGTACGTCGGGGCTGGCAAGGATCTGTTCAATAGGCGAAGTAGCGCACGCGTCCATGAGGACTTCCATCAGCTCATAGTTGCTGATTCGGAAGTTTCTGAAACGTCCGAGCCCCGTGCGGGGGTCCATTATGAAGCCCAGCAGGACCCATCCTTCAGGGTCGTGGATGTCTTTTTTTGACAGTTTTGCCGCGTCGACTTTGTCGACCGCCTCGATCATGGTCGCGAAATGCGGAAGCCTGGCTTCCCCGCCGTAGTACTCATAAATCACGCGGGCAGCGCTGTCTTCGATACGGCATTCGCCTTCAAACTCAGTTTCCACGTCCACGCGCTCGCCCTCGCTGGAGTGATGGTCAAACCAAAGGCCGCAGCCCTTGACATAAGGGATGTTTGCGAGCACGTCGTCGCTTGTCACTTCGATGAGTCCGTCCTGCACGTCTTTCGGATGTACGAATTTCCAGCTGTCGATTATGCCCAGATATTTGAGCAGCGCGCCGCACGCGAGTCCGTCAAAGTCCGATCTTGTAAGAAGTCTCATAGTGTCCTCCGAAAAGTAGAGTTCCATAAATTATACCATGCCGCATTGATAAAGCGCAACCCAAGATTGTGAATTTTCTATAGTTTATTCTACATTTTCAATAACCTACACTTACAGTTGACATAGCCGGTAATTCATTTTATACTGAAGTCCGGCTCTGACTTCCCATGTAGGAGGATTCATATGAGGAACACAGGCGTTATCGCCAGGGGCATTATGACGCCCATTTTCAGGCAGGGCGACGATCTTGTCGATTTGATTTGCATCAGCCTTATGGCTGCTGCGGAAAATGAAGGCTTCACCATTTGCGACAATGACATTGTCGGGGTGACCGAGGCTGTCGTGGGGCGCGTTCAGGACAATTATGTGTCTCTTGAACAGATTTCGAAGGACGTGCGCGCAAAGTTCGGCGGAGGTTCTCTAGGCATCGTTTTTCCTATTCTCTCCCGCAACAGGTTTGCGAATGTCCTTCGGGGTATAGCCGGAGGCTGCGACAAGCTTTTTGTGCAGCTTTCCTATCCCTGCGACGAGGTCGGCAACAAGCTTGTGGACATTTCGGTCTGCGACGACAAGGGCGTCAATCCATACACCGACAATTTCACCGAGTCCGGATTCCGTGCGGTTTTCGGTATGGAGACAGTCCATAAGTTCACCGGCGTCGACTATATCGAGTATTATAAAGAGATCGGCGGCAACTGCGAGATCGTTTTTTCGAACGACCCCAAGTATATTCTGAGCTATACGGATAACGTGCTGTGCTGCGACATCCATACGCGGCGCAGGACCCAGATGCTGATAAACAAAGCCGGAGCGAAGCGTTGTCTGTGCCTGGACGATATCCTCTGCGAATCTGTCGATGGCAGCGGTTTCAGCGAATACGGGCTACTGGGGTCAAACAAAGCGACCGAGAGCTCGCTCAAGCTCTTTCCCAGGGACACCAGCGAGTTCGTTCTAAAGCTGCAATCCGAACTGCGAAAGAGGACGGGCGCGGCCCTTGAGGTGATGGTCTATGGCGACGGCTGTTTCAAAGACCCCGCGGGAGGGATATGGGAGCTTGCCGACCCTGTGGTGTCGCCGGCTTTTACCGAGGGGTTGTCAGGGACGCCGCATGAACTCAAGATAAAGTATATCGCCGACAACGACTTCGCGAATCTGTCCGGCGAGGAGCTCAATGAGAGCATTCGCGAAAGGATCCGCGCGAAGAAGGGCAGCCTGGTAGGAAATATGGCTTCTCAGGGCACAACGCCGCGAAGGATCCACGACCTGGTAGGCAGTTTGTGCGATCTCGTCGCCGGTAGCGGCGACCG
>Ga0123353_10009513_pt1 | contig 13430 bp, 9 predicted proteins | sample TergutLab28metaG_3_FD_92763 | JGI IMG/M metagenome (GOLD analysis project Ga0123353, IMG submission 92763) | Labiotermes labralis P3 segment gut microbial communities from Petit-Saut dam, French Guiana - Lab288 P3 | ecosystem: Host-associated > Arthropoda: Insects > Digestive system > Gut ... | reverse complement strand
TGTGTACGTGTTAGCCGATACCGGGTTGATGAAAAACGACGGGGAAAAGCTTTACACTTTCATTTTTGACGCGGCGGACAGCGCGGTTTATGACAATCCTGAAATTGACGGCTTGGGCACCTGCAATGTCGGTGAAGGCTCTTTGGAAGAGGCTATTGAAACCAAGAATCAGATGGAGCATGTCGATTATTATAACGGCGAATACGGTGAGCTGTATTTTGCATACTCTCCGATAATCGACGAAAACGGCGAAATCATCGCTATTATCGGAACCGATGTCGAACTTGCTAAAATGAATGAGGCAATAGCGCGGTCAAGCAGCTTGTTCAACACGCTTTTTATTGCGTTTTTTATAGTTCTGGCACTATTTATTTTTATCTTTTTCAACCGCAGCATAGCAAAGCCTCTGAGAAGTCTGACGGACATGGCATATGAGCTCGCGGAGGGAAATATATACATGCCGGCTCCCGAATCCGCAATGAAACAACGGAGCGAAATCGGCATTCTCGCTCACGCAATAAATAACATGAGCCTTGTGTATCAGGACTTGATAGTAAAAGCCGGATACTTGTTCACTGCGACGAACACAGGGAGACTTAACGTGCGCAGCGACGCGTCAAAGTTTAAAGGCGATATCCAAGGCTTAGTAAACCAAATCAACGAAACGCTTGACGCGACAACCTTGTATCTCAACAGCATCCCTGAAGGTTTATTTATAATGAACAAGGACTTTGAGGTCTATTTCCGAAACGAGTATTTTCACAGGAACTTCAGCCATATGCATGCGATGGACCTCATGTTTCTGATGTTTCCCTTCGAGGGCGAATTGGATGAACGTGAAAAAGAAGAGTATTTAAAAGCCCGGATTACCGCTGCATTGGAGCAGAATAACAGCGGAGAGATGGTGTGGATAAACGATTCCTGTTTTTCCGTGATCCTGAGAGAGATAGTATTGAGCGAGATAGCTAAAAGCAGTATTTTGGTTATTATCATCGACATAACCGATCTGATGAGGGAGAAGGAAAACGCACAAGCCGCGGCGGAAGCCAAGAGCAGCTTTTTATCGCGAATGAGTCACGAGATGCGCACGCCCATGAACGCGATTATCGGAATGACAAAGATAGCCGAGGGCACAGATGATGTGACCAAGCTGAAACACTGTCTCGCGGCTATCGGAACCTCGTCCGATCATCTGCTCGGAATAATAAATGACGTACTCGACATGTCAAAGATCGACGCGGGAAAACTTAATCTCGAAAGTGCGCCGATGAATCTTGAGCAAATGCTTCAAAAGGTCTGCGATATAATCGCAGACAACATGGAAAAAAAGCATCTGAAATTCTATGTGACACTCGACAAAAATTTGGATATGAACTATGTCGGTGACTCGCTCAGACTTTCACAGGTTATAACAAATCTGCTGTCCAATGCGGTGAAGTTCACTCCGGAGAACGGAACGGTTACGCTTGCCGTAGAAAAGGTAACACAGCATGATAAATTGAGCACTTTGCGGTTTTCCGTCACAGACACGGGCATTGGCATGTCTAAAGAACAGATATCCAGACTGTTCAACGCTTTTGAACAGGCAGACGGCAGCACTTCCCGAAAGTTCGGCGGCACCGGACTCGGTCTTGCCATATCCAAGAATATAGTGGAGAAAATGGGAGGACGTGTTTGGGTGGAGTCGGAGCCCGGCGTGGGGTCGATATTCGGCTTTGAGATAAGTCTCGAGAGGGTTTCACATCAAGATATAGCCGTTTCCGCCGGTATCAGTCCGAGTGGGGTCCGGCTTTTAATAATCGAAAGTGACGACGAAGTCAGGGGGCGCTTTGTCAACATCACCGAAAACTTCGGTATGGCTGTTGATGCCGCTTCAGATGCCGAAGAGGCTCTGCGTTCGATACAGGTGACGCAGGATGAAAACAGAGCCTATGATCTTGTATTCATCGACTTCGATTTGCCCGAAGTGAAGGATGTTGACTTTATCAAGCGTTTGAACAACAGTATAAAAGGAGAGGCTGTTGTCGCGATTACAACGTTCATGGAATGGCATCAGTTAGAAAAAGAAGCTTTTTCATTCAATGTCGAAAGATTTATAACCAAACCGCTTTTTCCCTCTTCAATCCTTGATGTCATCAACGAGACTTTCGGAGATACAGTAAAGTCGGATCATGTTCACACTGTCTTACCGGAGTCTGAGATATGCGATCTGTCCGGAATACATATTGTATTGGCGGAGGATATTGAGATAAACCGGGAGATATTCCTGTCACTTCTTGAACAAACGGGCATTGCAATAGATATCGCCGAAAATGGCTTGGTCGCGGTGGAGAAATTCAGGGATGACCCCGATAAGTATGACCTCATAGTAATGGACATCCAAATGCCCGAGATGGACGGCTATCAGGCGGCACGCGCTATTCGGGAGATGGATATTCCAAGGGCAAAGACCATTCCCATCATCGCGATGACTGCAAATGCTTTCAAGGAAGACATAGATCGCTGCCTTGAAAGCGGAATGAATGATCACTTGGCAAAACCAATTGACGAGAAATCCATTATCAGCAAAATCCTGCACTATTGTCAGGATAGAATAGACGCCGACACATAGGCGATTTCTTTCGGTCTCTCTGCGCGTTTGAAATAAAATCGCAAACATTAAAAAACACCCCCGATTTTTGCTGTCGGGGGTGTGCATTTGATATTCTTTCAGCCGTCAGTCTTTCGGAATGAACTGGACATAGTCTTCAAGGCCGATAGCTTCGAATTTAGCGGCTGTGGGGACGCCATTGTCCGTCCAGCCCCTTGCGTCATAATAGTTGCTCAGAGCTGCCTGGAAGATTTCATCGGTGTAGGGCACGCAGTTTGCGCGATGGCCGACAAGAGCCGGTATCTTCATTTTCTCAGGAATCATGTCATCGACACGGCGCATTCCCTGACGGTTGTTGACTGCGCGTTCTACGTTTGTGGCGCGTTCGCCGACCGCAAGCATTTCCATTGCAGTGTATTCCTCGCCGGTTACAAGCTTGAGCATTTTGATTTGATTCTGGAGGTTGAACCCGGCGCCTACAAAGAACAGGCATATGGACAGGCAGTTTGTTATTTTGCTGCCGTCCTGTCCTATCTTCGCGGCAATCCCGGCTTTGTCTATAACAAAACGGTCGTCGAGGGTGAAGTCGAGACCAAAGTCCGGCTGTGGGTTGCCCGCGCCGTACCCGATGGCGCCCGAGCGCACATGGCAAGCTCCGCGCGACAGAGTCGCATAGGATATCATCATCGGCAGCGCCACTCTCGGGTCGTGAGCGGCATAGTCGAGATTCTTGCAGTGTACGATTATTTTTTCCGCATCGCCGCCTATTTCCTCTGCGGCTCCCTTTATACCCTTTTTGAATATCTTGCCGATACCCTTGAGGTTGCAGACCAGCTCGGTGCCGTACACCAAATCCTCGCCGTATCCCCATCTCATGGTATGCCCGTCAAAATCCTCTTCGGTCAGCCAGCCGTATTCATAGCACTCCATTAGAAATCCGACCCAAGCGCCTGCCGAAATGTTGTCGCATCCGGTGCGATTGGCGATGTCGTTGGCTTTCTGTATATAGAACAAATCGTCCACCATAACATTGGAACCCTGCATGCCGATGCACTCATACTCGGGACCGTTCGTCTTCATATATTCGCCCCAGGGCATTTCAATATCGGTATAGCGATGGCATCCTATCGGACAATTCTCGCAGTGAAGCGGTGTGATGTTGAGTGTTTCATTCATCGCTGGGCCGAACATCTTTTTGAGCTGACCTGAAAAACTCTCGCCGCGCCAGTAACGCACCGGGAGACGACCGGCTTCCTCTGTTCCGCCTGCGCCGCCGGCAGTGCCGAACTCGCGCATTCTCTCGCCGCCTTCATGACACAGCTTGAACAGTTCTCTTGAAAACTCCTCGGCGCCGTCCCGGTCCGCGCAAGGAACAGTTTGCTTTCCTTCTTTGAAGCAGGCAATAGCTTTGAGATTTTTGGCTCCCATTACCGCTCCGGTCCCGCCGCGTCCCGCAAACGAATGTCCGTCACAGGTGATGCACGCGATGGGATTGAGGGCTTCTCCCGCGGGTCCTATGTTGAGCGCGTTGACGCGTTTGTCTCCGATAAGCTCTTTTATCTTCTTGCCGGTGTCGCTGGTGTCCAACCCCCAGAGTTCGCTTGCGTCGCGTATTTCGATATCATCTCCGTTGATGTAGATGTATACCGGCTTGTCCGATTTGCCTTCAATAACCAGCATTTCATATCCGCACTTTTTAAGATGAGATGCCCAATGTCCCGACCCTGCGGAATCAACAAATCCTCCGGTCAGAGGGCTTATTGTCGACACCACCCATTTTGCGGTTCCGGGCGCATTGACCGCATGAAACGGTCCTATAGTAAATATGAGTTTATTTTCTTGCGAGAGCGGGTCGATATTTGGAGGAAGTTCCCGCAACAACAGCTCCGCCGCCATGCCGGGTCCTCCAAAAAATTTGCGCAAAGTCTCGTCAGGAATAGTCTCAACTCCGGTCTTACCCGTGCTGAGATTGATTCGCAGCAATTTTCCCCAATAACCTAACATCTGCTTTCGTCCTCCGTTTTATGTTTTCTCTTTTGTGAAATTTATATTAATTATATCAGATAAGCAATATGGTGACAAGGCAGATTCTCGATTCCTTTGATGGGAATAGCCCGGTAATAGCGACAAATTCTGCGTGGCATTTAAGAGAGCATGTGATGAGGAGAAAAAATAAACACTGCGGAAAAACCGCTTTGACACTTTGCTTATCTTGATTGCAGAGCCGGCAGAGTGCATAATATAAATCAATAAAAACCTCAAAAGGGGCGGAACAGTGACAAAAACCAACGCCGTTAGAATATTGGAATCAGCAGGCATCAGGTATTCAATGCACGAATACGACATCTCTGACGGGGAAATTTCCGGAAGCGCGGTCGCCGCGAAAATCGGGAAAGAGCCTGAGAGGGTATTTAAAACTTTGATCACAACGGGAAGAAAAACAGGATTCATTGTTTTTATAATCCCGAGCAGCGCCGAACTCAACATGAGAAAAGCGGCTTTCACCGCGGGAGAAAAAAGCGTTGAAATGATCAAGGCAAAGGAACTTGAACCGACAACGGGATATGTGCACGGAGGCTGTTCTCCGATAGGAATGAAAAAGCAATTTGTGACATACATAGACGAGACCGCAGAGTTGTTTGACACCATTTTTGTCAGCGGAGGGCGTGTTGGATTGCAGATAGAAGCTTCGCCCGGCGATATCGCGGCTTTGACCGGAGCGGTTTTCAGCGATCTGTTTTGATGAGGTTTTCAGCTACGAATCAGTATCGTGCCGGCAAACGCTTTGAATGTCAGGAGGCAGTGGAGTTGTTTTTTCAAAAAGAGATATGTGTCACGAAATCCTTGACACCGTTTAGCCTGAAAGCACTCTCAGCGAAAAAATATATACTCATAAAGATGAAGTAGGGATAAAGCAAAGCATGAGTAAGACTCTTTATATATCAGACCTTGACGGAACGCTCCTGAACCGAAACGCGGAGTTGTCGCAGCATGCAAAAGACACTCTTGGTCGGATGATTGCAGAGGGGTTGAGTTTCTCGGTGGCTACAGCGCGAACGGCGGACACAGCTTTAAAAATTCTCGAGGGGGTCAGATGGACGACTCCTCTCGTTTTGCTCAACGGCGCACTCATCTATGACAGCTTAAACAAGCAATTTGTTCAAATCAATACCATCAGCAAAGATACTGTAACTGCGGTGCTTAAGGTTTTCAGATGCTTGAACGTCACCGGGCTTATGTACAGTGTTTCAAATGCAGAGCGAGCAGTGTATTACGAAGCGTTCTGCAATAAACCTGTCCGGGACTTTATCGAGGAGCGGCGGGTTCGCTACAATAAAAATTTTAACTGTGTGGACAGCTTTTCGGATGTGACTCCCAGGGACATTGTGTATTTTACCCTGCTTGACACCTATGATAAAGTCAAGCCTGTCAGCGATGCGATTTCCGAGATTCCCGGTATTAACAGGATTCTACAGAAGGACATATACAGCGCCGATCTATGGTTTATGGAGATATACAGCGAAGAAGCGTCAAAACGAAACGCCGTGGCATATCTCAGAGAAACCTGCGGTTTTGACCGCATCATAGGATTCGGTGACGGCCTTAACGATCTGCCGATGTTTGCTGCTTGTGACGTCAGCGTCGCCACAGAAAACGCGAACTGGCAGGTGAAAGAAGCTGCTGACTTCATATGCGGCGCGAATACCGAGGACGGCGCGGTAAAGTGGATAGAGAGTGACTTTAACGGAAAAGACGGATAAAGGTGTGTTAAACATCTGTGGCAGGGTGAATTTTATGGTATATTAATTATATTCGTGTCCGACATCAAAGAGGTGAAGAATGAATAACAGACAGAGACTCAACGCGGTGTTGAATTATGAGAAATATGACAGGCTGCCGGTTGTGAATTTCGGATATTGGAAGGAGCTTTTGGAAAAGTGGGTCGCAGAGGGTCATCTTCTTCCGGATCAGATCGCTGACGTCAAAGACGGAAATGCCGATGAAGCCAGAATAAACGGGATGCTCGGATTTGATTTCAACTATTTCACCACATATCAGGACCTTTCCGGGTTTTCCTCCCTTTTGCCGCCGTTTGAGCCTAAACATATCAGGAATCGACCTGACGGCACCTATGAATACCTCAACGAAGACGGCGCAATTGTGCTGCAAAAGGAGGGGGTTCGCTCTATTCCTGCGGAAATCGGTCATACCTTGGTTGACCGCGCGTCGTGGGAGGAGCATTATCTCTGGCGTTTACAATTCAACGACGACAGGTTTGATGACGTGTTGACGAAAAAGCTTGCTGCCGAGTCCGAAAGCCGGAATGAACCGCTCGGGTTATACTGCAAAAGCCTGTTTGGGCACTTCCGGAACTGGATGGGTGTCGTTGGCATCAGCTATCTCTATGTAGATGATATTGAGCTATACGACGAAATCCTCTCAACCTTGGGCGAACTTGCCTATCAGATAACAAAACGCGCTCTTGAGTCAGGTATTGTCTTTGATTTTGCGCATTTTTGGGAGGATATATGTTATAAAAACGGTCCCCTGATTTCACCGGCTATCTTTGCTGAAAAGGTGGGTCCCAACTATCGGCGCATCACTGAGCTTGTCAAGGAACACGGCATCAGGGTGGTTTCTCTCGATTGCGACGGGATGATCGATTCACTGCTCCCGATATGGTTGGATAACGGAGTGAACACCATGTTCCCCATAGAAGTCGGGACCTGGGGTGCAAGTATCGCACCCTGGAGAGAGAAATTCGGTCGTGAACTTCGCGGCGTGGGCGGGGTGATAAAACATGTCTTTTCGAATGACCGGGCGGCGATAGATTCTGAGATAGAGCGATTGAAGCCTTTAGTTGATTTGGGCGGATATCTTCCGTGTCCCGACCACAGACTTCCGCCCGACACCAAGTGGGAGTTGGTGCAGTACTATTGCGACAGGATGCGTCAAGAGTTCAGTTAATGCGGTCATAAGAGGCAATTAAATATACAGAGGGGAATATTCATGGATATTATAATAACCTGTAAAGAAAAAATCACACCGAAGCACACAGGCAAACACGCTCCGTATGAGTATGTTAAATATGAGATAACCGAACGCAACAGGGACAATCAGTGTTATGTATGCTTATATGAAATACCGCCGGGAAAAGCGGGATATCCCTATCATTATCACACGGCAAACACCGAAGTGTTTTATATAATCAGCGGAACAGGTGTCGTTGAAACCCCTGACGGCACAAAGGATATTGCAGCCGGCAATGTGATTGTGTGCCCTCCCAATGCCAAGGGTGCTCACAAGATCATCAACACCTCTGACACTCAAGTGCTGACCTACCTCGACTGCGACACCGCCAACTCCCCGGATGTGGTGTTTTATCCGACGTCGGGGAAAATCGGCGCACTCGTTTCGGACGAGGGCAATATGTTCTTTGAGGAGAGTTCGAAGGTCGATTACTACAAGGGCGAATAATTCTTGGATAGAGCGCTTCTTGACTATCATTGGAATGCGGGATGAATGATCTGATCTTTTCAATAATAAGTATTACTCAGGAGACGAGACCCTTTGTCAACGAGCAGATCGCAAAGAGCTGGAACGGTCCTTACACCGTTTCGCGAGGGAAAGTTCACGACACCAGGGCAGTTCCCGGTTTTATCGCGCTTCATAATGGCGAGATTTTAGGATATGTGCTCTTTCATATTTTGGGCGAGGAGTGCGAAATCGCTGTTTTGGAGAGTATGCGAGAAAACCTGGGTGTGGGAAGCGCACTGGTCAACGCTGTGTTGAGCGAAGCGAAAGCTGTAAAATGCCGAAGGGTGTGGCTTGTCACTACAAATGACAACATTCACGCGATACGCTTCTATCAGAGATTCGGCTTTTCTCTGCGAGCTGTGCATATCGATGCTATGGATGAAGCGCGAAAACTAAAACCGGAAATCCCGCTTTCAGGAAATGATGGGATTACGATAGCACATGAGTTTGAATTTGAGATATTGCTTGCATCTTCATGCACTCATAGGCAATAAAAAAAGTCTGCTATGCTTTTTTTGGCACGGCTGATTATACGGAGTACTGTATGAGAAGGCAACTCTAATATCTTTTTTATTGATATTTACAGTTGAATAAAAAACCTGAACACCAAGCAGAATATAAGCGCACCCAATAAAAACACCCGGTCAAATGAACCGCAGGTGTAGCGACTGCCGCCCCAGCCGCTTAACATATCGTAATACTCTATTGGAGAATCTGAAATGGAATTTTGAGTTACACCTGTGAGAACAAGATACTCCGCTCCGGCGTCCGCAACTATCTGCACGGGCCATTAATCACCGAGAAAACTTCGGCGCATGAAGTTACTTCCGGATTTTCTATTAATTTAAAGCTATCACCTTTGTCGCTATATTGTCGCAGAATGCCTTGTCATGCTCCACAAAAAGCATGGTCGGGCGAAAGGATAAAATCAGAGACTCTATCTGCATTCGCGAAATCACATCAATATAATTGAGCGGCTCGTCCCATAAGTAGACGTGTGCTTTCTGACAAAGGCTGGCGGCAATCAAGACCTTTTTCTTTTGTCCCGCGCTGAAATCGGACATGTTCTTTTCAAACTGAATCCGGGAAAAATCCAGCTTTCTCAGAATAGTCTTAAACAAGGTTTCGTCGATTTTCCGTTCTCTTGCATACGAGCTCAAATCGCCTGAGAGAGGGGAGGTGTCCTGCGACACATATGAGATGATGAGATTACTGCTTATGCTCACCTTGCCCGTGTGGGGAATGTCCTCGCCGCAGATCAGTTTCAGAATGCTGCTTTTTCCTGAGCCGTTATCGCCCAGCAATGCCGCCCGCTCACCCTGTCTGAGGGATAGGTTCACGTCGTGGAAAACCTCCCTGCCGCCATAGGCTACCGTCACATCCTGAAGCTGCAGCAAAAGGGTGGAGTGATATTTAAGCGGGTGTATTTTCAAAGTATCTGCGGTTTCGATGTTTCTGAGCAGACCTGACTTTTCCTCAATTGCCGATTCTTGCCTGCGCTCCAGATTTTTTCTTCGCTGCTGCATCCGCCTGGATTTCTCGGCATTGTAAGCCCTTGTGTCAATATTTGTGTGTCCGCTTTTGCGTATGGCGGCGGCGCCCTTTCCCATCTTCGCCGTTTCGGCTTTGTCCGCCCACTCGGAACTTTGCCGCGCCGCCGTTTCAAGTCGTTTTATATCCTTTTTCAGTTTTTCGTTTTCCGCTATTTCAAAGTTATCCCGCAGTTGTTTGTTGTGGAGCCAACTTGAGAAGTTTCCGCTTTGAAGTTCGATATTTTCCCTGTTTATCGACAAGATGTGATCCACACAGCCGTCTAAAAAGCTTCGGTCGTGAGAAACAAGGATAAATCCGGCTTTGCCGCGCAGATAACCGGCCACTGTCTTGCGGGCTGTCATGTCGAGGTGGTCGGTTGGCTCATCTATAAGCAGGAATGAATTCTCCCGAAGAAACAATCCTGCCAGCAGCGTTTTGGTCCGCTCTCCTTCGGAAAGGGTGAAAAACGGGCGATAGAGCGTTTCCTCGGTCACGAACAGCCTGCCCAGCTCCCGCTGGATTTGCCAAAGCTGAGCACTCGGCGCGACAGAAAATAAAACGTCAAGGGTATTGGACGTCATATCGTCAATACGAAACGGGAAATACTCGAAGTCCACGCTTGCAGAGATGGTTCCGCTGTATTCGTATTGACCCATGAGCAGCTTTAATAAAGTTGTTTTACCGCGTCCGTTTCGTCCGCAGAATCCAAGCTTCCAGTCGGTATCTATACGGAAAGAGACGTCGCAAAAAATGTCATCGTAGCTGCCGTCGTAGGAGAAGGTCAGGTTTGATATATTGATAAGAGACATAAAAAATCCTTTTCCGTGTTGGAAAAGGATACAAAGCGCGAAACATGAACAAAGGCACAATGACCTGCTGTCCGATGATCGCTTTATCCAACTCCAACACACAAAATACAGCCCTGCTTCTAATCGGGCCATTATTCATACGCATTGCAAATCGGACTAACGAATCATCCCGGCACCTCATTGACTAAGATGAGATCATGATAGCCTAAAGTTGATGGAAACGCAAGGAGAAGTTTCATGTGCATCAGTCTAAAATGCTGAACTTCAGCCACTTTCCGCTCTTGAAACGCGGGTAGAAGAAGACGACCCGCACGAGCCAGTCCGCATACATGCTGAGCCAGATGCCGATTATGCCTATGCGGAGGACGACCGCGAGCAGATAACCTGTTGTGATACGCATCAGAATCATTGCGGCAATACATACAACAGAAGTGAATTTACCGTCGCCTGAGCTTCGCAGAATAGAAGGAGTGACGAATCCGAGCGTCCAGAAGACCGGAATCAGAATACAATAGCTTATCGCCACGGGGTATACCTGTCTCTGAACGTCGAGAACGTCGGTCATCATGCCAGTCAGAGGTTTCAAGAAAATAATAATTACGGCGCTCGACAGCATCATCATGATAACAGTGAGCCACAATATCTGGGAGCCTTTGCGCTTCGCGCCCTCATGATCACCCTTGCCGCAATATCGGCCTACTATAGGCGGCGCCACGTTGGATGAGGTGATGCCGGGCACCAGCATGAAAGCGTGTATTGTGTTGGCTATTCCGTTGGCAGCAATGCTGTTTGTCCCATAAGCTACCGAGAAAGACTGCGTTATAAGCCTTCCCCCTGAGAACAGCAGATTCTCGAGCAGAAGCGGAACAGCTACGCGAAAAATCGGGCGCGTTACCGAGCGGTCAATCTTCAATGAAAACTTGCCGGATTGCATAAATTTGTTCCCTCGTCGCAAAAGCACGATGCCTGCGACAGCCGCGAATAAGCGGCTGACAAACAGTGCGATGCTCACCCCTCTGAGACCGGCACCCATCCAGTAGACCAGAATTGACGCCATAATCGCATATGCGCCGTTATGGATAAGAGTAGCATAAAGTGAAACACGGGGATTGCCGTTGCCGCGAATGGCGGCGGCAGAGGTGGTGTATATCGCCACCAGAGGAAGCGAAAGGACATTATAAAACAGATAAGTTCGTCCGTATTCATAGACCAGATGATCGGAATTCCTGAAAACAGCCGACATCATCGGCTCCATGAAAATAATGCAGAGTATGGTGACTGACAGGGAGGTGATGAGTGCGATCGTAATGGATTGAGACGCCGCGCTGGCGGTTGCGTTCTGGTCTCCCCGCCCTCTGAGCTGTGCGACAGCCACTGTTACCCCCACGCCTATTGAGGAGAACGACTGTTGAAAAAGCATTACAAGGGAGTTGAGCAAACTCACCGCTGCGACCGCCTCCATGCCGGAAACCTTCACGATAGCCGTGATAAACATGCCGACGGCTTGAATCATGAACATCTCAATAAAAATCGGGATGAACATCGAAATCAGTTCCGACCGCTCCTCTTTATCCATTTTAAAATATTTCATGATTGTCTATCCGGGTGTCTGGATTTGCAATAAAACAGCATAGCGGCTGCCGGGTAAAGCTTTCAAAGGAAAATCCCCGCAAATGCCCTTCAAACACGGTTTTTTATTGCGGGGAAAGCAGCATATTAGCCCATTTTACAATTCAGGTATGAATACAGTTTATCACCGCGGTGCTTTTCTGTAAAGAACGCAGATGACGCATACATGTCTGCACAACAACACCAGATAAAGGGTAAATAATTATATGGGACATCGAAATTATCACTTTTCGCCATGCAGCTGATGTTAGAACTGAGTGAAGCAGTATTCCGGGTCGGGTTGCTTGAAAGCAAATGCTTCATGCGGAGCGCATCGCTCGGTTCAACCGCCGCTATACAGATTTTTCTCCTGTTCGCATTGTTTTTTTAAGTATCAACATCATAACAAGCCCGGTAAAGGCACAGAAAGAAGCTATCACAAATGCCGGGAACATCAAATTTATATCGTGAACCGCAATGTTTTTATAATACCCTGCTATTTGCGAAGAGGCGATTGCTCCGGTGCCGAAGCCAAGAAGCACAAACCCGTAGTTCACCGCCATATTCTTAACTCCAAAAAGATCGGCGGTCAATGACGGGAATGTGCCGATGATCCCACCGTAAAAAAAACCGATTAGCGCGATCAAAACAAACACCCAATAACCTGAGGCTGCATTAACTAAAAGAGAAAGCAACGCCGTGCCGAAAAGCAGGACAAGGAGTGTGTTTATTCTTCCGAGTTTATCTGAAACCGCGCCCCAAACCAAACGACCTAACGAGTTTGTCAATGAAATAGCCAGCACGCCTATGGTGGCAGTTTCAACCAATCCTTTCGCCTCCGCTATTGGTTTGGCGAAGCCTATCATCATAAGACCTCCCATACAAGCCAGAAATAAAGTGATGGTTACCAAGTAAAATCGCGAGGTTTTCAGCATTTCATTTGTAGAATAGTTTTTTTCCACAGTTAATTGCGCTGTGTTTGAAGCAGTGTTGTCCGCCATATAGCCATCAGGTGGATTCCTCATAAAAAAGCTCCCCACAGAGCAGACTACAAGGAAGACCGCGCTTAGAATCATAAAAGTTCTGGGTTCTCCGACGCCTCTTCCACCAAAATAGGCGATGAGGCTTTCAACAATAGGTGTAAACACAACGCCGCCCACGCCTATTGCGGAAACGATGATCCCTGTGATGAACCCCTTTTTATGCGGATACCACTTTTGAGCGCAAGCTATGGTTGTGGAATAGGTAAATCCCATGCCGAGACCGCCCATAACCCCATAGGTCAGCCAAAGCAACCATGACAGACTCTCTGTGACAAATGACGCAAGGAAAAATCCCAGACCGAGAATAAT
>Ga0123353_10009511_pt1 | contig 13431 bp, 10 predicted proteins | sample TergutLab28metaG_3_FD_92763 | JGI IMG/M metagenome (GOLD analysis project Ga0123353, IMG submission 92763) | Labiotermes labralis P3 segment gut microbial communities from Petit-Saut dam, French Guiana - Lab288 P3 | ecosystem: Host-associated > Arthropoda: Insects > Digestive system > Gut ... | reverse complement strand
GCTTGAGCCTGCTTGCGCTCCACTTCCGTCAATTTTACCCTGTGTTTCTTGTTCATGTTTATACCCCTTTGGTTTGATGAATATAGTATAACATGAATATTTAATTGTGTCAAGCAACTAGTGCACGCAAGCATGGTTTCAAGCGGGGACGCTGTATTTTTTATTATATTCTCGATCTTTCCGTATACTATACGGTATAAATTTTTTTGGAAAAGTTGATTTATATTTGACAGTAACGGCTTATTTTATTTGGCCGTTTTCTTTTTGGTATAATACTGACGTCATTGTAATACCTTGCCTGAACGCGAAAAAAAATTTTGACATACGCGGCACACTAATTCCGCTGTTACATATCATGAAAGTAGATATATATCTTTTCCCCGTTTTGGGCTCTTCAGGACCGGCGCCGCGCGCGAAACCGGTTTGGCGGAGGCAGACGGATAAAGCGGTATCGATACCCGTTTTACGTGGTGAGCTCACTTACGCTTACGAAAGATAAAAATCAAGAAACGCGCCGCTAAGAGGGGCTTAACCGGCCGGAAGCTCCTTTAAGGGCGGCAAAAAAATAAAAATCTTATAAGGAGGACGCCATGTTTAACAAGGGATGCGGATGCGGCGGAGGCTGTGACGATATCTTTCTGATACTTATCCTGCTCTGCTGCTGTGGAAACGGCTTCGGCCGCGGCTGCTGCGACAATGATTGCCGTTGTGACCGTGATCGCGATTGTTGCGACCGGGGCAACAACTGCTGCGATTTATTGATTTGGTTTTTACTTATTTCCTGTTTTTGCGGAAACAACCGCGGCGGCTGCTGCAACAGATAAGCGCAAGGAAAAAAAATGACACGATTTACTTAAAATAGGCGGCATGGCGAGGAAGGCTGTGCCGCTTTTTTTTAGGTATGAGGTATCAGGTACTAAGGTATAAGGCCGTACAAGGAAGTGTTCGTTGTCTTGCTTTATAGCAGGTGGGCCGGAATTTAGGAGGTATTAAATATCAGGTAGAGTTTTTTCTTTAAAACGTGACTTCATCTGACGCTTGATACTTGATACCTGATATCTATTCTCTACACCCCTGCTATTTTGTTGCGTAAAACTAAAATAATATTATATAATATATTCGGCTGTGAATTTATCATAGACCGTTATGTAAAAACTACACATCGTGTGCTGTTTATGAGAGAATAATACGCTGCCGACAAGTGGGCAATTATCCTCGACGAAAGCGCAACGGAGGAAAAATGAAAAGAATGTCGCTTATCATCAGCGTTTGCGCCGTCTTGGTCGCGCTGACGTTTGTATTGGGGTGGATACCCTATATCGGACCGTTTTTGCTGCCCACGCTTTTTGCCGCCTGCTGTCTCAGCTTGGGAATAAGTTTTTTTGCGTCGACGATGTTTGGCGTAATAAGCCTTTTGTTTTGTTATATTGTCGGACCTACAAGCGCGATTGGGTGGTTCTTTTTGGAATATCCGTTTGTGCCTATAGTCGCGAGAATGTTTATAGGTCCTATAATCTACTTTTTTTATAAACTTTTGACAAAACTCATAAAACCGAAAAACACGGCGGCAAAAATTGCGGCTATTTCTGTGGCGGGGGCGGCGGGTTCGCTTTTGAACACCGTTTTTGTCGGGATATTTTTATTCACTTTAGACATAAGCGCTATGCCCGCAGGTTTAAAACTGCTTCCGTGGCTGCCGCAAGTGAATTTCGGGCTTATGGAGTTGGTTGTAGCGGGAACTTTGGAGATTTTTGTAAACGCCCTGCTTTTGCCGCCGATTGTGCTTGGGACAAAGCGCGCCGTACCGAGGCTTTTTATGGAGATTAACGGTGGACGGAGAAAGGGTAAAGAGGATATGGCGGAGGGTAAAGAATGAAGGCGCTCCGCTTATGAAGATATGAAGTGCCTCAAGCATGAAGAGCGAGCAAGCTCGCATGAATGATATTATTAAATAAAAATGACCTTCACTGAGCACTATGCACTGAAAAAGGGATATTTTAACCCACGGGAGAAACTACCATGATTCTCGCAGCCGACATAGGCAATACAAACATAAAATTCGGGGTATTCGACGAGGGCGCACTCAAGTACAGCTTCCGCCTCTCCGCCGCTCTTAACAAAACCTCGGACGAGTATGGATTCAATCTAAAAAGTATGCTGTCGCAATCGGGCTTTACCACCGACGAATTCGAGGGCGCAGTGGTATGTAGCGTCAACCCCAACCTCAATTATACCATCGAACACATGATTGACTATTACTTTAAGGTCAAACCCATCATTGTGGGCGCGGGGATAAAAACGGGGCTCAACATCAAATACGACAACCCCAAAGAGGTGGGCGCGGACAGGATTATGGGGTGCCTGGGTGCGTATTACGGCTACGGCGGACCCTGCGTGGTCGTTGACTACGGCACCGCCACCACTTTCAACGCCGTCAGCGAGAGGGGAGAGTTTTTGGGCGGGGCTATTTCGATAGGGATTAAGTCTGCCGCCGACGCGTTGAGCAGAAGCGCGGCAAAGCTTCCGAGAGTGGAGCTTGTAAGGCCCGCTAAGGCGATTAACAAAAACACCATAACAAACATGCAGGCCGGTATTGTGGGCGGCTTTATCGGGCTTACCGAGTATATTGTGCGGCAAATCAAGGCGGAGATGGAAGGCGACCCAAGGGTTATCGCGACGGGAGGGCTTAGCGAGATTATCGCGCCTCACACGGGAGTGATTGATATTGTTGATCGCACGCTGACGCTTAAGGGGTTGTATAGGGCGTGCTTGTTGAATAGATAAGTGAGAGAGTGAAGAGTGGAGTTAATGTCGGGGTTTTATATAAGTGCGGAGAATGGAGTGTGGAGTTATGGGCGAGATTTAATAAAAAATTGAACCTCGTTGTACGCCGAATTATTATGCGCCAGAATTTGACCTTAACTCCACTCTCCATTTTCCGTACTATTCCTTAATTTCTGCGAAACGCTTGGGAAAATTTTTACATAATTACCAAAGCTTAGGTAAATAATAGCTTTACGATTGTCCTACCGCTTTCTTTATCAATCTAACACAAAATCTTGCGGAATTTAAGCTTTAAAATGGCATAAATTGTTTGACAAGCCCAATAGGTATTTGGTACAATCGTAATGTTATTCATATATTTTTACTATAGGAAACGATATACGGGGTTTTTGGAGAACAAAAACAGGCACGAAGTTTTCTATGTACAAGAGGAGACGAACAATGAAAAAACTAAAAAGCGCTTTGTTGCTTGCACTTGCCGTTATGCTGGCCGTTTCTGTCAATATCGGCAGCCTTAGCGTTTTGGTCCGCGCCGACGCGGGCTTTTCCGGCAAATTTTTTGTCGGAACGATGGTTACGCGGGTGAAAGAGGGAGATACCTTTGAAGTACCCGCCGCCGCCGACGGGATCTCGCGCAAGGTTGTGACCCCTGCCGGAGAACGGGCTTCCGCCAAAGCGGCGAATGAAAACGTTTATACAGCCACGCAGCTCGGCCATTACAAAGTAACCTACAGCGAAATCGACGGCGACGCCGAGTATTCTTACAATGTTTTTTGTTATGAGGACAGGGAATATTATGTGCGCGTGAACGAAAAGGTTGACGACTTTATCCCCACCTATCTTGCGAAGGGTGACTCGATTAAAGTGCCCGTGTTCGAGCTTGTTTACAAAAACAGCCGCGGCGAGGTTATCGTTGTGGATAACGGCGGAGCGCAGGGAGTGCAATACTCTGAGGATATAGCCCGCAGGGTTGGCTCCGGGGACATAATCGCAGAAATGTCGGGGTCGCTCAGCCTTGTCTTTTGGGCAAAGACCGGAGCGGACGCCGTCAAAAAATACACCAAGGAATACACGGTGCTTGTTCAGGACAATTTTGAATACACCGCTATGCCCGTTCTCAATACACTCAGCATGACGGGTACGGCAAACCTTAACGCGCTGTACACGTTGCCCATCGCCACCGCCAGCGACGTTTATGAAAAGAACGTTTTTATCGAGGTGTCGGTCATAGGTCCCGACGGCCAAGGCGGTGTTGCGCCCGTCAGAGAATATAAACCCAACGATTACGGCTATGCCGACCTTACCACAAAAGGCGGGGAGGTCAAGTTTAACAACAAGGACGTAGTTTCGTTCTACCCCGTCCACGAGGGCAGATACATTGTCAGCTATGTAGCGCATACACGCGGCGGTTCGTCCTCCACCCACGATTATGACATCTTTTGTTCGGACAAGCTTGCCCCGGTTATCCGCGAACTTGCCGACGATCTCATCCCCACCAAGTGGGGCTTGACCAAGGTCAGCAGATGGGACGGGAATGAAGATGACCCCGGGTCGACGGATCTTACGGACTTATCGTTTAATTTGCCCTTACCCTACGCTGTGGACAACGTGGATGCTACGGACGACCTCAAGCTCACCATAAATTTGGTCAGCCCTGCCAACGTCACCGTGGCGAGCTGGGTGGGGGACATAAAGGATTACAGGGCCGAGGGCGGCGTGACCGTTACCTCTGCCTATAACACCTATTTTGTGACGGACCATAAGGATTGTAAGTTGAAGGCGAACGCGGACGGCTTGATGAAGTTTTCATTTGAATATCTTTTCTTCAGCGATGAGAACAACAGTGGCGGACACGCAAACCTTAGGGACGACAGACAGAAGTACGGCGATTGGACGTGGACTTACCAGGTGCGGGATACCAAAGATAACGGAGGATCGGGCGCCGCCAGAAGGTCGGTTGTCACCAATCTTTCGCGCACTTTCAGCGATATCGAGCCGCCCAAGGTGAACGAAAACAATCTTGATATTCCCAAATATGTTCTCATTAACAACGAAAAAGATTCCTTTACCGTGCCGGTAATACCATTGTTCCCGGACGACGATACCCGCCTTACCACCGAGTACAAAATGTCCAGCGCGGCTGTTGTCGCCGAGGGCGCTACCGTGAAGTTTGACGGCATAACCTGCGACGTTATAAATGAATTTGACGTAAAGGGCGGCGAAACGTACAACATCGAGAAAATCGGCGATACGCACTATATGCTTATAGCCAAAGATAACAAGGATTACGCTTTTGCGCTTGCAAGCCTTGACCCCAAGGTCACATTCAAGTTTTGGGCGACAGACGACGTGGGCAACAGGTCAGAAACCACCACTATCGAAATCGATATGCTTTACAGCGGTAGCATCCAGCAGGACGTCAAGCTGACTGAAAGCGACGATGCTGGCGCGGCGGAAGGCGTGGCGCTTGACCTAAGTGGCGGCAAGCAGAAAGAAAAGATGGTTTTGGGCGATTTTGCCGTCAAAAACATTAAATACGTCAGTTATACCGGCGTCGAAATTTTCGTAACCGACCCCGATGGCGATCCCGTATCCGTTTCCGCTTATATCTATAACCGTCAGGTTGCGGGCAAGGACACTGAGGACAAAGCAGACGACGTTTACACAATGTGCGTGAGGGACATCACCCTTACCCCCGTGAAGGAAGGCGTACACCGCATAAATATCAGGGTTTATGACATTTCCGGCAAGACGATCGCGTTTGGGTACAGCTTTGACGTTGCTAAGGCGACCGGCGGTGGCGGCATTATCGAAACCGCTGCCAAGATAGAAAAGACGGGCTTGATCAGGACGGAATACGAGCTTGAAAAAGCATTCAGCGTTAATGATCTTTCGGTAGAAAACGTGATTGTGCGTTATGTCGAGGGCTCAGGCTTCGGGCTGATGAACAATGTCTTTACCGGCTTTACCACCACGACGTATCGTATACGCGATTACGTTATCGAGGATTATACCGATTGGGCTGACGATAAGGATACGCTGGACAACAGCACCGTCAGGACGGCGTACAGCGTCGAACTGAAGAACAACGAGAAACCTACCATAGAAATCCACGACATTGTCCCCAAGTTTATACGCGATACCGCCAAGCCTGAAAACGCCGAAGTGTATGTGAAAGACCAGTTTATTAATCTTCCTGTAATCACTGCCTTTACCAAGTTTGAAAACGCCGAGGTCGAGGTCGAGGTCAGGTTTAAGGGTGAAAAAATCACGGCTCGCAAGGTTTACGAAAAGCCAAATGAAGAGCGTACCTTTAAGGCGAAAGAAACTATAAAGGACGAGGAAGGTGTTGAAACAGAAGTAGAATACAGGTTTACCGGCATTTTTGCTTTCCCCGCCGAAAGGGAGGGCGACTATAACATCACCGTCACGGCAAAATCGAGTAGCGGGAACGCCACCTCGACGCACATCATAAGGATTGGCGACAGGACGCCGCCTTCCTTCACCGTTTCTCCTCCCAAGACCGCATTCGTCGGTAGCGAATTTGTGCGCACAGCGCCTACGATCACTGCGGAAGGTAACCAAAGCACTACCGTTACCAGGATAGAAATCACGCTTAAGGGACCTAACGGCGCCAACATCTCGGCGGTAAGCAGGTCGTATCCAAAACTGGACGATTTGAATAAAGATTTGGAGAGCGGCTGGAATTTTGTGGATGCTGGCAAGTATGAGTTGACCTACGAAATCACAAACAGCAACGATATCAAATCGGTGCAGACCTTCCAAATTGAGGTGTTCAAAAAAGATGGTCGCACTCCTACCCCCCCCGTCGTGCTTACCACCGTATTGATTGTCATAGGTGTGCTGCTGCTTGCGGGTGTAATTGTGTATGTAGTCCGTTTTAGGACCGTTAAAAAGTAAAAGGCAAGGACAAGGGCGGTTCAAGGGTTGAGCCGCCCCTTTTTTTAGCGCATAATGCACAGTAAAGGTTGGATTAGAGTTATAAGTGAGAAGTTAAGAGTGTGGAGTTAAAGTGGTAATCGTTTCGCGGGGGCGACCCTGCGAAGCAAGACCGCGAACATTTCTCGTCAAGGTCTTATTGGTCGCCTGCCTTTTGCAGGGCTTTGGCGTCTTCGGCGCGCCGCTTTTAGGGGAGAGGGAGAGGATATAGGGACAGTCGAATTTTAAGTAAAAAACGACCGTTTAAATGTTCTCCCCTTAAGGGAGGCGATGCATTAAGCAGATATGCCTGTGACACATTTGTTGCGAAACCCAAAGGCTTCCTTATTTGGGGCGGGGTGGCCGAAGTTGGGCGTAGGATTGCAAATTTTGCATAGAACATCGAGTATTATTTTTCCGCTTTTTATTTCCCCTCACCATAAAAAAATAAAAAATAGCCGCATTTTCTTTTTTTTGGGCCAACGCAACTTTCTTTTCTGATTTGCTTCTTTGCGAACACTTCCTAAAAGAAAAATGCCCGAGATTAAAGAAAAATGCCTGAGAATTTATGAAAGGAAACAGCAGGGTAGTCAAAAACGACTGTAAAATAGAAATATTCGACGGCTTTATCAAAAGGCTGAAAAACATCCCGCAACTGGCGTTGAAGGGATATAAGCCCGCGACGGAAAGCGTAACGCAGGAGAGGTATGCTTTTGCTTGCGAGGACGAGCATATCAGTGTGGTTTATGAAACCAATTCGCGGACATTAGTTATCACCGCCGAGGAAGTGATAAGCAAGCTTTTGGAGTGCGAATTTGAAATAGCGGAGGGGGATATTAGCAATGTCGCTTTTGCCATGGCGGAAGTAATAACCAAGCCTTCCGCTATTGATAGCAAGCCGCCCGACATACAAAAGGATCAAAAGAAGGGGAAAAAGACGCCCATACGGGAAAATCCAAGCAAAAAAACGCAAGACGGACAAGCAAAAAAAGCCGCCGCGAAAGAAAAAACGGCAAAAACCACTCCCGTGATTGATGTGCCGGCGGACGTACAGCCCCCCGTGCAAAATCAGCAAATTCCCGCGCAAAATACGCGGTTAAAACCAAAAAGTACGCAAAGCAAGAGCGAAAAGCCGTCCGCTAAAAATAAAAATACAGACGCTTCCACAAGCCAAAAGCAGGAAGCCGCAAGCCAAAAGCAGAAAGCTACAAATAAAAAGCCCGAAACTGCCGCGAATACAAAGCAGGACACAGCAAACAAAAATCAGGACGACGCAAACAAAAAGCCCGCGTCAGCCGCGCAAAAAAAGTCCGCGCCATTTGACAAATTATCTCCGAAAAGCGGCGCGGCGGGGGCAAGCCCCCACCCTACGCGGCGCGCCGAGGGCGTCGCGCCCTACGACCCCCAGCCCTCCGCCCCCAGCCCCCAATCGGCGGACGAACTGTATAAAAACGGCTTTTCAATAAAGAAGTTCGAGCCGCAAAAATTCGAGGACGCGCTTAAAAAAATCAAGGCGCTGCCCGGCGCGGTCTGCCGCCAGAACGCAATGGGTGACTACATCATCGAGGAGGGCAAAAACAAGGTCTATATGCGCTACGCCGAGGGCAAAAACACGTTGCAATTACAGGGGCGGCGGTCGAAACTCTTTGGCGAGGTGCAGATAATCGTATCGCAGGGCAGCGATTTTGTGACCGCCGTGTCCTCGCACATCGACCTTACGGGCGAGGAAAAGCGCGCGCGCGACATGGAAAAACGGCTTAAAAAGCTGCTGCCCGCCGCCTTTGAGTTCTTGTCCGAGCAGTCCCGCATCGACCTGACCATAGGCATGATGGACATCGGCAACGACGAGGTGCGGCTGTCCGATTACTCCATGCTGCTTGTGCCGCCGTATAGGGGCTTGGAACGGCTGATTTTCGACCTGCAACGGGCGCGTGGTATAGAAGTCAAGATGATTGGCCAGGCGTTCGAGAAGCAGGACGGATTGTACTTATTGAAATTGGGGTACAGAAAAAAATCGGGGTCGATAGTTTTTGCCGAGGTGATGAGCGCGTTATACAGCGAGTATTTTGCCAAAAGGAATTTCTACGCCCACTCCGACATAACGGGCGATTTGCTGAGCAGGGTAATAACGGAAAAGGCGGCGGTGAAGGACATATTTGCTAATTTGGTGCGGATAATCGAGTACAATATAGGGAAGTTGAAGGAGACGGGGTTTAAGTTGTAATGCGCAATGAAACAACGCATAATGAAAGTTAATTTGTTATAGTAGGGGCGACCATTGGTCGTCCGCCATGTCGTAGGGTGGGGGCTTGCTCCCGCCACACCGCTTTTGAGGGGAGAGGGGAGAGGGACGGTTGAGTTTTAATAAAAAATGACCGTAATAACTCCCCTCCGAGGGAGGGGAATATTAGGCGGTTGAGATTCTTAGCTTCGCTCTGAATTACAATATTTTGATGTGCGGTGCGTCGAGGCGCCGCACCCTACGATATATTTTACAATAAACCTCAACCTTAATTGAACATTGTGCATTGAGCATTGAGCATTCTGCCGGGTCACGCCTTACATATCGTCCCTCACATCACACACTAAGGAGCATAAAAATGTCTAAATACGTATTTTTCACCGGCGGCGTCGTTTCCGGACTTGGAAAAGGGATAACCGCCATGTCGCTTGGTAAGCTGATGAAGGCGCGGGGCTACCGCGTGGACGTGGTAAAATTCAACCCGTACTTCAACATCGACGCGGGCAATTTGTGCGCAAAGTCGTATGGCGAAACCTTTGTCACAAGCGACGGGCATTCTTGCGACCTTGTAATAGGGCATTACGAGCGCATTTTGGACGAAAACATCACGGCGCGCGGCGACATCACGTCGGGCGAAATTTACAATTTAGTAATCGAGAAGGAGCGCCAGAATTTTTACGACGGTCAGACCGTGCAGGTGGTGCCGCACATCACCGACGAAATCAAGCGGTGCATTTTGCGCGTCGGAGAGAACGCCGACATCGTGCTTGTCGAGCTTGGCGGTACGGTGGGCGACATCGAAACTCAGCCGTATATGGAGGCTATAAGGCAATTAAAGGCGAATTTGGGCAAGACCAATGTCGCGTATATCCACGTTTCTTTGGTGCCGTATATCGACGTAAGCGGCGAGCAAAAAACCAAGCCTACGCAGCACAGCGTGAAGGAGCTGCAAAATCTAGGGATTCAGCCTGACGTCATCGTGTGCCGGTCGGATTATCCATTGGACGCCTCAACGCGGGGCAAACTGTCGCTGTTTTGCAACGTGGACCGCGACTGCGTAATCGAGAGCATGGTTACGCCCAATATCTATGAGATACCGCTGATGTTGGAGGAGGAGGGGTTTTGCGGCGTTGTCTTGCGTAAGTTAAGAATGGAGGACAGGGCGCCCGATTTGGGTGCTTTAACAAGTTTTTGCGAAAGTATAAAGCGGCTGGAAGGTGAATCAAGTTGTTTGCGGATTGGATTGATAGGCAAAAACGCGGACAAGGCGGACGTAAATATGTCGCTGCGTCACGCGCTCTTGATTAGTGGCGTGGAAGTGTGCAAGAGGGTGGAAGTTGTGCCGTTTAACATGGACGGCGGGTTTGACGGCGGCGAACTCGCAGCTTTACACGGGATTATTATTACGGCGGAAACGGGCGCGGCGGGCAGGGTTGTCTTAAAGGCGCTGATAACGACGGCGGAGCAAAACGATATTCCGACGCTTTTGCTAAGCGACGCGGCGTATTTGGGGCTGTTTGCGGGCGAAAAGAGCACGTTTTTGACCGACAAGCACAAATATGGCCAGTACGCGGTGGACTTTGTTAAAGGGAGTTTGTTGCACAAATTGTACGGAGAGAGCGCAGGGCAGAGGTTTAAAAGCAAAATGTACGTCCCCAAGGAGATTTTCGACAGACTGCCGATACGATTGTCGGGCATATGCGAGGACGGCTCCGTCGCGGCTTACGAGAAGGACGGGCACAGGTTTTTTGTCGGGGTGTTTTTCCGCCCCGAATTTTTGGCGCGCCCGAACAGCCCCTCGCCTGTGATTTCGGCATTTTTGAAAAGCTGTATAAATGAATGAGGGTAAACTATGAATAAATCGACATTCAAAACAACTCCAATCCCAAGCGTCAACAAAAAGGCGTTTTGACGATAAAAAAAATTTTATTGCACCGGTTGATTTTCTTTCCACTGTTTTTGCTGACCATTACGCCGCTGCTCTTTTTTCCTATCATGATTGGTCGCGGGTTTGCGGGAGCGGCACTTGAGGTAATCACGAGTTTCTTTATCTTTAATTAATGCGACGGGGGTCTTAGCCGGCGCGTTAATCGCGTTTTTGTTGTCGGTTAGATTTAAAAAACGCGGCAAAGGCTCGTTAATGCAACATAGGATTGCATTATTCGTGTTGCTGATTATCACTACCGTTTTGGTCGCCTTTGTTTATATATTTTCCGATACCGCCGCCGTAGTGGTGACTTTTGTCCTTAGTCCAATCGTTTCGCCTCTTTTGGCGATATTTCTTCTTGCCGACCGGACGCTTGTACCGACCTTTATCATTTTGTGCCTTGCCGTCTATGAATTGGTATTTTGGCTGACGGCTTGTCGATTGTATAAGGGTGCTGACAGGCAGGTGCTTAAATATGGCTTAAACGCCGCGATTGCCGCCGCACTTTGCCTATGCCTTGGGTTTTGTGAGTGCTTTATCAGTACCCCGAATTTGAATATAGAGAGATGAAACTACGGTGCGAAAGCATCGAATTTTTGGAGGAAGTCGACGATTATAGGTTTGGCGAAGCTTTTCCGTTCAACCCTTACGAGCAAAGTATTTTGGTAACCTTGGACGAACCGGTGACGCTACAATTTGACTATATGATGACTACGCCGAAATTAGACGGCGCGACGGCGTTTTATCCCGTGTGTTCCGCTTTTGTTCAGGTAGCGTATTCCGGATTTAGGGATTATTATAATCTTAATCCCGGTGGTTACCATGCCAGAGTTTGGTTTCTTGATGCCGCGCAGGACGGCGGTCCTTACGAACATAATATCTTAAGCTGTACCAAAACGGGCGCGGCATACAGGCTTTTGGCGGACAAAAAAGTAGACATGATATTCGCCTTCGAGCCCTCGGCGGAGCAAGAAGCCGCGGCGACCGCAAAGGGTGAGGAATTTGTTTTGACGTCGATAGGACATGACGCTTTTTATTTTTTTGTCAACACAAAAAATCCCATAAACTCGCTGACGGTCGCACAAGTACAGGATATTATTCGAAAAACGGGGTATGTCACGTTATAGATTAGAGTTTTAGAGAACAGAGGGTAGAGAATTCGGCGTAAATGCTTGCAAAAACCGCAAAAATATGCTACCATTACCCGCGATGAAGATTTTTGCCATAAGTGATTTGCATTTGTCTATCAATAATCCCAAGCCCATGGACGTTTTCGGCGGGGCATGGGAGGATTATCTTTTACGGGTTGAGCAGTCGTGGTGCAAAAAGGTGACGGAGGACGACGTTGTTTTGATTGCGGGCGACATAAGCTGGGCGATGATGCTACCCGCCGCCGTTCCCGACCTTGAATACTTGGGGAAGTACCCGGGTAAAAAGATTATTATACGCGGCAACCACGACTACTGGTGGAAGTCGATTAGCGCGGTTCGCGCCGTCCTGCCACCCAATATGTTCGCCTTGCAAAACGACTGCCTGCGATTAGGCGATGTGTTGTTTTGCGGTAGCCGCGGCTGGAGCGTAGATGGCGAGACGGAGGAGGACAAAAAAATATACGAGCGCGAGCTTATCCGTATGCGCTTATCCTTGGAAGAAATGACAAAAAAGCGGGGTGAAGGCGACAGGGCGGTCGCGCTGATTCACTACCCGCCGTTTAATTGCCGCCCCGAAAAGAGCCGTATGACCGAGTTATTTAGCGAGTTTAAGGTGGACAAGGTGGTGTACGGACACCTGCACGGGCGGAATGTGCGCAGTATGCCGTGCGTGGTGATGGACGGCGTAGAATATTATATTACCTCGTGCGACCAGGTAGGGAATAAGTTGGTGGAGGTTTTATAAGTTTACAATTTACAGTTTTCAGTTATAAATTATTAGCAGTCAGTATTATTAAAACTGGAGTAAATACTCCATCGTTTTCGCAACACATATCAAGAAAAAACGATTTTCTGTTTGCTGCCGAAGTAATAAATTAAATAATAAATATTATCTGATAGCTGACAACTACCTTGCCGCTATAACCTCAATCTCCACAAGACCGCCCAAGGGGAGTTTGCAAACCTGTACACATGAACGCGCAGGGAAGTCGCCGCTGAAAAAAGCGGCATATTCAGCGTTGACGATGGGAAAGTCGTCCATGTCGACAAGGAAAATCAAGGACTTGATTATGTTGTCGGGGGTTAGGTTTGCGGCCTTTAATAATTCGCCGATATTTTTGAGGGCTTGCTGAGTTTGTGCTTTTAAGTCGCCCTCGATTTTAGAGGTGACGGGGTCTATACCAAGCGCCCCCGAAAAGTAGAAAAACTCGCCGGCACCTGAGATTTTGACGCCCTGACTGTACGGACCCACCGCTTTGGGCGCGGCAGAAGTCGAAATTATTGTTTTTTCCATTATGAGGTACTCCTTTGGGTATCTTTTTTTTTCATTGCCATTATATCACGGGGAGGGCTGGTCGGTCAAATAGTTTTGCAGGAGTGGCCACCGT
>Ga0123353_10009510_pt1 | contig 13431 bp, 9 predicted proteins | sample TergutLab28metaG_3_FD_92763 | JGI IMG/M metagenome (GOLD analysis project Ga0123353, IMG submission 92763) | Labiotermes labralis P3 segment gut microbial communities from Petit-Saut dam, French Guiana - Lab288 P3 | ecosystem: Host-associated > Arthropoda: Insects > Digestive system > Gut ... | reverse complement strand
TCAATAAGTGTGTAACAGCTGTCAAAGTTTCAAACTTCTCTGGCCATTATCTCCGTAACCGTTCAACTTTGGACATAGGTGTTTTGGGTTATATCGGTATACTTTAACATAAGGAACACCTTCTCGAAGTCTGGCACATTCCTCCTGGGACACCCTGTATATATATATATATATATACACTATATATATGTGAGTATATATATATATTTATGGGTGTGGGACTGACTTCAGTATTACTTTAAAACCAAGCACTGTGGTTCGGTTTTGTATTCCAGGGATTTTTGGGTTCAAATCTAAACCCAGAGACAAGCAATCCCAATAGTTGTCATCGCTTCCCTTAGGAAATTTTGAGGAGAGGACCTCAAATTAGGCCCCCCATTTTCTGTCACAGCCTCTCATTAGACATTATTCACCATTTACCCTACCATTCAGAGTTACATCACTAAATAAATGATAAAAAAGCAAATAATATTATCCAAAACAACTTGTAAACGTCATGAATACTCATTAGAATAAGTATTTTTGTGAAGTATGTAAATTTTCACTCTGAGTTGAATATTGTATAAAATTCTGGTTTGTTTGAGCCCATAGTATTTCTGTACATTGCCTCTTGTATCGACCATGCTGACCAACCTGGTGTGTCACTTCCTGTGGAATGAAGCTGAAAAGTCTGTGATAAGTAAATGTATATAAATATCTTTGTGACACATTTTGGAATTAGCATACTTTGCAGTGTTGTTGAATTTTTCTGTGCCTCTTATAACTGGATAGGTTTATGATACTCAAATAGTGTTGGACATTGTATCACATTTTTATATTATACAATGTATTTGTATGTGACTGTATTTTGTCATATGATATTTTGATAATAAAAGTCTCTTCTTTTCTAAACATGCCTGGTTGAGAAAATATTTAATGCATTTTTCAGTGAAATGAAGTCACACCTTCAATTCAATTAGCACAATAACCAGATTGTTGCTTAATCTTTTATAGGTTTGGAAAGTGCTCAGCATATCATAAATAGGATTTTTTCAGAAACAGAATACATTCTCCTACCCTTGTAAGTTTAAGAATTAGACGTATAGAGTCCACAGAGTCATGGCATAAAATATACATCTTCTTAAAATAACAAATTTTATGTACATTTTGAAGGGATAAACACTTAACATGCAATAATACAAGGCAAAGTAATTTGGACTTGTCGTGTAATATATTTTTTACAGCTTTCTTCAGGACTTTCGGCTAAATGCAAGGACTGTACTTTCATTTAGGTTATGGAAGTACTGGAGTATTGTATGGAGGGGCAACTACAGTACCAAATGTATTTAATATTTATTAACGTCTTAAGTCATACAGTCTCCAAGTACTGTGCATAGTTTTTGTCTGCTACTGAGTTTACCCCAGCAGTGTCGGCTGCGGCATAGAGCAGGGCTGCTGTCTAGTGAAGAAGTGTCTGGTCGGCTGCAAGCGAGGATGTACCACTTTGATTCACAGCTGAGACTGGCCGGAGGGCCATGGTGAATTATAGTGGCTTAGACTGGTGCAGTTGTGGGCCGAGAGCTTCTAGCTGCATGCTGGACTGAGAGGTTGAGTGCCCGGTCCACGAGGCATCGTGGCGGGACAGTCGGCGTTTTTTTCTTCCTTGATGTGTCGAAGCTGGTTATTCCTCCCCTGATGATGTACTGCTTCTATAGTGGGACGTGAATGAATGAATACGGAACCAACCAACCAAACAAAGATCGAACTGAAGGCGGAGACTTTCGCGAAAGCGCAAGTCGCCGTCCCTCGGTCTCTGTAGCCATTCCTGCGTTGACCGCATTGCTGGGCTCAGTAACAGACACCTAAAATTATAACATGGGTTGTGCTTACACTAACGATTTCCCGTCACGACCGACGCGAGCATGCTAAGGTCCACTGCTTATGAGGCAGTAGGTTCTATTGGGGGGGGGGGGCTGTTACAATTTTCGTTGGTAGGTTTTCTGGGATTCGAACCCAGAGTGGTCAAACTAAAGTTAACGATGGACTTACCGCGTAAAAATTGTCGCCTAATTGGGAAGAGTGCGGGCCGTGCCCCGTCTTTGCGAGTTATACCCTGGCATTTGCCTTACAACTGAGGAAAAAAGCACTGAAAAAACTCTGGGTGGCCGAAAAGTGACAGTTGGCATGATTCATTGTGTCCGCCTTGCCACCTTGCGAATAGCCAGGAAAAGTTGCCGATCGCGATTTCCCTGTAGTAGTGGACGTGGTTCGACGCTTGGTCAGCGCAGATGTCTGCCGAGCTGCTTAACTAAGGGATTCCCCACATCATCTTACTTGGAGTCGAATCTCTCAGAGATCTGATATGGTCGGAGAAGTAGGGGACTTCCAAATCGTCGTGAATTTGTCTTACCAATGTACCAGGGTGCACTGGTAGCAATGCAAAGACACTTGAACTGCGGCACCTGCAGTTTCTTGGTATGGGAGCGAGACGGCGGACCTCCATACAGGACACGCATATTCCATCATGGGACGGATGAGCTCCATATACAGCATAACACCATTCCTAATGGAGAGACCATCAGCCGAGCGCCCTTCGGTTACCCTGACTGAGGTTTTTCCATGATTTTTCCTCAGTTGTAAGGCAAATGCCAAGGTATACGACGCAAAGTCGGGGTACGACCCGCACCCCCCTCTCCCAGACCCGACAGCTTCACCTAAGCGCATGACAAATGTCGCATACGTCCAGGTTGCGACAGAGCCAGTCTGGGCTCAGAACCCAGACCGCCAACCAACCAAAGTTTATCCCCCCCATACTTAGTCCAGGGCAACCTAGCGCCTAGTCTTTGGCATGATCAGTCAAGGCCATCAGCCTGACTTCAAAATCGTTAGCCTACGCATATTCCCCTTTTACAGTTTAGGTGTCTGTTACTGAGCCCAGCGATGCGGCTAAACGCAAGAATGGCTAACAGACAGGGGAACGTCGACGCGCAAGTCTCGGCCCCCCCCCCCAGTTAACACTTTGTCTTGGCTTGGCTTTATGGAGAGACCGCTTCTCCTGTTCAGGAGAGGTTCCAGCCTCTGTACCGCTTTCTTTCTCACTTGATCAGTATGTTTCGACCAGGTGAGCCGTTCATCAAGGGTCATCCCAAGATAACGGGCTTCATCGACCCATTGAATTGGTTCCTCGAATAACTGTACTGATCGGGGTTTCGGGATGCACCTACCGTCTTGTCGAAGAGCATCGCGGAGCTCTTCGAGACATTGATGACGATCCTCCACTCACTCAGCCACCGCCCTAAGTCACTGAGATAAGTCTCCAGGAATTTCGCGAGCAGCGTTGGCTGACCGGACGTGGATATGATGGCCGTGTCGTCCGCACAGAGAGCCAGCTCGACGTGGCGGGAGGGCGAAAGCATACAATTTACATACAGGCTGAATAGGACGGTTGAAATAATTCCTCCCTGGGCTACTCCAGCCCGTATGCGACGATTAGTGGATGTGGCTGTTTGGAAGGACGCTCCTAACGTCCGGCTATTCAGGTATGAAAATGTGGTTTTGACAGGGTAGGAGGGAAGATTAAGGATAATGAGTTTGTAGAGGAGACCGTCGACCTATACCGTATCGAATGCCTTAGCCAAATCGAGGAAATCGCGCCTGTTAGTCTGTTCCCGTCAACGTTCCTGGATACTATTTCTACAAGGCGGTCGAGCTGTAGCGCGGTGCTGTGTTTGGGTCTGCACCCAAACTGCTCATCGCGCAGTAACCGGCGTCAGGTCACATCGCAGAGAATCCTAGGGAGTATGATTTTCTCGAACAATTTGCCAACGTATCTCCAGACTTATGGGTCGATAAGTTGAGGAAAGCGCCGGGTCTTTCCCGGGTTTCAGGATTGGAAACACGCGTGCGTGCTTCCAAGCCTCCGGGAAGTACTACGTTCGAAAAAAAATGTGTTAAGAAACACGACTAGAAGGGAAACGGCACTTAGTGGAAGATACTTCAAGGCCGTATTGCGAATACCGTATGGGCCTGGTGCCTTGCCGACTTTGAGACCCCGAATGACCTCGTGAACTTCCTTGGGGTTGGTTCTTTTAGGCTCACTTGCGGGCGCTAAAGAATATGTTCGCATCGCCTCATTAATCACCCGAATGACTGCCTGGACCGATGGATCGTTTACCGGCAGAAATTAAGCCTCAAAACTGCCCACAAGGCCTTCGGCTTTCTCGGAGTCCGAGAGATCTAGTCCCCCTGGTTTGACCAGGGGGTAGGAGTGGTGATTCTCATCACCCGTCTAGTCATCTTCCACAGAGACTTGTCTTCTGGATCCAGGTTTTCCGGCATGTTGCTCCACTGGTCGTTCCTCCACTCGTTAAGTTGGTTGGTCACTGATCTGTGCGGACGATTGACCTCAACTTTTAAGCGGGGTCCCTAGTGATCTGCCAATGCCTCGTTAACCGGTTTGCAGGCGTATTTCATCCTCAATACGAGCCGAATAGGGGTTATAAGGTACAGTGGTAGGTGTATTCGGTCCATGGATGAGGCATAAATTCTTATCAGCATAGTCACCGAAGAGTCTACCTCTTTTCATGATCAGCCTAGAATTCCACTCTACATGCTTGGCATTCAGGTTACCCGCTATGAGGACGGGAAGACCGTCGTCAAGGCAGGCAGACAGTTCCAAAGCATTTAGGGGCCGGCTGGGGGACAGGTAAGCCGCCAGGATTATCACCGGTTTATTGGCCATCATCACCTGGATAGCGGTGGCCTCCAGGTGCTCTAGGCCTTTGAAGGATACAGCGTGGTGACCTATATCGCGGCGGACCAGTTTAGCTGTTCCGCCTCCTTCAGTTAACCGGTCGTTGCGGTGACCAACATAGTTCGCCATCCGGAAGACTATACTTGACCTGAGGTGGGTCTCGGTCAACAGGCATATGCCAATCTCGTATTTTCCGAGGAAATGATCCAGTTCCTGCTTCCTACCGCGGACACCGCCGGCATTTCAGCAGGCCAACCGCAAGGCTTTGCTCAACGTCGTCCGTCTAGGCCGTGCTGCCATATTCGGCTACAAAGAGGGTGACCATCTTCAGCAGAGCCCGCGAGCGAGCTGGCCCAGAGGGGAGGGATGGGATCGATGTGAGGAGCCTGCGAGTGATTTCGACAAATGCGTTTAGCTGGAGGTTGTCAAAAAGATCGGGGCTCTCCTCGATGGGTGAATGGGGCCACCAGTTCCTTGGGTTGCGAAGGCTGTTTAGACTTCGCGGGTTTGTTCAACTTGGCCCTGGGGCCTGCTTAGGGCCTACCGTGACTGTGGGCGCTGCCTTTCTGGTGGTTGTCACTTCATTCCGAGAAGTTTTTTTTTCAGTGACTGGGCCGCAAGCGGGAGTGGTAGGGTTGTCGTTGCAGCCTTGACAACACGGCCCCCAAGGACAACGTGGTTCCAGTCAGATCCTAGACTCTCCTGCTCTGCGGACAGCTCCACCCGTTTTGCCTGTGGGGCGGTGGAAGGGCTGGGTGCACCACATACCTTACTGCGTTCGAAAGGCGCCCGCTTAGCAAGCGCCGCCTTTGCCTCTTTCAATTTCACACAGATACTGTACTTGACTGGGTTGTTTTCCCACAGCTGCAGCACTTAAGCTGCTACTGTGAGGTGAGCTTCACCACAAGTAACACGCCGGGTTGCGTAGCCGCAGTACAGCAGTTACGGCCGAAGCGTTGACAGCGCTGGCACTGCAGGAGTACTTTCGGGGCGATGTACGTTTCCACCGAGACCCGCAGACCGCAGAGTTCGTTGAATGAAGACGGCCAAGCCAAACCAAGCCTAGCCAAAGTGTTAACTGGGGGGCTGAGACTTAAGCGAAGCGCAAATGGACGTCCCCCTGTCTGTTAGCCATTCCTGCGTTTGACCGGCATCGCTGGGCTCTGTAACAGACACCTAAACTGTAACAGGGGAATATGCTTAACCAAACGATTTTGAAGTCAGGGAAATAAACACGGCTTGGAACTGGCTTTTTTTATACTGGTCTCTTGCTAGTCAACCTGGTCTGCCTTTGGCTAATTGACAGATTTGGCAGGCTGGATGTTGCGGTGCCGTGATGGAATGCGGTGCTTGGAGCGCGGAGCAGAGATTGGATTTAGAGAGAGAGAGAGAGAACGTTGCTCTGATGTATAATGAAACGAATATGATGTGTGACGAAGGAAGGAGATGTGCTTCTCATGTGTGTATTCGCACAAGGTCTTCCTTCAATGCCCATTTCGTCCCATTCATTATTCACCAACAATCTTACCACTGGATGCTGTATTATAATATTATTATTTCATCCTATATATCATCAAAAATGATAATGGTAGGTCTAATTACTTCAGGTAATGACGAAATTATTGAGCCACTGAAAGGCAAAGGGCTGTAAGTCAGTCTGAGATAAGTGGATAGTTACATAGTGTTATAACACAAATCTATGAATAAGTAAAATGTTGTTAATTTGTAATTATCAATTCACCCTCAGATCACACTGTATATAATGGTTGGTCAACGACAATAATGTGGTGTTGACAGGCAAAGCAGCCAATCTCTTTCCATGAATAAAACCTGCCTCGCACCACATTGTCTTGAGGGGTTTAAATAAATGTGTCAACAACCATGTTTATGATTGTAGTGTATTGTGTGTAATGATGACCATGTATGTCTACTGTATATCTGCCTGCAGAAAATGAATGTCAAGACCAATAACAGACTGCTGTGTAAGATCATATGTCCACAAATTTTCTAAAAATCCATGACCCAACTCCAAATCGCAGGTGCCAGAAAAGTGACATTAAAGTTCCACACTCAGGACTCACAATTCTAGGATTACCTTTTAATCTCAACACTATCTGGCACTTTGGACCACATATGATTTTGTACTCGGTAAAGATACTAGATCACTTATCATTTGGCAGCTTATTCACGCGCGGCCCCAACAATTTTCGCGAGATAACCCCGTGACCTGCACGCAAAAGTGTCATTTTGTGCCATCTATGGGGGAATAAACGCAGCCGCTGAGCCATCCCGGCTACGGCAACGCATGGCCATGCCGCTTAAAGCGCCTTAATAGTATGTTTCCAAGGCTCATCAAGTTTCACCAACAACCCGGCACGTTGCGTTAGAGTGTGTTCAATGCAGTTGATTGTGCACTATTATTACGAATCATTGACTCACTATCCCTAAAGTTTAGGCTCTCTGTCCCAATTATGTGACCGATTAGCGTTACGCTTCATGTTAGTCAAGTGGCAACGAGTTAAGAAAGGGAAGTGGTGATAAGCGCAGTTTTAACCGGAGTGTCCGTTGTGGCGGAGTGTATTAATAACTGGTACGTGTTATATTCGGGTGTGTTTCATTATAAACTAAATATTTACAACCGAAAAATTTGCGCTTGCCATTCACTACTTTTGCTAAGTTTTCACTGCATGTGCTGTGTGACCGTATGATAATATATGTAACCTATTTCGGTGAAGAATTCGTGAACAGTGGCGGTTTCAGTATGGAACGAAGGACAAATCACATTATTTGATATTGGGTTTCATTTTATGTGTGGTAATGAAAATCGACATTCATTACCTCGGTTGTGAATAACAGTTATTGTATTCAGAGACGATTATAAAGCCAGGTGGGCTAACGATTCTGGCGTGTTCGTCCTCTTTTATTTGTCCCGAAAACCGTAACACGAACTCTAAAAAAAAAAAGTTTGGAATAAATGTTTAGCAGCTATCGCTGTAACTTTTGTACATAACATTTTTGGCTACAATGTTTGGTCAGATTGCTCGCGATGCTCGCAGAAATGCATGTTTGTCGTCGTACAAAGTGTTTGGTCTTATTCATACCTGATATGTATTGATATATCCCAACAAAACTGCTGACTATGAAATTTAATGAAAATATGTTCAGCCGTTCTTGAGTTGTTAACGTGTGGGTGGACATACAGACAGACAGGCAGGCAATTCTGCACACTGCTATCCTGAAGGAGGCAGGGAGGTTCATAACTTACAATTTATGATCTTCACTGAATGTTTTACTCAAGGTCACAAGTGCAGCAGAATGGACTGCCAGAATTGTGACTTTGAAAACAATATTAGATAGTGTAAACAAAGCTTGTATGTTTGTAATTTGGGATTGAGTAGTCGACAACCTACCAGCCACAGTTAATTTCCTGGTAGGGTTAAGAATTTGTCTTTGTTATCATATGCAGACAGGTGTAGGTCTGTTACAGCCTCCTGTGTAAGAAGTCCTGGGTGTATGGAGGCCAGATGATAAAACTGACCATGCACCTGCATCTAGTACTGAAGTCTACAAAGTATTAAAGTTTACTTCCACATTACTCAGGCTTAAAACTGAGGACTGGGGGCAACTTAACCAGTATTTCATACTAGCCAAATACCCAGTCTTCTCACAGGATGGTATCAAATTACAGTATACATGCCATGACATCAGACATGTATGTGACTATGAAAAAATTAATAAGAAACTCACCTTGTTATTTTTTATTATTAAACAAAAAAATTTCTGTAATGCTTGGTTGCCTCAACAAATACTGCATACAGCACATCAAAAACTGTTACCATAGCAGCCTACCAACTAAGGAGGGAGGGAAGGAAGGAAGCGACGAACAAACCAAAGTCATTTTTGTATATATATATATATATATATATAAAGATTTTTTCTTTGATAAGTGTCGAAGATACACACTTTTAATATTTTCTATAGAACTGGGAATTTTTTTTGTACAACTGTAGTGGTCTATGACTAGTATATTTGCATTTACATACACATATGTTTTGTCCATCCATCATACAGCAGCAGCAGCTGTTGGTTATAAAACAAGGCATTTAACATAAAACATGGCTCACTGACGTAATTGTTTCTTTTGGACTTTGTCCATCATCTAAGAAACAGTATGTTTTTGAAGCTGACTCTGCTTCCATCTTCAGGAAAGAAAAGCACCTAATCTGGTGGACTCCTTAGAATCTATTCTCACTCATTGGGCCAGTAGTTTGTGAAGCATGTATATTAAGTAAAGGAGAATTGTTTGACATTCATTAGCCTCTGTCTGAGAAAAGGATGCTTAAATAAGATGACTTCTTTAATTTATTTCTGTACAGATTTAAGAAACATGGCATTGGAAGATTATAAGGACATTGTTGCCGCAGCAGCTAGCATTACAACAATTGCTCAATTTTTTGCAGGAATGTGAGTATACATTTCACGTTCATCCTATCCATTAAGAGGCTGGTTACAGTTGTCTCTATATTTTCATTTTTGTAATGGTTTTCCTTAGTGTCTTCTTCTTGAGGGTTGATATTTACTTAGGTATTTTCCTGCTGGTTTCAGCTTGTGTGAATTGTGTGTTAATGTGACTTAATATCATTTGTTGTGTTCTAATTTTAGTAAAGACTGACACACTGAATAGATATTAGTCTAAAAGAAAAATAGATAGGACTTGTAAATGGCTAAAGTGAATTATATTAAAGTTACTTGTATTGTATATTTTCCATTGAAAATTAGAGACAATGACAAAAGTGAGCAAAATGTTTTGAGTTATGGAACTATTTATGGGAACTTAAGTATCGGGTAAGGTGGGAGATGCCTGTACTTACTATTTGAGGAAGGTCCAGCCTGAAAATAATTCTTTAACATATTCTTTCCAGTTTGATCACTAGGGTTGTGTGAAATTTCTTCTGTTTTATTTTCTTTGTAATTCTCCCTTTATTAATCTTGGTCATTAAACCAACAAATACACTTGTGGGGGATATAAAGCATAGCTGTCCACACTTTACCTTGTACATGTTTTGGCCCCTCTGTTCCATTATCAGCATGTATTAATGAATCCCAAAGAGAAGTTAGAAAGACACAACGATGCAGATATCATAAAATGAATTATGCATTTACAAATGCAAAATATAAGATGTCAGAATGTAAAGTAAGGTAAAAAGGTAAAGTGATCCTGTCACAGGTCCAGTGTGGCCCAGAGGGTGGGTAGAGGTATAGCTCTACTCTTCCATGACTGCGGCACTAGAAGGGTCAGCAGCACACCCTGGCCGCACTTTACCCCTGGGAAAGACCTGGTACCCATTTTACAGGAGGCTGGGTGGGCCCCAGGGCCGGTCTGGACAGGCAGAAAATCTCATTTCCACCAGGATTCGATCCTGGACCATCCAGTCTGTAGTCAGAATGTAAAGTAGATAGCTAAAATTAAAAATAAAGGTTATGATGGTCAGTTCTTGAGTTAAACATCTTCGTCTATTACTTTCCAAAACTGATACACAATTAACTGTTTTTTTTAATTTTGTAACCATGTGGTTTCAAATATAGAAGCACATTCTCAACCTTGACATAAAAATTGTGCTCAAACATCTCACAGTTAAAATTGTCATGTATACATTTGCTTACTTCCTGTGTAACAGCACACACTTGGAGCCTAGCCATTTACAATTTGGGTCTGTTGTCGTACGGTTGTACGGTAATGCGTGAATGTTTTAACATACTTTTAATTTTGAAATTTTTGGCCAGTGTTTATCTCAAGATTGAATTTGTGCTGTTATGGGTGAAATCACATGGTTACAAAACAGAAAACCCTTAATTGAGTGACTAATTTGGGAAATAAATAGACATATAAGTTCTAATTAAAGTGTTGACCGTTGTAACCATTTTATGTTTTTAGCTCTGCACATTTTTACATGTTTATATTAGACATCTGTAAATGCATAATTGCAGATCCCAATGGCTGCACGGTCTAAGGCATATTTCTACAACTGCTCACTTGCTGGGATTGCGGGTTCGAATCCCGCCAGGGGCAAGGATGTCTGTCTCTTGTGAGTGTTGTGAGTAATCAGGCAGAGGTCTGTGCGTCGGGCTGATCACTCATCCACGGGAGTTCTACCGAGTTAGGTGTGTCTTTGTGTGATCATGATTCCTCGATAATGAGGAGGCCTGGGCCCATTGGGGTTGTTGCACCATGGTAAAAAATATATGCATAATTGATTTTATGATATCTGCATCATTGTGTCTTTGTAACTTCTTCCTGTGTCTGGTACTCTTTGATAGGGGCCACAACATGTTGGAGGCATATTGTATGCTGGGGTTATTCCCCCAGAAGGTATATTTTGTGGTTTAAAACTAAGATTGTGTAAATATGCACTGTAATACAGATTTCTATATCAGCCATTCAACATTGTAAAATATATGCCATACAACACTGTTATAAGATCTCTCTCTCTCTCTTTCTTTTTTTATGGCCTGGCAGGTTTCAAATTGTTGGTTACTCTTCTCACTTGAAATTAATGTCAGTTAATGTTGATGTTCCTTCATCAGTCCTTGTTTGCTGTAGTCATTACTGGCAGGATGATACAGACCAGTTTCACTATTGACAACCTACTCCAAAATATGTGAGAAAGTTATGTACAAGAGAATGTATGACTTTTGAAACTCACTATCGTTTTAGAAGAAGAGTTTGTTATTAGGAAAGGTTTATCAGCAGACAGAGCTGTATACATTTTATAGATGATATCCTATTGACAATAAAACTCACATTGGTGGGTTATTTCGTGATCTTGCCAAAACATTTGCATGTGTGAATCATGACATATTATGTGCTGTGTAAGTTAAATTATTGTGGAATTTGGGACATGGCTGGTCAGTGGTTTAAGTTATATCCTAAGGAGAGAAAACAGAGCGTCAGTATTAAATCATCAAACTGAAACAATGAAGTTATTTTAAATTGTGACATTGTTAAGCGTGGAGTTGCACAGGGTTGAATGCTTGGCCTTTCACTGTTCCTGCCTCCAGCTGTAAATTCTCAGTCCAAGCCTGTGCTGTTTGCAGATGACACTGGTATTATTATTTATCATTCTGAAAGAGCGGGCTTCCAGTATGTTATTATTAATGATATCTTTCATAAAATGAACAAATAGTTTAAAGCTAGTAAACTGACATTAAATATTGATAAAAATAATTTAATTAAATTTGACACCAGTGAAAGAAGTATCCAATTAAATGTACATTGTGTTAATAACACACTTGAAGAAGTAATAACAATCACAGAAATTTGTGACAATGGGGTATTTTGGCTTCAGGATTACAGTCTTCTGAGTTGTGGTGCTGTGCAGTTCGGTGGATAAGGACCAACATTTCAGAGGAACAGGCTGTCTGCATCTACCTTGAACGTAGAGAGCACAGGTTTCTCTGAAATGTTCATACCCATCTACAACACTTAACAGTATCATATCCCAACAACCTATAATCTTTAATACACTGAGAACCTCAATTCTTACTTACTGTTTCAGGTTTATTTGCAAAGATGTTGTGAAGAAGGGGTCTACAGAAAATGTGTCCTGTGTGCCATTTGTTGGTGGTACTGCAATGTAAGTAATTTAGTGATCAGAAATGTTAAAATGATATGATGAATCCATTAAAGACCAAGATAAACCTGAATTATATTTAAAGATCCTACATATACGCAACATTGTAAGAAAATGTTGCAGCTTGTTCTGAGATCCATAGGAATTACAAAAATACTCAATGGGCAAAATGTAAAAATTTTGTAATATCATGCCTGGTGGCACATAAAGTAAGCATTGGCTTATATAAGGTTTAAGCATTGTGACTAACGCACCAGTTAATTAGTTGTGCTGATTTAAGCACAAAACTCACGTAAGCCATGAGAGTTTACATATATATTTCTATTCTGTATCATTGTTTGGGAACAGCGAAAGTCGAGTGCTGATGGCTGCTTTTTTTCATGAAGGGGTGTTCTGATGTTGAAGTATAGCAGTATCTTGGATGATCCAGCCATGACACGGGTGAATGCAGTTGGCCTTTTCCTTAACTTGGGTTATCTAATCTGCTATTATATATACAGTGATAAAAAGGTAAACTTAGCTGTAATTTCTTCATACACTTAGCTTTTACCAAATGCATTTGCCATATGAAGTGTCTAAAATAAATATGAATGGTGTTGTCATGCCATCGTAAATTGTTCCCTGTCCTTGTCTTGTGTGCAGTAAAAAACTTTCCTTCATGTTGAATTACATCTATACTTTTAATTACTCATTTATTGCTAGCACTTTCATTAAAAATAAATGATGCTGCAATAATGAAATTTATTTTTTCTTATATCACACATATATTTAGCACTTGTTACTCTGTGTATTTTAGACCAGTGTGTCTCAACCTTTGTGAGACCGCGGCCCAGTAAATTTTTTTTTTCATAAGATGAGGGCCCAGTCCCAACAGATTTACTCGTAAATAAATTTCATACGTTAAACTAACATAAGTATTAATAATTAATTATGGCATAATATTAAAGAGTATTAGTACACATGTATATGGTGTGGCATGTTGACAAATATAAAATTACATTTAAATTAGTTATCAGTCACTGAACTAATGAAATCTTGTAGCATATTGTAGTTTCCTCAGGCCAACAT
>Ga0123353_10009508_pt1 | contig 13432 bp, 10 predicted proteins | sample TergutLab28metaG_3_FD_92763 | JGI IMG/M metagenome (GOLD analysis project Ga0123353, IMG submission 92763) | Labiotermes labralis P3 segment gut microbial communities from Petit-Saut dam, French Guiana - Lab288 P3 | ecosystem: Host-associated > Arthropoda: Insects > Digestive system > Gut ... | reverse complement strand
GTAGAGCAGGAAAAAATTTAAATTTTATTTTCTTATTTTCGTTTTTGCCGAACGGTAGGGATTGCGCCGGTATTTCAGGTATGCCTGATAGGCTGCACTGCTGTGGTAAAAATTATCAAGGCCCTTGAACGAAGATGATTCATCACAGCGGTACAGTTCCAGCAGCAGGGGAAACAAACGTGATTCCATAATATCTCCGGTGCGGATTAAAGGCAGGCGCGGCAGGGCTGCCGGCAGCATATGGTTCCTTACCAGAAAACAGACATCGCTTACCAGAGCGGTTTCAAATCCCAGTCTTTCCAGAAAACGGCGGGTCTGCCGTTCGCCGAGTTCGGCGTGCTGATCAAAGCGATGGCTGCCGGAAGATTTTGAAAGCGCCTTTCCCGAATCATGGAGCAGCAACCCCAGCGAAAGCCGCAGATCGAAATTGCGGGTTTTACGGTAACGCAGAGCTTCCATGGTATGTTTCCAGACATTGCCCTCGGGGTGGAATTCCTTGGAATGATCAACATCGTCCAGTACCGCGAGTTCCGGCCAGCAGGCGGTGATGAAACCGCATTTTTTCAGGAGTTCAAAGCCGCAGGCCGGATTTTCTGCACCGAGCAGACCGGATAAAAGCAGGCGCTGCAGTTCCGCCTGGGGTGCAAGGTAAGGACGGCGGAATTCCGCCGCGATTATATTTAAATCTTTACCCGGGGTATCCGGAAAATATTTGGCAAGAAGAACCGCCAGTTCACAAAGGGCCGCAAGGGGATCATCGTATTTTTCTGTTTCCGCAAGCCATTGCAGAGGACTTTTTTTTCCGCATTCCGGATCGCCAAATCCTTCTCCGTCCCTGAGGAAGCGCAGCCGCGGATAGATACCGTTGGTATCATAAAAACGGCGGGTTTTGCAATTACGGTAAAATTCCAGGAATTCGTACGTTGCACCGCGGCTGCTGAAAGCGCCGGTTTCTTCGCAGTGAAAGTACCATGTTTTCCGGTTTGAAATTTCCCGGTTTCCCTCATCATCCATACAGTCCACCGCGGCGTCGGCAAGGGCGGTGCCGGGGTATCTCAGTCCCTCAAATAGCTTTGCCAGACCGGCAAGATCGATTGTACATGATGAATAAACTGCGTCACCCCCGCCTGTACCCAGATAGGAATCAATGGCGCTGAAACTGCGCAGGTATACGGGAAACCCTGCGGCGGAAATTTTTTCATCCGGTGTCTGGGCCATGCGGCATTTCTCACTTTGCCTGCCATCCGGCGTTGATTCCGCTTTCCAGCGGCAGAACCGGCATTACCTGGCCGTTATGCGATATACGGTAACCGAGTTCATCGAGCAGGGGACCTGCCGCAGACGGCTGCGGGAAAAAAAGATTCGCGGCGAATGACGCGGTATCGGCAGCAGAAGTTTTTGCCCTGCCTGAAAAAATCATGCCTGATACAATACGGTCAAGCATCTTTTCGAAAAATTTCGGTTTTGGGTATTCCCTGTAGGCAACTTTAATATCATCAGGAATTTCGGCAAGATTGCGCGCGATGCGGACGGCGTCGTCCAGGCCGCCCAGGCTGTCGACAAGACCGGCGTTAAACGCGGCAATGCCCGAATACACCCTGCCCTGCGCCAGTGATTCTACTTTTTCAATATCCATTTTGCGGTTTTCTGCGACTCTTGCCACAAACCCGCCGTACATGTCCAGTATGTATTCCCGGTAACGGGCTTCTTCCGCTTCGCTGAGATCCCGCCGGGGCAGTATTACGCCGGTCATTAAATCGGCGTGGTTCCCCCTCTGCATGGAATCCACGGTGAGTCCCAGTTTGCTGTTGAGTCCTTTGTCGTAGAACCATGTGCCGATTACGCCGATTGATCCCGTTAATGTCACGGGGGAAGCCACAATATGATTTGCACTCATACTTGCCCAGTAGCCGCCTGATGCGGCGACCGATCCCATGGAGACCACCACCGGTATCTTCTTTTTGGCTGCTTTAATCGCCTCTGCAACATAATCCGCCGCTTCGGCGCTTCCGCCGGGGGAACTGATCCTCAGCACAATTGCCTTAATCCGTTTTTTTTCGGAAACTTCCTTTATCGTCTGAGCCAGATTTAATGCGGCTATTCCCCTTTCCATATCTGTCATGCCGCCGGCATAGATCACTGCAATTCGGGGGGGCTTTTTAAACAGGGAACCGGCTCTGGGCGGACCGTAAATATATTTGCTTTCGGTAAGGCTCGATTCTGTTTCGCCGTATAAATAGAAACTGTCAAATTCGCTGTCGCCCGCCATTTCCCTGACAGTTTCAAGAACCGCTTCCTTTCTGCCGATGCGATCGACCAAACCCCGGGCAAGGGCGCTTTTGGCGGAAAACATAAACTCTTCGTTCAGGACAGTGTCAAATTCTTCTTCTGTCCATGAACGCGCCCTGGTTACTTTTTCACGGGTAAGCGAATAAACGGTATCCAGTATTTCACCGTACTGCCTGCGGTCCGCATCGGACATTGAATCCCGTGTGTAGGATTCGGCGCCCGACTTATATTCAAGGTAACGCAGTTCCCGGGTTCCTATGCCCAGTTTTTCCAGGCTGTGCATGATATATGATCTGCCCCATGAATAACCGAGCATGGTTAAAATCCCCACGTCATCCATCACAATTTTATCTGCTACCGTTGCCAGACAGTACAAATCAAGATCGGCGCTGCCGATAAAGGCACAGATTTTTTTACCCTTTGATTTGAATTTTTCCAGGGCACTGCGCAGATCCCAGAGGGTGTCCTGTTCCGCATGGTATGACGAGACATTTAAAATGATCCCTGCGATTTTTTTATCGCTGCCGGCCCGTTCAATCACCCGGTACATTTCCAGAACCGGTTTCGGGTGCATCGAACGCACCATATTCTGCATAACGGGACTGTTGAGGTTAAGTTCCAGAAATAAATTCTGGGAAAACAATGGTTTAGCCATTAAAAAACACACTCCGATAATACAAATTTTTCCATTGAGTTTCATTCCTTCTTTTTCCCTTTGACAGATTTTTTGGAAGGTTTTGACGGCTTTGTTTCCGGCACACCGATATTCGGCGCACTGGTATCCGGTGTACCGGATTCCGGCATTTCACCGGCAAGCTGGTGTATCAGATTGTCAAACCGGTAGGAACTGGCTGCCGCCGCTTTCTCCAGAGCAGCCGAGACATCGGCAATATATTCAATCCTTTGGGACCGGGGAACCGGTTTGGCAAATGCGGAATCGTTTTCAAGAACAAAGAACAGTTTTCCGAAGAACAGTGCGCTTTCAAAAGATTCCTTGTTGAACCAGACAGTATCGTTAAAGTTATTAAGGCCTATCAGCAGGCGGAAATCGTCGCACAGATAATTATCTTCGATTATCAGCCTTGCAAAATACCCTGCGTCAAACGGATCCGGTTTGTAAGCGTCTGTTTCACCGGAAGCTGTCCTTCCCAGTACCACCCGGCTTATGTTTCCAAGACGCCATAATTCGTCATCCGAAGCCCCGAAAAGCCGTAACTGTTCCTTGAGTTTGCGATCCAGACCCCAGTGATCAAATGCGAGATCAACTGCGAGTTCACCGGGTGTAGACGGACCGTCCCCTGTTTGATCCTGTATGCCGGGGATTTCCGCTATGACAGTCCGCAGAACGGAAAGCAGCCCGTAGCCCAGCGCCGCCGCGCATACAAACTGCCTTTCCTTTATCTGCCCGGCAAGATCTTTCAGGAAGGGAGAATCTGAACCGGTTTTAAGACATGCTGCCAGGCCGATTAATTTTTCAAGGTATTCCCTGAACTCTTTCCATAGTTTTTCTTTGGCTGCCGTGATGTTTACTTTCTGTCCGCTGCTTAACAGGTTCCACGGTTCAAATTTTCCTTCCGCTCCGTTGATAAAATATTCAACGGCTGTAAAATATTTTTGTGCAGATTCCCTGAGCGATTCGATAAATGACTGTACCTGTGATTTTTCCGCGGTGCCGCTGACAAAGAAATGGTGAATTTGATTTACAATTTCCGGATGCAGTAATTTGGTAAAACGGTAATACAGATCACCGAGATAAATATCCATGATGGCGGTTTCGGGATCGCTCACCCCCCGTCCGTGCAGATCGTTGTTCAGCCGTGCCCAGCGTCCCTTTTCATCATCCTCAATTTCATAAATGTCAATGAACACCTGGGCTTCGTATCCTTTCAGCGCGACAAAAAATCCGTTTTCAAAAATCGCCTTTGACGAACGTATATACCACAGATTCGTATGCTGATTTCTGAACATGGTAAACCATGAATCATCTTTATGGAGTGCAAGAGCCGAACATAAATTGTCCCGCTGTTTGCTTCCGTCGCTCTGGGGTATCGCAGGATCGCTTGCCTTAATCCAGCCGGCAGTTTCATAAAAAGAGTTATTGAAGAATACCAGGGCTCGTTCTTCCTTGCCGTGTATCCACGCCCGGTTTGTATAGGCGAAAACATTTTCGTTAACCGTTCCGCCCTCGGTGAACATGTCATACAGCCTGAATTCGCTGCTTCCGGAGAAAAGTGCGCGCCGCATCATCAGGGGGAAAATATCCTTTTCATGCCGGTCAACCAGCCAGTTATCGGGCTGCTCGTCCCGGTAGGAACGGCGGTATTCCATGCCGTATTTTTCCTCAAAGCCTTCTATCTGGCCGTGGCCGAACATGGGCAGTCCCGGCATGGTAACAAGGAGGGTACAGATGCCGAAATATTTGTCGCCCTTACCGAACTGAGCCACAGCGGTTTCTTCGTCGGGGTTGTTCATGAAATTGACAAAACGCTTGAGTATTTCCGGATCGAATTCCAGGGTATTTTTAATCGTCGCTCGGTATTTAGCGTTTTCTTCATTTTTCAGCATGTTCATAAAGGCCGAATTGTATACCCGGTGCATGCCAAGGGTACGGACAAAATATCCTTCCATCATCCAGAACGCTTCTGCAAGCAGAAGGGTATGCGGGGCCTCGGCAGCACAGCGATCCACCACTTCACGCCAGAATTCTTCGGGAATGCGCCGGTTAAACTCATCATTGGAAATGGCATGTTCCGCACGGCTGGCAATCGCCCCGCCGCTTCCCGGAACCGGGTACCACAGCCGCTGGATGTGCCTTTTCGCCAGGGTCATCGCTGCGTCAAAACGCACAATCGAAAACTGCTGGCATACGCCGATAATTGTGCGTATAACCGCTTCACGGGCCTCCGGATTTAAAAAGTCAATCTGGGCGGTATCGTTCCAGGGCATTGAAGTACCGTCATTGCCGTGGTAAATGTAGCGGGTTTCGCCCGTGCTGTTTTCGATCCTCCTGAAGACAACCGCCGCATCGTCGCGGGAAAAATAATGTTCTTCGATTTGAACGGTTACACTATCGTTCCCCGACAAATTCCCGCAGTTGTAGTTGTACGCGGGAAAGGGGGGATAGGGTAACTGTAAAAAACGATCGGGATGTTCCATCATCCAGCGGCTGTCAAGACCGGTATGGTTCGGTACCATGTCTGAACCAAGCCGTATGCCCCGCCTCATGCACCTGTCCCTCAGGTTGGAAAGCGATCCCCATCCGCCGAGTTCTCCGGCGATATCGTAATCGTACAGGCTGTATGCGGAAGCGGCCGCTTCGGGGTTGCCGGTCCACTGTTTTATTGTCTTGCTTGCGTTGCTCCGTTCCCACAATCCGATAAGCCAAAGACCCGTAAAACCCCTGCGTGCCAGTTCGTCCAGTTCTTCATCGGGGATTTGATCCAGGCGGTTTATTTCCCTGCCGTATTTTTTTGATAACTGATACAGCCAAACCAGGGTGCTTTTTGCCATCAGTACAGTTCTCGGCATCCAGTCCTGATCGGGACTGAAATGTTCATACTCGTCGAGACCCGCAAAACTCATTACTTCGGTGGGACCGGGGCCGGAGAATCCCGGTTTTTCTTCTTCTTTCATAACATCAAGACCGACGAGCAGCCGTGACGCGAATTTTCCGATTACCAGCCCCCAGTGCTTGCGTATATATTCAAGTTGTCCTTCAAGGGTGTCCGAGGCAAGGGCAGGCGAACAGAGCATATCCCAGAGGTTCTGCCCCTCGGGGCCGAATCCGGGCAGGGTTTTCAAATGGGACTTTATTTCTTCTATCACCGCGGTGTAGACTTTGTGTTTCGCCAGATCGGTATCATCAAAAAGGAAAAGGAAAGGCCTGAAAGCGGGATTTGTATTTGCTAGGTAGAGCATCATGGTTTCTTCAAGGGAAAGGGAACGGCAGCTTTCGCCTTCTTCGGTACTGCTTAAGTATTCAGGGACAACTTTTTCGCCCGAATATACCGGACGCGGAGGAAATTGTTCGGAAAAAGCGGTCAGCAGTCCGCCGGTTCTGCTTTCCCCCAGTCTGGTTTCCAGCCTCTGCAGACAGTTATCGAATAAATCCGGATCTATCTGGTTTCGGTAAAGGGCTGTCACATAGTGCAGTATTTCATCGATAAGCCCCATGGCGAACAGCTGTCCCGCCCGTATAAAATTGCCGCTTCCCGGCGGCTGCTGTGCGTTAAATTTGGCGGCCAGTGTGCGGGATTGACGCAAATCGGCCAGTATTACATTCCCCGTAATTGCGAAAAGGCTGCTTTGCAGACCGAATTCCCGGCGTATATCCCGGTCGATGTGAAATTCCATTGTTGCTTTGCGGATTTTATTATGCCGAACAGAATTAGTCTCAAGAGCAGCCAGTTTTATACGAAATTTTGCCATAAGGCGCTCCTTTAAGCGATGTGGTATTTTCTAAATATATCAGGAAAAAGCGCTTCTGTCATTAACAAATAGGATTTTTTATAAACTTCATCTGTTTGATAGTCCATTTTCCTTGTCTTTCATGTTTCACTTTTGTATTTTTTAAGCAGAAACCCATTAAAGGAGTTATTCCTGGTGTATGAAACACAAAATGATTACATATGTAAATTACACGGCAAATATACCACGATTCGCCGCCGTTTTTTTATTTTGCTTTTGCTGTTTGTTTTTACCGCCGGCTTCTTACTCGCAGGACTTTTCTGCTGTCGGCAGGGATCTCGATCAATTGGAAGACTTGATCGCCGCTACGCTCTTGAACACGGAAGAGCAGAGGAAACTGTCGGAAAACTTGCAGAAGAACTTGAACGAGAGCGGGAGTTTAATCGAAGATTACGGGAACATAATTATCAGGCAGGAATTATTGCTGGCGGACTTGCAGAATCAGCTGAAAGAAATGTCCGAAATCTACAGGAAGCAATCCTCCTTATCGGCGAAATACGCTCAAAGCTCAAAGTTTTGGCGGACTTTTACACTGATAGCGGTTCCGGCGGCCGCAGCCCTTAGCGGAACCCTGGTCTGAGCCGGAATGCGGTAAAAACTCTTGCATTAACCAAAGAGTAAACCTATAATTAAATAAAATTATGAGTGAAGATGTCCGCTGGAAACAACGTTTTCAAAATTTTAAAAAAGCGCTTGCCACCGTTAAAAATGCCATTGAAATTGCTGAATGCCGGGAACTTAGCAATCTTGAAAAGCAGGGATTGATTCAGGGCTTTGAATTTACTTTTGAACTGGCATGGAATGTGATGAAGGATTATCTTGAAGAGCAGGGAATTACGGAAATAATCGGCAGTAAAAATGCTGTCAGGCATGCTTTCAATGAAGGTCTGATTGAGGACGGAGAATCATGGATGGAAATAATCAACAGCCGTAATCTTTCGTCACATTCATACGATGAAGAAATCGCAGAAAAACTGATTAAAAAAATAACAGGAAATTTTTACGGAGAGTTTACGGCGTTTGCACAAAAGATGTACCTTCTGGAATAGCATGCAATATGGATTGTCTGAAAATACCCTTGATATACTCGGATCAATTTTCCGGAAATACCCCGGCATAAAGGAAGCTGTTCTCTATGGCAGCAGGGCAAAGGGAAACTATCGTACAGGTTCAGATATCGATTTGAGTTTGAAAACAAATAATAATTTTACGTTTACCGATCTTCTGCGTATTGCCGGGGATTTTGATGATTCCGAATTGCCTTATTTTGTTGATGTTTCAATTTATGAAAAGATATCGAATCCCGAATTAATAAACCACATTGATCGTGTGGGAAAAATTTTATATACGGTTTAACCGAGTTTCATCTTCCGATGGGACTGCCTATCATTACACCTTCGCTTAAAAAATCCACGCGTCTTCCTTCGATGAGAAACTGTACATCATGCACATTGGGAAATTCGGTGGCTGTCCAGACAATTTGTTTTAACTGGATTTCGCAGCCTTCCCTGCCAAGGGTGTTGTAGCGGAAATCTTCGTTAAAATCCAGGTATGCGGTATTCCCCCTGATCATGGCGGAATTTATTCTGGAATCTGAGGGTATGAAACTGGTCAGGTTCAGTCTTTTTTCATCGACCGTAGGTCCGGACAGCAGGGCGTTAATCGAATCAAAAAGAGGCGATTCGGAAACCCTGATTTTGCGGTTTACCCGCACGAGAATCAAATCGGTGCCTGCGCCTGAGTCACGCAAGAAATAAATACTCCGGTCATAGGTTTCGGGTGTTTTTTCCGGAATTGGCGGCTTTTCCGCAGGGGGACTTGTGTTGGCGGCAGGGGTAGACTCCGGTTTTTGTACAAGCGGCTGCTGCGTATCCGGCTGAACCGGCCGGGTTTCCGTTCCCCTTTCCGGAGCCGGTTTCTGAACCGTACTTTCAGGCTGTTTTTCCGCCGGCACAACTGGCGCCGCCGGTGATGCCGCCGGCTGTGCCGGTTTTTGTACAGGAACTGTTTCCGGTATCGTCTGTACACTTTTGTCAGACTGCCGGGTCTGTTTAAACGGCAGTGTGATATTTTTACTGACATTCGGGAGAAACGCAAAAAATACGGCAATGAATACTATAAATATAAAAACCAGAAATAAAACTGTTGCAAAGGCCCGTTTTGGATTCCCTTTATTGGCGGTTTTACCGGATGTTTTTTTTACGGGGGATTTTCTTTTTCTTACGCCGGTATTTTTTACTGCCATAACTACCCGTGCTGGGATGCCAATAAAATGAGGGAGAGCAGGAAAGTAACCACGAGGCATATTATAAAAATGGTCAGTGCCATGGAAAAACCGACGGCCAAAACCAGTGTAGTGGCGATAACGCTGATTCCGGAACTGTATGCCTGGGCCAATCCGTTGAACACCAGCGGCAGTACAGGAAGCATAGGCACGAACAGGTAACGGGGGCGGTTTTTGGAACGGAAACGCCAGCCAATGATTATTGCGATAATCGACATGGGCAGGAAAAACAAACATTTGCCAAGGCGGCCCAGGATCTCTGATTCATACACCTGCGGAATATAGCCTGTACCACCTGCGATTTTTGCCGCGGCAAACAGGCTGCCTGTCTGCATAACAGGGAGACCTTTCAGGGTTTGCCTGCACATTTGGGCAAGCATCAGGAATGTTTCGTAACTTATGTCCAGGGTAAACTGGGCTGTACCAGGCTGGTATAAACCGCTGTCCTCCCCGATTCCGGAGGCTGTCTGCCATTGCGGTTCACGGATTTTCCCATGGTCATCGCGGTCCAGTGCGCGCATCAGAACAAATACCTTCCGCCGGCCTTCCAGTGTTATCGGCTGAATTTTCGCATGCGAAGCCTGCAGACTCAGCAGGGGACGGGTTTCCCCGTATGGGGAAGAGGTATCAAACACCATATACTCAATACCGGTTCCGTAGGCATAATCGGGGGTAAATGAAAGTGTGGACATCCGCAGAACAAGCCGGCCGTTCATTCCGTTTTGAGCTGTATTGCCGACCGGCTGCCAGGGCAGGGAAAAGATCGCGTCGGTCAGTATTTCACCTGATGAATATTCCATCTCGTCGATAAAAAAAGCAATTTTTTTGGTTTCCTTTTCGCTGTCCGCCAGGAAATTTTCCGCATCGGGATCTTTGGGAGTCAGATTGATAAGTTCACGGAAAATATAAAAAGCCCTTATCCAGTCGCCGGAAACCATTGCCTCATAACCGGAGCGCTTCAACCGGTACAGCCTGAAAGCCGCAGTTTCCCATTCGCCGGGCTGCTGGTTTTCAATTTCGTTCCATGCCCGGGACGCAAGCCGCGATGCCGCTGCTTTTTCCAGGCTGCCGTCTTTGGCGATACGTACCCCCAGTGTAGCCAGCCAGTGGGCGTCCATAAATTTGCCTTTTACGAAAGCGTCTTCTCCGAGAATTATGGCTTCCGCGGCATCTACCGGTTCACGGTGTCCGGGAAGATCAGAGGCAACGGCAAGCGCCGGTTTTCCTCCCTGATTTCCCCAGGCATACTGCATTTCGCTGAGATGAATATTTATATTGATACGCAGGTCTTCAATTTCCGGGCTGTCTTTCCAGGCGACATCACATATTCCGATTAATTGCGACGCTTCAAGCCATTCGCCTTCTTCGCTTTTTATCTGCGCCTGTTCCCTTGCCAGTTTAAATAATTCTCCCCTGAAACGCATATTTTCCTGGCCGTTCTGGGCAATCGGGAGAATTAGGAAAAACAAAAGTCCGTACAGTACCGCAGCGCAAATCGCCGTGACTACCGGCGCCATCAGCCGGTGAAAGAGTTCAGCCGAAAAAGCGGTGTAATTGTCTTCCTCGGAAGGAATGCCGAAATGCACAACCAAAGCGGAAAAAGCCAGAGCGGGGAAATAATGGATAATATCAATGAGCCCTTTTACCAGCCGCCAGCTGCGTGAAAAAACAGGCAGGGGGATAGCTTCCCCGGGAAAGAACAGGCGGAAACACAGAATTAAAAGGCTTCCCACTCCGACATAAAGGGTAAAAATAAAAGCGGGTGAATGCGCTGAACCTTTGTTAGTTTGCATATTCGCTTTTCCTTTTTGCCAGATACACAAAGAATGTATACAGATGAATTAATATCCCCATACCGCAGAAAATCAGAGGAACCGCCAGTGTCACGGAAATACGGTTCTGAAGGAATGATTCGAATACATCCTGTATTTCGGGTGAATTAAAAAAAGTTTCCAGGGCAAGTATACCCCGGAACGCAAGACAGCCCAGACAAAGATTCGCCAGGGGCCACATACTGAAATTAAATATGAACACCAGTGAACTTAACAGAAAAATCAAAGCGCCCGCATAAAAAAGGAAGGGGAAAAATCCCCTGTCAAAACAATTTGCTAGGTTTTCGGCGCTTAGCCTTAAATCGATAGCGATACTTTTCATGAACCAGGGGGTGTTATCGGTAAACGGAACCCGGGGCAGTCTTGCCTGGGGCAGAGCGGAGGAATCCCTTCCTGCGAATTCTGCCTGATACTGCATCGGTTTTCCGGGAACCGCTATTACCCGGGCTTTATCGGGTTCGGCAGGCCCTTCCAGCAAAACTAAAACGGTTCCCGATGCGCCGGCGGTTCCGGATAACATTAATCCCGGCTGCCCTATTTCCGTTATTTCTGTTTTTGAAGAAGGTACTTTTTCCCAGTCTTTTATAAGCAGGTTTGAACCGCAGATTATTCCAAAAGTTAAAATTAGGAGGCAGAAAAGCCCTGCAGGTTTAAAAACTTTATTGCGGGACATGTAACTGAGGCCGAGAAGCATTCCGCCGTACAGCGAAAGTGACAATGCCCAGCGTGCGGCGCTTATAAGACCGGTCAGAACAGCCCTCGGCTGCCGGGATAACGTACTAATCCAGTCTATCCGTATCGCCAGGAACCGAATTCCTGCCGAAACAAGAAACAGTACTACAAATCCAAGACTAAAAAACAGTACCAGTCTGACCAGTTTCCTCACCTTTTAAGATTAACACGAGAAAGTTATGAGTGCAAGGGGCACGGAGATGATTGTCAACGACCTGAAACGAACACTGCGTACACTGTTTATATTGCTGTATTTCGGCATTATTGTCTTTTTTTGCAAGTGTTTTTCAACAGGTTATCCACAGGTAAAAACAGGTAAAAAACATAAAAATTTTACTGTTTTTAACCGGAGTTTATCATGCGTTCAATGGTCAAAACGGCTAATTACTTAAAAAATATCACGTAAGTTGTTATACAGCAATGACTTGGCAAGGTGCGTTATTTGCAATTTTACATTGTTTTTATTTATTGTATGAAAATAGATACATCCGCTTAATGCTTCAATCAATTATTAACAGGTTTTCCACAGGCCTTGTTTTACGTTAAAGCAACTTTACCGTTAATGTCAATTTCGAGTATGGTTTTACATTCAGAACAGCGGAAACGGCCGGATTTGGTAGCCTTCAATTTCCTGGAACAAACCGGGCAGGTAACCAGTATGGGAAACAATGAATCGGTTTTTATTTCTTCGCTGCCGTTAAAAAATTCAATGGATTCTTCAATGCTTCCCTTAATATTGAAAAACTGGGAAAAACCGAGCAATTGAAACACTTCATATACTTTGGGCTGCACATCCAGCAGGATAATATCGCCGCCCTTTGGTTTTACCGATTTTAAAAACGCCGTAAAGGAGCCGATTCCGGTCGATGAGACATAATTCAGACCGGCGCAGTTAAAAATTAATTTAAAAAAACCCGCTTCTATGGCGCGCTGCACCCGTTTTTGGAAATAATTTGAATTATAGGTATCGATATAACCGGTTAATACCAAAACAAGACAATTATCGACAGAAGGTATGTTCTGGAGTTTAATTCTGAGACTTTCATCTTTTTCTTCATCAAACCCGCTGACTATGTCATTATTGATCATTTTGCCCCCGCTTCCTTCTATATACAACATTATCGGGTTTTTGTCAAATCTATAGCCGCAATTCATGGTATAATTACCCTATGGTTTTATCCGATTTTGTGATTGTACTCTGCCGGGCAAGCGAACCGGGTAATGTCGGGGCGGTTTGCCGGGTTATGAAAAATATGGGGCTTTCCCGCTTGCGTATGGTATCGCCCGAATATCTGGATGAAGGCCCCCTGCTGAAACGTTCCATTCACGCGGATGATGTCTGGCAAAGCGCCGAATTTTTCGGCAGTCTTGCAGAAGCGTTGGCGGATTGTTCACTGGCGGTCGGTACTACCCGCCGCAGGGGAAGGAAACGCAAAACGGTTACCCTGGATCCCCGCACCCTGGTTACCCGTCTTTGCGAAGGGCAGTTTTCCTGCGAAAAAACGACAATTGCCTTTGTTTTCGGCAATGAACGGACCGGACTGGAAGACGATGAGCTAAATTTATGCAATATTGCCTCGCATATTCCCGTAGACGATTCTTTCCCTTCCCTTAATCTTTCCCATGCGGTGCAGATCTACGCGTATGAACTTTTTCTCGCTTTCGGGGGAATCAAGGAAAATCCGGTTAAGGGTGAATGGGTTCCGCTGGAGCGGAATTCGGCATTTAATCTGACAGAAGAAATCACCGCTACACTTGCCGATCTTGGTTTTTATCAAAACCCCGGCCGTGAGGAACAGACGCGTTTTCTGTTTGATTTAATCTGCCG
>Ga0123353_10009507_pt1 | contig 13432 bp, 13 predicted proteins | sample TergutLab28metaG_3_FD_92763 | JGI IMG/M metagenome (GOLD analysis project Ga0123353, IMG submission 92763) | Labiotermes labralis P3 segment gut microbial communities from Petit-Saut dam, French Guiana - Lab288 P3 | ecosystem: Host-associated > Arthropoda: Insects > Digestive system > Gut ... | reverse complement strand
CGTATTCCAGCATGGAAACGTCATTATAGCCGTCGCCCACGGCGATCATCTCTTCCCGGGCAATCCCGTAGGCCGCGCCGACGGCTTCCAGCGCAAGCCCCTTGGAGGCCCCGGCGTCCGTGAATTCCATCAGATGCGGGCATGAGGTATAGCAGTTGACCTTGCCGCCCAACAGCACCAGCATTTCGGCCCGGCAGCGCGGACCGTCTTCGGGGGGGATGATCCACATCATTTTCGTCACACCATAGGGGCGCAGGGGCTCCATGTTGGAGACAACGTGCAACTCCGCCCCCGATTTGCGCTGATACTCCGTGATTTCCTCAATGTCGCAGTTGACGAAGAGCCGTTCCCCGGCCCAGGCGACAACGGAATATCCCCGGATGATCCCCTGCGCGAAAATCACCTCGGCGCAGGAAAAATCCAGCCCCTGCGAAAACAGCACGCGGCCGGACTTCGCGGTGACCGCCATGGCCCCATTGAACAGGATCAGCGGCAGGTCACCGTCAATTGACGGTAAGTGATCGAACGCCGTTAAATGTCTTTTCAGTCCCATCCTGGGCCGCCCTGTAGATGGCACGAACAGCACGCCCTTTTCGATGGCCGCCAGAATGGTTTTACGCGTGCGCTCTGTCATGACAGAGTCGCCATTGAGCAAGGTTCCGTCCATATCCGCGGCAATTAATTTATATTGCATCAAAACGCACCCTCCAAAGCCCACAGCCCAATCGCGGGGTTCTCTATGAAATAAATCTCTTTGCCATCAAGTGCATTCCAACCCGGCTTCAGCGTATCAGGAGTATACTTCGCGATTGCCTCGTCAAAGGGCAGATATTCGAACGCAACACCCTCGATCTCCTCGCGGCTCAGGTGTTGCGTGGCATACGTCACGCTGAAGCGCCCGTCCGAAGAGCCGTGGATCAGATGCGCCGCCGCGCCCAGATTGTCCTGTAAGTCCTGCTCTGTTTTGATTAAATCCAGTATGCGCCGCCTGCCTGCATAACCGTACTTGCGGATGATCCTGTCGTTTTCGCCGTCCTCGCCGAACATGCGCACCCCGGGCGCGAGCACAATCAGCCGCCCGTCGTCGGCCATGGCCATCCGCGTGCGGTAGACCGCCTTGTTGCCCAGCCACGTGGAGTGGAACTCGCGCTCGTCCAGCCAGACAACGCAGGTTTTCGTGGGCCTTGAAAGATAGTTCAGGTTGTGCTTTTGGCTCAGGGCAACAGCTTTTTCGAAGCAGGCCCTCTCTTTGCCTATGGACAGCCCCAGGATGCTCGTCTTCTCGTTTTCGGTCGTTGTTACCGTGAGCACGTATTCCACCGGCAGCTTTGAAATAAAATGCTCCTGCGCATAGTCGAACACCCGGCGCACGGGCGTCCGGTCGCGTCCCATAATGCGCTCCATGCCGTAGAATGCCCCCAGCATATGCGAGCGGTTGATGAACCGGCTCCCGCCGCAGCCCACCACGATGTTTTTCGTGTAGTTCGCCATGCCAACGACCTCGTGGGGCACCACCTGTCCGATGGACAAAATCAAATCATAGCTTGGGTCCAGCAGATAATTCGAGACCTCCACGTCCATGGCCTCGTCCATCAGCCCCTCCGAGACCTCGCGCACAAAGCTTGCTGGCGCCTCGCCGATTTTGCTCACATGGCCCCGCCAGTCGTGCACAAGAAAACGCTCCTCTGGGATATCCTCGCCGAAAAAGGCCACCTGCTGCTCCCGCGTCATCGGTGCGTGGGTGCCCAGGGCGGGCAGGATGTCCACCCGCACGCCTTGCAGCAGCTCGTAATACATCGCCGTGATCATCCCCGCACCCGAGTTCATGCGGGTGAAATCCGGCGGGACGAGCAGCACCTTCTTCAGGTCTTTGCCCCGAATGGACCGCTCCAGACTTTCCTTGATCTCCTTAGGGCTTAACCCTCCGGTTTCGTTTTCGATATAAAGCATTCATATTCCCCTTATACGAAATATCAGAAGCTATTTTAGCACATTCCCCGCAAAAAAACAACTCTCTTACAAAAAATGCACGGAAATCAATTTTCTCTCCTTTGCTGCACCCCCCGGCGCACCTCGCCTCCGTTGGAGGCGCAGCGCCCCCCCTCGCATGCGAAGGGGGCTTTCTGTGCTCTTTTCATGATTTCTGTTTAGAGCAACATAAGCCCCCCTCGATTTCGAGGGGGGTGGCGCTGCAACTCCGCAGGAGTTGAGGTGCGCCGGGGGGTGCCATAGGGCAAAATTGATTTCCGTACAAAAAATGTAGAGACGCACGGCTGTGCGTCTCTACAGGAAACAGTCTCTCTACAGGAAACAGGCGGGTTTTGCGGGAGACGCACTGCCGTGCGTCTCCATACAGAGCCTACATCTCCTCATCAAAAACAGTCGCGGCGATATAGCGTTCCCCCTCGGGCGTGTCGTTATAGTAATACGCCACCACCAACTGCCCCGAGGCGTTCTCCCGCATGCGCGGGTATCCCAAATCCCAGCAGGCCGCGTCGTCGCGCAGCACGCGCTCGGGCTCCCAGGTGCGCCCCTCGTCGCGGGAGAACCTGCACCGCATGCCGTAGGGTTTGTCGCGCTGGCCGTAGGCCAGGCACCACGTACCGTTTTTCATAACAACAAGAGCGGGCGGGTTGCTGCTGAAGCTGTTGGGCAACAACTTTTTTATAAAACGCCAGGTCTTGCCGCCGTCGCAGGACTCGTACTGCGACATATACCACTGCCGGAATCCCAGCACGCGCTTTGTCTGTCCGCGCACCAGGACTACCCAGTCGCCGTTTTTGCGCTGTGCGCTGGCGGGCATAATTTCCCACCCGGCGGGCTCTTCGCCCACACAGCCCACGAGTTCCCAGTCGCGGCCGTTGTTGCACAGCCTTGCGCACACCACGCGCCCTTCATCACGATCTTCTTTCGTCACGGTGAGAAACACCATCATCTCGCTGGACGACAGCACGTGGTAGTCCGTGCGGGCGTTGATCCCCGTGAAGCCCATGGAGGGGATACTATATGGCCCTTGCCAGTGATGGCCCCTATCCAGGGAGTACAGCCACCAGGAGGGGTGGTCCGCCGTGGTGCCCGAAAGCGTAAAGCTCGCGCAGAAATCCGGCTGGGTGAAGTCGATTCCGCCGGGGCATGGGGTGATATCATTTGTTGACACATGGCCCTTGGTCTCGTCTGTGACATGCTTGACCGCCGGGCGCTCGATGCGCCAGGTTCGCCCACCATCCTTGCTGCGGGCGAAAATCATATAGCGCTCGCAGTCGGGCACCACGCTGTGGTGGTCCTCCCACACGTGGCTGTCCTCACAGTCCTGGAAGGAGATGAGGATCTCATCGCCCCAGCTCCAGCCGCCGTGGTTGGCGGGCCAACCGCCGTAGCGCCCGTTCTGCCGGTACACGGTGTAGTGTTCTTTCATTGCGCCGCCTCATTCTTTTTTTGCTTCTTTGCTCCAACCATCCACATCGCCTGCGCGCAGACCAGCGAGACGATCACCGTGACGGGGATCACCGCGCCCACCTCCAGCTTGGGGAAGAAGATCAGGGCGGCCACGCCTGCCAGCACCGGCGCGAAAGCCACCCGCCAGTATTTGCGCAGGTATCCCGCCAGCAACGCGCCGAACAGCGCGGGCAGCAGTTGCTGGAAGGCCGGGGCCGCGGGGCTGCCTTCGGCGGTGAGCAGGGGCATGACGGGCCGCAGCAGCAGCACGCACACAGCCAGCAGTATGGTAGTCGTGATGGCGGAGCTCGCCACCGCGATGGTGGAGACCACGTCGCCCTCCTCGGTGCTGGCGCGCACGTCGGCGCTTTTCATGGCGGCGATGGCGCAGGGCATCTTCAGGTTCGCGATGTTTCCCGTGACGAAGGCAAGATAGGTGCCCCCGCTGCCCAGGATCGGCCCATAGCTCAGGGATTCGATCACTGACACGGTCCAAAACAGGGGCAGCACCGCCGCGAGCACTCGCAGCAGGTCCGCCAGGGGAGGCCAGGCATCCAGGTGCAGGGTGATGGCCAGGGGGATGCACAGCATGAACAGCAGCGACACCACGCAGGATAGCCGCCCCCAGGTATGGACGGTGTCAAAATAAGATTTTTGCGCAGATTTTTGCGCAGTTTGCGTTGCGCCATGCTTCGTGATATTATTTTTCTGCGAAGTGCGTTTCACGTTAACCCCTCCATTCCAGGAATGCGATATGTTCCGGCAGTATGCGCGCGAACAGCACAGCCGCACCCATGGCGGCGAACATACTCAGCGGCATGGTGAAGGCTTCGGCCCATTTCCAGCCCTTTTTGTTCACAAGCAGCTCCAGCAGGAGCATCACAACGATGGCGGTCACCAGGGTCAGCACGGAGAGCACGCCGGCGCCGTCGCCCGCGCGGTCCGCTTCTCCCTGTCCCGCGATGGCCCGTGCGACGAAAGCAGCGATCAGACCGATGAAGGCCGCCGCGCTGATGAGGTCGGTCCAAGCTGCGTTGCCCTTTTTCTCTACGGCCTGGCTGACCTTCGCCTGGATTTTCTTCAGGAACAGTGGCAGCAAAACCAGCGAGAACACGCTGCCGATGGTCATTACCCAGGCGATGGCTGAAAACGACGTGGGATCCGTGATGGGCGCGCCTATGCCCCCGGGGATCCCCAGGCCTTCGGCCGCAGCGGTGGCCGCCGTGGTCTCGTAGGTGAAGCTGCCGATGAAGTTCATACGGATCCAGGGCAGCGCCAGCCCCAGGGAGTTGGAAAGCGCCAGCACCGTGGCGGCCATGGCGATGGAGGGCGCGACGGTGAACAGCGCGCTGGAGGTCACGGTGTTGCGCAGGGTGGATACGGGCATGCCCAGCGCGCGCCCGTGTTTCCATGCTCTAATGAGGAAGAACAGCGACTGCCCCAGCACGAAAACGACCACCACCGCGCCCAGGGCAAAAATAAACGGGGACTGCCTGAAATCCATTGATATCACTCTCCCGAAGTTTGATGGAAAAATTATGGCAGGTAAAGAATGCGCTGTCAAATGATTTTGGGGCTTGCGCCGCGGGCTTTCACGCACGCGTTTTCCGCGTCATTGGACAACGAAGCTGTCGAGGATCTCCATGGTGTCCGTGCGGCAGGTGGTGACGGTGAGGGCCTGCGGCGTGACGTCCACCCTGGAAAGCGTGGGCGCCTTAACCTGTCCTTTCGCCGCCTCGAAGCGGAAGGTTTTGTCCAGCAGGTCGTAGTACTTGCTGCCGCTGCCCGAGTTGGCGGTGAGGTAGGTTGTCCCTCTGCCGCAGGGGAAATAGTACCTGATGGGTTTGGTGCGCACATAGCAGTGGTCGTGCCCCATGAGCACCAGGTTGACGCCCACGCGGCTGAACAGCGGCACGAAGAGCGCGCGGCGCAACAGGACCTCGAAGTCGGTGGCGCGGCTCATGGCGCTGTAGATGGAATGGTGGAACACCACGATGATCCACTTGGCGGCGGGGTTGGCCGCTTTGGCCGCCAGCAGGGCTTTCCTCTGCGTGAGAAAGTCCCCGATGATCTTGCTGCCGGAGTCGCTGTTCCAGTGCACGAACAGCGCGTCGCCACAGGCGTACCAGTAGTTGCCGGCGCCGTCGCGGTTGGGCAGGTCGAAGTTGTCCAGGAACGCCTTCTTGTCGTGGTTACCCGGGGTGGGCGCGACGACAAGATCCAGGATCTCCAGGGGCGCCAGGAATCCGCCGAGCTCGTCCGTGTTGCCTGCGGTGTTGATCTGGTCGCCCGCCGCGACGAGAAACGCGATGTCGTCCCACTGCGCCAGGGCGTTGGTGAGGCTGTCTGTCCAGCCGGCGATGTCCCTGGCCCGGTTGCCGCTGGCGCCGATTTGCGGGTCGCCGGACAGCAAAAAGGCGAAGGAATCCCCCGCGGGCTGCGGGAGGTCCTTGACCGTCCTGACGCCGGCCGCGAGCGCGGGGCACGCGAAGCCCGCCAGCATCGCGAGCGCGAGGACTGCCGCGAGAATTTTCCTGTGCATAATGATCTCCTTTATATTGATTTGATTTTATCCGGCAAAAAAAGTTCTTGCATTGTCCCGGGATTTTTGCTAAAATAGCAGCAACACATACTTATGGGAGGGTACATCATGGGCAACAACGCGAAATTTCGCGCAATGGCAAGAAAACTGGCGGCGGTATTGTTGGCGCTGGTACTGATCTGCGCGCTGGCGGCTGTGCCGGCGGGGGCCGCGTATGGCAAGGGCACGAAATTCGTGGTCCTGGGCGACTCGATCCCGGCGGGCGAGGGGGCCAGCGAGGAGGCGAAGGCCTACGCGCGGCTCATCGCCGACAAAAAGGGCTTCGCGCTCTCCAATCTGGCCGTGGGCGGGCACAAGTCCAGCGACCTGCTGGAAATTCTGGCGAACGACGCGGAGGCTAAAAAGGCCATCCGCAACGCCGATATCATCGACCTGAACATCGGCGGCAACGACCTGCTGGCCTCCAACGTGATTACGCTGGTGCTGCGCGTGGTGTTCCTGAAAGATTCCAGTACCATCGACCCGTATATCGCCGAATTCAGCGAGCGGTTCGAGCAGATCATCAAACAGATCCGCAAGCTCAACGGGAGCGCCAAGTTCATCGTGCAAACCCTGTACAACTGCATGGAGGGCATCCCGCTGGTGGGGGACGCCTACGAGATCGCGGTGACAAAGCTCAACGCGGTGTACTACGACTACCTGAAGGCGCATCCCGGCGCGTATGAAATCGCGGACATCTACGGCGCCTATAAGGGGCGCGACGGCCTGGTCTTCCGGGACCGCCTGCATCCCTCCGACGCCGGCCACGAGAAGATCGCCGAGGTGCTCACGGCCATGATAGACAGCGCGCCGAAGACGCAGGCGGCGCTCACCACCCCCGTGAAAAATCCCGACCCGAACCTCTTGCAGAAAACCGGCAGCTTCCTGTACGCCGCGTACGATTACCTGGGCTACTGGCTGTCCATCTACACCCCCTGGGAGCTGGCGAAAAAGGCGTTCAGCTTTATGTAGCCGGTTTTGCCACGGTTCCCTTGCGCAGGTCGATGACCGCGTCGCTGTCAATTTTCTTTCCGTAAAAAATACCGCGTACGCGGTTGACGATGAACCGGAACAGCCTGCGCCTGCGTATAAATCCGGCGAGCGATTCGTTCTTAATCTTCGAAAGGATTTCGTTCTCGATTTTCCGGTTGAAGCGCCAGACGAAGTATTCGTCCGCCGTCATGCCGCGCTTGTCCCAATCGAAATCCGCGACGGTCCCGGTGGCGACGCGCATCACCTGGTTTTCGTCGATCGAAATCTTGCGTATGGCGCACGGGCCCCCCACCAGGGAGCCCGTGCAGATATCGAATAAAAACTTGCCGCCGCGTGCGGCGAGCTTGTTGACGGACTGCATGTGCATATGGCCGGTGAACATGAGCGGCAGTCCCGCTTCGGCCAGCCTTTTGGCGATGTTTTTCCTATCCTGTATCGTGGTATCGCCCGCCAACGCGAGCACGGGCGCGCCCGGCAGGATGGGCACGTGCGTCATGCCGAAGATCAGGTTGCCGCTGCGTTTCGCGTCCTCGATCTGCTCCACAATCCAGTCCATAATATCCTCGAAGCCGCTGTTGTCGGGGCCCAGGGTGTGGTAAATCCCCAGCATACGCACGCCTTCGCCCAGCTGCGCCACGTAGCAGCGGCGGTTGCTCTCCACGGCGATGGCGTCCTCCAGGCCGTATTCGTAGTACAGGTCCGGCAGAGCTTCCCGAGGGGTCCCCTCCACGTCGAAGCGCTCCGCGCCCGCAAAAGCGTAGGCCTCGTGGTCGCCGTCGTGGTTGCCGGAGATCAGGTAGATTTTCTTGCCCTTGGCTTTCAGCGTCTCCAGCTTTTTAAGCACAGCTTTGTGGCTTGCCGCTTCGCCGTTGAAGGTCATATCGCCCGCGATCAGGATGGTGTCGATCGCCGTGTCCGCGGCCAGCTGCGCGAATGCGCTGTCGATAATCGCGCCCGTTTCGGCGATGCATTTCTGGTCCGTCAGGCTTCTGGCCTCGTATGCTTCGCCTTTGGCGCCCAGAGAATTTTCGAAATAGTGCAGGTCCGCGATCAAATAAAACCGTAACGTGCCCAGAATAACCGCCTCCCGTCGCTTTATTTTGTTGTATATAATTATAGCACAAGCGACCGGTGCAGTCAATGACGCGCAAACATTTTTTGGCTTTATTGGAACGAATTCTTCATTGCAATGAAGCGAATGCTTTGCTATAATAAAGCCACGGTGCGGGAAGGACCCGCGCCCAGAGACTTAAAGGAGGATAAGATGGACATTCTGACCGCATTGCTGCAGCTGTTCGGCGGCAATTGCGCCGGCGGCGCATGCGCCGTGCAGACAGCGCAGGCTGCCTCGGCGGCCGGCACGGCAACAAGCGCCCTAGGCGGCCTTTCGGGGCTGTGGGCCCTGCTGTGCAAGCTGTTCGGGCTTGGCTGCTAAACAAGAAAAAGGGCGTTCCGGCGAGCCCTGCGCGGGGCTTCGCCGGAATGCGCATAAACTTTCCGGTTTTGCAAAATTTTTCTTGCGTTGCGCAAAAACATGTGCTATAATGGACAAAACAAATCCAAAAGGAGATGTATTGCATGAATTGGAACTTGGAAGGAATCTTTGGAGTCTTGCAGATTATCGCGGAGTACGGCACTACCGGTATGGTGTTTCTCAACAAGTATATTTTCTCCAACGTTGGAACGGTTGCGGGCTTTATCCCGAAGATCGTCGATTTCATCAAGAACTTTTTCGCTGAAGGCGGCACCTGGGAAAGCATCGCTGAATTCTTCAAGGGCCTGTTCAGCGGCGACGGCCTCAGCGGCATCACTGATTTCTTCAAAAACCTGTTCTGATCTGCCGGCCCGCCGCTTCACCACGAAAAACGCCCGGCTGGGCTTGAACCGGCCGGGCGGCGCTTAATTTTTGAAAATTTACAAACGGTTTACTGGCTTTTCGCTCCAAACATAGCATAATAATACTATTCCGCAACAAGAATCATTGCGCATCATGCCGCGCAAAAAACCATACACCAAAGCTTTTTGCTTGCTTCTGCTATGCTTCTAGTTGCGGAGTAGTATAAGATCACAATGGGAGGGTTCGGGTTGTTCGGGTACGTGCGCATCTGCAAGCCGCGCCTGACCTGCGGGGACTACGAGATCTACCGGGGGACATACTGCTCCCTGTGCGGGGCGCTGGGGCGGCGCTACGGCCCCTTCGCCCGGATGACGCTCAACTACGACATGGCCTTTTACGCTCTGCTGGCCCTTTCGGTGGGGGAGGAAGACCCGCCGTTCCGGCCCGGGCGCTGCGATTACAACCCCGCGAAGAGGTGCCTGCGCTGCCGCTGCCCCGCTCTGGACTGCGCCGCTGACGTCTCCATGCTGTTGGCTTACTACCAGTGGCGGGACAAACTGGAGGACGGCTCCTTCTGGGAGCGGCTGCTATGGGCCCTGCCGGGCTTGTTCTTTCTGTGTGCGGGAAGAAAAGCCGGCAAGCGCGCCCCGGATGTCGAAAAAATTATTCGCACGGCGGTATCCGCGCAGCGCTTGGTAGAGAACCCGCCTGACGCCTGCTGTCTGACGCCTGATCCCTATGCCCACCCCTCCGCGCATGCACTTGGTGCCCTGTGCGCCCTGCTGGACGAGCGCTTTTACCGTCTGGGCTACCTGCTGGGGCGTTGGGTGTACCTGATCGACGCGTCGGACGACTACGCGGGCGACGTGAAACGCGGGCGGTTCAACCCTTTCGCACTGTGTGCGTGCGACCCGTGGGAGGCCCTTGCCGCCACGGCGGCTGAACTGGAGCGCGCGTGGAACGAGCTTGGCACGATGCGATATGCATCTATATTTGAAAATATCCTGACGCTGGGACTGGCGGGTGTGGAAAGGAGTGTGCGCCATGAGAAACCCGTATGAGATTCTTGGCATTCCGCAAAACGCCGACGAGGCGACACTGCGGGAGGCCTACCGCAGGCTTGCCCGGGTTTACGAGGGCGACGCGCGGCGCATGCGGGAGCTCGACGAGGCCTACGACGCCATCATCCTGTCCCGGGGGCAGCACAGGGCCCAGGGTCCGGGCTATCAGGGGAGCGCGCAGCCCGAGTTTGGGGACATCCGCCGGCAGCTGCAGGCCGGGCGCTTCGACGACGCGCTCACCCTGCTCGACGGCATGCCGCCCCATCTGCGCGCGGCGGAGTGGTATTACCTCAAGGGCTGCGCCCAGCGGGGCCGCGGCTGGCTGGAGGAGGCCGAGCGCAACTTTGCGCAGGCCTGCCGCATGGACCCGCAAAACGGCGAATACCGCGCGGCCTATGACCGCAGCACCAAGGATCGTGGCGGGAAGTCCCGGGAGGGGGAAGAGAACGACGGCATGTGCTGCAAGCTCTGCGCCGGGCTGGCGTGCATGAATTGCCTGTGCGACTGCTGCCGATAATGTCCGAAAGGAGGGCTGCCTTCTGACGAAAATTAAAAGCGTTGCCCTTTCAGGGGTGTTCGCTGGGCTGACCCTCGCGGTAATGTGGACGGGCTCCTTTATTCCGTCGATGGACTACGCGTTGCCCGCCATGGCAGGCATGCTCACCCTGTTGCTGGTGCTGGAACTGAAGCCCGTCTGGGCGCTGGGCGTGTACGCGGCCGCGGCCGCGCTCTCGCTTTTACTGCTGCCGGTGAAGGGCGCGGCGCTGCTCTACGCCATGTTTTTCGGGTATTTTCCCGTGCTCAAGACCCTGCTGGAGCGCAGGCTGCCCAAATGGCTGGCCTGGATCTGCAAATTCGCTGTCTTCAACGCCGCCGTGGTCTCCGCCTACGTGCTGGCAACGAAGGTGTTCAACATCGACCTGGACGACTTTGGCGAGACCTTCGGGCGCTACGCCAAGGCCGTGATGCTGGCGGTGGGCAACGTGACGTTCTTCGTCTACGACCATATGGTCCTGAGCGTGTTCGGGAGCCTGTATCGCAAGCGCTGGCGCAGAAAGCTGCATAAATTGATGGGCAGAACGGGATAAATCTGCACATAAAATATGTACATTCTGCGAAAAAGGTATTAATATTTTTCTTGACTTCTTTTCTCTGTGCGTTTATAATGAACATGTGACGTTTTTGAAGGAACGTCCGCTATTGATTGAAGGAGGTTATGTAGCATGGGAAAGACTTGGAAAACCGTACTGTCGGCTTTGTTGTGCGTATGTCTGCTTGTGGGGTGGCTGGCCCTGCCCGCGTCGGCGATCCCCGGGTACATCAACGATCCCTTTATCTGGACTCCGCTGTCGCTCGCGTTCGACACAACGGACACGGATTACGACAGCGCGACGGGCACATGGACCAGGACAGGCGAACTGTTCCAGACAGGCACGCCAGACGGCAGCCCGAACACGGCGGGCAGCGACAGGTTCAGCATGAACCCGGGCAGGTACCTGGAGGTGGACCTGGATGTCATCAACAACACCGGCGTGCCGATGACCTACAAGATTGAGTTTTGGCACGGGATGGCGCTGATGGACCGGGAAACCAGGGAAAACCTTGATCCCAAGGACGTCTTTGATGCCGATTCGGACTACCTGCCGGACATGTATGGGACCCCCTATCCATGGCGGGAGTATGACCGGAATATTTTCGATTACTACAACACGGGGCTGGTTACCGGCAAGCGGGTCGAGATTCCCCATATGTTTTATCTGGGGAACAGGGGGGATTCCCTGGACGACGCCCACCCCATCGAAGGCAACGACGTGGAAGTGCGGCTCATGGAAAACCCGTACCCTCCCAATTTCCCCGACAGCGACGTGCCGAGATTTGGCCCGTACAAGCCCTTCAACGCGCAGGGCACCCTGTTTTGCGCCGATCCGGACGATCCGGACGACGCCGACCTGTTTTATTGGAACACCGCTGCGAATGCGCGTGATTTCACGGGCAATATCCTCGTGGGCGGCGGCAGCGACGAATTCACGTTCCACGCGGGCTGGCCCTATGAAAGGGAGCCGCACCGGCCCCTCTCCGATTGGGTGAGGGATGTGTTTGAGGAAATCGACGAGACCTTCGATTATTGCTACAGCGGGGGCCCCCCGGGCCTTTACAAGGACGTTGCCGACACGGTTTTGCGGGAGCAAGGCATCTACCTGCGCACGGATTACCGCAACGGCAGCGGCGATTCCGCCACCAACGATCCCCGGTTGATCAACGAGGGCGGCATTGCCCTGCGCTATTGGGTGAAGTACAAGATCGTGGCGGAAATTGAGCCGCCGGATGATCCGGATGATCCGGACGATCCGGATGACCCCGACCCCGAAGACGATTGCCTGCCCTGGTGGCCCTTCCTGCTGGGCGGCACGGTCGTCCTCGGCGCGGGCGGCGTGGTCATAGGCGGGCTTACGCTGCCCTGGCTGCTGGCGCTGCCGCTGCTGCCGATTCTGCTGATATGCGGCAGCAAGTTTGTGTGCAAGGAAAAGCCCGCGGACCGCAAGACCGAAACCGCGCCTACGCCCAAAACCGGCGAAAGCGGCGCGTGGAAGTTGCTGCCTCTGGCGGGGATGGGCATTGCCGCGGCGTGGCTGATCTTGCTGCGCCGGCGTAAGGAAGAGGAAACGTTCGCATAGGAGTCATTTTGCGCAGGGGTGGCCGTCCGGCCGTCCCTGCGCTCTATTTTTTGGCCGGAGGTAAGAACCATGGCAATGCTGCAAACTCTGTTCATGAGCTTCGTGCTGTTCGTCCAGTCGCTGTTTATCCCGCTGATCCACCCGCCCAGCAAGGATCCCGTCGATTACGGCGGAGGCCCCTATGCGCCCAGGGTGATCGCCGCGGCGGACCAGCTGCCCTTTCTCGTGGGCGGCACGCTGAATTATAATATCATCATTCCCGATGGCTCTGTCCCGCCCTCCGTCATGACCGGCGTGAAATGGCTGCGGGAATTCCTCGGGGAGATCGCGGACAGGGAGCCCGGCGTCTTCACTCCCTCCACGCGTCCGCGCGACGGCTCGAGATGCATCGCGGTGGGCGATACCGGCATGGATGCCGGCGCGCTTGCGGGGGACATGCGCCAGTTGGAGGACGAGGGCTTCGTCAAGCGGGTGATCGGCGATGACGTTTTCATCTGTGGCTTGGGGCGCGGCACGATGTACGGCTGCGCGAGCTTCCTGGAGGAGGAACTGGGCTGCCGCTGGTTTACGCCCATGCTGAAATCGTACCCCCAGGAGAAGGACATCCCCCTCGATAAAAACATGTGTTCCATACAGAACCCGAAGCTGGAGTACCGCGAGGATCAGTGGGGCGTGGTTAACCGGCAGCCGGAATTTATGGCCTTCCACAAGGTCAATGCCAGCAACAGCGTGGGCTTCGGCGAGGAAGTCGGCTACAGCGTCCGCTATAACCCCCACACCGGCTTCTGCCACAGCATGCACTACCTGATCCCCCGCGACGAAATTAATCGGCACCCCGAGTATTTCTCCT
>Ga0123353_10009505_pt1 | contig 13433 bp, 4 predicted proteins | sample TergutLab28metaG_3_FD_92763 | JGI IMG/M metagenome (GOLD analysis project Ga0123353, IMG submission 92763) | Labiotermes labralis P3 segment gut microbial communities from Petit-Saut dam, French Guiana - Lab288 P3 | ecosystem: Host-associated > Arthropoda: Insects > Digestive system > Gut ... | reverse complement strand
GCCAGCACTACGCGGAAATACGGCGGAACCGGGCTTGGTCTTACAATAACTAAGAATATAATCGAATTAATGGGAGGAAAGCTTGCAATTGAAAGCGAGCCGGGTGTGGGTACAAGCGCCAGCTTTGAAATAACTTTTGCTGTGACGGATACGGACGGTGACTTGTTTGGCAGTTCTAAAAATAAAATCGAAATTGAAAAGCCGCTGTTCGATGGCGAGGTGTTGATATGCGAAGATAACAGTATGAACCAGCGTGTCATTGTCGAGCATTTGGAGAGAGTGGGGCTGTATGTTGAGATAGCTGAAAATGGCAAGGAAGGGCTTGAAATGGTGCAGCAAAGAATGGAAAAAGGCATGAAACCTTTTGATATGATTTTGATGGACATCCATATGCCGGTAATGGACGGCATAGAAGCCGCTCCGAAAATTATCGAACTGGGTGTGCCGACTCCTGTTATCGCAATGACAGCGAATATGATGAAGGAAGATGTTGAATTATATAAGAAAATCGGTATGAAAGAGCATATTGGGAAACCTTTTACATCACAGGAGTTGTGGCGCGTTTTATTAAAATATATAAAGCCGGTCAGTTTTATAAACACCGGCGAGCCGGATCAGGAACAAACGGGAAGCGAGCTTCAAGATCAATTAAAACTTGTTTTTGTAAAAGATAATAAAAACAAATTTAATGAAATAACAAAAGCTCTTGAGGTCGAAGATATTAAGTTGGCATATAGGTTGGCGCATACGCTGAAGAGTAATGCCGGGCTTCTCAGTAAAGGCGAGCTTCAGGCAGCTGCTGCGGATATAGAAAGAGCACTTGATAAAGGCAAAAACCGGGTGACAGAGGAGCAACTGGATATTCTTAATAATGAGCTTAGCTTGGTGTTGGATGAATTGAATGTTTATGTTGAGGAGGCAAAAAACAGCCGGAGTATAAACACAGTTGATGTTTTTAACAAGGATGATGCCCGTGAATTTTTAAATAACTTAGAGGTGCTGTTAAAAAGCGGCAGTCCTGAATGTTTAAAGATGATAGATAAATTACGTGCCATACCGGAAAGCGAAGAGTTGATTGAACAGATGGAAGATTTCGATTTTGACGCAGCGGCAGACACATTCGCGAGTATGAAGGAAAAACTGTTGATATAGAAGCAAAATTTCTTTTATCGGAGGAATGCTAAATGGATGGGTTAGTAAAAAACAGCATATTAATTGTGGATGATGAAAAAGCGAATATCTTGTATTTGAATAGTATTTTAGGTTCAGAATACAAGATATATACCGCAAAAGACGGATTGAAAGGTATTAAGCGAGCGAACGATTATACGCCTGACCTTATTTTGCTTGATATTATCATGCCTGACATGGATGGGTATGAAGTTCTTACAAAGTTAAAGACATCAGATAAAACGAAGAATATTCCTATTATCTTCATCACGGGCCTTTCGGGGTATGATGATGAAGTAAAAGGGCTTATACACGGAGCTGATGATTACATAGGAAAGCCTTTTAATGATGAAGTTGTAAAACTACGGGTTCGAAACCAGATTAAAATTGTCAACCAGATGCGCACCATTGTTGAAAAAGAGCGCATTGAAGCTGCTGGGAGAGCTAAGGCAGAGTTTTTATCCCGCATGAGCCATGAAATGCGAACACCGATGAATGTGATTATGGGTATGACAACGTTGGCAAGGTATGAAGATAATCTTGAAACGGTTAAAAATCATCTGAAATCAATAGATATCGCATCGCACGACTTGCTTCACCTTATTGATAACGTGCTTGATGTATCCAATATTAAAGACAGTATGATGGCTCTTAGCTGTTCTGATTTTGATGTAAGAACTATGGTGCGGGATGTTTTGGGTCAGGCGGACGAAAAAATAAAACAAAAGAATCAAGAGCTTTCGATTGAAATAGACCACCAGGTTCCGCAGGTGGTATTCGGTGATAAAAAACGAATTTCTCAAGTGTTTTCTCATCTTTTGTCTAATGCGGTAAAGTTTACGGAAGATAAGGGGTCGATACAGTTAGGGGTGTCGGCACCGAAATATGAAAATGAAACGGTTACGCTGCAATTCGTGGTTGCTGACAGCGGAATAGGTATCAGCAAAGAGCAGCAGAAAAATTTGTTTATTCTTTTCGAGCCGGTGGACGGGGGTATAGACCGGCAATTTGACGGTGTAGGATCCGGATTGTTCATAGCAAAGCATATAGTAGAAATGATGGACGGACAAATAGGAGTAGAATCAACGGTAGGCAAAGGTTCTAAATTCGTTTTTACCGTTAAAGTAAAGGTAAGCACACCGGATTTAAAAAGCGGTTCGGAAGTCAGCTATAAAGGAAAAACCGCATTGCTTGTGGATGACATTGAAATAAACCGGGAAATTGTGATGATTATGCTGAAAGAAACGGAAATCGGCATTGAGTGTGTGGCGAACGGGCGCGAAGCTGTAGAGGTGTTTAAGACCAATCCTGATAAATACGATGTAATCATCATGGACATAAATATGCCGGAGATGGACGGTGTTACCGCAACCCGGAGCATCCGTGAGTTAAATATAAAAAAGGGGAAGGAAATTCCTATTATTGCGATGACGGCAAACGTTCTTCCCGAGCAGGTGGCTCTTTACATGGAAGCAGGAATGAACGGACATGTCGGCAAACCGGTTGATATAGAGTTGTTGACGAGTATGCTTGATAAGTATTTGAAAAGGGAATGATAAGGAGTCGTTTAGTATAAATTTTATCCCCGGAAACTCCGGGCGTTATATTCATAAAAAGGGGGATTATACATATTATGAAGGCAAAAAAAACAAAGACAAAATCCCGTCAGGGGAGCATGATTTCTGCACGAGTTAGAAATATGAATATAATTTTGCTTGTTTTGGTGCTTGTCGTCACAACCTCAATAGCGGCGTTCATTATTAAGGATGTTGCCGACAAGGCCTCTGATGATCTTGCCTTTTTTTACTCGCGGGAAGAAGTGGAACGGTTTGATTCCTATATGAGCAGGGATCTTGCTCTGGTTCAAAAGATTGCCCACTCAAAAGCGGTAAAAGATTGGTTTGCTGACGAGAAAAATGAAGAAAAAAGGGTTGCGGCATATAACGAAATGATGGATTATACAGATTTGCGCGAGCGTACAGAGTTGTTTTTCGGAATTCATAAGTCGCTTAACGAATTTTCGATTGAGGGAGATGTGGCGCTTAAGAAGTTTCAGCCCTACTCCACTCTTGACAGTGGTGACCCGGATGATGCGTGGTATTTCAACCTTGCCAATTCTGATAAAGAATATGTATATAACATTGACGCGGAGTCGCGTTCCCGGAAGTGGCGTATATGGATTAATCATAAAGTTATTTCAGACGGTGAGCTGGTAGGCGTTTTTTGTTCCGGGCTTGATATTGACAATGCGTTTCAAAGTATGTTTTCCCGATACGAAGATAAAAATGTTAAAGGGTATGTAATAAATAAAGAAGGCGTCATCCAGTTAGGCAGCGGGTACACTGAGTATCATACTGCCGGCGTGGAAAGGTTTGTTCAGGATGAAGTTAACAACCCTGATTTTGATAATTTTATTAATTCATATTTAGATGAAGTCAGTGAATATTTTGATTCAAGTGCTGAGCCGAGGGTTGGCAAGCTCTCAAAAGGGGTATACGGATATATTTCCGTAGCGCCGATTATTAATTCTGACTGGTCTGTTGTTACCTTGTTTAATAATAATTCGTTATACAGGGTTTCAAATCTTTTGCCTTTATTCTTTTCGTTGTTAGCGGCTTTTGTTTTATATGCTTTGGCAAGCAGCCTTTTAATGCGCCGTTCTGTGCTGAACCCGCTGCGCAATTTAACAAACAGTGTCATTAAAAAGAATGAAAGCGACGCGGCGACTTTCGGCAGCACCCGCGATGACGAGATTGGCGAATTAGCGAGGGCAATACAGGCGGCGTGGGCGCAGGTCAACGATGAATACCAGCGCACGCAGTTGATGCTGGATGCGACTCCTCTTGCCTGCCGTTTGATGAAAAGGGTGGAAGGCGGAAAGTTCGAGTTGTTTGAGTGTAATGAAGAGTCGGTTAAGTTATTCAATTTCAAAAATAAAAAAGATTTCATGGAGCGTTATTTTGAAACGTATCCGGAGTGTCAGACAGACGGCAGTAATTCCATAGAAACCGCACAAAGGTATTTTGAAAAGGCGTATGCCGAAGGTCACTGTGTTATGGACTTTGATTACCAAACCATAGACGGAGAACCTATTCCGGCGGAAGTTACTCTTGTGCGGGTAAGATATGCAGGTGAAGACGTGGTTGCCGGGTATACCCGTGACTTGCGCGAGCATAAGCGGATGCTCGGTGATATTGAAAAGCGTGACAATCTTCTCAATGTGATAAACAGTGTCGCGGAAGAGTTCTTGACGGCAACAGATGAAGATAAGTTTGAGGAAACCTTGGTTAAGGGGATGGAGCATATTGGCAGATGTCTCGAAACAGGGTGTGTCTGGCTTTGGGAAAATGAGATAATCGATGAAAAACTTCATTTCGTTTTGAGATATAAATGGATTTTCGAATCCGGTGTAAATGCTCCTCCTACAGAGATAGGGGCGGCTTTCCCTTACACCGAGAGTATGAAAGAGTTGTTTTTGCGCGGGGAATGTATCAACGGCCCTGTGTCTTCTTTGTCAGAGGAAGACCAGAAATTGTTGCGCCCTCTTGGTTTAAAATCAACGATAGCAGTGCCGGTGTTTGATCATGAGGTTTTTTGGGGGCTTTTTTGTGTTGATGATTATATTGAAGAAAGGTGTTTCACGGAGGACGAATCAAATATTCTCAACTCGGCAGGGTTGCTATTGTTAAATGCCATAAACCGAAACAAGCAGGCTGCCCAAGTCCGCGATGCGTTTAGCCGCACGCAGATATTGTTTGATATAACACCTCTTTCCATTAATTTTTGGGATAAAAATGCAAAGATTTTTGATTGCAATGAGGAATCGGTTCGGTTGTTTAAGGCAAAGGATAAACAGGAGTATTTAGCCCGTTTTGATGAAATGTCTCCTGAGTTTCAAGAAGACGGTTCTAAGTCAAGCGTTATGGTGTCTGCTTATGTTAAGAAAGCGTTTGATGAAGGAATGTGCAGATTTGAATGGATGCATCAGACGTTAGACGGGACGCTGCTGCCTTCGGAGATTACTCTTATCCGTGTTTTTTATGAAAATGATTATGCTCTTGCTGCATATATTCGGGATTTGCGCGAATACAAAAAAATGATGAGTGAAATCGAAAGGAACTCTAACTTGCTCGGGAATATTAATGAGGCGGCTAATATCTTATTACAATCCGAAATAGAAGAGTTTGAAGATAATTTGAAAAAATGTATGGGCATGATCGGGGAAGCTGTCAACGCTGACCGTATATGTATTTGGCGAAATAGCGTTAAAGAAGGAAGGTTGTGTTGTACCCAGGTTAGCGAGTGGGTTGCGGACGATAAGCTGCTCACGGACAGGGGTATAGCCACAGAAGTTCCCTACGATGAAAATATTCCTACCTGGGAAGGAGTTTTGTCAAGCGGAGAGTGTGTTAATTCTTTGGTTAGTAATCTGCCGCCGGTTGAGCAGGAGCGGATGAAGATACACGGAATAAAATCTGTGTTTGCGGCGCCGGTATTTGTGAATAATGAATTTTGGGGTTTTGTCGGTTGTGATAATTGCAAGGATGAGGTTGTTTTCACTGATGAAGTTATCGCTACGCTGCGTTCCGGTAATCTGTTGATTACAAACGCTCTGATTAGAAATGAAATGACGATGAGTATTCAAAAAGCGGCTGTGGAACTGGAGGAGGCGTTAAAAGAAACGCAGAAAGCCAACAATGCCAAAAGTGACTTTTTGGCAAACATGAGCCATGAGATGCGCACACCTCTGAATGCTATTATCGGCTTGTCCGGACTGAGTATGGAAAACTGTGTTCAGGGAGACAGAGGATGTTTAAATTTAGAAAAAATATATAACGCAGGCGAGATGTTGCTTTCTATCGTGAACGATATACTTGATATATCCAAGATTGAAGCAGGTAAGATGGAACTGGTGGAAGTTGATTATGATGTTCCGAGTCTTATAAACGATACTGTCGCGCAAAACATGCTTCGGATAGGAGAGCGGCCGATTGAGCTAAAGTTGGATATAGGCAAGGATTTATTCTCACGCCTGCACGGTGACGAGCTTAGGGTAAAACAGATTATGAATAATCTGCTTTCAAATGCGATTAAGTACACGGAGGAAGGTTCAGTCAGGTTGAGCCTCCATTGTAAACAGGAAGGCGATATAGTATGGGTTGATATAAAAGTAACGGATACGGGTATAGGTATTCGTTCTGAAGACATTAAAAACTTGTTTATTGATTATGCACAGATAGACTTGAAATCCAATCGCAAAAAGGAAGGAACCGGTTTAGGGCTTCCTATTGTGAAAAGCCTTGCGGATATGATGGGCGGTTGGGTTAATGTAGAAAGCGAATACGGGAAAGGCAGCGTGTTTACGGTGAGGCTTGCGCAAAAGCATGTATCTGATGTGCATATTGGTCAGCAGGTGGTAGAGAGTTTACAAAACTTCCACTATTCTGATGAGAAGCGGATGAAAAACTCAAAGCTAAAGCGCATTAGTTTGCCGGATGCGCGGGTTCTTGTGGTTGATGATAACGCGACCAACCTTGATGTCGCAAAGGGACTTATGAATCCTTACGAGATGCAAATTGATTGTGTTTCAAGCGGACAGGAGGCTGTTGACGCTATTCGTGACGAGAAGGCAAAATATAATGCTGTGTTTATGGATCATATGATGCCCGGTATGGACGGAATAGAAGCAACAAGGATAATTCGTGATGAAATCGGAACGCAGTATGCAAAGGATGTCCCGATTATCGCCTTGACAGCTAATGCGATTGCCGGAAACGAGGCTATGTTCTTAAGCAAGGGGTTTCAGGCTTTCATTCCAAAACCGGTGGAGATTTCCCGGCTTGACGAAGTTATTAAGCGTTGGGTAAGGGATAAGGGTAAAGAGTCTTCGGCTGGTAACGATGATTCTTTTGAGATAATAGGGCAAAGCTTTGTTGACAGGCGGAGTGGCGTTGACCGGCGTATATCCAATACGAGAATTGACGGTTTGGATATTGACAAAGGAATCAAACGGTTTGGCGGAAAAAGAGACGAATATTTTCATATATTGCAATCCTATGTTAAAAACACAACGCCGCTTCTTGAGAAAATTGAAGGTGTGAAAGATAGTGAAATGGGTAATTATGCGGTGACTGTGCATGGGATAAAGGGATCAAGCCGTAACATTAACGCGGACGGACTTGGTCTTATGGCTGAAAAATTAGAAGACGCCGCGAAGTCCGGGAATTTTGAATTTGTTTCCGAGAATAATGCTCATTTTATAAAGGCTGTAAGGCGGATGTTGTCGGAAATTGATGAAATGCTAAAGCGCGCATACCCGAAAAAAACGAAGCCGAAAGAAGAAAAGCCTGATGTAAATGTTCTTAAAAAATTACTTGACGCGTGTGTAGGTTATGATACAGATGAAATAGATATTCAAGTCAAGTTTCTTGATGCATATGAATATGAGTCTGACGGTGATCTTGTGGATGAGCTTGTAAAATACGCAAATGAATTTAAGTTTAAGAAAATCAAAGTCAGGCTTAAAGAGTTTTTTGAAAGCAGTTAAAGGTTTGGAAAAGCCGGGATGGATGATGTAAAATTGATAAATGCAAATTACCTGTTGCGATTTTGGCAGGTATGTTGTATAAAACACTTAGGAGGAGAATTGAAATGGATAATTCACGAAAAACGATCATTATTGTGGACGACAACCTGACGAACCTGACAGTTGGTAAAAACATGCTTAAGACATTTTATCATGTGATACCGGTGGCGTCTGCGAAGGAGATGTTTGAAACACTGGAGGAGATTGTTCCAAGTCTTATTCTTTTGGATATTGAGATGCCTGAAATGGATGGGTACGAGGCAATACAAAAATTAAAGGCTGACGAGAGGTTTGCGGAGATTCCAATTATATTTTTAACGGCTAAGGATGACGCAGACAGTGAGCTTGAGGGTCTTGACCTTGGTGCGGCGGATTATATAACAAAACCCTTTTCTGCGCCTCTTCTCTTGAAGCGTATAGATAAGGAGCTGCAAATTGTTGGTCATCAAAAAGAGTTAATGGTTAAAGAAGCTGAACTTTTAACCGCTCTTGAAACAAGTGAGGCTCAGGTGAATGAAAAGGAAGGTGAAGTTTTCAGGCTGCAAAACGCTATACTCACAAATGTAGCCGATTTTGTTGAAATGCGTGATGACTGCACGGGAGGTCATATACAGCGTACCCGAAAGTATTTGCAGATTATGATTGACGAGATGATTAGCAGCGGGGTATATACGGAAGAAGTGAAAGAGTGGAATATGGATGAGGTTTTATCGTCTGCTAAGCTTCATGATGTAGGAAAAATCACAATATCAGATAACATCCTGAATAAACCCGGAAAGTTGGATACAGACGAGTTTGAAACAATGAAATCTCATGTGTTTGCGGGAGTGGATGCGATTGAAAAAATCATGAAAGATACCCATGAAACAGGATATATGCAGCACGCCTTGAATATTATAGGAACGCACCATGAAAAATGGGACGGAAGAGGATATCCAATAGGCCTTAGCGGTAAAAGCATACCGCTTGAAGGAAGGCTGATGGCAATAGGCGATGTGTATGATGCTTTGGTATCAAAGAGGCCGTACAAGAAGCCGATGCCCCATGAAAAAGCGTGTGAAATTATTGAGGAAGGTTCCGGTACACACTTCGACCCGAGCCTTGTAGCGGTGTTTGTTAAGGTAAAGGATCAATTTGGAGAGGTTAGTCAAGCTTAAAGAGAAATGCTGCCGGCAGTTTTTACTTAAATTTAGATAAGGGAGATAACGGGATGACTGAAATTGTTAAATCAAAAAATGACTTATGCACTGGTTGTAACAGGTGCATCAGGGAGTGTCCGATGGAGACGGCCAATATAACTTATCAGGATGAAGACGGAAACATTAAGGTCGATATCGACAGAGATAAGTGTATAGCATGTGGTTGGTGCATTTCAGCGTGTAAACACGAAGCGCGGTATTTTGACGATGATACCGAGAGGTTTTTTAATGATTTACGCAGTGGGAAACCCATATCTCTTATGACTGCGCCGGCAATCAGAACAAACATCCCTGAATACAAGAAATTGTTTACCTGGCTTAAACAGCTTGGCGTAAAAAACATATATGACGTCTCACTTGGTGCAGATATCTGTATTTGGGGGCATGTGAAGTATGTTGAGCGGAACATGCCGCTCCCTATCATAACCCAGCCATGTCCTGCAATCGTAACTTATCTGGAGATGTATAGGCAGGATTTACTGCCGCGGCTGTCTCCTGTACATGGGCCGATGGGCTGCGCTTCTATTTATATGAGAAAGTATCAAGGTATAACTGATAGTATTGCTGCGATTTCACCCTGTTTGGCCAAAAAAAATGAGTTCGTTGATACCGGTATATCTGATTATAACATCACCTTTGAAAAGCTGGTCGAATACCTGGAGACGAATAATATTAACCTTCCTGACGAAGAAACACAGTTCGATCATGAGGAGTGCGGTTTGGGTTCGCTGTTCCCCATGCCTGGCGGATTAAAAGAAAACATTGAATATTTTACAGGCAAAAAGCTTCACATAGCTAAAGCGGAGGGATTTGAAGTATATGAAAAGCTAAATGAGTATGCAAATACTTCAGTTGAGTTTCTGCCGGATATATACGATGTTTTAAACTGTACAGAAGGCTGTAATATAGGGCCTGCCGCATTACATAAAAAAAATGTCTTTGAAATTGATAAGACAATGGAAATACGCAGGAAAAAGGCGACGGATAAGCGTAAAAAGGGTTTTTATGAGGAGGTTTATAAAAAATACGACGATAAGTTTGATTTATCGGATTTTTTAAGAGTGTACCAGCCTATAGAGACGACGTTCCCGCAAATAACCGAAAAGGATATTGGAAAAGCCTTTGAAGTGTTGGGGAAGGTTGACTATGAAAAACAACATATAGACTGCAGCGCCTGCGGTTCTCAGACTTGTCACGACATGGCGAGAAAGGTCGCACTTGATGTTAATATCCCTGAAAACTGTGTTTTTAAAACAAAGGAAGACGCTAAAAATGAGCATGACGATAATATCCGAGCCTATAAACAGCTTGCGGATATGGAGAAGATGCACGAGGCGGACGAGCGTATGCGAACAATGCTTGATGCGAACTCTCACATAAATATTCTGTTTGACAATAACTTTAAAGTGGTTGATTGTAATCCTGCCGCGTTAAAGTTTTTAGGGTTTGAGACAAAAGAAGATTTGTTTGTCGGGTTGTTTGACCGTATGACAAAGAGCCTTCCGTCATATCAATCGGATGGACGGGCATCTGTTTCCCTGTCCGACAGGCTAAAAACTGCGGTGAAAGAGGGGTTTGTTAAGTTTGAAACCGAGCTAATTATAAATGAAGACAAACGAAGTTTAGAGGTTGAATTTAAAAAGATTCCATATCAGGAAAGTTTTGCTATTGTAGGCTATGTTTATGATATGACCGAAAAAAGCAATTTGTTAACGGAAACAATTGAGCTTAAAAAGGATTTAGAACTCGAAATGATAGCCGCGCAAAGTGCCAGTAAAGCAAAAAGTATATTTTTAAGTACGATGAGCCACGAAATTCGTACACCGATGAATGCTATTATTGGAATGACCACAATAGGGAAATCAGCTGACGATATTGAGAGGAAAGATTACAGTTTAAATAAAATTGAAGATGCATCGAAACATTTGCTTGGTGTTATCAACGACATTTTGGATACATCAAAAATCGAAGCCGGCAAGTTCGACCTTTCGCATGAGGAGTTCAATTTTGAAAAAATCTTGCATCGTGTTGCTAATGTTGTTAATCATAAAATAGTAGATAAGCGTCAAAAATTCACTATTTATGTTGACCGGGATGTTCCCGAATATATGGTTGGCGATGACCAGCGTTTGGCGCAGGTAATTACTAACCTTGTCGGGAACGCGGTGAAGTTTACTCCTGAAGAAGGGTCTATTCGAATCGGTACATATTTCTTAGGCGAAAAGGACGGTATATGTACTGTGAAGATTACTGTAACAGATGACGGGATCGGGATTAGCAAAGAACAGCAATCCCGGCTTTTCCAGTCGTTCCAGCAAGCGGAAAACAGCACATCGCGTAAATTTGGCGGAACGGGGCTCGGGCTTAAAATTTCCAAAAGCATTGTGGAGATGATGGGCGGCGAGATATGGATAGAATCCGAGCTTGGGAAAGGCGCCACTTTTGCATTTACTGTTCAGCTAAAGCGAAGTGACGTGGATAAGCAAAAACTTTTGGGATATGGTCTTAACTGGAACAATGTCCGTATTCTGGTTGTGGAAAGCGATGTGGGAACAGATGCGTTTTTCAAAAAGATAACAGGCGAATTTGGGGCGCAGTGTGATACAGCTTTAACCAGAGCGGATGCGCTTCGCCTTGTAAAGGAAAACGGAGCTTATGATATTTACTTTATCGGTTATAAGCTGCCGGATATGGATGCTTTGGCTTTGATAAGCGAATTGAAAGAATTTAAAAATGAAAAAGGAGAATCCACTGTAGCCATGTTCACGGATATTAATTTTAATATTCTTGAAAAAGATGCAAAGGAGGCGGGGGTTTCCAAGTTTGTAAGCAAGCCTTTGTTCCCGTCGAATATTATAGATACTACAAACGAAATTCTTGGGTTAGGCCACAAACATTCGGATGAGATGACACCGGAAGCGGAGGTTGTTTTTGAAGGGCGCAACATTTTGCTTGCTGAGGATGTTGAGATAAACAGGGAAATCGTTCAAACACTTTTAGAGCCGACGCTTATCAACATAGATTGCGCAGAAAACGGTGTTGAGGCTGTCCGCATGTTTACTTCTAATCCAGACAAGTACGATATGATATTTATGGATGTACAGATGCCGGAGATGGATGGTTATGAAGCTACGCGTACTATCCGTGGAAAGAGAGCGGAGTGGGCGAAAAACATTCCGATTGTGGCAATGACTGCGAATGTGTTTAAAGAAGATATCGAAAAATGTCTTGAATCCGGCATGGACGGGCATATCGGCAAACCGTTGAATTATAATGAGGTAATTGATGTACTGGAAAAACATTTAAAATAAATTGTACTGCTAAGAAGCAGGGGTATTAAATTTGCAAAGGGGTAAAACAATGAAAAAGTTATATAATTTAAAGGTGGGTACTGACAAAAAGTACAATATATTAAAGCATCACGGAAAAGTTTTAGTCATACTTGCTCTGTGTCTTTTTATTCCGTTTATAGCAATTTGGTACATAACAAATTATGCAGGTAAAGATATTTTCTATAATCAAAAAAAAGAAAACCTGTTAGCGTTTACCAAGGTGCTCGACTCACAGCTTGATGCCGGAGGGTACGATAAAATATTAACCGATGCCGGTATGGATAACGCAGACCGGGAAGAACAGATTAAAACGCTGAACGAGGCATTGCGTGAGATCACTGATGATGTGGCTAAATCTTCCGAAGGGTTGGGTGTGGGTTATTACTGCCGCGCCTTAGATGCCATACTTACTTACGGTCCTTCTGACGAATACCAGGATACGGTAGGTGTTTCCATAGGCGATGACCACCCCGGGCGGCATGTTATGGCATCCGGCATGGCTCAGGTTTCAACCGGCACAATGGTTCGCGGAAATATTATGAATGCTATGCTGCCTATAATACGCGACGGAGAGGTAATAGGTTATATTTGGGCGAACAACCTCGTTACAGAGTTAGAGAACACCCTTTTGCAGATGTCCTTGATTATCACTATTTTACTTGTTTTATCGTATCTTGTTGTGTTGTTTGCTATCGGGATATCTATTCGCAGGATGATTAGTACGGAGCAAAAATTCAAAGACGCTCTTTCTGATGCTTTGGAAGAAGCACAGGCAGCTACACGGGCTAAAAGCACTTTCCTCGCCAGTATGTCGCATGAAATACGAACACCGATGAATGCGATTATAGGCATGACAGCTATAGGAAAGGGTGCTTCCGATACAAAAAGGAAGGATTATAGTTTTGACAAGATCGAGGATGCATCAAATCATTTGCTTGGTGTTATCAATGATATTCTTGATATGTCAAAAATTGAAGCAGGCAAGTTCGAAATTTCGGAAGCTGAGTTTAATTTTGAAAGAATGCTGCAGAGAGTTGCGAATGTTGTTAATTATAAGATAATTGAAAAACATCAAAAGTTCAAGATTTATGTAGATCGTGATATACCCGAGTTTTTGATTGCCGATGACCAAAGGCTGACGCAGGT